>Ga0268251_10000008_pt1 | contig 298979 bp, 302 predicted proteins | sample AgamicAsMae_FD_200527 | JGI IMG/M metagenome (GOLD analysis project Ga0268251, IMG submission 200527) | Agave microbial communities from Guanajuato, Mexico - As.Ma.e (v2) (version 2) | ecosystem: Host-associated > Plants > Phyllosphere > Phylloplane/Leaf | place: Guanajuato, Mexico... | reverse complement strand
CTCCTAATTGCTTTGGGCTTCTACTAGACACGTCGGGATGCGCCGCCGCCGCTTATGGCCACAACTTTGGTGGCAAGTATCGAGGTTCGCAGAGTGCTGGGTTATCTGCCCGCGGAAGCCGAACCCACATACAGGCGCCTTCGTCTAACTTACAACTCGACCATTATCATGGAGGCGCGTTACGAGTCACTGCCGAAGCGTACGCTTCTGGCGAATCTGATAAAGGTGTGATCCAGATCGGAATGGCGCAGAGCAACGAGCAGGATTTCGATGACTGCGGCTATCGTAAAACCCTTCATAACTACTGGGAGTACAAGGTCGCAATTAGCGGAGCGCCAGGTCATTGCGCATGGCTTGATGGAGAGGCGGTCGTGTACAGCAAGTCGAAGCTGTACACGGTCTTTCGAAAGGTGAGGTCTGCGACTATTACGAATGACACGACGTGGGAGGCGCGGATCGAGGGCGCGCAGAAGCTCGCGACCAACGTACGGTTCGACACTGCTGACGTTGTGGCCGCTACCGGGGAGCTAGTCCGTGGCTATCTCCTTCCTGGTCTGGCTCATGGTGGAATCGGATCCACGTGCTACGGCTGCAGTGGCTCTGCCAATTATCCCACCCCTATTCATTGGCAGATGACTACATCGGCCGGAAGCAGCGGTTGGTTCGACATCACCGAGGCTTCGACGAACGGAGTGAACTCGGATGGAAAGTGGTCAGTTGGGACGATTCCCGCCTGGGCAGTTAGTCACCCCTATTCACCACCTTAACCGGCGACGGAAATACCTGGAGCGACGCGTGATCGAAGCAGAAGGAGTACGCTGACGTGCTAGCGAAGGTCGGGAGGACTCGTGCGACGTTTATCGCCGGGGGCATCGTCATCCTCACGTTCGCGGCTCTGCTCGCGGGCGCTGCCTTTGGCCGCGGCCATTCGACGGAAGGGCGCGCGATGATCGCCCGGACGGAAGGCGGAACGCCGGAACAGCAGGCCCTGCTACGCGAGATCCTGCGTGGCATCCCGCGCTCGCACATCAAGGAGGTTGCGCTCGTGGCGCCTCCCGAGGATTTCGAGCCACAAGATGCCACCTGGATCAGCTTCGACGTGTCTGCTGCAGACCCAGTCGCGAACGTCCGCGGGTTTTGGCAGGCGCTTCTCGTGGCTGGTCTCTTCCGCGACGAAAGCGCGAAGCGCGGGCTCCCGTTCGTGAGCGGGAAGACGATTACGGTGCACGCGCCTGACGGGACTGTCCGCGACGAAGGCTCCTCATTGATCGACCAGCCGCTCGAACATGCCATTCAGCCGGTGTCGGAAGGGCAGCTCACAAACGCCGCCCGTGCTGGAGCAGGACGGGCTGGTGTCGTGCTCAGCCAAGTGGCCTTTGCTCACCCGCTCGGGCGCCTCGGGGTGGAGATGCAGGTGAGGACGTCGAATTCGGCCGAGTTCATCCGAGACCGTCCCAAGAAGCTCGGTCAAATGATCAGCGCCTTGATCGACCCCAATCAGCCCCAAGCTGAGGGAACCTTCGTGGAGGTGCGGGACGAGAATGGCAAGTTCGTTAGCGTCTCCGCGTACTCGGTCCGGACTGGGGAAGGCCTCGGGTACACCGACTCGAGCCTCCAGCAGGGCTCGACGCTCGGCATGTCCCTGGGCTAGGCCCTGGCGGCGGTACACCAGCAGCTGCGCAACCACCGCAGGTGCCCAATCCGTGGCCCAAACGCCGGCTCAAGACGGCTTATTGGTCGAGCTCGAGACGCGAACAGCATGGCCGAAAGCCACCTCCCGCCACCTCCCGACATCCCTGACCGGCGTCCGTCCAACTCCCCGAACGTTGACGACGAACGGCCTCCGCCGCCGCGGGCGAGCTTGCGGCGCAGGCGGGACGCGTGCGAGTCCAGGGTCCGCGTCTTGCCGAGTAAGCGTCCTTAACGCCGCACTGTCTAGGGGACGTGAGCCGCTAGGACGGGCTCTGGCGTGCCTTACGCGGAACGTGCCCTGCCTGGCTCAGCCGCGCTTTTAGTTCTCAGTTGGGTCTGGGGACTTGCGCCGGAGCAGGCGTTCCCGTGACGCGAGCGGCGCACCTTAGAGTCGTCCCCGACAAGCGGGCCGAGTTCGCCGCCAACGCCTCCCACGATCTGGCTGACCATGTCGCTGTACGCCGAATCCCGCCGTTCGCCCTGAAGTTCTTGTGTAAGACGCTCAGCCGTGAGCAGGTAACTCGTCACCAGTGGTTCACGAAAGTAGAAGTTGAGCTGCTGCTGCGCGTGCTCGTAGACCCGGAGGTAGGTGCGCCCGACGTAGCCGGAAAGCACAGTTCCGACACCCGTGAGTGCTGCAATCCCAACCTGCGTGGCGGTCTCCGACGCCGCGATCGTGATCCCCGCGCCGACTAGCAGGACGAGGAGGCCGACCGTAATGGCAGCCTGTGCGTAGGCGTAGCTGGTGTGCGCCTGTCTCCGCACTGGCTCCTGGTACTTGTCGAGGAGAGCGCGGTTCGCGTCTATCAGACGCTGGAGCTTCTGGTCGGTCTGCGGCAGTTCCTCTTGAAGCTTGCGGCGCAGCTTTTCCTTCTGGGCCGCACGTTCACGGCTCTGAGCTGGCGGTATCCCCCGCACGGGGAAGGCGCGAAGAAAGGCGTAACGCTGTTGGCGGCGCCGACGATGGCGGCAGACGACGTGGTGCTGGGGCCAACAGAGCGGGCACAGCACCGGGCTCAGCCGTCCAGTGCTTGGTCTGCTGCGACCTCGCGTGCCTCGCTTTCCCGGGCGGGTGGCTTGTCTGCTGCCCTACCGGGTGCCTTGTCTGCTGACGCTGCCTCTGCAAGTCGCCGGGGGTCAGCGGAGCCGGAGCTGGTCGGCGATCAAGCCCCAGTAGGGGTGCGCCTGGTAGTTGCGGACGCGCGCCGAGACAAAGTCGAGAGTGTGCTCGTTGATGATCGGCGCCCAGGCCGCTTGGGCGGTCACCTCGCGATCGATCCTCGCCCAGATCGCGGCCGTCGCGCGGAAGCTCCTCGGCGTGAGCGATCGTGCGCGGCGAATGTCGCGGTCGATTCGCGGATCGCAAAACCATCCGTGCTTGGAGGAGCACGCGAACCACTTCGCAAAGAACCCGTACGGCGTGTCGCCGCCCCACGCGGCCGGGATCAGCTGGATCCTCTTGAACGTGCTCGGGGGTGGGTGGGCAAGAAAGGCGTGCGGCACGAGGTGGATTCGTGTCGGATACCCGAGCCGCCGTAGGACGTTGGCCGCGTACCGGACCACCTGCGGGGTGATCGTCGGGTCATCCGTCCAGCCCCAGACGGTGATCGGAGTCCCGCGCGTGCCCGACGCCGCGACCAGCCGGCGAGCGCGGCCGAGGTCCGGGGCCGTCCAGCCACCGGCGGAGCGCGGGTTGCGCGTGTACGGACAGTAGCGGCGGTACCCGAGGCTGCCCGGCGGAAGGACCTGGCAGGCCGGACTGGCCAGGTCGGGACCGCCGTACATCCGGACGATCGCGGCTCGATCGAGCGCGACGTTGAATGCGCGGCGGACGCGAACGTCGTTGAACGGCGGCAGCGTGGTGTTGAACTGGAAGAAGTCGGTGGTCGGGATCGAGAATCGGTGGAGCTGGCTCGCAAGACGCGTTCGGAGGATCGGCAGGAACCGGGCGGGCACGTTCTCGGCCATCCAGTCGGCGCGCCCGGCGATGATCGCTCGCACTTCCTGCGTCGGGGTCAGCCCGAAGCGCATGACGATCTCGTCGGGGTTGCCGTCGGGTTGGGCGGCGTGCGACCACTCGCGGAAGCGCGGGTTGCGGACGTACCGGATCTCGTGCGCGCTCGCGTGCGCGATCTTGTACGGCCCCGTTCCGGGAACCGGCTCCCAGCCGACGTCATGGAACGGCGTACCGGCGGGAACGGGCGTCGCCAGGCGGGCGTCGGCGAGACTGGTGAGGAAGTCGGGGTCGGGCGCCCGCAGGTGGAACGTCACCGTCCGTGTGGACTCGTCCGTGACGATGCCTCGCGACAGGTCGCAGCGCCTCTCGTCGCACCGCGCTGCGCCTCTGATGCCGTCGAAAAGGCTGCGGCCGTCCGACCGCACGCGGAACAGACGCTCGATCGCGCGCCGGAAGTCGGCCGCGCGCAGCGGCCGCCCATCCGAGTAGCTGATGCCGGGGCGGAGGCGGAACGTGTACGTCGTGCCCCCGTCCGTAGGAAGCGGCACGTTGACCGCGAGGTCGGGGACGAGCTGGATCCCCGGGGCGCCGGGGACGTGGTTGTAGGTGACGAGTCCATCCCTCGTCAGGCCATCTGACACCGGCGGAAGCAGGTCCGCGTTCAGGGCCGGGTCGATCGAGATCGGTCGCGTGTGCAACAGCACGAGTGTCCCGCGGCGGTGCTGAACGAGCGGGCGGACGCCGACCCACACCGTGCCGCCGGTGGTGGCGAGCGCGGTCGGGCCGCCGCCCACAGACGAGGATCGAACTTCCGCGTTGCGATCGGGGTCGATGCGAGAGACGGTCGCGGAGTACTGGTTAGCAACCCAGACCGAGCCGCCCGCGACGGCGATCGCGCCGGGACCACTGCCGACCGGGATCGTGGCCACGACCGAGCCACTATTCGGGTCGACGCGGGACACGGTGGCATCGAGGCTGTTCGCAACCCAGAGCGCCCCGAACCCGAGCGCGAGCGCTGCAGGTCCATTCCCGACATGAATCGTTGGGAGCGCTTGGCCCGTACGGAGATCGATTTGGGCGACCGAGCCCGCGCCGTAGTCCGCGACCCATATCTCATCACCGGCGCCCGCAATGGCGGTCGGCCGGAGGGGAAGCGCGAGCGTCCGGCGCACGAGGCCTGAGCCGGAGTCGACCTCGAGGAGGGAATTGTCGGTGATGTCTGCGACCCAGAGTCCGCCCTGCGCGAAGGCGAGCGCGGCAGCACGTGCACCTCCGAGAGGCACTCTCTGTGTGACCGTCCCAGTTCCCGGGTCGATCCGCGAGACCGTGTCGCCCGGGACGCTGGCAGACCAAACAGAGCCGCCTCCCAAGGCAAGGGCGCCGGGAGTACCGCCAACCGGCACCTGGTCCGCGAGTGCTCGCGAGGCAAGGTCAAAACGCGAAACGCTTCCGGCACTCGGGTTTGCGATCCACAGTGCGCCGCTCCCGGCGACCATCGCGGCCGGAGCGTCCGTCAACGCCACATTGTGCGACGGTCTTCCAGACCCGACGTTCAGGTCCACGAGCTGGCTCGAGGCGGCATCGGGAGGCGATGTGCTCGTCCCGCGGCTGCCGAGCACGATCCCGACCGTCACGCTCGTGGCCACCGCGGCGGCGGCTATCCCGATCGCAACGAGCCGTCGGCTCGGTCTCCCTTCCCGCCGCGTGCCGGTCCGCTCGGCCCGCGGGACGCCGAGGCTGGGATCGTGCTCCAGGATCTCGCGCTGTAACCGCGAGAGTTCGGGACCGGGCTCGAGCCCCAGTTCCTCCGAGAGCCGGCGTCGAGCGGACTCGAACGCAGAGAGAGCTTCCGCTTGCCGACCGGCGCGGTAGAGCGCGAGCATCAACTGGGCGAGGAGTCGCTCGCGTTGGGGGTTCTCGCGTGCGAGCGCCTCCAGCTCGGGCACGAGCTCCGCGCCTCCGCCGAACGCGAGATCGGCATCGATCCGATTCTCGAGCGCGATCAGGCGTCGCTCTCCCAGCCGCTCGGTCTCGCCCTGCGCAAAGGGTTCGTAGAGGAGGTCTGCCAGCGCAGCCCCGCGCCAGAGCGCGAGTGCTGCCCGCAGCGTCTCCGCCGCTTCGCCCGCCTTGCCGTTCGCAAGCTGTGCACGTCCCTCACGCAAGAGCCGCTCGAAGCGGTCGAGATCGAGCTCGTCGCGCTCGACGCGAAGCACGTAGCCGGGCGCGCGCCGAGACAGGCGACCGTCGCCCAGCGTCTTGCGAAGGCGCGAGACGTAGTTGTCGAGCGTATGGCTGGCCGTCGCGGGTGGCCGCTCGCCCCAGAGCCCGTCGATCAGCCGGTCGCGCGAGACGACCTCGTTCGCGCGCAGCAGCAGCATCGCGAGCAGGGCCCGCTGTTTCGGCCCGCCAAGCGGCAGCTCGCGGCCGTCGCGCCGCACGACGACGGGGCCGAGAACCGCAAAGTCCACCGCACGTAGCTAAGCAGCCCTGCGGGTCGATTACGAGGTTTCTGCGACGTGTCCATGCAACCGTTGCGCCGTCCTTCAGCCACGAAAAGGAGGAGTCATGTCTGTACCACGACGGTTCCTGGCCACCGGCTTGCTGGCAGCAGTCATCGCGGTCTCGTGCGCCCTTGCAGGAGGCAAGGCGCACGCCGCGACGACGGTGACGGGGCACTTCCCGATCGAGGAACACATCGCAGTGCTCGAGCCCGAAAGTAGCGTCTGCGGCTTCCCGATCAGCCTCGACTTCGCCGGCCAGGGCACGTTCGAGCTGTTCGTCGACGACCTTGGCAACGTCACCCGCGTCCACGTGCTCGAACACAGCAGCGGAACGCTCAGCGCGAACGGCATCGAGCTTCGATTCGCTTCGACTGACAACAAGATGTTCGACGTCGAGAGCCAGACCCTCGCTGAGGTCGGGCTCGTCTTCCGCTACTCGGCAGCGGGCGTCGGGGCGGTTCTGATGGATCGCGGACGCTTGATCTGGAACGTCGACGCGAGCGGCGAGATGGTCGGCGAACCGATCTTCGAGGCAGGGCCCCACCCCGAGCTGCACGGCGACTTCGGCGACCTCTGCGCAGCACTGACGCCGTAGCGCCCTCGCGAGCCTGTGCACTGTCATTCAGCCACTGAAGGGAGCGAGTCATGTGTCTCCGACGACGGTTTGCGACCGCATCGCTAGCCGGCGTGATCGCGTTCTCGTCCGCGCTGGCAGGCGGTCCGACGTTCAACGGCCGGGACCCAGCCACAGCTGCGCTGGCCAGGTCCGCTGTCGCCCCGGCGGCGCTCGCGGCCGCCGACAGGAAGCCACTGAAGATCAGGACGACGCTGAAGGGAAAGACGGTTCTCCCTCACCGCATCCACTGGGTGGCTAAAACGTCGCTCGGCGAGTCCGCCGTGAGTGCGGTGACGTTCCTCATCGACGGCAAAGTGCGATGGATCGAGCATCGCGCGCCGTACACCTACGGTGATGACGGAAACTGGCTCGTAACCTCCTGGCTCGCGCCGGGGATGCACCGGTTCACGGCGCGTTTGCTGGCCTCCGACGGCCGACGTGCCGCGGCGACGACCCGCGCCCGCGTCCTCCCAGCCCCAGCGCCTCCATCGGAGTTGAACAGCACCCACTGGACGCGCGTCTACACCAAGGCGGAAACCGGCGACGCTCCTGCCGGCAGATGGACTCTCATCATCGATGCAACGGGCTGGCGAATCCAGGACCCGCAAGGCACTGGCGCGTGGATCGATGTCGCCTACCTCGAGCCGGGGCTCCTCGAAACCCGTGGCGGCGTCTGGACGAAACCCCACAACCCTCACGAAGGCCAGGCGTGGTGCGAGAACACGAACGCGCCCGCCCGTTTCAGATGGAAGGTCGACGACGATTCGCTGACATTCGCACTCGCCGGGCCGAGCCGTTGTGACGACTTTGGTCCGTTCATGAGCAAGACGTGGTCGCGCGCGCGTTGATGGACGCGCGGCGTCCTCAGGCCAGTGCGAGCGTCACTCAGACGAACCACTGCGGAAAGGAGAGCGACCATGAAGGGCCGCCTGTTCCAACTCAGCGGAATCGCGTTCGTCGCGCTCGTCGTGCTCGCCATCGTGGGTATCGACGGAAGTACGCCCGGAACCGGCGCCTCGGCCGAGGAGCTCGCGACGTTCTACGACGACAGCGCCGTCCGGCAGGGCCTCGGTACGTTCGTGCTGGCCGCTGCGGCCCCGTTCGTCCTGCTCTTCGGCATCGGGCTCGCGACGGCACTCGGCTCGCGACGCGAGGGCGCCATGTCCAGCTGGGGATACGTCCTTCTCGCGGGGACGACCCTCGTCGCAGGCTCGGTGCTCCTCGCGGCATTCGTCCACTTCGCCCTCGCGAGCGCCGGCGACGAGGAGATCTCGCCGCCGGCGCTCGAGGCGCTCAACTCGCTCGACGGCAACACGTGGATGGCGTTCAACCCCGCGTTCGGCGTGATGATGCTCGGCGCGGCGGGGGTGTTCCTGGCGGCGCGTGCGTTCCGCTGGCTCGGATGGAGCGCGCTCGTCCTCGGCGTGGCGCTCTTCATCCCGTTCGCCGACTTCTTCGCGCTGATCCTCATGCTCGTCTGGATCGTCGTTACAAGCATCGCGCTCGCCCGTGCGAGGCCTGAAACGGCGTTTATTGCCTCACCGGGAACGGCTTGACATGGGCCGACACCTTCAGGAAGGAGAAAGAACATGCACATGTGGACGCCCACGGCAACACGTGCGTCGGCAACCGCTGACGACTACCGCGTCGGCGTCGGGCCGGCCTTCGCCCCACCCTGCCGGCCGCCCGCGCCCAACGGAAGCGAGCTAATCGCCGACCTGCTCGCGGGTCTGCCGCGGGCGACGTCTGCGGACGCGCGCGGCATCGCTGGACTCCCGGCGTAACGCGCCGACAACCGACCGATCCCCGAAAGGGCGCTGGCCCGCTCGCGACGGCTGCGGAACCAGTTGGAGGCGTGGGGCTGGCCGACTTGCGTGCGCCGGGCTGGTTGAGCTTGTGTGTCGTCTTCGATGGCCCGCGAAGGGGCGAAGGGAGCGGCGAAGCCGGTTGAACGCCGGACGCGCCGTTCTCGTCTCGCCGCGCGCGAGCGTGCCGCTGAGACAGAGACGACGCGAGCGGCGCCCGTTGGGGTCGAGACGGTGGGGCAGCGGATCCGTCGGCTGCGTCTGGAGCGGGGCCTGAGCCAGCGCGAGCTGGCCGGGCCGGGCGTCTGCTCGGCGCATGTGTCGGCGATCGAAACCGGTCATCGGCAGGCCGCGTTGGCGACGCTTCGCGTGCTCGCGGCGCGGCTCGGCGTGATCCCCTTTCGACTGCTTCCCGCACTTTCAAGCGGGCGTCCGGGCGCGCGCCGTGAGCCGGTCGGCTGGCTTGGTGTTGACGGCGAGCGCGCGCGCGGCAGAGCGGGCGGCGGCTCGGCGCCTTCCGCTCACGTATGGCCGTTCGGTTTTAGCGGTTCGTGACGTCGCCGCCGTGGACTTCGCCGCGCCAGGCGCCGCTCTCGGCGCCGCGCCCTTCGATCAGCTCCTTGAAGCGTTGCAGGTCGCCCTTGACGCGCCGGTCGTCCGCGCCGACGGCGCTGCCGACGGTTTCGACCAGCCCCTCCGGCTCGAAGCTGATCTCGACCTCGATGCGGGTTCGATCGCCGCTCATGGGCTCGAAGCGGGCGTCGCCGGCATTCTGCTTGCCGTCGGTCGCGCGCCAGGCGACGTGCCGGTCGGGCTCTTGGTGGGTGATCTCGGCCGTCCACTCGTGCTCGCGGCCGCCGATCTCCGCCACCCAGTGCAGGTGCGTGTCGTCGAGCTGCTGCACCGACTTCACGCCTTCCATGAAGCGTGGGAACTCCTCGAACTGTGTCCATTGGTTGTACGCCGTCTGCACGGGCACGTCGACTTCGATCGCTTCGTGAACCTCGGCCGTCCCGACCCCTTCCGCTCGCTTGTCGGTCTACGCCTTTCCGAAGAGTGGGCACGGGAAACGCTCTGCCGGCGCTGAAAGACCAGGGCCGAAATAGGTGAGTCAACCGAGGTACGTGCGTCGTCGGGTCGCGATCGTCCGAGCGCGAATTGGGCGAAAGGAGCTGACGATGACGTTCACGACCGGGAGCCAAGAGCGCGTCCTGCCGAAGCTCGAGGAGCGCTTGCTGGGTGATGTGATCCGGCCTGCCGATCCCCGTTACGGTGCCTCCCGGCGGGTATGGAACGCGATGGTCGACCGGCGGCCGGCGGTGATCGTGCGGCCGCGGACGGCAGGGGACGTCGCGACGGCGATCCTGGCCGCGCGCGAGGGCGAGCTCGAGATCGCCGTGCGCTGCGGTGGCCACAGCCTCTCCGGTCAGTCGATGTCGGAGGGCGGATTGACGCTCGATCTGTCCGCGCTGCGGACGATCTCCGTCAACGCGGAAAGGGCGTCCGCGCGCGTCGGTGGTGGAGCGCTGCTGAACGACGTGGGCGAGGTGGCCGCCCCGCATGCGCTGACGATGCCGTTCGGGCATATCTCCCACACGGGTGTCGGCGGGCTCACCCTCGGCGGCGGCATCGGCTGGGTGATGCGCGGCTACGGCCTTGCGATCGACAGCCTGCGCTCGGTCGAGCTGGTCACCGCCGAGGGCGAGGTGGCGCGCGCGAGCGACGAAGAGAACCCGGACCTGTTCTGGGCGCTGCGCGGCGGCGGGGGCAACTTCGGCGTGGTGACCGAGTTCGAGTTCGACCTCCACCCCTTCGGCCCCGAGGAGCTCGCCGGCATGATCCTCTACCGGCTCGAGGACGCGCCCGAAGCGGTGCGGTTCTGCCGTGACTTCATGGAGACGGCACCGGACGCGCTTACCGTGTTCGAGACCTTCATGACCGTCCCGCCGGAGGCGCCCTTCCCGCCCGAGCTGCAGGGAAGGCCGGCGCTCGCGCTCGGGATCACGTACGCGGGTGGGATCGAGGAGGGCGAGCGGGTCTTGCGGCCGCTGCGCGAGTTCGGCCGCCCGGCGATCGACCTCGTCGGCCCGATGCCGGCGCTCGCGATCCAGCAGATGCTCGATCCGACCTCCCCGCACGGGATGCGCAACTACAGCCGCTCGCACTGGCTCGCCGAGCTACCCGACGCCGCGATCGACGAGCAGGTGCGTCGCCACGCCGACGTTCCCTCGCCGATGTCGCTGATCATCAACGCCCGCATGGGCGGCGCGATCGAGCGGGTAGCGCGCGAGGCGACCGCTTTCGCCCATCGCGACGCGAACCGCCTCCTGCTGGTCGTCAGCGCCTGGTGGGAAGGCAGCGACGAGGAGCAGATCGAGTGGTGCCGAGGCGTCTTCGACGCGATGACGCCCTACAGCACCGGCGGCGTGTACGTGAACTTCCTCGAGGACGAGGGTGAGCAGCGCGTCCAGGCCGGTTACGCCGCCGACATCTGGCGCAGGCTCGTCGCGGCCAAAGACCGCTGGGATCCCGACAACGTCTTCCACCTGAACGCGAACATCCCGCCCTCGACGGCGCCGACCCCGACTGAGCAGGCGAGTTAGCTCGACGCGCGGATGCCCTCGCGGGCCGCGTAGGCGGCCGCCTCGGCGCGATTTCCGAGCCCCAGCTTGGCGAGAAGGTTGTGCACGTGGTGCTCGGCGGTGCGCGGGCTGATTACCAGCCGCTCGGCGATCTGCGGGTTCGACAGGCCCTCGGCCAGCAGCGCCAGGACCTGCTGCTCCCGCTTGGTAAGCACCGCCCCCGTACGCGGCGCCGGCCGCCCCGGCGCGCCCAGCTCGCGCAGAAGACGAGCCGCCTCGTCGGCGTGCCGGGCGGCGCCGAGGCGCTCGAATACCTGCAGCGCCGCGCGTCCCTGCTCGATCGCCGACTGCGGCCGCTGCACGGCAAGCGCGCGCGCCAGCTCGGTCCGCGCCTCACCCTCCTCGAGCACCAAGCCCAGCTCCGAGAAGCGCCCGATCGCAGACTCGAGCGCCGCTACATCCGGGATCCGGCCCCCGCTGCGGGCCGCTCGAGCCACAACCACCGCCGCCAGCGCGGCGAGGTCGCCGCGGACCGCGCTTTCCGCCGCAGCGGCGGCCGCCTCGCTCGCCGCCGCCGCTTGGCCGGCGTTTCCGCGCGCGAGCTCCACCCGTGCCCGCAAGAGCAGCGCCGTCGCCGCAGCGGCCGGCTCGTCCGCCGACTCCAACCGGCGCTCGACCTTCTCGGCGGCGAGATCGACCTCGCCACGCGCCAAGTGCAGCTGCACCATCGGCGCCAGAGCCGCCGGGCGATCCTCCAGCCCCGCCAGCAAACGCTCGGCCTCCTCCGGACGACCCTGGCGCAGCCGGAGGTCGCCCAGCTGGACGAGCGCGCTCGCACGGTTCGGGTTCGGCAGCGCCGCCTCGTCAGCGAGTGCCGCGGCGAGCGTCCGCTCGGCCTCCTGCCAGCGGCCTGTCGCGATCAGAAAACCGGCGTAGACCGAGCGGCACCACGAGAGCAGCGGCAGGAAACGGCGCCGCCGGAAGAACTCCGAGATCGCCCGCCCCCAATCGAGCACCCGCTGTGGGTCGGCGAGCCGCTCACAGGCGGTCAAGGTCGTGCAGCAAGCATCGCCAATCGCCAGCTGATCCTCCGACTCCACACTCGTCGCGATCGCCAACGCCTCGTCCAGAAGCGCCATCCCCGCCTGCTCCTCGCCCCGGGCGACCAGCGCCCGGCCGGCATGGCTGAGCGCCGCCCCCTCCAGCGCGGCGTCGCCAATCCGCCGCGCCAGCTCCACCGCCGCGAGCGCCTCCGCCTCAGCCTGCGCAGGCGTCGGCGCCCGCTTCGAACGCTCGATAAACAGCCACACCCGGGCCGGACAGTCCCCGCACCCCTCCAACAGCCGGATTCCCCGCCCGAGCCAACCGTTGGCCAGCGAGGCGTTCCCCCCAATCCGGTACTCCGCGGCGAGGTAGATCGCGACGTTCGCCGCCGCATCGACATCGCCCCGCCGCTGATACTCGGCAAACGCCTTCGTCCGCGACTCGATCGCCGCCTCTTCCTCACCCAACCACCAGAGCGTCTGCCCAAGCCCATCGAGCGCCTCCGCGCTCATCTCCGCCTCGAGCGCCCGCTCGAACCGCTCCCGCGCCACCTCCCAGTCACTGCGCGCAAGCGCCTCCCGCGCCTCATCCAAGACCGCCGCCGCCTCCGGCTCTGCCCCCACACCTCTCATTTTCCCAGGGCGAGGGGTGCGGGCGGCATCAGCAAAGCCCGGAGCGGTGGTCAAAATCTGGTCAAGCAGCGCTGACCGACCCCCGCAAACCGCGGCGAAGTCTTCAGCGCCAAACCCGCCCGAGTGCCGCAAACGGCAAAAGCCGACAAGCAGCGCCGATGCCCCACGACCAAATCGCACCCAGGAGGTCGCCGGTTCGAGTCCGGCTAGCTCCATCGCATAGCTACGCGGTTTCTGGCGCGTCAAGGAACCGCGCCGAAGGCCTAGGTACTCGGCCGCGCCATCCGCATCGAGGAACGCATCGTTGGCGCGATCCACGTTCTCGACCACGTGCGCGACTGCCTCCTCGAAGCCCGGCTACTCGAGCCAGGCGTTTATGACAGACCTCCGTCGATCCAGCCGCGCTATGGAGGTCTGTTACGGCCGACCGAAGTCCGCCGACTCTTACAGCGCATCCAGCGCCGTAGCAACGCGGAGTATCCGTCGCGGAAGGCGATGCTCGTTCCCTCAGCCGGACTGCCTTCTTCCTCCTTCGGGCGGCTCCGGCATGGGTGCAAGCGGAAGGCCGTGTCGCAGTTAGCCCGCTGTTAGCCTCGCGCCGACATGCCCGACCAGGTCTTCGAGACGTCGGTCTTCAATCGGAAGCTCCCGGCTGACGCGCGGATGCTCTTCGTCCCGCATGACGTCGTTGCCACACTCGAACGGTCCGAGATCAACGAGGAGGTGGTTCTCGGCGTTCGACTCGGCGTTGCGGTTCCCGAGGCCGAAGGGCTCGTCGACGTCCTGTTCGCGTCGCTCCAAGGCCGGGTGTACACCTTCGACCCCGAGTCCTTTGGACGGTGGCGCCCGCGATGGCAAGGCGAGCACACCGAGGAATCGCTGTTCGCTGAGGAACCCGTCTTCGGAGACCGCGTTCCCGTCCAGCGGTCACCGCTCCAGCTTGACTCGATGGCCTCGCTTGCGGCGAAAGGCGAGGCCTACGTTGCTAACGGCGCGGAGTGGGCGTTCCATCACCCGGTGCAGGCACTCGGCATCGTGATTCTGAGCGAGGGAACGCTGCTGATCGTCGGTCTCAGTCGCATGGCGCGCCGGACGATCATCGCCGCAGCCGAGTACCGCCTTCGGCGCGCGCTCGGGATACCGCCGGACTGGTTCCCTCCCGACTAACCCTTAGCACCGACTCCGGCAGTTCGGTAGATCCATCGGGCAGGCCCTGCGCCGCGTGACCGGGATCTCGACCCAATCGGAGGCCTGTCGTGGTCGCCACCGCCCTCCGAGCGGGAGGAGCTTCGGAAGCTGGTCGTCTTCCTGGAGGATCGCCGCGCGCTCTTCGACCCGTACAACATCGAAGCCACGATGCTGGTCGAACAGTCGGTACAGCAGATCCGTGCCGAGCTCACGCGGGTTCTTCAGCGGCTCAATGAGGACTCGCCAGCAGCTGAGTCGCTGCGGACAATGCGCGCAGCCGCACAGCGCTACCTGACTCTTGCCAGCTGCTTCTCGAACCACGCCGGATGGCGTTGCCCACCGCACTTCTTCCCCGACGAAGAGGGCGACGACTTCATCCTTGCACTCGGCGAACTACGGGGCGCTCTCGCCGCAGCCATCAGCCAGATCGCGTCGCGGTACGAGATCGCCGTCCACGGAGAGCTGGCGGGGCTGCTGGAGTAACCGCGGGCGGCGCGCCGGGAGTTCGGCCTCGCCCTCCGGCCCTCTACACCGCGGTCATCGGGTCGGCAGCGTCTGGCTCTGAACCTCGAAGCCGCCGCTTCGTGACCGCCTCGTAGGCGTAATGGACAAACCTGCCTTGATGATCCGCCGCCTCGGCGAAGGCCTCACGGACGGTCACCATGTCGCTGTTTGGGTAGTCCTCCGCCTCAAGTAATCCATGCGAGAGGCGAGCGACCATCCGGCTCGCCTCTGAAGACGCCGGCTTCCCCCGGCCGAACAGCAACTCGACCCGCGCCAGCCGCGCGACCACCTCGTCCGTAAGGCGGCGCATTTCTCGGATCTCCTGCAAAGCGGCATCGCCGTCACCTTCATTGTGCGCGTTGATGAACCTTCGGATCGAGATGAAGGTTTGGACGAAGCCGGTCACGAGTTCATCTGCGGCAACGATCATCCGTTCCCTGATCTGCTCCTCGCGGTCGGCCCGTATTCGCAGAAGCGCCGTGACGACCGCCCCTAGCGAGCCGCTCAGAAGACCGACGATCACCAGCTCTAAGAGCGAGCGACTGCCACCGTGCATTTGCGAGACCCTACCCGGCCCGGCCTACGATTCGACCCGATGTTCCCGGCGTGGAGCGCAAGCCAGGGCCGAGGATCCGCGCCTCCCCAAATACGTCCATGTTCGCCTACGGGGAGTCGGACGATCACTTCGGAGAACCCGTCCAGCGCATATGCGAGTCGGATGGCCGGACGCGGGATTTCCCTCGGGATTAGGCCGCGTCGGTCTCTGCTAGTTGGGCATCGATCTTTGCGGCCTCCTCGCGGAAGCGCTGCGCTTGCCGACTGCACAGGTCTGCGACCGCCGGTATCCACTCGCGTGGGAAGGCCCACCAGCCCTCGGAGTACGTCGTGTGCGCGATTCCGGCCGATGTGGTCAGCGAGCTGGTGCCCGCGCTGCGGCCGCTTTGCGTGTCCGTATGCGCATACGTCTTGTGCCGCAGCGTGATCAAGTGGTCGTGTAGCGCGCGATCGTCGAAAGGATGCCTGGCCGCGTTCGCCCCTCGGGCGCGGCGGCCGCGGCCGGTGTCGATCGAGCGGCTTTCCGGGTTCACGCGGTGAGTCGGATCGCCTGGCCGTTCTCGAAGCGCCAACAGCCGACCATACGACCACCGACGAACTAGCGGCCGAGGCGCTGCGGCTTACGGATGGCGGGCTATGGATCACCGTCACCCGCGAGAGCACGACCTTGACGTGGCAGCACGCCGGCGAGAGGTTCCAGTTCGATCAACCGGGCGCGAACCTCACCGAGACCCTCTACACCGCCCTCGAACGCGTGGAGGAGCTTTTACGGCTCGACGTGGAGGAGGCGCGCGTCCAGGCCCGACGGGCGGATATCAGCGGCGAGCTTGCCGCGCCGGAATAGAGGTGGGCCATCGCCCGAGACCTTCGAACCACAGGCTGTCGTCAAGCTCTACTACCGCGCGCCGACCGTCCGGTAGCACTAGCCATACGTCCTCACGCTTCATGGCAGCCTGGGTCACCGCCCTGCCGAAGCCGTCCGCCGCGCTCGTCTCGGGAACCGAGACATGGCCGAACCAGCTACGCGACCGAACCGACCGCTTGATGCTCGCCACGGCAACCCCGACGGGGAACATCTGGCCGCGCGCCTCGATGAGGGCCGCGCCGTCGTACAGATCCGGCTCGAACCGCAGAGTCACGCGGGCCACGCTAGCGGCAGTGCACGACGGCGCGCGGCGCGCTTCCGCTGCCGGGCAGCGGCCTTCTGGCCCGCGGCACGGCGAGCCACACGATTGGTGAGTAGTTGGTGAGTAGCGCCGTGGAAGGGGCGGGAATCCGCCCTGGCTCCCGAGGCCGGAAACCGCGTACCCGTCCCGCATCATCCCCTACCGCCTTCGCCCGCCCACGGATCGCACCCAGGAGGTCGCCGGTTCGAGTCCGGCTACTCCATCCAACCGTTCTCTCTTGAACGCGCGGGAGGGCCGCACGATGCGGCCCTCCCGCGTCTCGGCTACGGATTCAGCGTGCTCTCGAAGATGTCGGTCCGGTTTGCCAGGTTGCCGTCGTTCGCCATGGCGAAGAACGAGACGAACGAGTTGCCTGCACGAGCAAGCCCCTCGTAGTCGCCGACGAAGTACCCACGCGCATCGGGCGCCGTCTCCATGTCGAACGGCCCCGCGACGTGCGTCTCGGTCGTCCAGCTACCGGGATCCGTGCAGTCCTGCGTCGCCGGGTGGCAGTGCACGAACCAGTAGTCGGTCGGCAGGCCCGGTGCGGGCGTGTTGTTGCGGAAGTCGTAGTACGTGACTCCCACCGTCCCGTCGGCGGCGACGGCGATCGTCGGCGTGAACGCCTGCGTCGCCGGCACCTGGTTGATCTGGGTCTTCTTCGACCACGTCAGGCCGCCGTCGAGCGACTGCGAGAACGCGATCCCCGAGTGCTCCTTGCTCCGCGGCGGGCCGCTGAAGCTCCCGTCCTGCCAGACGGCGTACACGCGTCCTGCGGTCACGCCGGCGGCGAAGTCCGGGATGATGTCGCCGGTCCGGATGGCGTGGCCGGTATCCGGATCGAACACGCCGACGACGTCCACGTCGCTGACCTTGATCGGCGCCGACCACGTGTCGCCGCGGTCGGGCGAGCGCATGACGACGACGTCACAGCACGACCGCTGGACGCCGGATCCGTGGAACAACATTGCGCCGTTCACGAGTGTCGGCACCGCGGTACCGGTTGGGACGACGACGATCTCGTTGCCGATCGTGAACGAGATCCCTCCGAGCCGCTCGAAGATCGGCCGTGCCGGCTCCCAGGACACGCCGTTGTTCGTCGACCGTGCGAAGGCCGTCTGCGAGCGCAGCGCGAACGTATGAGCGAGCGCGGTGAAGCTGACGCTGTCGCTCGGGAACGTGCTGCGGTCCCAGACGGCGTAGACGAACCGCGAGTCGAACGGATCCGCCGTGATCGACTCCTTGTCCACGAAGAGCGACGTCGACCCGGTGTTCTCGCGGAAGACCGTCGCCGGTTCGCTCCAGGTCAGCCCGCCGTCCGTCGACCTGCTCGCGAGGATCGCGTTGTCCGCGTCCGTGTCGTTGAACGACAGCGAGATCTGGTGGACGACGCCGTTGGGCGAGAACGACACCCATGGGTCGGATGAGCGCTGGAAGTCGCCGCCGTTCGCGACCGTCCCGCCCGCGCAGATGCTGAAGTGCGGCCACGACTCCGTCCACGTCGCACCGCCGTCGAACGACGTCGACGTGACGAGCCCGTGCGCGCCTCCGTTCGACCAGCGGTCCTGCTGGAAGGCGCCCACGATGTGGAGCGGATCCGCCGGGTCGACCGCGACTTGCGGCTCGACCTCGGCATTCTCGTACAGCGTTCCCGACTGCGGGACGCCTTCGCAGCCGGGCGGGAACGGACTCGGTTTGGAGGCAACCGACGGCGCCGTCGGCGTGAACGAGCCAGAGCTGGCCGCGCCGACAAAGACCACCGCAGCGGCGAGCACAGCCATGGCGACCACGATCTTCTTCATGAGCTCTCCCCCTTGCTTGGGCTTCGAAGATCGATGTCTTCTCGACCACAGTATGGGATAAGCGCCCCGGCGATGCCGCGATCCTGTTCTGCCGGCCCGTTCTTCGAACGGCGTTCGACGGCCTACGAGACCGTCTTCTTCATACGATTCCTCTATGACCTACGTGCCAGCTGCCGAGCGCTACGGCCGCATGAAGTACCGGCGCGCGGGTCGCAGCGGGCTCCTGCTCCCCGCGATCTCCTTCGGGCTCTGGCAGAACTTCGGCACCGAGCGGCCGCTCGAGGCGTCGCGCGCGATCGTCCGCCGCGCCTTCGACCTCGGGATCACGCACTTCGACCTCGCCAACAACTACGGGCCGCCGTACGGCTCGGCCGAGGAGAACTTCGGCCGACTGCTCCAACAGGATCTCCGGCCATACCGCGACGAGCTCGTCATCTCCACCAAGGCCGGCTACGACATGTGGCCGGGCCCGTACGGGGAGTGGGGATCGCGCAAGTACCTGCTCGCGAGTCTCGACCAGAGCCTCCGCCGGATGGGGCTCGACTACGTGGACATCTTCTACTCGCACCGCTTCGACCCCGAGACGCCGCTCGAGGAGACGATGGGCGCCCTCGACTCGGCGGTTCGGCAAGGGAAGGCGCTCTACGTCGGCATCTCGTCGTACTCGGCGCAGAAGACGCGCGAGGCGGCGTCGATCCTCCGCGACCTCGGCACGCCGCTCCTCATCCACCAGCCCTCGTACTCGATGCTGAACCGCTGGATCGAGCCCGAGCTCCTCGACGCGCTCCGCGACCTCGGCGTCGGCTGCATCTGCTTCTCGCCGCTCGCGCAGGGGATGCTGACCGACCGCTACCTCGACGGCGTGCCGCCGGGCTCCCGTGCCAGCCTCGACGGCTCGCTCTCGCGCGGCCTCCTCACCGACCAGGCGCTCGCGAAGATCCGCGCCCTCGCCGAGATCGCGGCTCGCCGAGGGCAGACGCTCGCCCAGATGGCGCTCGCCTGGGTGCTCCGCGACGACCGGATCACCTCGGCGCTCGTCGGCGCGAGCAGCGTCGAGCAGCTGGAGCAGAACCTCGGCGCGCTCGAGCGGCTCGACTTCACCGACGACGAGCTCGCGGAGATCGACCGCTACGCGACCGAGAGCGACGTCAACATCTGGGCCGCGTCGAGCGAGGCGTAGCGGACGACCTCGCCGACGACGACGAGCGCGGGCGGCTCGAGCCCGCGCGCCGCCTCGGCGAGCTCCGCCAGCGGCGCGACCACGACGCGCTGATCGGGCCGGGTCCCGTGTGAGATCACCGCGGCCGGCGTCCGCGGATTCTTGCCGGCCCGCACGAGCCCCTCGACGACCGAGCCGAGGGTCCGTAGCGCCATGAAGACGACGAGCGTCCCCGGCGCGCGCGCGAGCGCCTCGTAGTCCGGCGGCGCGCCCTCCGCGGCGAAATGGCCGCTCACGAGCGTCACCTGCGAGGCGAGGCCGCGGTGGGTGACCGGGATCCCCGCGGCGGCGGGCACGGCAGCGAGCCCGGACACGCCGGGGACGACCTCGAACGGCACGCCCGCCTCCGCGAGCGCGAGCACCTCCTCGCCGCCGCGGCCGAAGACGAACGGATCGCCGCCTTTCAGCCGCACCACCCGCGACCCGGTGCGGCCGTGCGCGACCAACAGCTCGTTGATCTCCGCCTGCGTGTGCGGCTCGTGGGCGATCCGCACCGCGGCCGCGGGCGCCTCGTCCACGAGCTCCGGCATGACGAGCCGGTCGTGGATCACCACGTCGCAGGAGCGCACGAGCTCGAGGCCGCGCACAGTGATCAACCCCGGATCGCCCGGGCCTGCGCCGACGAGGAACACGCTCACGCGAGCGCGTCCTCCACGAGCTGCTGGAAGAAGTCGCGCCGCTCCTCGTACGTGGCGAGGTTCTCCTTCGCCCACGGACGGAGCTCGCGGAGGCGGCGAGCGAGCTCGGCGTACTCGAGGCCGTAGCGCTCCGCCACCTCGCCTCGGATCCGCTGGGCGAGCGCGGGGGAGGCGCCGCTCGTCGTGACCGCGATCGCTATGGGATCGGCGCGGTGGACCGCAGGGAGGATGAAGTTGCAGATCTCCGGGGCGTCGACGACGTTGCACAGGAGCAGGCGCTCCTCGGCCTCCTCGTAGATGCGGCGGTTCAGGCGCGGGTCGGAGGTCGCCGCAACGACGAGGAAGCGGTCGTCGAGGTCGCGGCTCTCGAAGCGCCGCTCGACGAGCTCGATCGCGAGCTCCCGGAGCTCCGGCTCGAGCTCCGGCGCGACGACGGTTACGCGCGCGTCGGAGTCGACGAGGCCGCGGGCCTTCTCCAGGCCGACGGAGCCGCCGCCGACGACGAGGCAGCTGCGGTCCGCGAGGTCGAGGCACGCCATGTAGTAGCGCTTCTCACTCACGCCACCGGCTCGTTCTGGACGTCGTGCTCGGTCGCGTACTCGTCGACGAGCCGGTCGACGACGTCCATACCGTCCGCGAATGCGTAGTTGATGCGCACGAACGGCTCCCAGTCTTCCGGAATGGCGCTCTCCGGGAGGATCGCCTCGACCGGACATTCGGGCTCGCAGGCGGCGCAGTCGATGCACTCGGCCGGATCGATGACGAGCATCCGGTCGGCTTCGTGGATGCAGTCGACAGGGCAGACGTCGAGGCACGAGCGGTCTTTGACGTCGATGCAGGCCTCTCCGATGATGTAGGTCATCGCTCTTCCCTCCTAGATTCCGATGCTCGTGAGCCGAGCGCCCTGCCGGTCGAGGCGTACGGAGAGCTCGGTGCCGCCGGCGCTCAGCGACACGACGAAGGACGCCGGGCCGACGGCCTGGAGCGCAACGCGCTCGAGCGTCGTCCCCTCGAGCGCCGAGAGCGCCTGCGTCACCTCTCGCGCAGCCTCGCCGGCCTCGCGCCCGCGCGGGAGCTGGCGATAGACGCGGAGCGCCGCCTGCTCCCCGCCCGGTCCGTAGAGCGCGCGCACTCGGCCGGTCTGGAGGCCGAGCTCGAGAAGCTCCTCGAGCGCCTGCGCCTCGTCGCCCGCGACCTCGCCCTCGTCGACCGCGGCGACGAGCGAGGCCAGGCGGCTGCGCCGCTCGTCGTCGGCCACCATCGCCAGCACGGCCTGGGCCTCGCCCAGGACGACCTCCCGTGCCTCGGCGCCGAGCTTGACCGAGCTACTCGGAGGCACCGCTTGCGGTGCCGTCATCAGGACGTGCGGGTTCCCCGCACGTCCGTCTGAACCGACCGGTCGACACGACGGAATCCGCGCGCCCGCACTAGGTGTGCGTGTCGCCGAGGATGGCATGGAGCTCGTGCTCGAAACCGCCCGTCTCGATCGCGCAGTGGATGCCGCACTCCTTCGGCGCGTTCGACTCCCACCACCAGCGGCCGGCGCGGTTCGCTTCGCCCTGCTTGATCGCGCGCGTGCAGGGCGCGCAGCCGATCGACGTGTAGCCCCGGTCGTACAGCGGGTGATAGGGGACGTCGTTCTCGCGGATGTAGTCCCAGACCTCTTCTTCCGTCCACTCCGCGAGCGGGCTCAGCTTCACGATCGCGCCGTGGTCGTGGTCGATCTCGACCTTGCGGATGTTCGTCCGCGTCGCCCACTGGTCGCGCCGCAGTCCGGTGACCCAGGCGTCGAGCGAGTGGAGGTACTTCGTCAGCGGCTGGACCTTGCGGATGTTGCAGCAGAGCAGCCGGTTGTCGACTGCTTTGTAGAAGAAGTTCGGTCCGTTCCGCGTGACCATCCGCTGGACGTGGACGGCGTTCGGGACGAGCAGGTCGAGGTTGAGGTCCGGGTAGCGGTCGCGGAGCTGCTCGACCAGGTCGAAGGTCTCCTGCGGCAGCCGGCCGGTGTCGACGCTGAAGATGCGAACCTCGGGGTCGATCTTGTAGGCCATGTCGAGGAGGGCGACGCCGTCGTTCTGGAAGGCGGTCGAGACGGCGATGCGCGGTGAGAACCGCTCCAGCGCCCACTCGAGGAGCGCCTCCGGCTCCTCGCCCTCGAACTCGACCGAGAGCTCGCCGGCCTCGAGCTCGTCGATGAGCTCGACACTCAAGCGGCCACCTCCTCGCGCTCGCGCTGCTTCGCGGGCTCCACGCCCGCGTGCTCGCCCAGCTCCTCGTCGCTCACGCGCCGGCAGAAGTCGGTGAACGTCTCCTCCTCGACCCGGTGGTCGAGCCAGCCCTGGATGAGCCCTTCGACGGCCTGGTCGAGCTCCTCGGTCAGGATCCGGCGGAAGAGCGGCCGGCCGATCGCCGCGCCGGGGCCGAGGCCGCCGCGGAGGAAGATGTCGTAGGCCTGCTTGCGCGTGCCCTGCTCGTCGCGCGCGGTCGTCCCCTGGAAGCCGAGATCGGCGACCCAGTGCTGCCCGCAGGCGTGCGGGCAACCGTCGAGCTGCAGGCGCAGCGGCGCGATGTCCGCTCCGAAGCGCGCCTCCAGGCGCTCGATGAGCTCGCCGAGCCGCGACTTCGTCTCCGTGACGGAGAAGTTGCAGTGCGGCTCGCCGGTGCAGGCGATCGAGGCCGCTCGGACGTGGTTCACGTCGAGCGAGAAGCCGATCTGCGCGAGCTCGTAGAGCGCGGCGTCGACCTCGGCTTCGGGGACGTTCGCGAGGATGAAGTTCTGCTGGCGGGTAATACGGATGTCGCCGCCCACGCGCTCGGCGAGGTCGGCGACCGCGATCATCTGGTCGCCGGAGACGAGGCCGAGGTGGACCGGCGCGCCGATGTAGTGGAGGCCGGCTTGCTTCTGCGCGTGGACGCCCATGTGGTCGCTCGGGTGCACCTCCGGCGGCGGGAGCGTGAAGTCCTTGAGCGGGCGGCCGAGCTTGGCCTCGGCGCGCTCGCGCATGCCCTCCGCGCCGACGTCGTCGATCATGAACTTCAGACGCGCCTTCACCCGCGAGACGCGGTAGCGGAGATCCTCGCTCCACGCGCTCGTGATCGCCGCCAGCACCTCCACTGCCTCGTCCTTGGGGACGAAGACGCCCATGTCGCGCGAGATCCGCGGCACGGACGAGAGGCCGCCGCCGACACGGACGGCGAAGCCCTCCCGGCCCTCGTGGACGACGCCCACGAGGGCGACGCAGTTGATCTCCGGTGCGTTGCAGCGGTCGGCGCAGGCGGCGATCGTGTACTTGTGCTTCCTCGGCAGGTCGCAGAAGTCGGGATTGCCGTAGAAGAAGCGCGCCGCGTCCTCGACCACCTGGGTGCAATCGAAGAGCTCATCGGGGTCGAGGCCCTGGATGGGACAGCCGGTGATGTTGCGGACCGTGTCGCCGCAGCCGCCCGCGGTGGTCAGCCCGGCAGCGTCGAGGTGACGGAGGATCTCCGGCAGCGCGCCGAGCTCCAGCCAGTGGAGCTGGATGTTCTGGCGCGTCGAGAGCTCGCCGTCGCCGTGGCCCCAGCGGTTCGAGGCCTCGCCGATCGCCCGCAGGTGCGGCGCGGTGAGGACGCCGCTCGGCAGCTTGATCCGGAGCATGAACGTCCCGATCTTCGGCTTGTCGTGGTAGAGGCCCCACCACTGGAGGCGGACGATGTCCTCCTCCGGGATGCTCTCGTAGCCGGCCGCGATGAGAGCCGGAAGCTCGTCCCGGATGCCGAGCGGCGCCTTCTCCTGCTTGATCCGCTCGACAGGATTTCGCTTGAGGACGAGATCCCAGGTGGCGGGTGGCTTCTCACGGACCGGACGAGTCGCTGCCATTGCCCGCGCGATAGTAGCCAATGAACTTTAAAAAGGGAAGTGACGCTACTGATTAGCGCTTCCCACTAAATGGGAAAGGCGCGGTAATCGCTGAGAAGGCCTCCCAGTCGACCTCTGCGCCGGCCAGCCAAAGCTCACCCGCGGCCGCTGCGAGAGCCGCCGCCTCCGGCGTGGCGTCGAGCGGGTGACCGAGCGTCGAGACCGTCGTCGCCGGGCCGACGGCCGACGCCGCCTGGCGAACGAGGGTGCTCAGCGTCGTCCCCGGCCCGACCTCGAGCACGATCCGCGCGCGGGTGAGCAGCGCTGCCACACCCTCGCCGAACCGCACCGTCGCCCGCAGGTGGCGCACCCAGTACGACGGGTCGAGCGCCTCGGCGTCGGTGAGCCATGTTCCGGTGACGTTCGAGATGCACGGGATGGAGGGCCGGCCGGGGGAGATGCCGCGCGTGACCTCAGCGAAGTCGCCGGCGATCGCGTCGACGAGCGACGAGTGCCCGGCTGTGCTAAGCCGCAGCCGCCGTACCCTGACGCCGAGCTCGGAAAGCCGCTCGTGCAGGGTCTCGACGGCCTCGACGTCGCCCGAAACGACCGCCTGCGAAGGCCCGTTGACCGCCGCGAGGGAGAGGCCAGGCCCGAGCAGGGGCGTCAGGTTCTCTTCGCTCAGGCCGACGCTCAGCATCGCGCTCGGCGGCAGCCGCTCGAAGAGGCGCGCTCGGGCGCCGACGAGCGCGAGCGCGTCCTCTAGCGTGAGCACGCCCGCGAGCACGGCGGCGGTGTACTCGCCCAGGCTGTGGCCGACGAGCGCCACGGGCCGGACGCCGAGCGAGAGCCAGAGCTGCGCGAGCGCGTACTCGCTGACGAAGAGCGCGCAGAGGCCGAGCACCGGCTGCTCGAGCTCGGTCGGGCTCGTCGCCGGGTCGAGCGCGCGCCGGACGTCGACTCCCGTCTGCGAGTCGACGAGCTCAGCGCAGCGATCGACCTCGGCGCGCACGACGGGCGAGAGGGCGTAGAGCTGGCCCGTCATCCCCGGGTGCTGCGCGCCGCCGCCCGGGAAGGCGAAGGCGATCCCGCCGCCTTCGGCCGGGCCCGGAGCCGTCCGCATCGCCTGCGGGTCACCACTCCGAATGGCCTGCACCGCTGCCTCCCCGTCCGCCGCGATCACCACTCGCCGGTGGGCGCGCGGATGGTCGAGGCGGCTCAGGCTCGCCGCAACCTCGTCGAGGCCGCCGTCGCCGCGCGTCTCGAGCTCGCGTGCGAGCTCACTCGTCCTGCGCTCGAGCTCTTCGAACGTCTCGGCCGCGAGAAGCAAAACGTGAATTCCATTGAACGCCGTCAACGGCGGCGAGTATAGTGCGCCACTGGATTGAGCGTCTCACCGCCCATTGATCTATTGCACGGCGGCGTCGAACGCGGCATGGGCGCGTACGTGGTCGAGACGCCCGACGGCCCCGGCCTCGTCGACTGCGGGCCTGCGTCGACCTTCAGCGCGTTGAAGGCAGGCCTCGACGAGCGAGGCCTGTCGGTGCAAGACCTTCGGCATCTGCTGCTCACGCACATCCACCTCGACCACGCCGGCGCCGCCGGCCTGCTCGTCCGTGAGAACCCCGAGCTGCGGGTGCACGTCGCCGAGGAGGGCGCGTTCCACCTGACCTTCCCGGAGGTGCTCGAGTTCGGCGCTCGGGAGGTCTACGGCGCGCAGTTCGACGAGCTCTGGGGCGAGCTGGTCGCGGTGCCCGAGGCGAACGTTGACGTTTTCGAGGAGCACGTCGCCGGCTTCGAGGCGATCGCGACGCCGGGCCATGCGCCGCACCATTTCTCGTTCCTCGACGACGAGGGGACGCTTTACGCCGGCGATGCCGCCGGCATGCGGACGGAGCCGGAGCGCTTCGTGCTCCCGCCGATGGCGCCGCCGGACGTCGACGTGGCGGCATGGCAGCGCACGATCTCCGAGCTCGAGGCGCGCCGTCCGAGCTGCCTCGCGCTGACGCACTTCGGGCTCGTCCCCGACCCGCTCGACCACCTCGCCACGCTGCGCGAGCGGCTCACGGACTGGGAAACCGCTGTTCGGAACGGCATGACGCAGCAGGAGTTCGTCGAGAAGGTGCGCGCAGAGGTGCGGGCGCTCGGCGCCCCGCCGACCTTCGTCGAGGTCCTGCCGCTCGCCCAGACCTACGACGGCCTCAAGCTCTACTGCGAACAGGTTCCGGCTTAAGGCGCCGACTCGCCCTTAGGAGATCCGCCGAGCGAGCATCTCCTGCTCGAGCCGCCACTCGTCGCCGTTCCGTGCACGGATGAAGCCGTGCCAGTGGAACGAGTCGTCCGTGATCTCGGAGAAGCGCCAGCGGAGGCTGTCGCCGCGGCGGTTCGCGCCGACGATCTCGATGTCGTCCCCGTCGGGCCGCCCGCGCAGCGTGACGACGTTTCCGCGCGTCGCGCTGAAGAAGATCACCGTCCAGTCGGCGGTCGCGGGCTCGAAGAGGCGAACGGTCGTCCCGATCCCTTCCGAGTACGCCCGAGTACCGTTCGCCTTCGACGCGGGCGGATAGAAGAGCACGTCCTGGACGGCGCGGCCGTCGAGCGTCCAGCCGAAGCGCCACTCGGCCTCGTGCCGGTTCGGGCCGCTCGCTGTGAAGTACGTGTTGTCGACCGCCCAGGCGCCGACGAACCGGCCGAAGAGCGACAGTTCCTTCGCGTGGTCAGGATGCGGCCCGTCGGCCTGCAATGCTTGCAGCATTGAGCGGACCATCTATGATCCTCCTCTCAGTAGTGGCAGGATCGTAATGGCTGCGATGGTCCGGGCGACATTCGACACGCCGGTGGGGAGATTCGGGGTCCTGGCGACGGCGGCGGGCGTGCGCGCCGTGCTCCTCCCGTCGTCGAAGCGTCGCCGGCCGCCGCCGCACGGCGTGGAGCCGGCGGCCGAGGCGGTCGCCGACCACGCAGCGACGCAGCTCCGCGAATACCTCGACGGCGAACGGCGGGAGTTCGACTTTCCGCTCGACTGGAGCCTCGCCGGCGACGGCCGACGCGTCGTCCTGGAGACGCTGCGCGACATCGCGCCGTACGGGCACGTCGTCACCTACGGCGAGCTCGCGCGCCGGTCCGGCTACCGCGGCGGGGCGCGCGCGGTCGGGCAGGCGATGGCGAGAAACCCGCTTCCGCTCGTCGTGCCGTGCCACCGCGTCGTCGCCGCAGACGGCCTCGGCGGCTACGGCGGCGGTTTGCCGCTGAAGCGCCGGCTGCTCGCGCTCGAGGGCGTGATCACTCCCGAGCTTCCGTCCGTCCCTGTGCTGTCAAGGCCCACGTTATGATCGTCGACAAGTGGTAGCGAGCGAGTTCTTCGGCGCGCTGACGGAGCGGGAGTTCCGGAACCTCTACTTCGCCCGTGCCTTCTCGCTCTTCGGGGACGGCATTGCGCCGGTCGCGCTCGCAATTGCCCTGCTCAAGACACTGCACTGGTCGCCGTCGGCGCTCGGCTACGTGCTCGGCGTGCGGGCCGGCGCGGTGGTCGCCTTCCTGCTCGTCGCAGGCGTGATCGCCGACCGGCTGCCGCGGCGGCTCATCCTCATGTCGTCCGACCTGCTTCGCTTCGGGGCGCAGGGCGCGACGGCGGTGCTCATCCTGATGAAGGAGGCGAGGCTCTGGGAACTGCTGATCCTCGCGTTCGCGTACGGCCTCGGCGACGCGTTCTTCCGGCCGACCTCGACGGGGATCATCCCGCAGACGGTCTCGACCGAGCGCCTGCAGCAGGCGATGGCGATGATCATGCTGACCCAGAGCAGCTTCCTCGTCCTCGGCCCGGTCGCCGCGGGCGCGCTTGCCGTGACGGTCGGCCCGGGCTGGGCGCTCGTGATCGACGCGGCCACCTTCCTGATCAGCGCGGCCTTCGTCGCCCGGCTGAGCCGGCTCCCGCGGGCGCCGGCCGGGGCCGGGTTCCTCCGCGAGCTTCGGGAAGGATGGGCGATCTTCAGCGGGCGGACGTGGCTCTGGGTGGACGGCCTCTTCTCCGCGCTCGGCAGCTGCGCCATCTTCGCGCCGTTCCTCGTGCTCGGGCCGGCCGTCGTCGTGTACGGGCTCGACAGCACCGGCGGGTGGGCCGCCATCACGGCCGCCTTCGGAGGAGGCTCGGTCGTGGGTGGGTTCCTGCTCCTTCGGGCGACACCGACGCGGCCGCTCGCCGCCGCCGTGCCGCCGCTGGCGCTGCTCGCGCTCCCGACGGGCCTGCTCGCCGCCAAGGCGCCGGTCGCGGTCATCGCCGTCGGGGCGTTCGCAGGCGGGCTCGGCCTGGCCGTCTTCAACACCCTGTTCGAGACGACCGTCCAAAGGGCTGTGCCGCCCGAGGCGCTCTCGCGCGTCGCCTCGATCGACTGGATGCTCTCCGCGTCGCTCCTCCCGCTCGGCTTTGCCGCGGCGGGCTGGATCGGCGGCTGGATCGGCGAGCGCGAGACCCTTGCAGTCGCCGCGGTGTGGGCGGTGGTCTCGACGGCGGTCGTCCTCCTCGTGCCCGACGTCCGCAACTTCCGGCACGAGCCGCCGGCTCCCGCCGAGGCGGAGCCGGCGCTCGAAGCTGAACCTGCCTAGTCCAGTGCGACGGCGGTGAGTCGCAGCTCCGCCGTGTAGCCGCGCCCGTCCGCGTCCCGCAGCCAGAGTTGGTCGAGCCTCGGCAGCATCTCGGTGATCTGCACGAGCCGCTCGTCGCCCCCCTCCGTCTGCATGAGGCGGCGGACCGCGTTCGCGAGCATGCTCACGCAGAGCGGGCTCTCGAAGTCGATGTAGAACGGCTTCTGCTCGGAGGGCATCTTCACGAAGGTGTGACGCGGCAGGCCGCGCCTCGAGTGCCAGGCGCGGGCCTCGACGAACCGCCGGGCCTCGTCGCGCTCGCGGACGAACGCGAGGTCGCCGGCCGGGACGCGCCAGGTCTCGCGGGCGACGACGAGGCGGTCGAAGTTCACGCGCGGGGTGTGCGGCTCGTCGCCGAGGAAGGCGAAGCGGTCGATGACGTGGCGCAGCATCAGGGCCGTGAAGAGGCCGAGCAGGTCGTGCGCCTCGCCAGAGGGCAAGCGGGTGGCGAGCGAGCCGTCGAGCTCCTCGACGAAGAGGTCGGCGGTCGCGAACAAGCCCGGCCGCCCGGGATCGGCGACGCTCGAATGCAGCGCGAGCAGGACATCGGTGTCGCGGACGAGCGCCAGGTGCGTGCGGATCGTCAGCCGCCCGGCGTCCTCGTGCTGCAGCACCGGCAGTAGCCGGGGCGGGAGGTCGCGGTCGACGCAGTCGAGGAGCTCCTGGGGCGCGGGATGCTGCGTGACGAAGCAGTAGTGGCCGAAGGCGATCAGCGCCAGGTGGAGCTCGCCGAGGACGAGCTCGAAGTCGCCGCGGCGGATCGCGTCGACGTCCTCGGCCGCGACCAGCACGTCGGGGCTCGCGTGCCGGGCCTCGGGCCAGCCGGCGTGGGGCGCGTCGAAGAGCGCCTCGACACGTTCCCGCAGCACGCTCGCGTCGTAGCCGACCCGCGGCTCCTCGAGCGGACAGTGGAGGATCTGCGCCCAGCGGTCGCGCAGCTCGGACTGGACGCGGTCGAACTCGTGGAGCGTCGGCCCGTGCATCAGCGCGAGCGCCTCGAACCAGAGCGTGCTCAGCGGGACCGGCGCGCCGTCGCGCTCGACGAGCCGCCGGTGCAGTGCGACGAGCTCCTCGCGCAGCACGCGGGCCACGTGGTACGTGAGCCAGCGCCCGCTGTGCAGCAGGAGGTCGAGCGGCGCCAGGGCCTCGATGATCTCGGCGCCGAGGTCGAGGTCGAGCGCGCGCCGGCAGTCCGTGTAGAGGAGCGTCCGCCCCCCGTACATCTTCCCGCCTTTGCGCGTCGGCGCGGCCGACGTGATCGCGCTGAAGGTCTCGTCGAGCTCCTCGAGGCTCTCGACGAGCGGCGGCGCGTCGTCGAACGCCTCGGCGACCTTCGCGCGGGCGTGCTCGAGGCAGTCGAGCTGCGCGAGGCTGCGCTCGCGGAGATCGGCGTCGCCGACCCGCTCGAGCACGCGGCGGAGCGGCACCTCCGGTCGAGGCGTCAGCGGCAAACCGAGGGTCCACGAGATCCAGCGGCGCTTGCGGAGGTCGGCGAGGATCGCCGTCACCTCGTCGGCGTCGGCGACGAGGCCGGCCTCGACGACCGCCCGCGCGATCTCGCGGGCGGGATGGATGCCGTCGGAGCGGCGCAGCACCTCCGCGACCGCGGGCGCAACCTCGACCGCCGGCTGGCTCGGCAGGACGACGCGGTCGCCCTCGACGCGAACGAACCCGGCCCGCCACGGCGGGAGCCACTCCGCCATTCCCTCCTGCGCGGCGAGTGCCTCGGCGAGCCGCGCGATCGCCCAGTACTCGAAGAAGACGTCGACCGACTCGAGCAGGCGGTCGACCGGCTGGAACCGCGTCGGCGAGGCTCCGTCGAGCGGCACCCAGCCGACCGGGCCGAAGAAGCCGATCGAGTCGTTCTTGACGCAGTAGCGCTGCCAGTACGCGGTGACGAGCTGCTCGCGCTGGCGGTACTTGCTGTTGCGGGCATCTCCGGGCGCGCGGTCGAAGAGCGGCTGGATCCCGCGCCGGAGCGCGTGGTGGTTCTGCCATGCGACCGCCGCCTGGAACTGCCCGCCGCGCGCGATCTCCTGCACCTCTTCCTCGAGCGCCGCCAGCTCCTCGGCGAAGAGCCGGCGATACGACGCCCACTCCTCGTCGGAGGCCTCCGTCGCCGCGGCGAGCGTGTCGGCGCGTCGCGCCAGCTTCGGCGCGGCGAGGCGCGCGACGCCCTCGGCCGGGAAGCCGGGCGAGCGGACGAGGACGTGCTTCCAGACCCCGTAGCGGCCGCCCCCCAACGGAACGAGGTGGTCGCCGGCCGACTGCGCGGCCGGCGCCTCGGCCGCCAGGGGGTTCGTCACGCCGCGGTCTCGCTCGCTCCGGCGACGAGCTCGGCGAGCTGGCCGGCGGAGGGATGCGTGAAGAACACGGCGACCGGGAGGTGCACTCCGGTCGATTGGTGGATGAGCTGCAGCGCGTGCACCGCCGCGACGGAGTCTCCGCCCTCGGCGAAGAAGTCGTCGTCGGGGCCGAGCCGCTCGTCACCGAGGGCGTCGCGCAGCGCGGTCAGGACCTGGTCGGCGACGGCTCCGCGGGCGCTCGTCGTCATGACCGCCCCTCCTGCGCCGCGCCGGCGCCGACCGTCTCTCCGGCCGGCTCTGCGACGTCGTCGAGGGCGGCGCCGAGCGCCTCCACGATCTCGACGCAGGCGGCCTCGGTCGTGATCAGCGGAGGCACGATCCAGACGCCGCTCAGGGCGATGCTCAGCAGCAGGCCGTGCTCCTCGCACGCGAGTCGCAGCTGGTCGAGCTTCGGCGGCGGCCACGGCTTGCCCTCGGCGTCGACGAGCGGGAAGAGCTGCATGAGCCCAGCGCCCTGGACGTTGCCGGTGCCGATCGCCTCGGTGTGCAGTGCCTGCAGCCGCTCCTGGAGGAACGCGCCGACCTCGCGCACGTGCTCGAGGATTCCGTTCCGCTCGTAGATCCGCAGCACGGCGAGCCCGGCCGCGGCCGCGACCGGATGGCCGTCGGTGGCGGAACCTGCGGTGAGGATGCGCGGCGGGTCCGGCATCGCCGCGAGCTCGTACAGCGCCTCGGAGAGGAGCAGCACGCCGATCGGCACGTAGCCCGAGGTCACGTTCTTGCCGAGCACGACCATGTCCGGCTCGATCCCGAGGTCGAGGCAGCGCGACATCGCGCCCGTGCGGCCGAAGCCGGTCGTGACCTCGTCGGCGATGAAGTGGATGCCGTGCTCGCGACAGAGTCTCGCGACGGCGACGAGGTCGTCCGGGTCGGGGACGAAGCCTCGGCTTCCCATCTGCGGCTCGACGATGACGGCGCTCACGCGCTCGGGCCCGAGCTCCTCGAGCTTGCTCGAGACGTTCGCCGCCCAGCCGCCCTCGACCGGGAGGAAGTGGACGTCGGGGAGCAACGGCCCGCAGGCGTTGAAGTTCGCGGCGAGCCCGCTGAGAGCGCTCGCGCCGGGGCCGAGGCCGTGGTAGCTGAACTGGAAGCTCAAGATCCCGGTCCGCTCGGGCGTGCCCTCCAGCGTGCGCGCGAAGCGGCTGAGCAGCACCGCCGTCTCCGTCATCTGGGAGCCGCTGTTGCCGAAGCGGAGGTAGGGAAGGCGCGAGTCGAAGGCGTCCCGGAGCGCGCGTGCGTACTCGATGGTGACCGCGGCCGGGCGGTCGTACGCGAGCAGCGTCGCGTTCGGCAGCTCGTCGAGCTGCCGCCGGATCGCCTCCTTCACCGGCTCGGCGCTGTAGCCGAGGCCGAGGTTCCAGCACGACGAGCGGGCGTCGAGGTACCACCGGCCCGCGGCGTCGCGCACGCGAATGCCGTCGCCTTCGACGAGAAAGCGATCGGCGCGGAGCGCTCCGGCGAGGAACGCCTTCATCGGAACCGAGCCGTGCCAGATGGGATAGTCGGCGGGCGGCTCGATGGGCTGCTCGGCCTCCGTCGGCGTGGCAATCTCGTTCGTCACCTCTCCCTCCTCATTGTCGACGGCGTGAGCTTAACACCGGCCGAAAACTATTGACACAGCACTTCCATCGAGCAGATGTACATTGAATCAATCAATTGGTAGGCTAGCCCGGCCGATGGGGGAGCGTGGCCGATGACCACCGCCGAACGGATGCTCGTCGAGGCGGGGCCGCGAGGGGCGCGCGTCGATGCTCCGGAGCTCGTCGGCGGTGTCCTCACGCACGCGCCCGAGAGCGACGGGCTTCGTTTCCTGTCGGCGCTCGACCGCCTGTGCTCGGCACTCTCGGACGAAGCGCGGCTCACCGAGGCCGGCCGCCGCTCGACGCGGCGCTCGCTCGTCGCGTCGCTCGTCCTCCAGCTCCGGCTCGAGCGGCTGCTCGCCCGGCAGCCCGAGATCGAGCGGCTCCCGTTCGAGGGGCCGCTCGTCGTCGTCGGGCTCTTCCGCACCGGCACGACGTTGCTCCAGAACCTGCTCGCGCAGCACCCCGACGTTCGCGTGCCGCAGCTGTGGGAGCTGATGCACCCCGTGCCCCGCGACGGCTCGGCCGCCGAGCGCGCGCGGCTCATTCGCGTCACGCAGTCCTACGTGCAGGCGTACTACCGGGCCGCGCCGGCCTTCCGCGCCATCCACTACCTCGACGCGGAGCTCCCCGAGGAGTGCCATCGCCTCATCGGGACGACCTTCACCAGCGACATCTATCCATTGCGGTATCGCATCCCCAGCTACGTGGAATGGCTTGCCGGTCAGGACATGCGGCGGCCGTACGCATTCCACCGCACGTTGCTCCGCTGCCTGCTCTGGCGCGACCCGGGCGGGCACGTCGCGCTCAAGTGTCCGACGCACGTGTGGCACCTCGACGCGCTCGCGGCGACCTATCCGGAGGGCCGGGTCGTCCGGCTGCACCGCGACCCGATCGCCGCGGTCGCCTCGGCGTGCAGCCTGACGGCGGTCGTCCGCTCGGCCCGCTCGGACGACGTCGACCGTGCCGAGATCGGCCGCTACTGGACCGAGCGGGCGGTGGCGGCGCTGGGGACGGCCCGCCGGGACGGCGACGTCCACGGCCTGCCCGTCCTCGACCTGCGGTACGACGACCTCATCGGCGACCCGCTCGCCGCCGTCGCCTCGGTCTGTGAGTTCGCCGGCATCCGCTGGACGGGCGCCGCCGAGCGACGAGTCCGCCGCTTCCTCGAGCGGAACCCGAACGGCCGCCACGGCCGCCATCGCTACGCGCCGGAGGAGTTCGGCGTGAGCCGCGCCGAGCTCGAGGAGCGGCTCGGCGACTACAGGAAGGAGTTCGATCTATGACCGCGCAAGTGCAAGCTCCCGTCGAGGAGACCTACGAGACACGCGCGCGTCGCGCCGTCGCCGCTGTCAACCGTGCGGCGGGCCAGAATCCCGTCCGCATCGGGATCCTTACACCGCTCTCACCGCCGGGGGACCCGACCGCGGGCGAGCTCGAGACCAGGGGAGCGTGCATCGGCGCCGAGTACGTGCGCGAGCACGGCGGCATTCTCGGCGGTCGCAACATCGAGCTCTTGCTCGCGAACGACGTGGAGGGCGCCGACGACGACACCATGGCCGACTCCGCCGTCAGAGGGCTGAAGTGGCTGAACGAGCAGGGCGTCGTCGCCTTCTGCGGGCAGTGGCACCTGCGCACGAGCGGTGCGGTCGCGGCCATGGCGGAGGAGCTCGGGCTGCCGGCCTTCATCGAGAACGGGGACAGCGACGCCACGCGCCGCCGGCGAACCGTCTTCCGGACGTACTTCTCGATCGCGAACCGCGTTCCGGTGATGCTCGACTTCCTCGCCAGCATCGGGCTGCGTCGGCTCGCGCTGCTCGCCGGGGACACGGTGTTCGGCCTCTCGACGGCGAACGAGCTCGAGCGCTACGGGAAGGCCGAGCAGGGCATGGACTTCCTGCGCTTCGACTTCTCGCAGGCGAGCGTGACCGACATCCGGCCCGAACTCGAGCAGGTGCGGGACTGGAAACCGGACGCGATCATCAACGCCGGGCTCATCCGCACCAACTACCTGTTCCTGAACCAGGCAGCTGAGCTCGGCCTGCGCCCGTCGTTGCCAATGATGGTCCCGTTCGGCTTCCCGCAGCGCTCCGCCGACTTCTGGCATTTCGCCGGGCCGAACGGGATCGGCCTCTTGTGGCCGTCGACGCAGTATCGGCCGTCCTGGGAGGGCCTGACGGACATCGGCCGCTGGTGCATCGATCGCTACGTGGAGCGGTACGGCGACTTCCCGCCCGACACGATCTTGAACTCGTTCACCGACGTGACGCTCGCCGCCCAGGCGCTCGACGTCGCCGGGGTGGAGGACCGCGACGCACTCATCGACGCGCTCGAGTCTCGCGAGTGGACGATCTGGCGCGGCCCCGTCCGCTTCGAGCGCGGCGAGGAGTTCTGGCACCAGGCCGCCCCGGAGCTCGTCATCTGGCAGTACCAGGAGGTCGGCCAGACGTTCGACGATGCCGCGAACGTCTACCCGCCGGAGCGCATGACCCGGCCCTACAAGACGCCGGCGGAGCTCGGCGCTTGACCGTCGCCGAGGCGATCGCGCCCGCCGCGGTGTCGACGGTCGCGCGCGGGCTCGTCGCGGGGCTGGCGCGGAGAGGCGTCGACCGCATCTTCTGCGTGGCCGGCGAGAGCTACCTGCCGGTCCTCGACGCCCTCTACGACACGTCGGAGATCGACGTCGTCACGACCCGTCACGAAGGCTCGGCGGCGTTCATGGCGGTGACGGACGCGAAGCTGGCCGGGCGCGTCGGCGTCTGCCTCGTGAACCGAGGGCCCGGCGCGGCGAACGCGAGCATCGGGGTGCACGCGGCGGCGCAGGACGCGGCGCCGCTCCTCCTTCTCGTCGGCCACGTCCGCCGGGCGCAGATCGGCAAGGACGTCTTCCAGGAGCTCGACTGCCTGCAGATGTTCGGGCGCCTCGCAAAGGGGATCTGGGTGCTGCACGACGCGGGCGGCGCGGAGGAGCTCCTCTCGCGGGCGATTCGCGCCGCCGAGTCGGGGACACCCGGGCCGGCCGTGCTGGTGCTGCCGGAGGACGTCCTGGGCGAGCCGTTCGCCGGCGGCACCGCCGGCGAGCCTCGCCGCTGCGAGTCGCCGACGCCGGCGGAGACCGCCGTCGACGAGGTCGAGCTCCTGCTCCGGAGGGCGCGGCGCCCGCTCGCGCTCGCCGGCGCCGCGGTGACCTCGACCTCTGGGCGCGCCGCGCTACGCGCGTTCTCGGAGGCGCACGCCGTGCCGGTGTGCACGGCGAACAAGCGGCAGTCGGCGCTCGACAACCGCCATCCGCACTACGCGGGGCACCTGCACAACGCGACGCCCGCCGGCCAGCTCGCGCTCCTCGACCGGGCCGACCTCGTGCTCGCGGTGGGGACGCGGCTCGACGACATCACGTCCCGAGGCGGCCGCTTCCCGGCCGCGCCGGAGCCGCACCAGCCGCTCGTGCACGTCCACCCGGACGAGGGCAGGATCGGCGTCGTCCACCGGACGGAGCTCGGGCTCGCCTGCGATCCGGTCGCCCTCCTCTGGGCCCTCGCCGAACGGCCGGACCCGCCGAGCCGGAACGAGCGCGAGGCCTGGGCGCGAGAGCTGCACGGCTACGAGGCCGAGAAGGCGGTCTGGCGGCCGGTGGAGGCCGAGGACGGCATCGTCTTCGGCGAGGTCGTCGCCGCGCTCGACCGGCTCACGGGCGGCGACGTCGCGGTCACCGTCGACTCCGGCGTCTTCACGAGCTGGGTCTACCGCTACCTCCGCTTCGGGCCGCGCGGGACGCTGCTCGGCATCTCCTCGAGCGCGATGGGCTACGGGGTTCCGGCCGCAGTCGCGGCGCTGCTTCGCGGGTCGGACGTACCGGTCGTCGCGTTCGTCGGCGACGGCGGCTTCCTCATGAACGGGAGCGAGCTCGCGACGGCCGTCGCGCGCCGCCTGCCGCTCGTCGTAGTCCTCTCGAACAACGGGAGCTACGGGACGATCCGGATGTGCCAGGAGCGCGAGTTCCCCGGCCGGGCGATCGCGACCGACCTCGCGAACCCCGACTTCGCACGGCTGGCCGAGGCCTACGGCGCGCTCGGGCTCAAAGCGCGCAAGCCGGCAGACGTCGAGCCCGCGCTCCGCCGGGCGCTCGCGCACGACGGCCCCGTGCTCGTCGAGGTAAAGACGAGCCTCGCGTACGTCTCGGCCTATCGCAGACTCGACGGCGAGCCGGCGAGCCCGCTTCCCGCGGCGGCGAGCTGATGGACGTCTGCGACTCGCTCCTCGACCTGATCGGCTCGACGCCGCTCCTGCGCCTGCGGCGGATCACGGCGGGACTCGAGCCGCAGGTGCTCGCGAAGCTCGAGTTCATGAACCCGGGCGGAAGCGTGAAGGACCGGCCGGCGCTCTCGATGATCGAGGCGGCTGAGCGCGACGGGACGCTGCGGCCCGGCGCGACGATCGTCGAGCCGACCTCGGGGAACACCGGCGTGGGCCTCGCGCTCGTCGCGCAGCAGAAGGGCTACCGGTGCGTCTTCACCTGCCCCGACAAGGTCTCCGAGGAGAAGCGGAGCATCCTGCGCGCGCTGGGCGCCGAGGTCGTCGTCTGCCCGGCGACGGCGCCGCCCGACTCGCCCGACTTCTACCGCAACGTGTCGACGCGGATCGCGCGCGAGCGCGCGGACGCGGTCGAGCTCAACCAGTACGCGAACCCGGCGAACCCGGCCGCCCACTACCGCACGACAGGGCCCGAGATCTGGGAGCAGACGGAAGGACGGATCACGTACTTCGTCTGCGGCGTCGGCACCGGCGGGACGATCTCCGGCGCAGGCGCGTACCTCAAGGAAGTCTCCGCCGGGCGTGTGAAGGTGATCGGCGCCGACCCCGACGGCTCGGTCTACTCCGGAGGCGGCGCCCGTCCGTGGCTCGTCGAAGGCGTCGGCCAGCCGTTCGTGCCCGTCGCGTACGACCCGGACGTGCCGGACTGGATCATGGCCGTCTCCGATCGCGACTCGATCGCGATGACGCGGCGCCTCGCCCACGAGGAGGGGCTGCTCGTCGGCGGCTCGGGCGGGATGGCGGTCGCGGCGGCGATCGTGCTGGCGGGCGACCTCGGGCCCGACGACATCGTGGTGACGCTCCTTCCGGACTCGGGCCGCGGCTACCTGTCGAAGATCTTCCACGATCCCTGGCTGGCGCGGTTCGGCCTCTCCGACGGCGAGGCCGCCGACCCGTGCGTCGGTGACGCGCTCCAGCCCGACGGGCAGTGGGAGGAGCTGCCCGGGGTCGGCTCAGCGGAGGCGATCTCGAGCGCGGTCGCGCTGATGCGCCGGCTCGGGCTGCCGTGCCTGCCGGTGTTCGACGCCGAGCCGCCGGTTCGCGCGGCGGAGATTCGGGGGGCGGTCGAGGAGCGTGCGCTCGCGCAGGCACTCAGCGAGAACCGGGCCGGACCGCTCGACCCGGTCGCCTCGGTGCTCTCGCCGCCGCTGCCGTTCGTCGGCGCCGGGCAGCCGCTCGCCGAGGCGGGCGCGCTCCTCGACCAGGCAAGCGCCGTGCTCGTCCTCGACGGCGGGATCGTCCGCGGCCTCGTCACGGGCGACGACGTCGTCTCGCTCCTCGTCCCGGCGGCGGAGACGCTCTCGGCATGACGATCGTGCGCTCGTTCGAGGACGCACCCACGGGCGCGCGCGGCTGGCTCGCCTACGACGGCGAGACGCGGCCGCTCGCGGTCGGCGGCTGTCGCGTCCAGCGGGGCCTCACAGCCGGGATGCTCGAGGCGCTGGCCGAGCGGATGACGCTCAAGGAGCGGGTGCTCGGCCTGAACGTCGACGGCGCCAAGTGCGGGCTCTGCTACGACCCCGCCGCGCCCGGCAAGGCCGTGGCGCTCCGGCGCTTCCTCACCTTCCTCCGGGACGAGCTCGAGACGCGGCTCTCGCTCGGCTGCGACATGGGGACGCAGTGGCACGAGCTGGAGCGGCTTGCCGCGCTCGAGGGGATCCCGTCGATCAAGGTCGCGATCCGGAAAGCGCAGGGCCTCACCGACGCGGACTTCTTCCATCGGCTCGGCCTGCTCGACGAACGGGTCGGGACGCTGACGCTCGCCGAGCGCCGCGCCGGCCACGCCCTCGCGTGCGCCGCGGTCGCCGCCGCGCGCGCGACGGCCGGTGCCGCCGAAGGGGCCCGCTGCGCGCTCCAGGGCTTCGGCAACCTCGGCCGCGGCGCCGCGCAGTCGCTCGCCGAGCACGGCGCCGTCCTCGTCGCGGTCGCGGACGAGCACGGCTGCGCCGCCGACCCGAACGGGCTCGACGTCGAGCGCCTGCTTGCCGCGCCGTATGGAACGCCTGTCGCGGCGGGGACGACTCCTCTCCCGCGCGAGGCGCTCGCGGAGCTGCCTTGCGACCTGCTCGTCCTCGCCGCGACGGAGAACGCGATCCCGGCCGATCAGGCGGCGCGGGTGCAGGCGCCCGCGGTCGTCGTGGGTGCGAACTGCGGCCTCGACGAAGAGGTCGAGGACGCGCTTTGCGCGCGCGGGATCCTCGTCGTCCCCGACTTCATCGGCGGCATCGGCGGGTCGGCGTCGATGGAGGCGCTCTTCGGCTCCGTGCGCCCGCCCGCCTCCGCGGCCGCCGTGCTCGAGCGCACCTCGCACCTGATGCGGGAGCTCGTGGGCGACCTGATCGAGATCGCGCGCCGCGAGGACGCCTCGATCCGGTCGGTCGCGCTCGACCTCGCCGCGAGCCGCGCCGAAACGAACGGCGACCGCCCGTACGGCTCCTGTCCCTACCTCGCCGCGACCGCAGGGGTGGGGTAGTGGCGACGACGACCTCCAGGCGGCCGGCGGTCGCGGAGCCCGCGCCCCGCCCGGCCTGCGACCACGCGCGGGGCCACATCACGGACTCTTACTTCTACGGGAACAACTACGCGACGCCGGTCAGCCGGGCGATCTTCTGCGACATCTGCCGCGTCCAGCGCTGGCTCGACGTCGAGGCCGCGCTCGCGCAGGCGCAGGGTGAGCTCGGCGTCATCCCGCCCGAGGCGGCCGCAGGCATCGTCGCGGCGGCCCGCGTCGAGAACATCGACCTCGAGTCGATGCGCACCGAGGTGATCCACTCGCGGCACTCGCTCATCGGGCTGCTCCGCGGGCTCCAGGCCGTCTGCCCCGAGGGGAGCGGCCAGTACGTCCACTACGGCGCGACGACGCAGGACATCCAGGACACGGGCCAAGTGCTCGAGATGCGCGACGTCCTCGACCGGCTCGAGGCCGACCTCGAGGGCTTCGTCGGCGTCCTCGCCGCGCTCGCCGAGCGGTGTGCGGAGCTCGTCGCGCTCGGCCGGACGCACGCGCGCGCCGCACTGCCGATCACGTTCGGGATCAAGGTCGCGAGCTGGCTCGACGAGGTGCTTCGCCACGCGCGCCGTCTCGAGGAGATGCGGGACCGGGTGCTGGTCGCGCAGCTCTTCGGCGGCGCCGGGACGATGGCCGGCTTCGGCGACCGCGCGCCGGAAGTCCTCGAGCACTTCGCCGCCCGGCTCGGGCTTCGCGCTCCGGCGATGGGCTGGCACGTCGCGCGCGACCGCATCGTCGAGTACGTCGCCATGCTGGCGGCCGTCGCGGGGACGATGGGGAGGATCGCCGACGAGATCCGCACTCTCTCGCGGCCCGAGATCGGCGAGGTCGAGGAGGCGTGGGAGCACGGGATCGTCGGCTCGAGCACGATGCCGCACAAGCGGAACCCGGAGCGCTGCGAGCAGGTGGTCGTGATGGCGAAGCTCGCCGCGGCGCAGGTGCCGATCGCGCTCGCCGGAATGCCGGGGGAGCACGAGCGCGACTCGCGGGCGCTGCGCGTCGAGTGGGCCTGCGTGCCGGACGTCTCCCACTACTGCCTCGCGGCCCTTGCGATCACGGCGGACGTCGTGGCCGGCCTCGAGCTCCACCCCGAGCGCATGCGGCGAAACGCGGAGGCGGTCACCGACGAGATCGGCTCCGAGGCGCTCATGCTGGCGCTCGGCGAGCGGCTCGGGAAGCAGAACTCGCACGAGATCGTCTACGACCTGAGCCAGACGGCGTACGAGGAGGGGCGCACGCTCCGCGAGCTGTTGCGAGAGCGGACGGAGCTCACCGCCATGCTCGACGAGGAGACGATCGACCGGACGTTCGACCCGCGGGCCTACCTCGGCGCGTCCGCGGCGCTGACCGCCGCGGTCGTCGACGAGGCGCGCGCGTGGCTCCGCGACCGCGCGGCGTTCGCCCACGAGACGGACGCGGTTGCCTGATCGGGCCGGATGAACCGCGGCCGCCGAGGCGCCGACTCGTCGGCGCCGACCTTCAGGAACGCGCGGGCTTTGCCCGTGCGTCCGTCTGCAATGACCGGTCGGACCGTCGCGGATTAGCCGCGCCCTAGGAGTGCGCCGCCGTTTGCCTGGAGGATCTGGCCGGTGACGAACCCGGCGTCCGGGCTCGCCAGATAGCGCACGAGCGCCGCGATCTCGCCCGGCTCGCCCATCCGGCCCGCAGGCGTGCGGCGGCTCCGGTCCTCTCGGAGCTCTGGCCCCATCCGCTCGCCGTAGAACTCCGTGTCGGTGACGTAGCCGGGCGCGACGACGTTGACGGAGATGCCCTCGGGAGCGAGTGCGACCGCGAGCTCGGCCGCCCAGGGATGGAGCGCGGCCTTCGCGCCCCCGTAGGTCGCCGGGCCGCGGAACGCGGCGATGGAGCCGATCGTGACGATGCGGCCGCCGGGGCGGCGGATCCTCGGCAGCAGGGCGTGAGTGAGCAGCACCGCCGGCAGGACGTTGCCCTCGAAGTTGGTGCGCCAGTCGTCCCGCACGCCCTCGAGGCCGTTCTGCGGGTGCGCGGCGAAGTTGCCACCGGCGTTGTTGACGAGCACGTCGACTGTTCCCGCGCCATTCACGATCTGCCTCGCGGCCTCTCCGGCCCACTCCGGCTGGCGCAGGTCGGCGCAGAGGGCGTGGACGCGCTCCGCGCCGACGGCGCGGTTGATCGTGCTCGCGGCCTTGTCGAGCACCGCGCGCCGCCGGCCGAGGACGAACACCTCGTCTCCGTCGGCCGCGAAGGTGTGTGCGATAGCGCGCCCGATGCCCGTCCCGCCGCCGGAGACGACGACCACCCGTGTCCCGTTGGGTTGCGCTTCCATTGGTCGGCAGTGGATCGTAGACTGAATGGGATGACGATTCAAATAGTCTTCATCAAGCAATGACACAGACGGCCGCCGAGACTCGAGCCGCGCCTGCCTCGCTCGACGTCGAGGCTCTCGTCGAGGTCGCTCGCGCGCGGGCCGATGCGCCGGACGAGCCGTTCGACTACCTCGACGCGCTCGAGGCGCTCGTCTCGTCGGTCGAGGCCGAAGCTCGCCTCACCCCGTGGGGCAAGCGCCAGGCGGCCGAAGGGCTCGTCGCCTCGCTCGCCGTACAGGTGCAGGTGCGGCGAGCCGTGGAACGGCATCCGGAGATCGCCGAGGGCGTCAGCGCCCGGCCCGTCTTCGTGAGCGGGCTTCCGCGAACCGGGACGACGCTCGTCCACAACCTCCTCGACCAGCACCCGGAGGTGCACTGCCCGCACTTCTGGGAGCTCGTGGGGCCGGCCGGAAGTCGCGACCCGCGCGAGCACGCGCGCCTGGCCGCTGCGGCGCAGGCCTGGCTCGACGACTACTACGCGAGGGCGCCGCGCCTGCCTGCGATCCATCCGATGGCGACCCACCGCCCGGACGAGTGCCACCGGCTGCTCGGAAACGCCTTCCAGACCCTGATCTACTCCGCGCGCTACCGCGTGCCGAGCTACAGCGCGTGGCTCTTGCGGCACGACGTCACCGAGGCCTTCCGGTTCCATCGCCTCCAGCTCGCCTGCATCACCTGGCGCATCCCGTCGGAGGTGGTCGGCCTCAAGTGCCCGTTCCACCTATGGCACCTTGGCCCCCTCCGGGAGGTCTATCCGGAGGCCAAGCTCGTCGTCCTCCACCGCGACCCGGTGAGCGCCGTCCCGTCGCTCGCCAGCCTGTGCGCGGTCATCATGGCGGCGCGCTCCGACGAGGTCGACAAGCACGAGGTGGGAGCGTTCTGGCTCGCCGCGGTCGAGCGCGCGGTGGACGACCTGCTTCGCCGGCACCGGGGCGAGCAGCTCCGCGAGGTCCTCCACATTCGGTACCCGGACCTCGTCGGCGACCCGATCGGGACGATGCGCCGGCTGCTCGAGTTCGCGGAGGCGCCGTGGAGCGGGCGGGCCGAGGAAGCGATGCGGTGCTGGCTCGCCGAGAACCCGTCCGGCAAGCACGGCGTGCACACCTACACGGCGGAGGAGTTCGGCCTCGATCGCGCGGATCTCGCCGAGCGCTTCGCCGTCTATCGCGAGACGTTCGGCCTCAGCTGAAAAGCGGAGCGAGGCGCTCGAGGCCGCGGTCGAGCGCGTCGTCCGGAACGGCGAGCGAGATCCGCGCCCACCCGGCGCCGCGGGCGCCGAAGCCCTCGCCCGGAGCGACGGCGACGCGGCTGTCGGCGACGAGCTTCGCCGCCGTCACGCCTTCCGGCAGCCTGACCCACGTGAAGAACGTCCCTTCCGAACGCGCGCCGGTCGTGGCCTCGACGCGGTCGCGGCGCGCCTCGTAGCGCACACGGCGCTCCTCGACCGAGTCCTGCGGGCCGGTGAGCGCGGCGACGGCCGCCTCCTGGACGGGCGTGAAGACGCCCGAGCGGACGTGCGTCGTGAGAAGGTTGATTCGCGCCACGACCTCGGCGTTGCCGACGACGAACCCGAGGCGCCAGCCGGCCATCCCGTACGTCTTCGACATCGAGTACAGCTCGACCCCGACCTCCTTCGCGCCGGGCGCGGCGAGGAAGCTCTGTGGCTCGCGCCCGTCGAAGACGAGGTCCGCGTAGGCCAGGTCGTGGACGACCACCGCGCCGGTCTCCTCGGCCCAATGCACGGCGTCGGCGAAGACGCCCTGCGGCGCGCACACCGCGCACGGGTTCGACGGGTAGTTGAGGTACAGCGCGGCCGCGTCGCGCGGGAGCGAGTCGAAGTCGGGCGCGTACGAATCGGCGGCCTCCAGTCGAGCCCGCTCGATGCGCGCGCCCGCGAGCGCAGCGCCCGAGAGGTAGTCGGGGTAGCCGGGATCGGGGAGCACGAGCTTGCGGCCGTGGTCGGCGAGCACGAGCGAGAGCTCCGCGACGGCCGTCTTCGTTCCGGGCACGACCGCGACCTCCCGCTCGGGATCGAGCTCGACGCCGTAGAGCGACCGGTAGCGCTCCGCGAGCGCTTCCTTCAGCTCCGGCAGGCCGTGCGGATGCGGGTAGCCGTGGGCGGCCGGCCGGATGGCGGCCGAGCAGAGGGCATCGACGACGTGCTGCGGGGGCCCGACCTCCGGATTCCCGCGGCCCAGGTCGACGAACGGCGCGCCGGGAAGGCGGGCGGCCGCCTCCACCAGCCCGCGGAGCGCGACGAAATACTGCTCGGGCAGCCGTGTGAGACGGTCGGGAGGCCGCTGCATGGCGTCTCGCTCCTCCACCGCCGATTGCGCAAACGAAGTAGTCATTCAGCAGTGGGAAACAGCCTATACGCATCCATTAGTCATTGATAATGTAGGCGGGCCGAAAGAGCGCCTGTCCCGAACCCCTTTCAATGGTTGGAGCGATCAATGACTGAGCAGATGACGCGCCCCGAGGAGACCGCGCCGACCGAGCGGCGGCTCCCGCTTCCCGTGCCCCGCAACGCGCAAGGAACACTGCCGCTCTCCTCCCTTCAGGAACAGCTCTGGTTCCTCGATCGCCTGGCGCCGGGGAGGCGTGCCTACAACGTCTCGCGCACCTTCCGGCTGGCGGGACCGGTGGACGTGGCTGCGCTCGAGCGCGCGTTCGGGGACGTGGTACGGAGGCACGAGATCCTCCGCACGGTGTTCGCGGTCGACGACACCGGGCCGGTGCAGAAGGTTCTGGCGCAGGGCCAGGCTCGGCTGGCCGTCGACGATCTGCGCAGCCTCCCGGAGGATCGCCGCGAAGCCGAGGCGCTGCGGCGCGCGGAGGAGACGATCCGGGCGCCGTACGACATCGAGCGCGGGCCGCTCGTCCGCCTCCAGCTCCTGCGGCTCGCCGAGGAGGATCACCTGCTCGTCCTCGGGCTGCACCACACCTGCGCCGACGGCTGGTCGAGGCCCATCTTCTGGCGTGATCTGGCCGCGTACTACAACGCGCACCTCGAAGGCCGGCCGGCCGACCTCGCCGAGCTTCCGCTCCAGTTCGGCGACTTCGCCGTCTGGCAGCGGCGTCTCATCGAGAGCCCGGAGTTCCAGCCGCACCTGGAGTACTGGATCGAGCACCTGCGCGGCCTTCAGCCGCTCGAGCTCGTCACCGACCGGCCGCGGCCGACGACGCCCACCTTCGACAGCGACTCGATCACGACCACCCTCGACCGGGACGTGCTGGACGGCCTCCGCGCCCTGGCGGAGCGCTCGAACGGGACACTCCTCATGGTCCTCCTCGCCGTCTTCAAGGCGGTGCTCGCACGGCACACCGGCCAGTCCGAGATCGTCATCGGCACGGCGACGACCGGCCGGCCGATGCAGGAGCTGGCGCCCCTCGTCGGCCCTTTCATCAACATCCTCGTCCTGCGCACCGACGTCTCCGGCGACCCGACCTTCGCCGAGCTGCTCGAGCGGACGAAGCAGACGACCGTCGAGGCGTGGCAGCACCGGAGCGTGCCCTTCGAGCAGGTCGTCGGCGCGGTCCAGCCCGAGCGCGACCCGAGCCGCAACCCGCTCTACCAGGTGGGCCTCCAGCTGCTCGACGCCTCGACGTCGGACGCGGTTGCGCCGCCGCAGTTCCAGGGCCTCCAGCTCGAGGAGGTGGAGGTCGAGGTGCACGGCCATCCGCTCGAGCTCTCGCTGACTGCGACGATGGGCGAGCACGGTCTCGACCTGCACGCGGACTACGCGACCGACCTCTTCGACCGGGCTCGGATCGCGCGGCTGCTGGCGCACCTGGAGCGGGTGATCCGCGCCGTCGTCGCGGACGACGGCCTGCGCGTGTCGGAGCTGCCGTTGCACACCGACGAGGAGCGGCGGCTCCTGCTGGACGAATGGGGCGTGGGGCCGGTCGCCGAGCAGCCGTCCACACCGGTGCACGTGCAGGTGGCCGAGCGGGCGGCGGCGGATCCCGAGGCCGTGGCGGCCCGCCTCGACGGGGTCGAGCTGACCTTCGGCGAGCTGGAGCGGCGGGCCGGCCTGCTCGCACGCCGGCTGCGCGAGCTCGGTGTGAGCCGCGAGGACGTCGTAGCCGTCGCGCTAGAGCGCGGGCCCGACCTCCTCGTCGCGCTGCTCGGGGTGCTGAAGGCTGGCGGCGCGTTCGTCATGCTCGACGCAGACCATCCGAACCGACGGCTCCGCTTCATCCTCGACGACACGCAGGCGGGCGTGGTGCTCACGTCTTCCGCGCTTGCGGGCCGCCTCCCGGAGCCCGACGGCCGGAAGCAGCTCTGCGTCGACGTCGACTCGGACTGGCTTCCCGTCCGGGGGGAGGCGCCGCTCGACGAGCTGGCGGACGAGCATTCGCTCGCCTACGTGCTCTACACCTCGGGCTCGACGGGGCAGCCGAAGGGCGTCCTGGTCGAGCACCACGCGCTGACGACGTTCATCCGCTGGCTGGGCGGCGAGTTCGGCTTCGGGCCGGGCGATCGGTTCGCGCAGCACATGGCGCTGATCTTCGACTTCGCGATCGGCGAGATCTTCGCCGCCCTGACGACCGGCGCGACGCTCGTCTTCGTCCCGGAGGAGGAGCGGGCCGAACCGGCCGCGTTCGGCGAGCTGCTCGAGCGAGAGCGGATCACGTATCTCGGCGGTCCGCCCGCCGTGCTCGGCTCGGTCGAGGTGCGCGACCTGCCGGACCTCCGCGTGGTCATCGCCGGCGGTGAGGCGCTGCCGGGCGAGGTCGTGAATCGCTGGCGGCGGGAAGGGCGCCGTTTCATCGACGGCTACGGGCCGACCGAAGCGGCCGTGGGCTGCGTCTTCTACGACTGTGGGCACCGCGACTGGAAAGGCCAGCCGCCTATCGGCCGGCCGATGCCGCGCCGCTACGCCTACATCCTGGACGCCTTCGGCGGGCTGTGTCCGATCGGCGTCCCCGGTGAGTTGGTGATCGGCGGGATCGGCGGCGCCGGGCTCGCGCGCGGATACCTGAACCACCCGGAGCTGACCGCGGAGCGCTTCCTCGACGATCCGCTTCGCCCGGGCGGGCGCTACTACCGCACCGGCGATCTCGCGGTCTGGTCGGAGGAGGGCCAGATCGAGTTCCTGGGCCGGATCGACGCGCAGGTGAAGCTGAACGGCCTGCGAATCGAGCTGGAGGAGATCGAGTCTGTCCTCCAGACGCACCCCGACGTCGCCGCCGCTGCGGTGAGCGTGCAGGGCGAGACGGCGAAGCAGCTCGTCGGGTATGTCGTCTCCGGGAACGGCGAGCTCGACGCGGCCGCGCTGCGCTCCTTCCTGAGCGAGGAGCTTCCGCACTACATGATCCCGAGCCGGTTCGTGCAGCTGGAGCAGCTCCCGCTCACCTCGGTCGGCAAGATCGACCGACCGGCACTGCCGCAGACCGAGCCGGACGAGGCCGAGGTGGAGGCCGAGTACGTGGCGCCCTCGACGCTCACCGAGAAGCTCGTCGCGGCGATCTTCGAGACGATGCTCGGCCGCGAGCACGTCGGCGCCAACGACAACTTCTTCGCGCTCGGCGGGACGTCGCTCCAGGCGGCGCGCTCCGTCCTCCAGCTGCGCGAGCAGCTCGGCGTCGAGATCGCGGTGCGCGACTTCTACGCGGCGCCGCGCGTCGCCGACGTCGCGCAGACGATCGAGCGCGCCCGCGCCGCGGAGCGCGAGGCGGGCGCGGAGAAGGACGAGCTCGTGATCCCGAAGCGGCCGGACCGCTCGCGCGCGCCGCTCTCGTGCACCCAGGAGCAGCTGTGGTTCCTCGACCAGCTCACGCCCGGGCGAGCGACCTACAACCTCCCGGTCGTGATGCGCTTCCGCGGCGCGCTCGACGTCGGCGCCCTCGATCAGGCCGTCGCCGCGCTCGCGGTGCGCCACGAGGCGTTCCGGACCGGCTTCACCGTCGAGGACGGCCGGCCGGTGCAGGTGATCGAAGAGCCGAGCGCCGACGTGCGCCTCGCGGTCGAGGACTGCTCCGAGCTCGCGCCGGACGCACTGCAGGAGCGTCTGCACGCCTGGCTGAAGGAGCAGGCCGAGCGGCCCTTCGACCTCTCGCACGACCGGATGTTCCGCGGAGGCCTGCTCCGGCTGGCGCCGGACGAGCACGTCCTCGCCCTGGTCTTCCATCACATGTGCTTCGACGGGTGGTCGGCGGGCGTCGTCGCCGGCGAGCTCCGGCGGTTCTACGCGCTCGCCCTCGAGGGGGAGCCGCTGCCGACGGAGGAGCCGCCGTTGCAGTACGCGGACTTCTCGGCCTGGCAGCAGGAGCAGCTCTCGTCCGGCGTCCTCGAGCGGCAGGTGGAGTACTGGGCGGAGCGCCTGAAGGGCGCCGAGCCGCTCGAGATCCCGTCCGACCGGCCCCGGCCGGAGGTGCCGACGAACCGCGGCGCGCGGCTCGTCTACGCCGTCCCCGTCGAGGTGCTGGAGGAGTTCCGGGCGCTCGCGCAGCGGCACGGCGTCACGCTGTTCGCCGCCCTGCTGGCCGCCGTGAAGGCGGTGCTCAGCCGCTGGACGGGTCAGGAGGACGTCGTCATCGGGACGACCACGCCCGGCCGGCGCAGCTCGCAGCTCGAGCAGCTCGTCGGCTGCCTGATCAACATGATCGTGCTGCGCACCGACGTGTCCGGCAACCCGACGTTCGCGGAGCTGATCGCGCGGTCGATGGCCACCGTCTCGGACGCGTGGAACAACGACCAGGCGCCGTTCGAGAAGGTCGTCGAGCGGGTGGGCGCGCCGAGGGACGCGAGCCGCAACCCGCTCTTCCTGTTCGGGATCGACCTCCAGAGCGAGGACGTGCGCGACTTCGGCCTGGCCGGCGTCGACACGGAGTTCGTGCCCATCGACCCGGGCACCTCGCGCTTCGACGTCGCGATCAACACCTACGAGGGCCCGTCGGGGCTCGTCTTCCGCGTCGAGTACTCGACCGATCTCTTCGAGGCCTCACGGATCGAGCGCCTGCTCCAGCAGATCGAGCGCGTCATCCGCGCCGCGGTCGTCGACGACGGCCTGCGCCTCTCCGAGCTGCCGCTCAACTCCGAGGAAGAGCGCGAGCTCATGCTGGAGGAGTGGGGCCGCGGAGCCGAGCTCGACCAGCCGCGCGTCCCGGTGCACGCCCAGGTCGCCGAGCGCGCCGCTGCCCAGCCGGGTGCGGTCGCCGCTCGCATCGACGGCCGCGAGATCACCTACGGCGAGCTGGAGGAGCGCGCCGGCCGGCTCGCCCGCCGCCTGCGCGAGCTCGGCGTCGGCCACCAGGACATCGTCGCCGTCGCGCTCGAGCGCGGACCGGAGCTCCTCGTCGCCCTCGTCGGCGTGCTGAAGGCGGGCGCCGCATTCGTCATGCTCGACCCGGAGCATCCGCCGCGCCGTCTGACCTACATCCTCGACGACACCCAGGCGCGGATCGTGCTGACCTCCTCGGCGATCGCGGCGAGCCTGCCCGAGGCGGAAGGGTTGCAGCGGCTGTGCGCAGACGTCGACCGCGACTGGCAGCCCGCGGACGCGAACGCGCCGCTCGAGGCGCTCGCCGACGAGCACTCGCTCGCCTACGTGCTCTACACGTCTGGCTCCACCGGCCAGCCGAAGGGGGTGCTCGTCGAGCACCACGCTCTGTCGACCTTCCTGCTCTGGTGGCGCAGTGAGTTCGGCTTCGGCCCCGGCGACCGGCTCATGCAGCACATGGCGCTGATCTTCGACTTCGCCGTCGGCGAGATGTTCGGCGCCCTCACCTCCGGCGCGACGCTCGTCTTCGTGCCGGAGGAGGAGCGCACCGACCCGGCACGCTTCTCGCAGCTCCTGGCGCAGGAGCGGGCCACGTACCTCGGCGGGCCGCCGGCCGTGCTCGGCTCGCTCGAGGTCCAGGACCTGCCGGATCTCCGCGTGATGATCGCCGGCGGTGAGGCGCTGCCGGGCGAGGTCGTGAATCGGTGGCGGCGCGAGGGGCGGCGGTTCATCAACGGCTACGGGCCGACCGAAGCGACCGTGGGCTGCGTCTTCTTCGACTGCGCCGGCCGCACCTGGCGCGGGCAGCCGCCGATCGGGCGGCCGATGCCGCGCCGCTACGCGTACGTGCTCGACCACCTCGGCCAGCCGTGCCCGATCGGCGTGCCGGGCGAGCTCGTGATGGGCGGAGACGGACTGGCCCGCGGCTACCTGAACCAGCTCGAGCTGACCGCGCAGAAGTTCGTCGACGACCCGTTCCGCGAGGGCGGCCGCTTCTACCGGACCGGCGATCTCGCCGTGTGGTCGGAGGAGGGGCAGCTCGAGTTCCTCGGCCGGATCGACGCACAGGTGAAGCTGAACGGCCTGCGGATCGAGCTCGAGGAGATCGAGTCGGTGCTCCAGCTCCACCCGGACGTCGCCGCAGCCGCGGTGAGCGTGCAGGGCGAGGCGGCGAAGCAGCTCGTCGGCTTCGTGGTCTCCTCGAACGGCGAGCTCGACCAGGACGTGCTGCGCGCGTTCCTGAGCGAGGAGCTTCCGCACTACATGATCCCGAGCCAGTTCGTGCAGCTGGAGCAGCTGCCGCTGACGTCGGTCGGCAAGATCGACCGCGCGGCGCTTCCTCAGACCACCGAGGAGGGGGACGACGCCGACGAGCCGGAGTTCGTCGCGGCTTCGACGCCGACCGAGAAGCAGGTCGCCGCGATCTTCGGCGAGATCCTCGGCGAGGACGAGATCGGCGTGCACGACAACTTCTTCACCGTCGGCGGCACGTCGCTCCAGGCCGCCCGCGCCGTGCTCCAGCTGCGCCAGCAGCTCGGGGTCGAGGTCGCGGTGCGCGACTTCTACGCCGCTCCCCGGATCGCGGACGTCGCGCAGATCATCGACGAGGCCCGGGGCGGCCAGCCGGAGGACGGCGCACCGGAGCTCGACGCGCGCCGCCGCGAGATCGAGGAGCTGCGGAAGCGACTCGCCGAGGCGGAGGCCGAGCTCGAGGCGACGGAGGCCGGACAGGCCCCGCCGCCGACCTCGCCGGCCGAGATCGTGATCGAGCGGCGGGAGGATTCGTCGCGGGCGCCGCTCGCCTTCACGCAGGAGCAGCTCTGGTTCCTCGACCAGCTGAACCCCGGGCGCTCGACGTACAACATCGCCGTCGTCATGCGCCTGCGCGGCACGCTCGACCAGGCGGCGGCGGAGCGCGCGGTCTCGGCCCTGGTCGAGCGCCACGAGCCGATGCGCACGCGGCTCGCGGTCGAGGACGGGCAACCGCTCCAGGTGATCGAGCCCGCGGGCGACTTCCACCTCCCGAAGGAGGACTGGTCGGCGCGGCCGGAGGGCGAGCGCGAGCAGGCGCTTCGGGAGTGGCTCGCGGCAGAGGCCGACCATCCGTTCGACCTCTCGCGCGACCTGATGTTCCGGAGCTCGTTGCTGCGGCTGGCGCCCGAGGACCACGTGCTGGCACTTACCTTCCACCACAGCTGCTTCGACGGCGTCTCGGCAGGTGTCGTGGCGGATGAGCTGCGGCAGCTCTACGACCTGGCCGTGGCCGGAAAGCCGGTCGAGCTGCCGGAGTCGGTGCTCCAGTTCGGCGACTACGCAGCCTGGCAGCAGGAGCAGCACCGAAACGGCGAGCTCGAGCGGCACGTGCAGTACTGGGAGCAGAAACTGAAGAGCGCGCCGCAGCTCGAGCTGCCGTCCGACCGGCCACGGCCGGAGGTGGCGAGCAACCGTGGCGACCGGATGAACTACGCGGTGCCGGTCGAGGTGCTGGAGCAGTTCCGCGACCTGGCGCGGCGGCGGGGCGTGACCCTCTTCGCGGCGCTCCTCGCGGCGACGAAGGTCGTCCTCTCCCGCTGGTCGGGGCAGGACGACATCGTGATCGGGACGACCTCTCCGAACCGCAGGATCCCGCAGCTCGAGCGGCTCGTCGGCTGCCTGATCAACATGATCGTGCTGCGGACGGACCTGTCTGGCAACCCGACCTTCGCGGAGCTGCTCGGCCGGACGATGACGACGCTGTCGGAGTCGTGGGACCACGAGACGGCGCCGTTCGAGAAGGTCGTGGAGCGCCTCGGCGTCCCGAAGGACACGAGCCGAAACCCGATCTTCCAGTTCGGCATCGACCTTCAGAACGAGAGCGTGCGCGGCTTCCAGCTGTCCGGGTGCGAGGTCGAGTTCCTGTCCGTCAACCCGCAGACGTCGCGTTTCGACGTCGCCATCAACACGTACGAAGGCCCGTCCGGGCTCGTCTTCCAGTGCGAGTACGCGACCGACCTCTTCGACCGCTCGCGCATCGAGCGCTTCTTCCAGCAGATGGAGCTCGTCATCCGCGCCGCGATCGCCGACGACAGCCTCCGGGTCTCGGAGCTGCCGCTGATCGGCGAGGCGGAGCGGCGGCGGATGATGGACGAGTGGGGGCGCGGGCCGGACGCCGAGCAGTCGCGGGCGCCGGTGCACGTGCAGATCTCCGAGCGGGCGGCGAGCGATCCGGACGGCGTCGCGGCCCGTCTCGACGGGGCCGAGCTGACCTACGGCGACCTCGAGCGGCGGGCCGGGCTGCTGGCGCGCCGGCTGCGGGAGCTCGGCGTCGGCCGCGAGGACGTCGTCGCCGTCGCGCTCGAGCGCGGGGCCGACCTGCTGGTCGCGTTCCTCGGCGTGCTGAAGGCCGGCGGTGCGTTCGTGATGCTCGATTCGGGGCATCCGCACCGGCGGCTGCGCTTCCTGCTCGAGGACACGCAGGCGAAGGCCGTGCTGACGAGCTCGGAGGTCGCGCCGCGGCTGCCCGAGCCCGACGGCTGGGTGCGGCTCTCGGCCGACGTCGAGGGCGAGTGGCTGCCTGCCGACCGGGACGCATCGCTCGACGAGCTGGCGGACGAGCATTCGCTCGCCTACGTGCTCTACACGTCTGGGTCGACCGGGCAGCCCAAGGGCGTCCTGGTCGAGCACCACGCGCTGACGACGTTCATCCTCTGGCTGGGCGGTGAGTTCGGCTTCGGGCCGGGAGATCGGTTCGCGCAGCACATGGCGCTGATCTTCGACTTCGCGATCGGCGAGATCTTCACCGCCATGGCCACGGGCGCGACGCTCGCCTTCGTGCCCGAGGCCGTGCGCGTCGACCCGGCCGCGTTCGGCGAGCTGCTCGAGCGCGAGCGGATCACGTACATGGGCGGGCCGCCGGCCGTCCTAGGCTCCATCGAAGCGGGCGACCTGCCGCACCTGCGGGTCCTGATCGCGGGCGGCGAGGCGCTACCTGGGGAGGTCGTGAACCGCTGGCGGCGCGAGGGGCGCCGGTTCATCAACGGCTACGGCCCCACCGAGGCGGCGGTCGGCTGTGTCTTCTACGACTGCGCCGGCCGGGCGTGGCGCGGGCAGCCGCCGATCGGGCGGCCGATGCCGCGCCGCTACGGCTACATCCTCGACCGGTTCGGGCAGCTGTGCCCGGTCGGTGTGCCGGGCGAGCTCGTGATCGGCGGGATCGACGGGGCGGGCCTGGCGCGCGGGTACCTGAACCAGCCGGAGCTGACCGCGGAGCGCTTCCTCGACGATCCCTTCCGCGCCGGTGGCCGCTACTACCGCACCGGCGACCTCGCGGTGTGGTCGGAAGAGGGGCAGATCGAGTTCCTGGGCCGGATCGACGCACAGGTGAAGCTGAACGGCCTGCGGATCGAGCTCGAGGAGATCGAGTCGGTGCTCCAGGCCCATCCGGACGTCGCCGCGGCCGCTGTGACCGTCCAGGGCGAGACGGCGAAGCAGCTCGTGGGCTACGTCGTCTCCGGGAACGGCGAGCTCGACCCCACCGCGCTGCGCTCCTTCCTCAGCGAGGAGCTTCCGCACTACATGATCCCGAGCCGCTTCGTGCAGCTCGACCAGCTGCCGCTCACGACCGTCGGCAAGATCGACCGCGCCGCTCTCGCCGGCGCGACCGACCAGGAAGAGGAGGCGGAGGCCGAGGTCGAGTACGTGGCGCCCGCCACCGAGGCGGAGCGCGAGGTGGCGGCCGTTTTCGCCGAGGTGCTCGAGCGCGACCGGGTCGGCGCTCAGGACAGCTTCTTCGCCCTCGGCGGAAGCTCGCTCCAGGCCGCCAAGGCGGTCCTCAGGCTCCGGCAGGTGCTGGAGGTCGAGTTCCCGCTGCGTCTGCTGTACGCGAATCCGACGGTTGCCGCGTTCGCGGCGGCCGTCCAGGCCCCCGAGCTGCAGGCGGACGGCGACGGCACGTCGGCCGCGGCGAGCGTCGCGGTCGGCGAGCTGCCGCCGCGCCCGGCCCTGCGCCTGCGCGAGGTCCTGCTCACCGGCGTGACCGGGTTCTTCGGAGCCTTCCTGCTCGAACAGATCCTCGAGCTGGGCGAGGCGCACGTCCACTGCCTCGTGCGCGCGTCGAGCGACGCGGAAGCATGGGAGCGTCTTCGGGCGAGCCTGCACAGCCGCGGGATCGAGCGCGACGACCTCGGGGAGCGGGTCTCCGTCGTCCGCGGCGACCTCGGGCAGCCGCGGCTCGGCATCGCCGACGACATGTACGCGAGGCTCGCCGGGAGCGTCGATGCGATCTACCACTCCGGCGCGCACGTCGACCTGCTCTTCCCGTACGCCCAGCTCGAGGGCGTGAACGTAGGCGGCACGCGGTCGGTCGTCGAGCTCGCGACGACCGAAGTGCTGAAGGAGATCCACTTCGTCTCGACCGTCTCGGCGCGCCGCGGCGCCGACTTCGACCCGTCGATCTACGGCTACGCGACCAGCAAGTGGCAGGCCGAGCGGGTCCTCGTCGCCGCCCAGGGCCAGGGCGTTCCGGCGGCGATCTACCGGCTGCCGCGCCTCGCGGGCGACACCCGCACCGGTCGCGGCAACGACCGCGACATCGTCGGCCAGCTCGTGCGGCGCTTCGCCGAGATGGGCGTCGCGCCGGAGCTCGAGCTCGAGGAGGAGTGGGTTCCGGCCGACCAGGCGGCGCGCGTGCTCGTGGAGACGGCAACGGCAAGCCCGGAGGGCGGCCTCTTCACCATCATGCCGCCTTCCCGGGTGCGGATCCGGGAGCTGATCGACCTCGTCGCGGAGACCGGCGTCCCCGTCGCGATCAAGCCGCCGGCCGAGTTCATGGAGGAGATCCTCGTCCGGTTCCCGGAGGACAAGGAGATCATGTCGACCATCCTCGCGCCGCCGGTTCCGATCCGCGAGAGCGGCCTCGAATCCGGTCATCCGGGAGCCGTGTTCACCGACGTCGCAGCGCCGGGAATCGGCGAGGATCTGCTCCGCCGGTACGCGGAGGTTCTCGGCGGTCGCGTCGACGCAGAGCTCTCATCGCGATGACATTTGTTGGATTCGGCGAGTGTTACTTGTAATTCAAAGCTCGACCTGATTCCATAGGAAAACCGAAAGATGGAAGCTCCCCTAGGGCACTACTGGAAGCACGCACACGCTGCGGCATGCGGGGCAACGCGGACCGGCACGACGCGTAGGAGGGAGACCCATGCATGGATTCATCTCCGCAGTGAAGCCGTCGAGTAGGCGCGTTCTCGTCACCGGCGCCGGCGGCTTCCTCGGCCACCGCCTCGTGACCGCCCTCAAGGGGTTGGGCTTCTGGGTGCGAGGCGTCGACGTGCGCTTCCCGCCTTTCGCGTCCTCTCTCGCCGACGACTACCGCCTCCTCGACCTCACCGACCGCCGCGGCTGCCGCGACGCGACGCAGGACGTCGACGACGTCTTCGCGCTCGCGGCCGGTGCACGTCGTTCACCGATGGACGACGCTCGCGTCCTGCACAACGACGTCCTCGTCGCCTCAAACACGGCAATGGCAGCCAGTGAGAACGGCGTTGCACGGATCGTCGTCGCCGGCTCGTACACCGAGCCGGACGACGTCGATGCCGTCGACGAGCCGGTTCGTCTCGTCCGGGAGCTGGCGAGGTGCTGGCGGAGCGTCACCGACGTCCGCGTCGTCCGCCTGCCGCACGTCTTCGGTGAGCTCGATGCCTGGGATCGCCGGAGCGACCGTTCCATCGTCGGCCTGTGCCGCCGTTTCGTCGCGGCGGCGCTCGCCGGCGCGGCCGCCGCCGTCGAGGCGCCGGTCGATCGTCGCTGCCGTCGCCGCTACCTCTACGTCGAGGACTGTGTCGACCGGCTGCTCGAGGCGATGTGGGCGCCCTCCGCCGCGCCGGTGACCGACGTCCCGGGCGAGGAGGTCTCCGAAGGCGACGTGGTCGACGAGCTCGCGCGCCTGGCAGGAGTTCGCTCACGCCGAGGTCGGAAGCGGGGCTCGCCGCTCGACGGATTGTCTCGGACGTATGCGTGGGTGGAGTCTGAGGTCCGGAGAGAGCTCGCATCGGGGCGGCCGGACGACGGCGGCGGCTTCGAGTTCCAAGGCGACGACTCGGACACGTTCGCGTACACCGTCTTCATCGACGGCGAGCCGGGCGAGGAAGGCTACGTCGTTCTCTCCGAGCCGCTCCGCGACTACGTGATCGCTCCCGACTGCCGGGGTGACGACGGCGATGAGTCGTTGATGCTCATCACGCACGTGCATGCTCATCCAGAGGACGGGCGGCCCGGCGTCGCGGCGGGCTCGCTCCTGGCAGGCTCGGCGGGCTCGTAGCCGTATCCTGCCCATTTCGGCCAGGTTTCTTCCCTGGGAGGTCGTTTCGCTACCCGAAGGGTGTATAGTCATCCCATAAATAACGAACCCATGCCGATTTGATTCACTCGCATTCGCCCAGGTACTGCGCAAATGACGCGGGATTGAGCGAGTGCTTCTGCGGCTGAGAGTCAGGAGGGCGTTCGGAAATGGCGGCACAGACTGAAACGACGGGTGAAGTGGTATGTCCCGAGTGCGGGCGGAAGTTCAAGCGGCCCTCGGCACTGGGAGCTCATCGGTGGCAGGCGCATCGAGTTGCGGGCTCGTCCCCGCAGGCGAGATCACGGCGACGGACGGGCAAGGCTGCAGGCGGACGTAGCTCCGCAGCGTCCCTCGGCACCGAGGCTCGCGCGACGGCGCCGGGCGACTTCGTCGTCGATCGTGATGCCTTGCTGAGGGTCGTCTTCCCGAATGGGATCCCGGTCCGCGACGACGTCATCCGGACCGTCAGCCGCTGGCTCGACGAGGCCGAGATGCTCGCTCGGCTTCGCTGACGATCCCGCAGCGGACAGTTCCATCTAGTTGACGTAGTGCCGGTCGACCGCGTCCAGGAGCGGCTCGATGCGCTGTACGCCATCGGGGGCGGCCCGGGTGCAAATCGCGTCGGCGGCACGGAGGGCGAGCAGCGGGCGCACGACGTCGCCGCCGGATGGATGGAGGCGGCCGGGCTCGCGGTCGAGGTCGACGAAGCGGGCAACCTCTTCGGGCGGACGCGCGAGCCGGCCGTGCTGCTCGGCTCGCACCTCGACTCCGTCCCGCAGGGCGGCCGCTTCGACGGCGCGCTCGGGGTCGTGGCGGCGCTCGAGGCCGTCGAGCGCGTCGGTCGCGGCGCCGTCGTCGCGTTCCGGAGCGAGGAGACCGGCTGCCTCGGCAGCACCGCGTTCGCCGCGGCCGGGCCGCTCCCGGCCTTCTTCCTCGAGCTGCACGTCGAGCAAGGGCCTGTGCTGGGGCGTCGCGATACGCCGCTCGGGCTCGTCACCGGGATCGTCGGGATCGTGCGCGGCGAGCGGATCTTCGAGGGCCCCGGAGGCCACGCCGGGACGGTGCCGATGGCCGACCGGCGCGACGCGCTCGTCGCCGCGGCCGAGTACATCCTCCATGCGCGCGCCACGGCCGCCTCGATCGACGGCGCGGTCGCGACGATCGGCCGGGTCGAGGTCGAGCCGGGCTTCGGCAACGTGATCCCGAGCCGCGTCCGCCTCTCGGTCGACGCGCGTGCGCGGGACGCGCAGCGGCTCGACCGGCTCGTAGCCGAGCTGGAGCTCGAGCCGACGTTCCGGCTCGAGCCGGTCGAGATGGCCCCCGAGCCGCGCGCGGCGCTCCGCGCGGCACTCGAGGAACGCGGGCTGCCCGTCGTCGAGCTCCCTTCCGGCGCCGGCCACGACGCCGCAATCCTGGCGGCGGCCGGCGTGCCCACCGCGATGCTCTTCGTCCGCTCGCTGAACGGCGGCGTGAGCCACACGCCGGAGGAGGAGTCGAGCCCGGAGGACGTCGCGCTCGCGGTGGACGTCCTCGCGGACGCGTTGCGGAGGCTTACCGCCTAGAGGCGCCGACTCGGCGGCGCCGACGTCAGGACGTGGCGGCTCCGCCCGCGCGTCCGTCTGAACCGACCGGTCGACCGGCTGGAGTCATTTCGACCCCGCGTCCAAGCGCGATAGGTTCCGCATGTGGCGGAGCCGCGCGAGCGGATGGACTGGTCGGAGGTCGGGGTCGCCGCGCGGATGCTCGCCGAGCACGTCCTCGACGACGACTACCGGCCGGACATGCTCCTGTCGATCGCGCGCGGCGGCCTCGTCGTCGGCGGCGCGCTCGCCTATGCGCTCGACGTGAAGAACACGTTCACGATGAACGTCGAGTTCTACGTCGGCGTCGACGAGCGGCTGCCGGTGCCGATGATCCTGCCGCCGGTCCCGGAGCTCGTCGACCTCGATGAGGCGCGCGTGCTGATCGCCGACGACGTCGCGGACACCGGTGGGACGCTCGCGCTCGTGAAGGACTTCTGCGCCGGACGCGTCGCGGAGACGCGGGTCGCCGTCCTCTACGAGAAACCACGCTCGATCGTCCCCTGCGAGTACGTCTGGCGGCGGACGGACCGCTGGATCGACTTCCCGTGGAGTGCGCACGGGCCTGTTGAAGCAGCGCGGCCGGCAGCCGCTCGAGCCGATTAGGAGCAGGCTCGTCGGCGTGCCATAGTGGCATCGCTGCGTCCCACTGGGAGGAAGAGGAGGAGATGAAGAACGGGAAGCTCGCCCTCGCGGTGACGCTCCTCGCCTGCGCCGGCGCTGCCGCTCTCGCGCTCGGCGCGGCGACGAGCTCCGCGAGGACACACAAGCAGTCCGCGGTGTTCAAGGTCGCATGGATCTACGTCGGCCCGCACAACGACCACGGGTGGTCACAGGCGCACGACGCGGGCCGGCTCTACGTCCAGAAGAAGCTCGGGAGCAAGGTCAAGACGACGTACAAGGAGAACGTCGCCGTCGGGTCACAGCTCCAGCAGACCGTCGCGAGCCTCGTCCGCGACGGGTACAAGATGATCTTTGGGACCTCGTACGGCTACTTCGGCAAGAAGCTCGCCGCGAAGTACCCGCAGGTGCTCTTCGAGCAGGCAACCGGCACCGACCAGGCGAAGAACCTCGCGGAGTACTTCGGCGCTGCGGAGGACACCATCTACCTGTCCGGGATGGCCGCCGGCGCCGCGACGAAGAAGGGCACGCTCGGCCTGGTCGTCGCGTTCCCGATCCCCGAGGTCATCCGCCACGCGAACGCGTTCGCGCTCGGCGCGCAGGTGATGCACCCCGGCGCGAAGGTCAGGCTCGTGTGGACCAACTCCTGGTTCGATCCCGCGAAGGAGAAGAAGGCGGCCGAGAGCCTCGTGTCCGCGGGAGCCGACGTGCTCGGGCAGAACGTCGACTCGACGGCGACGGGGCAGGTCGCGCAATCGAAACGCATCCCGTGGGTCGGCTACGACTCGAACGCGAAAAAGTTCGCGCCCACGTCCTGGCTCACCGCGTCCGTCTACAACTGGGGCCCGTACTACCTCCGGCGCGTCAAGGCCGCGATGAACGGGACGTGGAAGTCCGCCTTCTACTACGGCAGCATCAAGGACGGCTTCACCAAGCTCGCGCCGTACGGCCCGAAAGTGAGCGCGAAGACGAAGGCCGCGATCGCGAAGAAGATGCAGCAGATCAAGACCGGCAAGTTCTACGAGTTCACCGGACCGCTGTACGACCAGAAGGGGAAGCTGCGGGTTCCCAAGGGCAAGCGGCTGACCGTGAAGGATCTGTACAAGATGGACTGGCTCGTGAAGGGCGTGATCGGCAGCCCGAAGGGTTGATCTAGTAACAAGCGACAAGGTGCGGAAGGCGCACCTCGGGAGTGCGCCTTCCAGCCGCTCAGGAAGAGGGAGACGGTGATGCCCAGCTCACCCCTACCTAGACGGCGTCGCCGCGGAGCCTACAACAGGCCCCGTCGGGTGACGCAACCCCCGACACCGAATATGGTCATCACTGTGCTCGGTCTCGTGAGTGCTGTTCTGGGTGTGGTCACAGCGATCATCACGGCCTTTGGGCACTGAAACCAGCTCGGTCCGGTCCTCACGGGGTGATCCAGCACCGGACGCATCGCTTCCGGCCGTCTCGATGCGCGGGATCACGAAGCGCTTCCCCGGCGTGGTCGCGAACGACCGGGTCGACTTCGAGGCCGCGGCCGGCGAGGTGCATGCCCTGCTCGGGGAGAACGGCGCCGGCAAGAGCACGCTCTCGAACATCCTCACCGGCCTCTACCGGCCCGACGAGGGGGAGATCCACCTCGACGGCCGGCCCGTCGAGTTCCACGCCCCGCGCGACGCGCTCGATGCCGGGATCTGCATGGTGCACCAGCACTTCCGGCTCGTGGAGCGGTTTACGGTCGCGGAGAACATCGTCCTCGGCGACCATCGGCGTGAAGGACGCACCTTCCGGCTCCGCCACCGCGCGATCGAGCGGCGCGTCGGCGAGCTCGGCGAGCGGTACGGGCTGGCGGTCGACCCTCGCGCGCGCGTGTGGCACCTCTCGGTCGGCGAGCAGCAGCGCGTCGAGATCCTGAAGGCGCTCTACCTCGACGCCCGGATCCTGATCCTCGACGAGCCGACGGCGGTGCTGACGCCGCAGGAGGCCCAGGTGCTCTTCGAGACGCTGCGCGAGATGGCAGCCGACGGGCGCACGGTCGTCTTCATCTCGCACAAGCTGCACGAGGTGAAAGCGGTCGCCGACCGCGTGACCGTGCTGCGCGGAGGGCGCGCCGTGGCGACGGTGACCGCGGCCGAGGCGACCCCGCGCTCGCTCGCGGCCCTGATGGTGGGGCGCGAGCTGGCGGGCGGCGGCACGCCCGTCGACCGAGTTCCCAGTGGGGTCGTGCTCGAGCTCGAGGACGTCTGGGCCGTGGGCGACCGCGGAGGCTCCGCCGTGAGAGGCGTCTCGCTTGCCGTGCGCGGCGGCGAGATCGTCGCCGTGGCCGGGGTCGCGGGCAACGGCCAGCGCGAGCTCGCCGAGACGGTGGCCGGGATGCGCGCGCCGACGAGAGGCGCCGTCCGCGCCGCCGGGAAGGCGCTGCGCACCGGAGATCCACGGGCGGCAATCGCGGCCGGGATCGCGTACGTGCCGGAGGACCGGCTCGGCACAGGCCTCGCACCCAGCGTCAGCATCGCCTCGAACCTCGCGCTCAAGGCGTACCGCGAGCGATCGGTCTCGCGGGGGCCGCTGCTCCGGCTGCGCCGGATCCGGGAGCGGGCGGTCGAGCTCATCCGCCGCTACCGCATCGCGGCGCCCGGGCCGGCTGCGCCGGCGCGGCTCCTCTCGGGAGGCAACCTCCAGAAGGTCGTGCTCGCGCGCGAGTTCTCGAGCCTGCCGCGGGTCCTCGTCGCGGCGTCGCCGACCCGCGGCCTCGACGTCGGCGCCATCGAGACGGTGCATGCGCACCTTCGCGACGCGGCCGGCGAAGGCGTCGGGATCCTGTTGCTCAGCGAGGACCTCGACGAGATCCTGACCCTCGCCGACCGGATCGCCGTCATGTACGAGGGCGAGATCGTTGGCGAGACGCCGCGGGCCGAGGCGAGCGTCGAGGAGATCGGCCTGCTCATGGCAGGAGGGAACGATCCGCGTCGGGATTGAGCGGCGGCTGCGCCAGCCGCGCTGGCTCATGGTCGCCGTCCCGGCGGCCTCGCTCGTCTTCGCGTTCTTCGCCTCGGGGCTCGTTCTCTTCGCGACCGGTCACGACGCGCTCTCGAGCTACCGGCGGCTCTTCGACGCGGCCTTCGTCGCGAACGGGGCGCTTGGACAGACGCTCGTCTCGGCGACGCCGCTCGCCTTCACCGGCCTCGCGGCCGCCGCCGCGTTCCGAATGCGCCTCTGGAACATCGGCGGCGAGGGCCAGCTCCTCGTCGGGGCGATCACGGCCGCCGCGGCCGGGCTCTACTTCGGCGGCAGCGGCGGGCCGTCGGCGTTTGCGATCGCGGCGATGGTGGTCGCCGGCTGCGCGGGCGGGGCGGCCTGGGCGCTGATCCCCGGGATCCTGCGGGCCTTCTTCCGGACGAACGAGATCATCACGTCGCTGATGCTCAACTACGTCGCGGCGTACCTGCTGACGTACCTGATCTTCAACACGAAGTCCTACTGGCGGGAGACGACGGGATTCAACGCGGCGGTCTTCCCGACCAGCAAGGATCTCCCGGACTCGGCGATCTGGCCCGCCGCGACGCTGCACCTGCGGGGCGGGATCGCGCTTCCGCTCGGCGCCGGCTTCGCCGTCCTCGCGGCAGTGGTGCTCTGGGTGCTCTACGCGCGGACGCGCTTCGGCTTCGAGGCCCAGGTGCTCGGCGACTCGCCGCGCGCGGCCCGCTACGCCGGGATGCGGACGCGGCGGAAGATCCTCGCCGTGATGGCGATCTCCGGCGCGATCGCCGGCCTCGGCGGGGCGAGCCAGGACGGCGACTTCCGCCACTCGCTCGACGCCGACCCGAACGGCCTCCAGCGCCAGTACTACGGCTACTCGGGGATCGTGGTGGCCGCGCTCGCGCGGTACAACCCGCTCGCCGTCCTCCTCGTGGCCTTCCTGATCGGCGGGCTCCAGAACGCCGGTAACAGCCTCCAGGGCGCGGACTTCCCGTCGGGGCTCGTCGGCGTGATCCAGGGGATCATTCTCTTCTCCGCGCTGGGCGGCGAGCTGCTCGTCCGCTACCGGATCAGGGTCACACGGCGAGCGACAACCGCGCCGCCGGCGATGGAGGCGGCGTGAATCACTCGCTCGCTGTCGTCGTCATCGCCTCCGGCGTCGCGTACGGGACGCCGCTCCTCTACGCGGCGCTCGGCGAGCTGCTGGCGGAGCGGTCCGGCGTGCTCAACCTCGGCGTCGAGGGGATGATGCTGATCGGCGCCGTGATGGGCTTCTGGACGGTGCAACGGGTGCACGCCGGGTCGGGGGCGACGCTCGCGGCCGCGATCGGCATCGCCGCGCTCGCGGGGGCGCTGACCGCGCTGATTCACGCCTTTCTCGTGATCACGCTGCGGGCAAGCCAGATCGTCTCCGGCCTCGCGCTGACGATCTTCGCGGGCGCGGCCGGCCTCTCCTCGTACCTCGGCAACGACTTCAACCTCGCCCAGAACCCGGCGCGGCACCAGTTCCACGCCGTCTTCCCGTCGAGCATGGAGCGCTGGCCGATCGTCGGCCCGATCGTGTTCGGCCAGAACGTGCTCGTCTACATCTCGTGGGCCTGTGTCGTCGCGGTGTGGCTCTACCTGACGCGGACCCGGCCGGGGCTGAACGTGCGCGCGGTCGGCGACTCGCCTGCGGCCGCGGACGCGATGGGGATCGACGTGGCGGCATACCGCTACGCACACACTCTGGCCGGCGGCGCGTTCGCGGGCGTGGCGGGCGCGACGTTCACGCTCGCGATCACGCCGCAGTGGGTGGACGGCATCACGGGCGGCGCGGGGTGGATCGCGATCGCCCTCGTCATCTTCGCCTTCTGGCGGCCGGAGCTCTGCCTTGTCGGCGCGTACTTCTTCGGCGCGCTCCAGGCGCTCTCGCCGGAGCTCCAGGCCCGCGGGATCCACCTCGGGCCGACGGAGCTCTGGGCGAACTCGCTCCCGTACCTGATGACGATCGTCGTGCTCGTCCTCGTCTCGGCGAGCTCGACTCGGCGCTGGCTTGGCGCCCCCGCCGCCCTCGGGCTTCCTTACGTACGGGAAGAGCGCTGAGGCACCGCTTGCGGTGCCGCCCTCAGGACGTACGGGCTCTGCCCGTGCGTCCGTCTGAAATGACCGGTCGATGCGTTGACCGTTCAGAGGGGCGCGCTAGGCCGAGTTCGCGGCGGGGGCCAGGCGCGAGCCCGCCCCCGCCGCAGCTCGTCTAGCGGAGCAGGTAGCTGATCGCGCGGCCCATCACTGTCGCGCGGGTGGGCGCTCCGGAGACCCCCTCGAAGCCGAAGCCGAGGTAGATCGAGTCGTCTGTCGTGATCGCCGCCCCCTCCGGGAACCCGGACGCGGTCGTGCGAACGAAGTTGTTCGCATTCGGCGCGCTGCCGGGCGCCGGGCCGGTGACTGCCCAGCCGCCGAGCCCGTCCTCGAAGGACGTCGTCGCGCCCGTCGAGACCGCCGTGTCGTCGACGAACACGCCGAGGCCCTGTGTGGCCCAGTCGCTGACGTACGCGATCGATACCTCGACCTGCTTGCCGGCGTAGGCCGAGAGGTTCACCGACCACTGCTGCCACCCGCCGGAGCTGCCCGAGGCCGCATTCCAGGCCCCGGTCGTCCCGGTCGGCGAGCACGTCGTGTCGGCGTTCAGCGTCTGGTAGTGCGCGAGGAACGGATGCAGCTCGAACCACCCGGCCGGGCAGCTCTCACCGGTCGACGTGCCGGTGTGCCCGTTCAGGTCCGGAAGCGTCGTCCAGTCGTCCTGGCCCACCGTGTGTGCCTCGACGAAGACGAAGTCCCAGTCCTGCTCGGTGTTGTGGGAGACCCAGAAGGACAGGTTCCCCGAGCTCTGGCCGGTCAGGTCGACCGTCCGCGTCAGGCGCTTGTACGAGACGTCCGCGATCTGCGAGTACACGTAGTTCGTGCCCGTGTGCGGCTCGAAGGGCCCGCCTGGCCGCGAGTACTTCGCGGACGCCCAGCTCGTGAACTGCGGGTAGGTCGACGCCGGCAGGATCCCGCTCGTCGCGATGAACGACGCGCTGTGGTCCTGGTTGTTCGCGGCCGACCCGCCGCCGAACGACCACGTCAGGCTCGCGAACGGGTTGTCGGTGCCGAAGACGCCGAGTGTGTTGCCCTTGCTGTCGGACCCGGCGCCGTCGTTGTAGAGGTAGGCGCCGAGGTAGTACTGGAGGAAGTCGTCCGAAAGCGGGACGCACCCGTCCTCCCCGTTGTCGTTCGGGTTGCAAGGCGCGTTCGTCTCCGGCTGGAACTCGTAGCCGAACGCGTTCTCGAAGCCGGCGTACTTCCCGGTGTAGAGCAGCCGGCCGCCCTCGTTGAGGAACGCCCGCACGGCGAGCATCTCGTCGTTCGCGAGCCGCGAGGCCGTGCCGGGTGACATGCCCGGCTCCCGCGTGATCACGTCGTCGCCCGTGTACCAGACCACGGCCTTGTAGTGGCTGAGCACGCCCAGTTGGCTCGGCGCCTTGCGACCGTTGGCGTCGACGTCGTACACGTCTGCCCCGATCCCGTTCGCGGAGAGCGCGTCGAGGTAGTACGAGAGGTACGACGGGCCGTTCGTCTTCTTGTAGACCGGCGAGATGCCGCTGTAGTCCTCGGCCGCCATGACCAGCACCCGGTTGTTCGACTCGACCTTCGCGGTGTACGTGAACGAGTCGCTGGCGACCGCGGGCTTGTCCGCGTCGACGAACCAGACCTTGACCAAGTCGCCGGGGTTCGTGCCTGTGACCTGGCCCTGCATGACGTGGTAGTAGAACGCGCCGCCGTCGCCGTAGCGCTCGCCTCCGTTCCATTCGGAGGTCGTCTTCGAGACCACGGCGCCGCCGTTGATCTGGTACCGGAGCTGGATCGCTCCGAGGCTGCGCTGAGCGAGGACACGCACGGTCTGCGGATCCCCGTAGGAGACCGAGAAGCGGAAGTCGCTCATCGGGTTGTTCGACTTCTCGGGGTCGATGCTCGACGTCTCGAGGTAGAACGGCTTGACCGTGTTCCCGAGGTGAGACACCGGGCTGCCCGGATCCGGAGCCGACCGCGCGAGGTCGAGCGCGAACGGCAGGTTGTGCTGGTAGGCGGCCTCGATCTTCGCCTCGTCGTCCGGGAAGACGAAGCCGCAGCCGGCGCAGCCCTCCTCGAGCTCGGGGGTCCATGAGAGGGCGCCCGTCTTCGAGTACGAGTAGTCGTCCGTCGTCCCGTTCGTGGTGTAGAGGTCGGCGGCGACTCCCGGATCGACCTCGAGGCCGTTCGGATCAGACTTCGTGATCGCGGGATGCGCGTCGTTCCCTGTGTAGGCGACGTAGAGCGGATCGTCGGCCGACGGCGTCTGGATCTGCCAGCCGAACGGATAGAGGAGCAGCGGTCCGTACGAGTGGTAGGTGATCAGGAACTTGAACTTCAGCCGGTCGATCAGCGCCTGGTGCGCCTGCACCTCGGGCTCCGAGGCAGGTGCCGTCCCGCGGTACGTCAGGCTGGACGTCTCGGACGACGAGCCCTCGTTGTCATACCGCCACTTGATGTCGTAGTTGCGGTTCGGGTCGACGCCGTCGGCGGTCGTGACCTGCCCGTCGCCATCGTTGTCGCGGAGGTTCTTGCGCCAGAGACGCTCGTGGTCGAAGGTGTACTGGTAGCCGTCGGGATTGGCGACCGGCATGAACCAGAGCTCGCGCGTGTTCACGAGGTTGGTCACGTCGGCGTTCTTGTTGTAGTTGTCGACGAAGTAGTGGAGCTCGCGGCGCACGACCTCCGTGGCGATCCATTCGCGGGCGTGGATCGTCCCCATGTAGAGGACGTCCGGCCGTGAGCCGTCCGCGACGGTGTTGGCGTTCTTCGTCACCTTCAGTGCGACGATCTCCCGCCCCTGGATCGTGTGCCCGATCACCTCGAGCTTGACGATGCTCGGGTTCTTCTGGGCGATCGAGTAGAGCTCGTCGCGGATGCCTCCGGGCTGATCCCAGGAGCGCCAGACGGTGTAGCCTCCGGCCGCCTGCGCGGCCGCCCGCTCGGTCGCGGACTTGCCGTTCGCGTCGCGCTTGACGTGCACCGCGACGCCGCGTCGCTCGAGCAGTCGCAGCTCACGCTGCGAGAGGACGAGGTCGACGTCCGCCCGCTCGCCGGCCGCGCGAACGGCCGTGACGTCGTAGCCCTCGCGGATCAGCTTCGCGACGTCGGCCCGAGCGACGTTCGCCGTGTACATCTCGAGATGACCGTTTCCCTTGCCCGGCGCAGCGGCCGCCGCGGTCGCGAGCACGACCACGAGGCATGCGAGCGCCGGTGCAACCCACTTCCTCATATCTTGCCTCCCCTATTCCCCTGTGAATACCTGGCGTCAAGCCTCCCACACCGCGCGGTGGGTTGCAAACTGGCGCTCTTCGTCAGCGAGAGCGGAGCCAGCGGGCGAGCAGGTCGCGCTCGGCCTGCGTCATGTGCGTGACGTTCCCGAGCGGCATCGCCTTCGAGACCACCGCTTGCTCCTCGATCGCCCGCGCCTGGGACTCGATCTCGGCTCGCGTGTCGAAGCGGACGCCCTTCGGCGCGGAGCCGACTCCTGCTTGCGTGGGGTGCGCGGAATGGCAGGGCACGCAGCGCTCTTGGATCACCGTGTTCGCCTTTGCGAACGGTACGGTCGGGCCGCCGGCCGGCACGGCCGGGCCGCTGCTCGGCCGGATCAGGAAGGCGACGACGCCCACGCCTACGAGCGCCGTGGCGGGAATCCACCAGACGTTCCGGCCTGCGTGGCGGAGGTTGAAGAAATGCCGCGCGAGCGCGCCCAGGGCCATCAGCGCGACCAGCACCAGCCACGCGTGCTCGCGCTGGTACGTGAAGGCGAAGTGGTTCGAGAGCATCGCGAAGAGCACCGGCAGCGTCAGGTAGTTGTTGTGCACCGAGCGCTGCTTCCCGCGCGCGTTCCAGCGCGGGTCGGGCTCACGGCCGGCCTGCTTCGCCCGGATGAGCTCCCAGTGCGCCGGGATGATCACGAAGAAGACGTTCGCGACCATGATCGTCCCGATCATCGCGCCGACCTCGAGGTAGGCCGCCCGCGGGGCGAAGAGCCGCGAGGCGCCCCAGGCGGCGAGCGCGACGAAGCCGAAGACGGCGAGCGCGAGGAGGCGCTCGTCCCGGAGCACGCGGCACAGGCCGTCGTAGACGAGCCACGCGATCGCCAGCCCGGCGACCGAGATCAGGATCGCCTCCCACTTTCCGAGGTCGGCCACGCTCGGCTCGACGAGCAGCGACGAGGCGTGGACGAAGTAGACGACGACGAAGAGCGCGAAGCCCGAGAGCCACGTCGTGTACGCCTCCCACTTGAACCAGTGCAGCGGCTCGGGCAGCGTCGCGGGCGCGACCTGGAACTTCTCCACGCGGTAGAAGCCGCCGCCGTGGACCTCCCACGACTCGCCGCCGACGCCGCGCTCCACATCCCGGTCCTCGGCGGGCGGCCGCAGGTGGTTGTCGAGGGCGACGAAGTAGAACGACGTGCCGATCCAGACGATGGCCGCGATCACGTGCAGCCAACGGAAGAGCAGGTCGCCCCACTCCCAGATGTACGGATCGACGGCGACCGTCATCCGCGCCGCCACCGGTCTTCCGCGATGCGGACGAGCTCCTCGAGGCCCGTCTCGAGCTCTTCCTCGCGTGTTCGCGCGAGCCGCTCCTGCAGGACCGGCAGCAGGTCGGCGCGAGAGCGTCGGTTCACGAAGACGACGAAGCGGAAGCCGAACTTCTCCTCGTAGACCTGGTTCAGGTACGCGAGCTCGGCCAGCACGGCCGGGTCTTCGCCGCGCTGCTCCGGCGACGGCTCGCCGATCCGCGGGTGGGCGGCGAGCGCCGCGGCCTTGTCCTCCTCGGGCAGCTCCGCGATCAGGTCGCGCGCCTCGCCGAGTGGATCCGCTCGCTGCGCGAGCAGCTCGACGAGCCGCGTGCGGGCGCCGAAGAGCTCGGCGAGCTCGTCGATGGTCAGCTGCCGCGGTAGGTCGCGCACGCGTAGGAGGAGACGAGCAGCGGGACGTGGTAGTGGCCCTCGCCGAGCTCGACCTCGAGCTCGACGCGGCGGAAGAACGGCGACGGTGGCCGGAACACGAGGCGGTACGTGCCGGGACCGCCCTCGCCGAGCTCGCGGATGCGGCCGTCGCCGTCGGTCTCGCCGGAGCCGACGAGCTCGTCGCCGCGGTAGAGCTCGACGTGGACACCTGCCGCCGGCCGGCCGCGCTCGGTGTCGAGAACGTGCGTGGAGATCGTCATGCGGCGATCCTCCGCGCCTGGATGCGGTGCTCGCGGGCGATCTCCTCCTCGTCGGCGCGGACGAGCCGGCCGCCACGGACGACCTCCTCGCCGGCCACGTACAGCCGGTCGACCCGGTGCGGGCCGGACAGGACGAGGCCGGCCACCGGGTCGCCCGCGGCGCCGCCGAGCTCGAGGCCGTCAGTGCGCCACACCGCGAGGTCGGCGCGCTTGCCCGGCTCGAGCGAGCCGATGTCGTCTCGGCGGAGGAGCGCCGCGCCGCCGCGCGTGCCGAGCTCGAGCGCCTCGCGGGCGGTCAGCGCCGTCGGGCCGTCGCGGCCACGGGCGACCAGCAGCGCCTGCTTCACCTCGCAGAAGAGGTCGCTCCGCTCGTTCGAGGCCGAGCCGTCGACGCCCAGGCCGACCCGCACGCCCGCGTCGCGGAGCGCCCGCACCGGCGCGAGGCCCGCGCCCAGACGAAGGTTCGAGGTCGGGCAGTGCGCGACGCCCGTGCCGGTGGCGCCGAAGGTGGCGACGTCTCGCTCGTCGAGGTGGACGCAGTGCGCGCACCAGACGTCCTCGGCGAGCCAGCCGAGCCGCTCCATGTACTCGACCGGCCGGCAGCCGTAGAGCTCGCGGCAGTACTCCTCCTCCTCGACGGTCTCGGCGAGGTGGGTATGGAGCGTGAGGCCCAGCCGGCGCGCGAGCTCCGCGGAGGCCTCCATCAGCCGGCCGGTAACCGAGAAGGGGGAGCACGGCGCGACGACGAGCTCGGGGTAGAGGGCCGCCAGACGCTCCGTCTCGGCGAGCACCTCGTCCGGCTCTTCGACCAGCTCGTCCGGCGGCAGGCCGCCGGAGGACTCCCCGAGGTCCATGGAGCCGCGCGAGGGGATCAGCCGCACGCCGAGCTCGTGTGCCGCGGTCATCTCCGCCTCGACCAAGCCGGTGCGGCCGCGCGGGAAGACGTAGTGGTGGTCGAAGACCGTCGTGCATCCGGAGAGAGCGAGCTCCGCGAGGCCGGTGCGGGCGGCGGCATACTCGGCCTCCTCGTCGATCCCGGCCCAGACCGGGTACAGCTCGCGGAGCCACTCGAAGAGGTTCGCCTGCTGCGCCCTTGCGCGCGTGAGCGTCTGGTACAGGTGGTGGTGCGTGTTCACGAGGCCCGGCGTGACGACGGCGCCGCCGAGGTCCTCGCCCGGCCCCGGCGGCTCGCCTCCGCCGACGGCGGTCACGCGGCCGTCCTCGACCTGGATCCAGCCGCTCTCGTGCTCGGTGCCGGCGCCGTCCATCACGACGACGTGCGCGTTTTTGAGAATCATTCGGCACGAAGCGGGACGAGCTCGAAGCGGTCGACGTCCACGAGCCCGCGGTCGGTGATCTTCAGGCTCGGGATCACCGAGAGCGCGAGGAACGCGAGCGTCAGGAACGGCGTCGCGCCCGACCAGCCGAGCTCGCGGGCGGCGTCGTTGCAGGCGAGGCTCCGCTCGATCACCTCCGCGAGCGGGGCGTCGGCGAGGAGGCCGGCGACCGGAAGCGGCAGCTCGGCGCGCACCTCGCCGCCGTCGACGACCGCGATCCCGCCGCCGAGCTCGGCGAGGCGCAGGACGGCGGCGGCCATGTCTCCGTCGTGGAGCCCGACGACGACGATGTTGTGCGCGTCGTGCGCGACGGTGGAGGCGAGCGCGCCGCGTTGCAACCCCGAGCCGCGAACGAAGCCGAGCCCGATCCGGCCCGTGCCGAGGTGGCGCTCGATGACGGCGATCTTGGCGAGGTCGCGCGCCGCGTCGGCCACCGCCTCGCCGTTCCGCGTCGCCGGCTCCTCGACGAGATGCTCCGTCACCACCTGGTCGGGGACGAGGCCGATCACACGCGCGCTGCCGCCCTCCCACGGGATCCTGAAGTCGGCCGCGGAGACCGGCCGGATGCGCACGGAGTGCTTGACCCACTCGGGCACGTCCGGGCGCGGAATCTCGGCGGCCGGGCGGCCCGCCTTCAGCACGACCTCGGGCTCGAAGCGCTCCAGGTCGGGCAGGACGAGCAGATCGGCCTGGTAGCCCGGCGCGATCGCGCCCAGGTGCCAGAGCCGGTGCCACGTCGCCGGGTTGTGCGAGGCCAGCACAACCGCGTCCTCGGGGGCCACGCCGGCTGCGACCGCCTCGCGCACCATCCCGTTGATGTGGCCGTTCTCGGCGATGTCCTCCGGGTCGCGGTCGTCGGTGCAAAACGCGATCCGGTTCGTTCCGAACTCCTGCACGAGCGGCAGAAGCGCGTGCAGGTTACGTGCCATCGAGGCTTCGCGGATGAGCAGCCACATCCCGGCCCGCAGCCGCTCCCGGCCCTCCTCGGGGGTCAGCGCCTCGTGGTCGGAGCGGATCCCGGCCGCGGCGTAGGCGTTCAGCGGCTTGCCGAGCACCCCGGGCGCGTGGCCGTCGACGTGCACGTCGGTGGCGAGCTCGAGCTTCTCCAGCTCGCTCTCGTCGCCGGCGATGACGCCCGGGAAGTTCATCATCTCGGCCAGGCCGAGCACCCGCTTCCGGCGCAGCAGGCTGTCGAGGTCGCCCGCCCGCAGCGGCCGGCGCGGCGACTCGAAGTCCGATGCGGGAATCGACGACGAGGCCATGAAGTAGAAGTCGAGCGGCAGGCCGTCGCAGGCGTCGAGGAGCCAGTGGACCCCGTCGGTGCCGAGGACGTTCGCAAGCTCGTGCGGGTCGAGGACGACGGCGCTCGTCCCGAGCGGCAGGACGAGCCGCGCGAACTCGTCCGGGAGGAGCTTCGTCGACTCGAGATGCATGTGCGCGTCGATGAAGCCGGGCACGACGTAACGGCCGTCGGCGTCGAGCACCTCGTGCCCCTCGTAGTCGCCGAGCCCGGCCACCCAGCCGTCCGCGATCGCCACGTCCGCCTCCACCCACTCGCGCGTGAACACCGACAGGACACGGCCGCCGCGGACGACGAGATCGGCCGGCTCGCTCCCGCGGGCGACGGCGAGACGGCGGGCGAGATCGACGGACATGGGCCGATGAATCCTCTCATGGCAGCGAAGTACGCTTTACGGGCCGTGGACGTCCTGACGCCCCGCAGCCTCGACGAGGCGCTCCGACTGAAGGCCGAGCGGCCCGAGGCGTGGCCGATCCAGGGCGGAACCGACGTCATGGTCGAGCTCAACTTCGACCGCGCGCGGCCGCCTGCGCTGCTGAACCTCAACGAAGTCGCGGAGCTGCGCGGCTGGTCGCGGCAGGCCGGGGACGGTTCGATCTTCCTCGGCGCGGCGCTCACCTATACCGAGGCGATGCAGCCGCCGCTCGCGGAGCTCCTGCCCGCGCTGGCGGAGGCGTCGCGCACCGTCGGCGGCCCGCAGATCCGCAACCGCGGCACGATCGGCGGCAACCTCGCCACCTCCTCGCCGGCCGGCGACGCGATGCCGCCGCTCCTCGTCTGCGAAGGCCACGTCCACCTCGCGAGCGTGCGCGGCGAGCGCCGGCTTCCGCTCGAGGACTTCCTCCTCGGCCCGAAGCGGAACGCGCTCGCCGAGGACGAGCTGATCGCGGGGGTCACCGTCGAGCCCGGCGGCAGCCAGACCTTCATGAAGGTCGGCCCGCGGAACGCGATGGTGATCGCTGTCGTCTCGCTCGCGCTGGACGTGGACGGCGAGCTGCGGGCGGCGTTCGGCTCCGCCGGCCCGGTGCCGACGCTCGTCCGCGCGCCTCGCGACGAGGTCGATTCCTTCCCGGAGCAGGTCGCCGCCGCCGCGCGGCCGATCGACGACGTCCGAGGCACCGCGGCCTACCGCCGGCACGCTCTGCGCGTCCTCACCGAGCGCGCCCTTGCCCGCTGCCTCGCATGAGGGTCGCGTTCACCATCAACGGCGAGCCGCTCGAGGCCGACGTCTGGGAGGGCGAGAGCCTGCTCTTCGCGCTCCGCGAGCGGCTCGGCCTGCCCGGCTCGAAGAACGCGTGCGAGCAGGGTGAGTGCGGCTCCTGCTCGGTGCTCCTCGACGGGAGGCTCGTCTGCTCGTGCCTCGTCCTCGCCGTGCAGGCGGAGGGCCACGACGTCGTCACCGTCGAGGGACTCGCCGAGGACGGGCGGCTGCACCGGGTGCAGGAAGCCTTCGCGGCGACCGGCGCCGTCCAGTGCGGGTTCTGCACGCCGGGGTTCGTCGTCGCGGCGGCGGATCTCCTCGAGCACAACGCCGCGCCGTCGGACGACGAGATCCGCGAGGCGCTCTCCGGCAACCTCTGCCGCTGCACCGGCTACGCGAAGATCTTCGAGGCCGTCCGGTTGGCCGCGCAGTCGTGACGCGCGACTTCGACAGCCTCGCCTTCACGCCCGGCGCGGCCGGCCCGCAGATCGTGGTGAACGGCCAGGCGCTCATCGAGCGATTGCGTGAGGTCGAGCGTCCGTTCGCCGAGCGCGAGGGCTCGCCGTTGATCGCGGGCGGGTATCGGCCGCTTCCCGCCGCCGCCCTTCTCGCCAACCTCACCGGGCAGCCGGACCGGGTCTTCCAGTATTCCGGCAAGGTCACGCTGCTCGTTTGCAATTGCGGTTGCGAGGGGTGCTGGGACTTCGTCGCCGAGATCGAGCAGCGCGACGACGAGGTCGTCTGGCGTGGGTTCGAGCAGATCCATCGTCCCCTCTCGGATCCGGACGGCGCGTGGCGCTACGACGAGCTTGGCGAGCTCGTCTTTCGACGCTCCGACTACGACGCGGCCGTGCGCCGCCTGGCGGCTCGGTCGTGAAGGTGCTCTTCGTGTGCGCCGGCAACATCTGCCGGAGTCCGTTCGCCGAGGGGCTCGCGCGGCGCCTTGCGGCCGAGCGCGGCCTCGACGTCGAGTTCGCGAGTGCCGGCGAGATCGCGCTCGACGGCGACCGCTGCCCGCCAGATGCCGTTGCCGTGGCGAAGGAGTACGGCGTCGACCTCTCGTCTCACAGAGCGCGCCGCCTCACGACGGACGAGGCCGGCAACGTCGTGCCGCTCTTCGACGTGCCTGATCCGCTGGGGCGCGGGCCGGACGCGTACCGCCGAACCTACGAGCAGCTCCGCGAGAAGGTCGAGGCTCTCCTGGCGTGACCGCTCCCGCGCAGAAGCTCCGGCTCGGCCGGGTCGGCGAGAGCGCGCCGCGGGCGGACGCGGTGCCGAAGGTGACGGGCGAGTTCGCGTACTCGAGCGACGCCTACGCCGCCGGGATGCTGTGGGGGCGCACCGTGCGGAGCCCGCACGCGCACGCGCGCATTGTCGCGATCGACGTCTCCGAGGCGGTCGCGATGCCGGGCGTGCACGCCGTCCTCACGCACGAGGACGTGCCGGGCGAGAAGCTCTACGGGCTCGAGTTCCGCGACCAGCCGGTTCTCGCGTTCGACCACGTGCGCTACTACGGCGAGCCCGTCGTCGTCGTCGCCGCCGAGCACCCCGAGCAGGCACGGCGCGCGGCCGACCGCGTGCGGATCGAGTACGAGCCGCTCGAGCCGATCGTCGATCCCGAGCGCGCGACCGAGCAGGAGCCGCTCCATCCTGATCGGCCGACGATGGGTCACGGCTACCGCGACGATCCGCGGCCGAACGTCGTGCGATCGATCGTCATCCGCCACGGCGATCCGGACGCGCAGGGCGACGTGTCCGTCTCGGGCGTGTACGAGCTCGGTATCCAGGACCAGGCCTTCCTCGGCCCCGAGTCGGGGCTCGCCGTGCCCGACGGCGAGGGTGGGGTGGACGTCTACGTCGCGACGCAGTGGCTCCACGTCGACCGCGACCAGGTCGCGCCGTGCCTCGGGCTCGAGCCGGAGCAGGTGCGCATCCACCTGGCCGGCGTGGGCGGGGCGTTCGGCGGGCGGGAGGACCTGTCCATGCAGATCCACGGCGCCCTGCTCGCGCTGCACACGAACCGGCCGGTGAAGATCGTCTACGACCGCCAGGAGTCGTTCGTCGGCCACATCCACCGCCACCCGGCGAGGATCTGGATGGAGCACCGAGCGACCCGCGGCGGGAGGCTCGTCTGCATCCGCGCGCGGATCCTGCTCGACGGGGGCGCGTACGCCTCGAGCTCGACGGCGGTCACGTCCAACGCGGCCTCGTTCGCGTGCGGCCCGTACAAGGTCGAGAACGCGCTCGTCGAGAGCACCTGCGTCTACACGAACAACCCGCCCTGCGGCGCGATGCGCGGCTTCGGCGCGGTGCAGAGCTGCTTCGCCCATGAGGCGCAGATGGACAAGCTCGCGGCCGCGCTCGCAATCGACCCGGTCGAGCTGCGGCTGCTGAACGCGCTCGAGCCCGGCGACCGGCTGCCGACCGGCCAGGAGATCACGGGCACCCTGCCCGTCGCAGAGGTCATTCGCCGCTGCGCCGAGCTTCCGGTGCCGGAGCCGGAGGAGCTCCCGCGCGACCCGATCCGCCTTCCCGGCGGCGCCGGGAACACGACGCGCGGCGAAGGGGTGCGCCGGGGCGTCGGCTTCGCGGTCGGGTTGAAGAACATCGGCTACTCGGAGGGCTTCGACGACTACTGCGCCGCGCGCGTCCGCCTCCTCGCGGACGGCAGCGCGGAGGTGCACTGCGCGGCGGCCGAGGTGGGGCAGGGGGTGGCGAACGTCATCCTCCAGACCGCCCGCACCGAGCTCGACACCGACGACGTCGTGCTCGCGCCCGCGACGACGAGCTCGGTCGGCTCCGCCGGGTCGGCGTCGGCGTCGCGCATGACGTGGATGGCCGCGGGCGCGGTGCGCGAGGCGTGCCGCGCCGCGCTTGCCGAGCGCGAGCGGACGGGCGGCGACGGCGAGGTCGACGTGGAGCGGATCTACCGCCACCCACACACGACGCCGCTCGACCCGGAGACGGGCCAGGTCACAGGCGAGCGCGCGCACGTAGCGTACGCGTGCGCCGCGATGCGCGTCGTCGCCGAGGTGGACGTCGAACTCGGGCTGACGCGCGTCGTGTGGATCGGCACGGCGCAGGACGTCGGCCGCGCGGTCAACCCACAGGCCGTCGAGGGCCAAATCGAAGGCGGGACGGCGCAGGGCCTGGGCCTCGCGCTGATGGAGGAGATCCAGACCCGCGGCGGCCTGATCACGAACGCAAGCTTCACCGACTACCTGATCCCGACGACGCTCGACATGCCGCCGGTGGAGTCCGTCCTCGTCGAGGACCCGGAGCCGGACGCGCCCTACGGCGTGAAGGGCGTCGGCGAGCCGCCGACGGTGGTCTCGACCGCGGCGGTCCTCGCCGCGCTCCGCGACGCGACGGGGCGGGAGCTGGCGCGCGTGCCCGTCCGCTTCGACGACATCGCGCTCTAGCCGTAGCCGCCTTCACCGTCGCCGGCGCCGCCGACCTCCAGCGTGACCTTGTACTGCCGCCGACCGACGAAGCCGCCCTCCTCGAGGCTCTGCTCGGCGATCCGAGCGCGCTTGAGCCCCTCGGGGCCGTCCGGCACCTGGTCGAACGCCTCGTCCGCTGCCGCCTGGAGCGACTCGAACGACGTTCCCTCGTACCTGCCGTTCGCTGCCATAACCCCTCCCATCCTCGAGTCGCCGGAGCATTCCGAGACTGCGACTGAGTGTCAAGCGACGCGACTGGCAGGATGGGGGCATGAGCCGCGAGCTCGCCATCCGCCTGCGCGGAGCAGTCAAGCGCTACGGCCCCATCACCGCCGTCGACGGCCTCGACCTCGACGTGCCCTACGGGACGTGCGTCGGCCTCCTCGGCCCGAACGGCGCCGGGAAGTCGACGACGATGCGCCTGCTCACGGCGCAGGCGATCGCCGACGAGGGCGAGCTTCAGGTGCTCGGCTTCCGGCTGCCGGAGGAGTCGAAGCAGGCCCGTGCGCTGTGCGGAGTCGTGCCGCAGCTCGACAACCTCGACGTGACGCTGACCGTGGAGCAGAACCTGCTCGTCTTCGCGCACCTCTACCGGATCAGCCGGGCGGAGCGGCACGAGGCGGTCGAGCGCGCGGTGCGCATGGCGAACCTCGCCCACCGCCGCGCCGATCGCGTCGACAAGCTCTCCGGCGGCATGCGCCGGCGCCTCCTGATCGCCCGCGCGCTTGTGCACAGGCCGCAGCTCGTCCTCCTCGACGAGCCGACGGTCGGCCTCGACCCACAGGTGCGGCAGGAGCTCTGGGCGCTCATCGACGCGCTGCGCGCCGAGGGCACGACGATCCTCATGTCGACCCACTACATCGAGGAGGCGCAGCGCCTCGCCGACAGCGTCGTGATCATGTCGCACGGGAACTCGGTCGCCGTGGGCCCGCCGGCCGAGCTGGTGGCGACGCATGCCGGCCGGCAGGCGGTCGAGGTCTACGGCCCGCCGGCGAAGCTCGTCGAGGTCGAGGCGGAGGCCGAAGCGGCGGGCTTTCGCACGCGGCGCACCGGCACGAGCGTCTCCGTCCTCGGCATCGAGGGCGCCGACGGGCGCGCGCCCGAGGGCGAGCGGCGGCCGGCGAACCTCGAGGACGTCTTCGTGCTCCTGACCGGCGAGGAGATCGAGTGACGGTGACCGCGGTGCGGACGGCCCGCGCGGCGCGGCTCGGCCGGCTCGAGCGCCCGGCGCTTACCGGCGTGCTCGTGCGCGAGATCGTCAACTACTCCTCCTACTGGCGCTCGGCGACCTTCTCCTCGACGGTCGAGCCGACGATCTACCTGCTCGCGTTCGGCTTCGGCTTCGGGTCGCTCGTCAGCAGGGTCGCGGGCTACGACTACGTCGAGTTCGTCGGCACCGGCGTCGTCGCGACCGCGGTGCTCTTCTCCAGCGCCTTTCCGGCCATGTTCGGGACCTTCGTGAAGTACAAGTTCCAGCGCACGTACGACGCGATCCTCGCCGCGCCGGTCGACACTGAGGAGCTCGTCACCGCCGAGGCTCTTTGGATGGCGCTCCGCGCCGGGGTCTACGGCTGCGTCCCCTTGCTCGTCGCGATCGCCTTCGGCCTCGACCCGTCGTGGGGAATGCTCACGGTGCCGCTGATCGCCTTCCTCGCCGGCTTCGGCTGGGCGTGCTTCGGGATCACGATCGCCGGCTTCGCCTCGTCGATCGAGAACTTCAGCTACGTCGTCAGCGCCGTCCTCACGCCGCTCTTCCTCGTCGCGGGCACGTTCTTCCCGCTGACGAAGCTGCCCCGCTGGGCCCAGATCGCGGGCGAGTTCAACCCGCTCCACCACTGCGTCGAACTCGTGCGTCACGCCGCCTTCGGCTGGGATGTATGGGATCCGGCGCGCGTCGGCGCGCTCCTCTTCTTCGCCATCGTCGTCTGGCGGGTGGCGATCTACGCGATGACGCGCAAGCTCGTCGACTAGCGCCGCACTCCCATCCTGATGGAGCCGGTGTAGCCCGCGCCGTGCCTGCGCACGGTCAGCATGGAGCGCCGGCCGCCGTTGCCGAAGACTGGGTCGTCGGCGTTCCGGGTGTCGCGGCGGGGCCGCTTTGAGTACGGCGCCTTCCGGTACACGGCGTCCGTGAGCGCGTCGCGGAAGTACAGCTGGCCGGTGTGGACGACGCGGCCGCCGACATGCACCTTCACGTGGATGTGCACCGTCCGGCCGGCGTACCAGCCGGGATAGACGGTGCGGAAGACGGCGAGGCCCTTTGCGTCCGTCCGCTGGATCCCGCGCATGAACGTGCGGCTTCCGGCTCCGGCGTCGAAGCCCGAGTAGACGCCGGCCGCATCGGCCTGCCAGACGTCGACCGCGGCGCCCTTGATCGGCCGCCACGTCGACGCGTCGACGACCGCGAGCCGGAGGGTAGCGGCGTGCCCGGATGGCCGTCGGTGATGTTCCGGCGGACGCGCTCCTTCGGGATGTAGTACGGCCCTTCCGTCTGCTCCGGCGTCAGGACGCAGGCGACCGCAGCTGCACCCTTCGACTCGCTTATCTTCCACCAGCCGCCTGTAGCGACCGCAGCCAGCAGGCCGCCCGAGCGGAGGAGGGAGGCGCGGCGTGTCAGGAGGTCGGCCATCGACCCGCCTGGAAGTTTCGCCCCGGTCCCTGTGAACTTCCTAAGAACCCGATCTCTCCATGCTCGTCCATGAACTCCGGCACCCGATCGTCCTTGCCCCGCTCGCCGGCGGTCCGTCGACGCCTGCGCTCGCGGCCGCCGTCTGCGAGGCCGGCGGGCTCGGCTTCCTCGCCGCGGGCTACCTCGATGCCGATGCGCTGCGCGCCGACATCCACGCGCTGCGCGAGCTCACCCAAGCGCCGTGCGGCGTAAACGTCTTCGTGCCCGGGAGCGCCGAGGTCGACGAGAAGGCGGTTCGCGTCTACGTCGAGCGGCTGCGCGCGCGGGAGAGCGGCCGATATGGCGTCGAGCCCGGCGAGCCGCGCTTCGACGACGACGACTGGGACGGGAAGCTCCGGGTGCTCGCCGACGAGAAGGTGTCCGTCGTCTCCTTCACCTTCGGCTGCCCGAGCTCCGAGGTGATCTCGTCACTCGCGGCCGTCGGCTCGGAAGTCTGGGTCACCGTCACCGATCTCGCGGAGGCGCGGATAGCACACGCCGCCGGGGCCGGCGCGCTCGTGCTGCAAGGCAGCGAAGCAGGCGGCCACCGCGCGTCCTTCGTCGACCGGGACGGCGCCGAGCAGCTGGGCATCCTCGCCCTGACCCGGCTCGTGGCGAGGACGATCGAGCTGCCGCTGATCGCCGCGGGCGGCCTCGGTGACGGCCGGGCCGTCGAAGCCGTGCTCGCCGCAGGCGCGGCGGCCGCTCAGGTCGGCACGGCGTTTCTCCGCGCGCCCGAGGCGGGCACGCACCCGGCTCACAAGGCGGCGCTCGCGGCCGAGACGCCGACGGCGCTGACGCGCGCCTTCACCGGCCGGCTCGCCCGCGGCCTCGTCAACCGCTTCCTCGTCGACCACAGCTCGGCCGCGCCCTGTGCGTACCCGCACGTCCACCATGCGACCGCGCCGATCAGAGCCGCCGCCCGCCGGGCCGGAGACAGCGACGGCTTCAACCTCTGGGCAGGCCAGGCGCATGCGCTGGCCGAGGAGCGACCCGCCGCGGAGATCGTCGCAACACTGGCGTCTACGGCCGCTTGATCGACACGAGCGCGTTTCGCTCGTCTCCGCCCTTGACCGTCTGCTCGAGCACGGTGCCGATGCCGCGGACGTAGTACTTGTGGTCGATCACGGCGGGCTCGAGCGGCGTCCACTCCTTCGTCAGCAGCGCGTGGCTCGAGGAGGCGCCCGGCGTGCGGACGCGGGCCGAGAGGCTCAGCACGCGGAAGTGGTCCTCGGCGTGGCCCTTGTAGTACTCCTGCCGCGCCGTGAACCCCAAGCGCGGATGCGCCGGCATGAAGAGGCCGGCCTGCGCGCCGTCCACGCCGGCGAGCCACGAGCCCTCGCGCGTCTTCACCTTCCCATGAGCGTCGAGCTCCGCGGTCGCCTCGCCGAAGTACCAGACGTTTCCGGCCTTGTCCTGGGCGTACCAGTCGGTGGTGCGCTCCTCGAGCCGGCCGCCCAGGTACAGATGGTCCGACACAGCCGTGCAGACGACGCCGGCGATCCGCCGTGTCCGGGCCGTCACGTGGACGACGTCGCGTGAGGGCTTGCCGTCCTTGACCCCGCGGTAGACGAGGGTCGTCCCGGGCCGGAGCGGAAACCAAGGGTTCGTGACCCAGCGGACGAAGCCGCCCGGGGCCGGATTGGCGCTCGGCCCGGCGAGCAGCAGTGTCGTGACGATCAGGATGCTCTTCATGACGGCACCGTAGATGCCTCACATGAACGGCTGATGACCGCGTCCCACGTGCCTTTTGCTCGGGCTTTCTGTTCAGAATGCAATGTCGCTACCGTCCTACAAGACAGAGCCGTCTGGCCACGAGGGAGGAATGGCGACGCTCAAGGTATGACCCCGGCACGGACTGCGGTCGAGATTCGTCACCTCCGCTACTTCCTCGCGGTGAGCGATGAGCTGCACTTTCGCCGAGCGGCGGAACGCTTACACATCGCCCAACCCCCGCTCTCGCAGGCGATCCGAAAGCTCGAGTCGGAGCTCGGCGTCCGTCTCCTCGAGCGGACGAGCCGAGTTGTCTCGGTGACGCCGGCGGGTGCGGTCTTCGCAGAGCTTGCGCGCAAGGTGCTGGCGCAGTTCGAGGTTGCGGTGGCCGAGGCTCGACGTGCGGGCGGCGCCACTGCACTTCGAATCGCCAGCCTGCCGCACCTGCCCATCAAGCTGCTGCTCTCCTTCCTCGACGCCTTGAGCGACCACAATCTGGCTTCCCGGCCGCACGTGACGCACCTCCCCTCGCTCGAGCAGGTGAGGCGCCTGCGTGCAGGTGAGCTGGAGCTCGGCGTCTTCCACGATCCCGGCGAGATCGAAGGTCTCGAGCGGGAGCCACTCTCCCCCGGCGAGCCGCTCGCCGCCTTTCTCCCCGAGGGTCATCCCCTTGCCGAACGATCGATCCTGGGGCCGGAGGACTTCCGGGACGAGGTTCTGATCGTCTCGCGCGAGGTCACCCCTGCTCTGCACGACAGGTGGCTCCGCCTGATCGAACAGGCGGGCTACCGCTTTCGGAGCACGCACGACGCGGGCGGCAGGGATGGGCGGGACGTCATCCTCGCGGTCGCCGAGGGGCTTGGCACGGGGCTGGAGCCCTGCTCGCTGGCGGAAGTCGCCGGCGCCGGCGGACACGTCGTCCGTCGGCGCATCGACCCGCCGATCAGGATGCCCGACACCGTCGTCGCCTGGCGCGCCGATCCGCCGCCTCAGCTACAGACGGTGCTCGACGACGTACGCACCGTCGCACGTCGGCTGCGGGATGGAGACAGTCGCTCCGAAGGCGACTGAGACCGAGGCCCCCGCCGGGCGGTCGCGCGGAGGCTTCGCGGCGCGGATCGAAACGGATGGCATATCGCTGTGCAACCGAGACGTATTTGACTGTCGCGCCGCGACGGTTCGATAGTTCAGCGATCCTGGGGGATGCAGCAGCTCGCTGCTGTCAGCCCTGCATTGGGCGCAGAGTTGGGAGCGGCGTGGGAGCGAGCGCAGAGAGACGTTCCGAGGAGCTGGCGCGAGCCGGGCTCGCGATCGAGTTCCGGCACCTGCGCTACTTCCTCGCGGTGAGCGAGGAGCTCCACTTCGGGCGGGCGGCGCGGAAGCTCCACATCTCGCAGCCGCCGTTGTCGCAGGCGATTCGAAAGCTGGAGACCGAGCTCGGCGTGCAGCTCTTCGAGCGGACGAGCCGTGTGGTGAAGCTGACCGAGGCAGGACGCGTGTTCGCGGAGGAGGCGCGCAAGGTGCTCGCCGACGTTGAGCTCGCGGTCGGCGCCGCGCGTCGGGTGACCGGTGCCGTCTCCATGCTCCGGATCGGCTGCGTCCCGCATCTGCCGATCGAGCGCCTGCTCGTGTTCCTCGAGGCGCTCTACGAGCGCTCTCCGAGCGACCGGCCGCAGGTCACGCACATCACGTCGGGCGAGCAGGTCGCCCGGCTCCGCTCCGGCGAGCTCGACGTCGGCATCTTCAACGATGACGGCCAGGAAGAGGGGCTCGAGGAGGAGCCGCTCTTCCCGGCTGAGCACCTCGTGGCCTTCCTCGCGCCCGACCACCCGCTGACGAAGCGCACCGTGCTCGAGCCCGCCGACTTGGCACCGGAGACCCTTGTCCTCTTTCCCCAGGCGGCGAGCGCTGCGCCGCACCAACGGTGGCTCGCCCTGCTCGAGCGGGCCGGGTATCGCTTCGCCCGCGTCCGCGAGGCCGGCGGAACCGACCCGCGTGACCTGCTCCTCGCGGTCGCAGGGCGACTCGGCGTCATGCTCGCACCCGCCTCCCTCGCCGACGTCAGCGACGCCGGTACGCTCGTCGTGCGCCGGAAGCTCGACCCGCCGATAGCGCTGGCCAACACGGTCGTCGCCTGGCGGGCCGATCCACCGGCGCGGCTCAAGGAGAGCCTCCTGGTCGTGCGCGAGATCGCCCGCGAGCTCCGGGCGGCGGCCGGCGAACCATGACGTGGCGCCTATCGATCCCGGAGCGGATCGTATTGGACTCGCCGGCGGGTCAGACCGGATAGTGGGCGGCCTGCGGCACGCACGTTTTCGAGCCTTCTTCGCGGCGCGTGCTGCCGCGCTCCCCGGAGCGGGGTGACCCCCCGCTCCGGCCCCTTACCTTTACCTAGGCCCTAGGCCGCCTGGGCGAGGCCTTCTAGCGCGTCACCGAGCTGCTCGAGCGCGCTGCGCTCGAGCTGGCGGACGCGCTCGCGCGTCAGACCGAGCTCCTTACCGATCGCCTCGAGCGACGTCGTCTCGCCGTCGAAGCCGTACCGGAGCTCGAGGATCCGCCGCTCCCGCTCAGGGAGCTTCGAGACCGCCTGCCGGACGACGTGGCGCCGGTACGACTCCGCCGCCTCCTCGGCCGGGTCGGATGCGGCCGGGTCGCTGAATAGGTCGCCCAGCTCGCCGTCCTCGCCCGCGCCGATCGATTGGTTCAGCGACACCGGAGCGTCGGCGGCGTCAAGAGCCTCGTCCACGTGCTGGAGCGACAGTCCCGTCGCCTCCGCGAGCTCCTCCCGCGTCGGCTCGCGGCCGAGCCGCGTCTGCAGCTGATTGGAGGCCCGCGAGATCTTCACGCGCCGCTCGTGGACGTGGGTGGGGACGCGAATCGTCGCCGACTGGTTCGAGACCGCCCGCTGGCAGGCCTGGCGGATCCACCAGGTGGCGTAGGTCGAGAACTTGAAGCCGCGCCGCCAGTCGAACTTCTCGACCGCGCGGTTGAGGCCGATGACGCCCTCCTGAATCAGGTCGAGCAGGGGCACGTCCCGGCCCTGGTAGCGCTTCGCGATCGAGATCACGAGCCGCAGGTTGGAGTTGATCATCAGCTCTTTCGCGGCGGCGTCGCCGCGCTCGACCCGCTTCGCGAGCGCGACCTCGTCGGCGGCCGTGAGCAGCCGGTAGCGGCCGGCCCGGTTCATGAACAGGGTCAGCGAGTCGCCCGCGCCGACGACGCCCGGATCGGGGCTCGCCTCCACCGGCTCGGGTGCCGGCGGCGTGACGACCTCGACCTCGCGCGCCTCGAGCTCGGCGCGAAGGGCGGTCAGCTCGTCTTCGTCGAGATCGTGCTCGAGCGCGAACGCTTCGAGCTCGGCCTCGTCGACCGCGCCGCGCTCCTCGACCTCGTCCAGGAACGCATACACGGGTGCTTCGTATGTGATCGTGCTCAGGTTCTTCACTTCCTTCGTTGTGCGCTTCGTAGGGGCGCGCCACGCATGCACCGGGGAGGCGCACGGGCGCGACGTAGCGTTCAACGACCATAGCGTGCTCGCTATTCCGGTGCGACGTCAGGCGTGCAGGCCTCGTCGACCGTGCCCCCCGCACCGGGGAGCCGCGCGAGCAGGGCGCCGAGCTGGCCGAGCTCTTCCTCGTCGTACCGCTCGCGGAAGAGCGCCTGGACGGCTGCGACGTGCGAGTCGGCCGCCTCGCGGAGCTTCGCCAGGCCGGCGTCGGTGAGGACGGCGTAGGTGACGCGGCGGTCGCTCGCGCACGCGGCTCGCTCGACGTAGCCCGCCGCCTCGAGCCCGTCGAGCAGGCGCGTGACGCCGGAGGCAGTGAGGAGGAGCTCCCCCGCCAGGTCGACGCGACGCATCCGCCGGCCCTCGGCCCGCGAGAGGCGGAGCAGGCACTCGAAGTCGTTGATCGTGAGGCCGTGCTCGGCGACGAGGAGCGCGCTCAGCTGGCGCGTCGTCGCAGCGTGCGCGCGGAGGAGCGCGACCCACGCCTGCGGCGCCACCTGAACTTGTCCGGACAATATTTGACTACTCAACGTTCCTCCGCTATATTGCTTGCGCACTCAACTATAGCGGACTCAAGGAGGTCCCGAAAACATGAGCACCACGGAGATTCGCCAGGCTCTGCCGACCGGCATTTGGTACCTCGACTCGGTTCATTCCTCGATCGGCTTCGAGATCGCGTACATGGCCGGCGCGTTCCGCGGCCAGTTCCGCGAGGTCGATGCCACCCTCGAGGACACGCGCCTCACCGGCTCGGCGCAGGTCGCGAGCGTCGAGGTCAAGGACGAGAACCTCGCGGCACACCTGCAGTCGCCCGAGTTCTTCGACGTCGAGCGCTATCCGGAGCTCCGCTTCGCCTCGACCGACGTCGAGGGCGGCGACGAGCTGACGATCGGCGGCGAGATCACGATCAAGGGCGTCACCCAGCCGGTCGAGCTGACCGGCCGCGCGAACGAGCCGCTCACCGACGCCTACGGGCGCGAGCGCTTCGGCCTCACGCTCGAGACGAAGCTCGACCGCACCGCCTTCGGCCTGAACTGGAACCTGCCGCTTTCGAGCGGCGAGCCGGCGCTCTCGAACGAGGTCACCCTCGCCGCCGAGCTCTTTTTCGTGAAGGAGGCGTAACACGGTGAAGGTCCTCGCATTGTCGGGCAGCCTCCGGCGGGACTCCTACAACACGAAGCTCGTGCACGCCGCCGCACGGCTCCTGCCGGAGGGCGCGGAGCTCGAGTTGTGGGACCGCTTGAGAGAAGTTCCGCCCTACGACGAGGACGACGACGTCGAGCCGGCGCCGGCGGCCGTCGCTGCGCTTCGCGCGGCGATCGCCGGCGCCGACGCGCTCCTCGTTGCGACGCCCGAGTACAACTCGTCGATCCCCGGCCAGCTGAAGAACGCGCTCGACTGGGTCTCGCGGCCACTCGCGAAGAACCCGCTGCGCGGGAAGCCGGTCGCGGTCGTCGGCGCGTCCGCGGGCGCCTTCGGCGCCGTGTGGTCGCAGGCCGAGCTCCGCAAGGTGCTCGCCGCGATGGGCGGACGCGTCCTCGAGGGTGGCGTCGCCGTCGGGCACGCGCCGACGCGCTTCGAGGGCGACCACCTCGTCGACACCGAATTGCGCGAACAGCTCGCGGAGGTCGTCGGGGCGCTCGTCTCCGAGACCGCCGCGAGGGAGGCAAGTAGAGTCGCTGCGTGATCCCGAAGGCGCGGCGGCTCGACTCCATCCACGGCTTCGGGATCGACCGGGTCGCCGCCGCGGCCGACGAGCCCGCGCGCGCGAACCCGAGGTGGCCGGTTCTCCGCATGGAGAACCTCGACACCGACCTGCCGTTGCCGCCCGAGGCGGTGCGCGTCACGCGCGAGGCGCTCGAGACGCCGCCCGCGAACAGCTGGCTGCCGTTCACCGGCGACCTCGAGCTGCGGGCGGCCATCGCGGACTTCACCGCCGTCCGCACCGGCCACCGGTACGACCCGGAGCGCGAGATCGTCATCACCGTGGGCGGCATGGAGGGGCTGCTGAACGCGCTGCTCGCGACGGTGAGCGACGGCGACGAGATCGTCGTCACCGATCCGACCTATGCGGGGATCGTGAACCGGATCCACGTCGCCGGAGGGACGCCGCGCGTCGCGCCGTTCCGCGTCGTCGACGGCGAGTGGCGGCTCGACCGCGACGCGCTCGTCGCCGCCGTAAGGCCCGCCACGCGCGGCTTCCTCCTGATGAGCCCGTCCATGCCCTCCGGCGGCACCTTCGACGAGGACGACTGGCGGCTCGTCTGCGACCTCTGCCGCGAGCGCGAGCTCTTCCTGATCTACGACGCGGCGATGGAGCGCCTGCTCTTCGACGGCCGGCCGCTCGTCCACCCGCTCCGCTTCGAGGGGATGGCGGAGCGGACGCTCGTCGTGGGCTCGCTCTCGAAGGAGCACCGGATGATCGGCTGGCGCGTCGGCTGGGTCGCCGGCCCCGCCGACACGATCGCCGACGTCGGGTGGATGCACGTCTACAACACGACGACGCCGGTCGGGATCGCGCGCGCCGCCGCCGCCGCCGTCCTGCGCGGCGACCAGGCGCACGTCGACGAGTGCGTCGTGGAGCTCGAGCGGCGGCGGGACACCATGCTGACCGGCCTTCCCGGCTGGCCGCTCGTCCGGCCGGGCGGCGGCTGGTCGCTGCTCCTCGACGTGTCCGCGCTCGGCTTCGAGCCGGAAGAGGCCTCGCGGCTCCTGCTCGAGGAGTCCTCGATCGCCGCGACCGGGATGCGCGGCTGGGGCGGGGAGGTGGCGGCGCGGTACGTGCGCTTCGTCTTCAGCGCGGAGCCGGTCGAGCGGCTGGAGACGATCCCCGAGCGGCTGGCCGGCGGCTCGCTCGCAAGGGCGCTGTGACCCACCTCCTCGCGTTTCTCGGGGTCTCGTTGCTCGTCATCGTCACGCCCGGCCAGGACACGGCGCTCACGATCCGGAACACGTTGCTCGGCGGCCGCCGCAGCGGCGTTCGCACGGCCGCCGGGGTCGCCGCCGGACAGGCGACGTGGACGCTCGCGGCCAGCGCCGGCGTCGCCGCGCTCCTGCGCGCCTCGGAGCCCGCGTTCACCGCCGTTCGGCTGCTCGGCGCCGCATACCTCGTCTACCTCGGCCTCCAGACGCTGCTCCGCCGAGGCCGCGTCGAGCCGCGGACGGGCGGCTCGTCGCGGCGCGCGTTCCGGCAGGGCCTCCTGTCGAACCTCGGCAACCCGAAGATGGCCGTCTTCTTCACGAGCCTCCTGCCCCAGTTCGGGTCGTCCTTCCCGGCGCTCGTCGCGCTCGGGCTTGCCTTCTGCTCCCTGACCTTCCTCTGGCTGAGCGGCTACGCGTGGGCGGTGGCGCGCGCCGGCGAAGTCCTCCGGCGGCCGCGGATCAGGCGCGCGTTCGACCGCGTGACCGGCGTCGTCCTCGTCGGCTTTGGGTTGCGGCTCGCGGCGGAGCGAACCTAGAGCTCGACCACGACCAGGCCCGCGCGCAACTTCGGCGTGAACCAGGTCGACTTGCGCGGCATCTTCAAACGCCGCCGGTTGACCTCGACGAAGTCCTGCGTCCTTACGGCCGGCATGCCGAGCGCAACCTGGAAGCGGCCGGCGTCGACCTCGGCGGCGAGGAAGTCGCGGCCGTAGTCGCCGCCGACGTAGACGATCCGGTGGTCTGACGGGTCCCAGCCGAGGACGCCGCGGACGATCCGCTCCTCGACGAGCTGGTGCGGGAGGGTCTCCGGCGCCTGGCTGTGCTCGACGCGCGTCGTAAGGCCGCTGCGTCCGTTTCGCGAGAAGAGCTCGATCGTCCCGTTGTCGCCCGCCTCGAAGCCGGCCTCGCGCACGCGCGCGAGAAACTGGTGGTCGTCCATGCCGAGCTCGCGGAAGCCGCGGTGGTACTCGTCGATGTGCATCGTGTCGGCGGAGAGGACGACCGCGAAGAATGCGTCGAGGCCTGCGTGCTCGGAGGCGCGGCTGCGGTGGTTGCCGTCCGCGACGAGGAGCTCCTTGCCGTCGAGCGACCCGAGCAGCCGGTCGCGCTCGGCCGGGTCGGAGACGACGTGGATGCGGTGCTCGTTCCCCTTCTGGTCGCGACTCGTGACCGTGGGCGGTAGTAAGCGCACGACCTCGTCGACGGCGTGGCGCACGGCGGCGTCCTCGTCGGGCGCCGCGAGCATGACCGCGCTCGGCAGGTGCCCGAGCGCCCGGATCACGTCCGCGTAGTAGGCGACCTTCTCCGGGAAGACGTCCTCGTTGCGGATGATCCGGCCGCCGGGGTTGCGCTCGGCGTCCCAGATCTCGGCGGTCGGCGCCATCAGGCCGATCCCGAGCTGGCGGCCGGTCGGCGCGTCGATCTCGTAGGCGACCACGAAGTCCTGCGCCGGCGCCAGCAGGCCGTCGTCCTCCAGCCGCTGGAGCCGCTCGGCGCCGTAGCGAAGCGAGCGCTCGCGGTCTGCGCCTTCCGCGAGCATCTCCGGCGTGCAGTGCGCCATCTCGACCGCGAGCATCGAGCGCGGGTTGGCCTCGACGATGCCGGTGATCTCCGCGTCGTCGGCGAACTCGTCGTAGTTCTGGGCTCCGGTCTCGCCGGTGGTCGAGATCCACCCTTTCGCGATCGGAGCGAGCTCGGCCATTCAGGTGCGATGCTAGTGACGATGGAGCCGCGCCAGACGTATCCCTGGTCCTGGTACGTGGACGACGCCGTCCTCCGGGCCGAGCAGGAGCGGATCTTCCGGCGCTCCTGGCAGTACGTCGGCCATACGGGACAGATCCCCGAGCCGGGGAGCTACTTCACGGGCCGAGCGGGCCTCGTCCCGATCGTCGTCACCCGCGACCGCGACGAGACGCTCCGCGCGTTCGTGAACGTCTGCCGGCACCGCGGGTTCGAGGTGGCGCAGGGGGAGGGAAGGCGCGCCGCGCTCCAGTGCGGCTACCACGCCTGGACGTACGGCCTCGACGGGCGCCTGCGGGCCGCGCCTCGCGCCGACCGCGAGCCCGACTTCCGCGCGGACGGGATCTCGCTCGTCCCCGTCCAGGTCGAGACCTGGGGGCCGTTCGTCTTCGTCAACCCGGACCCGGAGGCGGCGCCGCTCGCCGCGACGCTCGTCGAGCTGCCGGAGCTCGTGGCCTCCGTCGGTGTCGACGTCGACCGCCTCCGCCACCACCACCGCAGCGACTCGCAGCTCGACGCGAACTGGAAGATCGTCTGCGAGAACTTCCTCGAGTGCTACCACTGCGCGGTCGCGCACCCGAGCTTCAGCGCGATGGTGGACGTCTCCCCCGACGCCTACCGGCTGGAGGTCTCCGGCGCCGTCTCGACGCAGCTCGGCCCGCTGCGCGAAAACGGCACGAACGGCTACGACCCGAGCGGCGAAGTCGAGCGCGGGCAGTTCCATTTCGTCTTCCCGAGCCTCGCGATCAACATCCTGCCCGGCCGGCCGAACCTGTCGCTCGGGCCGGTGAACCCGGTCACGCCGACGCGGACGGCGCGCTTCCTCGACTACTTCTTCGCGCCCGACGCGGACGAGGCGTGGATCGAGGAGCTCGTCGCCTTCGACTCGCAGGTCGGCGCCGAGGATCGCGTCCTCGTCGAGGGCGTCCAGCGCGGCGTCGCCGCGGGCGCGATCGAGCACGGGCGGCTCATGGGCGAGGCCGAGCGGCTGATCGTCCACTTCCAGGAGCAGGTGGCGGAGGCGCTCGCGGGTTCCGCCTCGACCCTGGAAGCGCCAGGCGGTACATTCGCCTGAGGTCATTGGCACACACATAGGAGGGGCACGTGAAAGTCCTGCTCGTCGCGGCAACCGCCGTCGCGCTCGCGACCGCGGCCGTCGCCTCCGCCGGTCCCGCCGCCACGCCTCCGACGCTGAAGCCGGGGGTGCTCACGGTCGGCCTCGACCCACCCGCCGTCGGCTTCCAGGTCGGGACGCTGCGCGGCCAGAAGGTGATCAACCCGCGCGGCTACGAGATCGACGTCGCGAAGGGGATCGCCGCCCAGCTCAAGATCCGGACCATCAACTACGTCAAGGTGCCGTTCGCCGTGCTGTTCCGGCCCGGCGCGAAGCCCTTCGACCTCGCCTTCGAGGAGTCGACGATCACCGTCGCGCGCCAGCGGGCGGTCAGCTTCTCGACCCCGTACTTCAACGCGAACCAGGGCGTCCTCGTCTCGAAGAAGGTCGCCTCCGCGGGCAAGGTGCCGAAGAGCCTGAGCGCCCTGAAGCAGCTCCAGATCTGCGCCCAGGCCGTCACGACCGGGCTCGACTACGTCCAGCACAGGCTGCGCCCCGCGAAGCGGCCGCAGATCTTCCAGACGACCGCTGCCGCCTTCACCGCCGTGCAGAACGGGAGCTGCGACGCGTTCGTCATGGACGTGCCGATCGTCGCCTCGCAGAAGAAGACGAAGCCGAGCGCCTACGGGCCGGTCGCGGGCCAGATCATCACGAACGAGAAGTACGGCGCCGTCATGGCGAAGGGAAGCAAGCTGAAGCCGTTCGTGGACCGCGCGCTCAAGAAGCTCACCGCGAACGGGTCGATCGCGAAGTGGCAGAAGAAGTGGTTCAACATCAACTTCTCCAAGCTGCACGTGCTGAGGTAGCCATCGAATAGACGCATGCACCGCTTCCTCGAGGCGTTCTTCAGCCCGCACGCGTTCCGGCAGGTCTTCCCGGACGTGTGGAACGGGTTCCAGACGAACATCCGCATGATGGTCCTCGCGGAGCTGCTCGTCCTCGCGTTCGCGCTCGCGATCGCGGTCATCCGAGGACTTCCGGGGCGCGGAGCCTGGCCGCTCCGCGCCCTGGCGGTCGTCTACACCGACGCGTTCCGCGGCACGCCGCTCATCCTCGTCGCGTACATGCTCGCCCTCGGGCTGCCGGGCTTGAACATTCACGGGATCTCGGACCGCTCCCCGTTCTTCTACGGCGTCTGCGCGCTCACGCTCGTCTACACGGCCTACGTGACCGAGGTGTACCGGGCCGGGATCGAATCTGTCCACGGCAGCCAGCGGATGGCGGCCCGCTCGCTCGGCCTGTCCTACGCGCAGGCGCTTCGCTACGTCGTCCTGCCGCAGGCCGTGCGGCGCGTCATCCCGCCGCTTCTGAACGACTTCGTCGGCCTTCAGAAGGACACGGCGATCATCTCCGTCGCCGGCGTCACCGAGGCGACGGTGCAGGCGCAGAACTTCGGCTCGTCGTACTTCAACTACACGGGCTACGTCGTCGCCGGCGTGCTCTTCATCTTCCTGACCATCCCGCTCGCGCGTTACACCGACCACCTGATCCGCGAGCGGGAGCTGCGCGAGCGGGCGCAGGCCGGGTGAGCGCCTTCGTCCAGCTCGAGGGGGTTACGAAGCGCTTCGGCGACAACGTCGTCCTGAAGAGCGTCGACCTCGCGGTCGACGAGCACCAGGTCGTCTGCCTGATCGGCGCTTCCGGGAGCGGTAAGTCGACGCTCCTGCGCTGCGTGAACCTCCTCGAGAAGGTCGACGAGGGACGGATCTTCTTCGACGGGAAGGATTTGACGAACGGGAAGGTCGACGTGAACGCGCTACGGCGCAACATCGGGATCGTCTTCCAGGCCTACAACCTCTTCCCGCACATGACCGTGCTCCAGAACGTGACCCTCGCTCCGAAGAAGGTGCTCGGGCACGGGCGGCGCAAGGCCGACGAGCGGGCCCGCCAGCTCCTGCGCCGGATCGGGCTCGAGGACAAGGCGGAGGAGTACCCCGACCGCCTCTCCGGCGGGCAGCAGCAGCGGGTCGCGATCGCGCGCGCACTCGCGATGGACCCGAAGCTCATGCTCCTCGACGAGATCACGAGCGCCCTCGATCCCCAGCTCGTCTCGGAGGTCCTGAACCTCGTCCGAGGCCTGACGGAGGAGTTCGGGATGACGATGATCATCGCCACCCACGAGATGAGCTTCGCGCGCGAGGTGGCCGACCAGGTGTGCTTCCTCGACGAGGGCGTGATCCTCGAGGAAGGGCCGCCGCATCAGATCTTCTCGGCGCCGAGACAGCCGCGGACGAAGGAGTTCCTCGCCCGCGTCCTCGCCGCGGGGCGCATGTGATCCGCCGGGCCTTCCGCCGTGGGTCGAAGGCGCCGCTCGCGCTCGCCGGGCTGCTCTCGATCACGCTCTACTTCGCCGCGCTGATGGCGAGCTCGCTCGCGGCCGACGAGCCCCGGGTCTTCGAGCGCGTCAGGCGCGGGAAGGTCGTCCTCCGCTACGAGCAGTCGTCGAACGCGACCGAGGCGAAGGTCTGGCTGCTCGCGCTCGTCCCGGTCGGGATCCTGCTCGCGGTCGGGCTCGTGGCGATGCTGTGGCGGCGCGGCGGCCTCTACGTCGTCTCCGGCGCCGCGATCGCGATCTCGCTCCTGCTGCCGCACCGGCTCGACGAGTGGACGGCGCGGCACACGCGCCGCTTCCCGCTCGGGGTCGACCTGATCAGGGACGCGTCACCCTCGAACCTGTCCTCGCGGGGCGAGTGGGAGCAGAACGCCCGCGATACCGTGATCAGCCTCGCTCACTGGACGATCGGGATCGCGATCGCCGCGGCGGTCATCGCCGCCGGTCTCGCGCTCCTGCGCCGCCTCCGGCCGCGGCAGGCGTTCATCGCCGCGCCGCCGCCGGCCGTGACCGGCGAGCCGGAGGTGTCGCCGGTGCTCGGCTCGGTCGAGGCGGACTCGCGGCTCGCGCGCCGCGGCCTCGCGGGACGGCTCTTCGGCAGCGGGCGCTAGCCCCTCCTGGCTGTATCGTCGGCGCGTGCAGGCGCCGGAGCTTCGGCCGCTCTCGATCGGCGAGATCCTCGACGTCGCGATCAAGATCTACCTCCGGAATGCCTGGACGCTCTTCCGCGTCGTCCTCGTCGTCGTCGCCCCGGTGGAGATCGTCTCGGCGCTGATCCAGGCCTCCGCTGCCTCGAACGGGAGCGGGATCGACACGACCGGCGACATAACTCTCGTCGACTCGCACGACCTTGCCCTCTACCTGAGCGCGTTCGGCGCCGCCGCTCTCCTGGGCGTCCTCGCGAACACGGTCGCGACCGGCGCGTCCTTCAAAGCCGTCGCGGACGCCTATCTGGGCGAGGAGCCGACGTGGCGCTCCTCGCTTCGCTTCGCGTTCGCGCGCCTCCACTCGATCCTCTGGATCACGATCTTGGGCGGCATCGGGACCGTGGTCGGCTTCATCCTCTGCATCGTCCCGGGCGTCTACCTCTGGATCGCCTTCGCGGTCGCGGTGCCGGTGCTGCTCACGGAGGGCGTGAAAGGCACGAGCGCGCTCGGCCGGTCGCGGGCGCTCGTCCGCGGCCGCTGGTGGGGGACGTTCGGCGTCGTGCTCCTCGGGACGATCCTGGCCGGGGTCGTCTCGGCGGCGATCGGCGCCCTCGCGGGCGTCGCGGCGGGCACGACGGACCCGGGCTCGGTCGCCGGCTTTCTCGTGAACTCGGTCAGCGGGACGCTCGGCTCGATGATCTCGACCCCGTTCACGGCCGCGTTCGTGAGCGTCCTCTACTTCGACCTGCGCGTGCGGAAGGAGGCGTTCGACCTTCAGCTCCTCGCCGAGCGAATCGGCCTCACGGCGCCGCCCGAGGGCGGCTACCGCCCCGCGCCCGGCCCGGCGCCCGCTCCGAGACCGGCGGGCGACGCGGTACCGCCGTACTGGCCCCCGCCGCCGGGCTGGACGCCTCCCGAGAGCTGATGGACGCGGCGACCGCGCGGAGCGAGGCGGCGCGCATCCTCTCGGAGCGGCGCTTCCATCGGCACGAGGTGCCGCGGCCCTTCCGCGGGCTGCTCGACGCCTTGAGCGGGGTCTTCGAGCCGGTCGTCCGAGCGATCGACGCCCTCTTCGGCCAGCCGGCGATCGGCTGGCCGCTCGCGGCGCTGCTCGTCCTCATGGCGCTCCTGCTCGTGGCGCGGGCGGTGCGCGGGCGGGCCCGGGAGCGACTGCACGGCTTCGGCGAGCACGCGCCGCGCCCGCTCGACCCGGCGCGGCTCGAGCGGGAGGCGGACGAGGCCGAGCGGCGCGGCGACCTCGAGCGGGCGATCAGGCTCCGCTTCCGCGCGGGCCTGCTGCGGCTCGACCGGGCCCAGGCGATCGAAATCGAGTCCTCGACGACCAGCGGGGAGGTCTCGCGGAGGCTCCGCTCGCGCGACTTCGACGACGTGGCCGCGTCGTTCGACGCCGTCGTCTACGGCCGGCGGGCCCCGCGCGGCGAGGACGTCGAGCTCTCGCGCGCGGGGTGGACGCGCGTCCTCACAGCGGTGGGAGCGCGATGAGCGGAGCGCGGCGGACCTGGATCGCCGTCGGCGCACTCGGGGCTGCGATCGTCCTCGTGAATGTGGCCCTCGTCTTCGTCCGCCACTACACCGCCGAACCCGGCGGCCCGACCTCGTCGTCCTACGCGACGGCGCCGACCGGCCTCGCGGCCTACGCCGATCTCCTCGCGCGGGACGGCCACCGGGTGACGCAGCTTCGCGATGCGCCTGCCCGCGCTCGCCTCGATCCGGGCTCGACCGTGGTCCTGCTCGATCCGCGTGACGTCAGCCGCGCCGACGCGCGAGCGCTCCGGCGGTTTCTGGACGCCGGCGGCCGCCTCGTGGCGGGCGGCGCCGAGGAGCCGGAGTGGCTCGACGGCGTGCTGTCACGGCCGCCGGAGTGGTCGGCCGAGGGGATCCGCGGGGCGGTTCCGCGCGCGCGTGTGCCGGAGACGGCGGGGGTGAGCCGGGTCGCGACGGCGGGCCGAGGCTCGTGGACGAGCTCGGGTGAGGCGCGGGCTGCGCTCGGCTCGGGGCGGAGCGAGCTCCTCGTCGTCGCGCCGGTCGGGCGCGGCCGGCTCGCGCTCCTCGCCGATGCGTCGCCGCTCCAGAACCGCCTCCTCGCCCGCGCAGACGACGCGAAGCTCGGGCTCTCCCTCGCCGGTCCTGCCGCCCGGCCCATCGCCTTCGTGGAGAGCGTGCACGGCTACGGCCGGGAGAGCGGCCTGGGCGCGATCCCGACCTCGTGGCGGTTCGCGCTCGGCGGCCTCGTGCTCGCGGCGCTCGTCCTGATCTGGGCGCGCGGAAGGCGGCTCGGGCCGCCCGAGGCGCTCGAGCGGCCGCTGCCGCCGCCGCGGCGCGAGTACGTCGACGCCATGGCGGCCCTGCTCGAGCGCTCGCGCGATCCCGCTGCGTCGATCGCCCCGCTCCAGCAGGAGCTCCGGCGGCGGCTCGAGCGGCAGGGCCCGGCCGGGCTTTCGGCCGAGGAGGTGGACGCCGCCCTCGCCGCTCCGAAGCGGCCCGAAGACGTGCTGCCCGCCGGGCGTGCGCTCGCGAGGCTCGAGCGAGGCGGCTTATGAGGGAGCTCCGCGAGCGGATCGGGCGCGAGGTGGCGAAGGCGACCGTCGGGCACGAGGAGCCGCTCGACCTGCTGCTCGCCGCCGCGGCCGTGGGCGGGCACGTCCTCCTGGAGGGCGTCCCGGGCGTCGCGAAGACGCTCCTCGCGAACGCCTTCGCGCGCACGCTCGCGCTCGACTTCCGCCGCGTGCAGTTCACGCCGGACATGCTCCCTTCAGACCTGACCGGGACGATGACCCTCCAGGGCGGCGAGCTCGCGTTCCGGCCGGGGCCGGTCTTCACGAACGTCCTCCTCGCCGACGAGGTCAACCGGACGCCGCCGAAGACGCAGGCGGCGCTCCTCGAGGCGATGCAGGAGCGGCAGGTGACGATCGAGGGCGCGCCGCGGCCGCTTCCGGCGCCGTTCCTCGTCGTCGCGACGCAGAACCCGATCGAGTACGAGGGCACCTACCCGTTGCCGGAGGCGCAGCTCGACCGCTTTCTGTTCAAGGCCGACGTCGGCTACCCGAGCGAGAAGCAGGAGCTCGAGCTGCTGCGCCTGCCGAAGCGCGGCATCGTGCCCGCGGGCCTCGAGCGGGTCGAGCCGGTTGCGGACGCGGCCGCTCTGGACGAGGCGCGGCGGGTCGTCGACGACGTGGCTGTGTCGGACGAGGTCGCGGCGTACCTGTCCGCGATCGTTAGGCGGACACGCGACCTGCCGAGCGTCGAGCTCGGCGGGAGCCCGCGGGCGGCCGTGCACCTCCTCGCCGCGACGCGGGCCGCGGCAGTCCTGGCCGGGCGGAACTTCGCCACCCCTGACGACGTCGCGCGGATGGCCCCGCCCGTCCTGCGGCACCGGCTGATCCTGCGGCCGGAGGCCGAGCTCGAGGAGTACACGGCCGACGAGGCCGTGCAGGCGGCCCTCGCCGCCGTCCCGGTCCCGCGGTGAGCCCGACTCCGCGGGCCGCGCTCCTCCTCGGCGCGATCGCGCTCGCGACGCTCGTGGTGCCCGTCGAGGTCGCGGCGGTCGCCTTCGCGATCGCGGTCGGCGCGCTCGTCCTCGACGCGCTGGCGGTACGGCGTCCGCCGGAGGTCGCGCGTGACGTGCCGCGGTTGCTGTCGCGCGGCGTGCCGGCGCCGCTCCGGCTCGAGCTGGCGACGCGGGTGCCTGGACATGCCCGGGTGCGGCAGCCCGCGCTCGCGGACGTCACGGTCGAGCCCGCCGAGAGCGACGGTCGGCTCGACGCGCTCGTCACCGGCCGTCGCCGCGGCCGGCACGTTCTGCCGCGGCCGGCGGTGCGACTCGAAGGCCCGCTCGGCCTCGGCTGTCGGTACCACCGCGCCGGCGAGGACGCCGAGCTCCTCGTCTACCCGGATCTCGTCACCGCGTTCCGGCTTGCCGTCGCGGTGCGGCGAGGGCGCTTCCGCGACCCCGGCAACCTCCCGCGCGGGCCGCTCGGCCTGGGGACGGAGTTCGAGTCCGTGCGCGACTACCTCCCCGACGACGACGTGCGGCAGGTGAACTGGCGCGCGACCGCCCGGCTCGGCCGGCCGATGAGCAACCAGTACCGCCTCGAGCGCGAGCGGGACGTCGTGTGCGTGCTCGACTGCGGCCGGCTGATGGCCGCGCCGCTCGGAGACCTGACCCGCCTCGATGCGACGGTGGACGCGGCGACGGCGGTCGCGGCCGTGGCCGACGAGGTCGGCGACCGCTGCGGCCTGATCGCCTTCGAGGGCGAGCTCCGCCGCCGCGTCCCGCCCGCACGCCGGAACGCGAAGCCGGTCGTCCGCGCCCTCTTCGACCTGGAGCCCTCGCCGGTCGAGAGCGACTACGAGCTCGCCTTCCGCTCCGTCGGGGAGGCGAAGCGGGCCTTCGTGCTCGTCCTCACCGACCTCCTGGAGGAGTCGGCGGCGCGGCCGCTCGTCGGGGCGGTGCCGATCCTCGCGCGGCGCCACGCCGTCGTCGTCGCGAGCGTCGCGGATACCGACCTCACGGAGGCGATCGCCGCCGAGCCGGCGAGGCCTCGCGACGTCTACGCCGCGTCGGTCGCGCTCGACGTCCTCGCCGCCCGGACGCGCGTCGTCCGCCGGCTACGCCACGCCGGAGCGGACGTCCTCGAGGCCCCGCCCGACCGGCTGGCCTCGACCTGCGTCGCCGCGTACCTGCGCGCCAAGGCTTTCGCGCGCCTCTGACCTTCGGCCGAGGACGACGACCAGGCCCCAGTACAGCGCGCCGAGGCCGAAGCCGACCCCGATCACCGCGCCGAGGCCGGCGGTCGAGAGCGTGGCGCGGAAGCCCTCGACGATCCCGGCGACGACGAGCCACGGCGCCGTCCCGAGCACGAGGCCCACCGACCGCCGGGCCTCCGCCCGCAGCGACGCGGCGCGCGCCTGCCGCCCGGGGTCGACGATCGACCAGCCGAGACGCAATCCTGCCGCCCCCGCGACGACGATGCACGACAGCTCGAGGACGCCGTGGCCGGTGACGAGGTCGACGAAGCCGATCCAGTTCCCCGCGCCGATCATCAGGCCTGCGACGGCCCCGAGGACGACCCCGTTGAAGACGAGCGAGAGCGCAGTCAAGAGGCCGAGCGTGATCCCGCCGGCAAACGCGACGAAGGTCACTTCGATGTTGTTCGTCAGCACCGCGGACGAGAAGGCCGCCTGGTCGCCGGCCGGTACCTCGTGCCACGGCCGGCGGTCGCTCGTCACAGGCCGGAACTGCGACGGCACGAGCCCGATCGCGGCCGGCCGGTCGTGCAGCGCCCACGCGCCCGCGAGCGAGGCGGGCGCGAAGAGGAGCACCGCCGAGAGGACGAGCGGAACCGGCCGCTCCGCGACGAAGCGCCAGTAGTCGCGCGCGAAGAAGCGGACGATCGAGCCCCGCCGCGCGCCGGAGGCATAGACGGCATGGCGCGCGCGGCCGACGAGCTCCGCGAGCCCGGCCGTCACCGGGTCGCGCGGCAGGCGCCTGCGCGCGAGCGAGAGGTCGGCCGCCGCCGCGCGATAGAGCGCGCCGAGGCGGCGCACGTCGTCCGGTCTCAGCCGCCGGAACCGCCGCCGCGAACGGGCGACGAGCTCGTCGAGCTCGCGCCACGAGGCCTCGCGGTCGCGGACGAAACGGTCTACGTTCATGACGTGGAGATCGACGATCGCATCACCGTCGCGACCCCGGAAGGAGTGGACCTGGAGCTCACCCTCGCGGGGGTCGGGTCGCGGTTCGTCTCGGCGCTCGTCGACTTCATGCTCCAGCTCGCGCTGCTCATCGGCGTGAGCGGAGTGGGGGCGGCCGTCGGCGCGTTCGGCAACGGGTACGGCTCGGTCGTCGTCCTGCTCGCGAGCTTCCTCGTCTTCGCCGCGTACGACGTCCTCTTCGAGGTCTTCGCCGCCGGGCGCACCCCGGGCAAGCGCCTGAGCGGCCTGCGGGTCGTGCGGGACGACGGCAGCCCGATCACCTTCTTCACGAGCGCGGTCCGCAACGTGCTCCGGCTCGTCGACATCCTGCCCGGGATGTACCTCGTCGGCATCGTCACCATTCTCGTCACCCGGCAGAACCAGCGCCTCGGCGATGTGGCGGCGGGGACGCTCGTCGTGCGCGAGCGCACCGAGCAGCCGTCGCTCCGGGAGCTGCACGCGGCGCAGCCGCAGCGGGTCGCCGCAGCGAATTCCTGGGATGTGACCGCGGTGACGTCCGACGAGCTCGCCGCCGTGCGCAGCTTCCTCGCCCGCCGCCACGAGCTGACACACGAGGCGCGCTACCGCCTCGCAGCCGACCTCGCCGGCGCCTTGCGCCCGAAGGTGGTCGGCGCGCCCGAGAGCCTCGGCAGCGAGCCGTTCCTCGAGAAGCTCGCCGTCGCGAAGCTGCCCCGGGCCTGAGCTTCCCTCCGGCTGTCACCGCCGTTAGGCTCGCCCCGTGCGAGGGCGGGCTGCGGTGCTCGACCCCGGCGAGCTGCGGCTCGCCGGAGGAGTGATGCTCGCGGCAGGGCTGGCGCTTCCCGTGCTGCCCGGACATCCGAGCCTCCAGTGCCCGCTCCGCGCGCTGAGCGGCCTGCCGTGCCCGCTCTGCGGCCTCTCGACGAGCGTGGAGGAGACCGTCCGCCTCAACCTCGGCGATGCGCTCGCGGCCAACCCGCTCGGCGTCCTGCTCGTGCTCGCCGCACTCGCCCTGCTCGTCCTCCGCCCGGCGCGGCTCGCGCTGCCGAGGGCGGTGATGCCGACCGCTCTCGCGGCGAGCTGGCTCTTCGAGCTGCACCGGTTCTCGTTCCTCTGACCCCCAGGGAGAGTCCATGACCGACCCCTCGTACCAGCAACCGGCCTACCAGCCGCCCGCGGGCGACGGGCCTTCGGGCCCGCGCGCGAGCTTCGGGCGCCGGCTCGTCGCCGCGATCATCGACGGCATCCTGCTCGGCGTCGTCGGCGGGATCTTCTACGCGATCGACAACACCCTCGGCTACATCGTCCAGCTCCTGCTCACGATCGCCTACCTGACCTACCTCGAGGGCAGCCCCTCCGGCCAGACGGTGGGGAAGAAGGCGATGGGCATCCGCGTGATCGACTTCCGCACCGGCGGCTCGATCGGCTACGGGCGCGCGTTCATCCGCTGGATCGGCCGCTACGTCTCGGCGATCGCCTGCCTCCTCGGCTACTTCTGGATGCTCTGGGACAAGGAGAAGCAGACCTGGCACGACAAGTTCGCGAACGACGTCGTCGTGCCGGAGTCGGCGTATCCGGTCCAAAACTGGCCCGGCTAGGTACGCTTCCAAATGTGCGTTTTGCCGCGGCCGTAGCCCTGGTCGCCGTCCTCGCGGGGTGCGGTTCGCATGCGTCCGTGCGCGCCGATCCGCCGACCCGGTCGTTCCTGCCGGAGCGCTTCATCCGCTCCCCGCACGTCAAGACCGACATGGACACGAACCCGGCGAATCTCGCGAGCGCCGTCGTCACGTACAGCCTCGGCCAGCTCCCCGAGTACATCGACGCGGCTGCGTTCCGGCTCCTCCCGCACGACATGGAGCAGACGAGCGAGCCGGGGAAGACGCTCCGGAAGGTCTACCACCTCACCGTCCCGCGCACGCACCTCGTCCTCGACACCGTGGTGACTGCGTCGCCGCTGAGCTCGGAGGCCCGGGAGCTCGCGCGCGCGTACGCGATCTCCGTCTCGCTCGACGGCCGCGCCGTCCGCGACCCGAAGCGGTTCTGGGTCTTTTACCGGAACAACGGGCCGCTCATATGCCGGATCTACTTCCCGGGCGACCTCGGCTCGCTGAACATGGGCGCGCACTCGATGGTGATCCGCCCGCTCCGGGCCGGGCGGCACCTGCTGCGTGTGGTCGTGCGCCACCGGATCTCGGAGTCGCAGCCGGTGGCGCGGCGGATCGCGGAGTACCACCTGCGCGTCCTGCCGCGCCCGCCGAATGCGGCCGAGCAGGCGATCGCGCCCGAGGAAGACTCTGCACCGCCGGAGAACAACCGCACGCCCCTCACCTTCCGTTCGAAGGTGCGGGGGGCCTGAGCACCGCAAACTGATCAGTGATCTCGAGCTTGCGAGAGCGGAAGCGGTAGACGGCGGCCGGCCGGCCGCCGCTACGGCCCGGCTCCCGCCGCCCGCCGGTCGGCTCGAGGAGGCGGCGGCGGAGCAGGACGCGTTGCAGATTCGTCGTCGAGACCTCGTGGCCGAGCGCGGCGGCATAGACGTCGCGCAGCTCCGAAAGCGTGAAGTCGGCCGGCGCGAGCGCGAAGCCGGCGTTCGTGTACGACAGCTTGGCGCGCAGGCGCTCGCGGCCGGCGAGCACGATCGAGCCATGGTCGAACGCGGCCGGCGGCAGTGCGTCGACCGACTGCCAGGCCGTGTCGCCGGGGAGCGCGGGATCGAGGTCGCTCGGGACGAGGCCGAGGTAGGCGGTCGCGAGCTGCCACGCGCGCGGGTCGCGGCCGGGGTCGCTCCTCGTCTCGAGCTGCTCCAGGTGTGAGAGCTCCCGCACGTCGACCTTCTGCGCGAGGTGGCGCCGGATCGACGCCTCGAGCGTCTCGCCGGCGTCGAGGTAGCCGCCGGGGAGGGCCCAGAAGCCGCGCTGCGGCTCGCGTCCCCGCTGCCACAGGAGGACGTGGAGCCGCCCGCCTCGCACCTGGAAGACGACCGCGAGCGTCACCTGCTCGGGGCGCGGCCGGGTCGCTGTGGTAGCATCGGCGGCAGGTTTTCGCTCCACAGTCGTAAACCTACCGCGAATGCGTCGACTCCTGCTCCTTCCACTCCTCGTCCTCCTCGCCGCGGGCTGCGGCGGCGGCTCGAAGAGCTCGAAGGGAACGACGACGACGAGCAAGCAGGTCCGGGTCGGTCTCGTCACCGACGTCAACCAGCTGAACGACCGGGGCTTCAACCACCTGGCGTACATGGGGCTCCTGCGGGCCGAGAAGAAGCTCGGGATCCAGGGACGCGTGTTCCAGTCGAACTCGGCGCAGGACTACATCCCGAATCTGGCCAGGTTCGCCCAGCAGGGCTACGACCTCGTCGTCAGCGTCGGCTTCGCGCAGGCCGATGCGGTGACGACGGTCGCCAAGCGCTTCCCGAAGACCCACTTCGCGATCATCGACGTCGACGCGACGAGCCTGGCCGGCAAGCCGCAGAACGTGCTCGGCTTGCTCTTCCGCGAGCAGGAGGTCGGCTACCTGGCGGGCTACCTTGCCGGGCTCCTGGAGAAGAAGGAGCCGGGCCCGGACGTCATCGGCTCGGTCGGGGGGATGAAGGAGCCGCCGGTGGATCGCTTCATCGCCGGCTACCAGGCGGGCGCGAAGCGGGCCGACCCGGGCATCAAGCTTCTGAACGGATACTCGCACGACTGGGTCGATCTCGCAAAGTGCAAGGAGGCTGCGCTGAACCAGATCGCCGCCGGCTCGACGATCGAGTTCCAGGTCGCCGGCGGCTGCGGGCTCGGCACGCTCGATGCGGCGAAGGAGAAGCGCGTGTGGGGAATCGGCGTCGACGCCGATCAGTCGTTCCTTGGCCCGCACATCCTGACGAGCGCGACGAAGCGCGTCGACCAGGCCGTCTTCCTGACGATCAAGGACGTGATCGCGGGCAAGTTCAAGGGCGGCCGCAACACGATCTTCGGTCTGAAGGACAACGGCGTGGGCCTCGGCAAGATCAGCCCGAAGGTGCCGAAGTCGACCGTCGCCGCCCTCCAGAAGATCCGCGCCGAGATCGCCTCCGGCAAGCTGAGCGGGATCCCGACGACCGTCTCCTAGGGGCACCACCACCGTGGCGCCGGCCGGGGACTGGCGCCACAGGGCAGCAAGTGTGCACGACCGGGCAGCCGTACCGACCCGAGGAGCACGGATCCCATCCCACTCCTCCGAGCCGCCTTGACAGCAGATCCTAAGGGGTGCACCCTCGGTCGCAGGGGGCAAGGCAACCGGGGGGAGACAAGCGTGACAGGCGCTGCCGGTCTTGACAACCAACGGCTGAGCGGCTGAGCAGCGTCGCTCGCGCGGTCGCGCCGGAAACGGGGCGCGTCTGTCTCAGGCTCCTCGAGAGCTTCGAGCTGGAACGTGACGGACAGCCTGTGCTGGTGCCGTTCACCTCCCAAAAGCTCATCGCCTTCCTGGCCCTGCGAGGCGAGTTCGTGCGGCGGACGTTCGTCGCTGGCTCCCTCTGGCCGGATACCACCGACGACCGCGCCCATCGGTGTCTCCGCTCGGCACTCTGGCGCATCCGGGGCCTCGACCTCCCACTGCTCGAGACGACGCCGAGCCGCGTGCGCATCCTGCCGTCCGTCGTCATCGACATCCGTGAGCAGATCGAATCCGCTCACCGCGCGCTGGACAGCTCCTGCCCGTCGGGGCGGCTGGACTGCACGGCTCTCGAGGGCGACCTGCTGCCTGATTGGTACGACGATTGGGTCATGTTCGAGCGGGAGCGTCTGCGGCAACTGCGTCTGCACGCGCTCGAGGCAAGCGCTAAGCGGCTTCTCGGCGACGGCAGGTTCGCCGAGGCCGTCGAGACCCTTCACGCGGCACTTCGGGCAGAGCCTCTCCGCGAGAGCTCCCACCGGATTCTGGTGGAGACGTACCTCGCGGAAGGGAACAAGGGAGAGGCGCTACGCCACTACTGGGAATATCGAGAGCGGCTCGAGCGCTACCTGGGCCTTCAGCCGGGCCCTGAGCTGGAGCGGCTGGTGCAGCAGTTGAAGGCGTCGAGGCCCGGCGGGACGGCTCGTGACGGAGCGGTGACCATCCGGTGACGCCCACTTCCTAGGCTCCAAGAGTCCAAGACCGGGACGGCCACGGTGGTCGCTACGGCTCGTCTCGTGAAAGGGGGCTGGATGGAGCCGATCGAACTGAGCTTGTCCGTCGCATCGGCGGTGGTGCTCGCCACGGCGAGCGCGCTTAAGCTGGTGGCCAGGAGGCGCGTCGGAGACTGGCTCGTCTCGGCCGCGGAGCTGCTCGTTGCTGTTGCGATCGTCCCGGAGGTCTCGCGGCCATTCGGTCTCGCGGCGGGGTGTTGCCTGGGCCTCGTATTCGCGGGCTACTCGGCAGTGCGGGCCGACCGTCCGTGCCGCTGCTTTGGCGATCAGTTCAGGGTTGCCTCGCGGTCGATGCGGATCGCACGCGCCCTCGCGGTCTCCGTCCTCTGCGGCGGCGGCCTGATCGCGCTGAGGCTTAGCCAGGGCGGCGTCGACCACCGGCCGGCGACTGCGATCGTGGTGGGATCGGTCGTCGCAGTCGCGGTCATGATCCTGCCCGCGCTCCTGCCCCCCGCAGGCGAGCGGCCTCGGCACGTATCCAGCTACGGCCATGTCTGATCTCTTCATAGCGAGCTACGTCCTGCTGTGGGTCGTCGTGGCCACCGGGCTCGTGGTCGTCCTCGGGACGGCACGGCAGGTCGCTCTGCTCACGAGACGGTTCCCGTTCGTAGACGTCGTGAACGAGCCGGGGCCGGACCTCGGGCAGGCGGTGCCGGCGGTCGAGGCGGTGTCGCTCGAGGGTGAGCCCCTCCTGCTCGAACCGCCCTTCGCGAACCGCAACGTCTTCGTCTTCATGGAGAACGGCTGCAGCGTCTGCGAGGAGGTGTTGCCGGAGGTGCGAACGATCAGCGAGGAGGCGGCTGACGTCGATCTGTGGGTGGTTCTCGAAGCCGAACCGCCGGCCACGAGTGCCTTCCGAGACGGGCTGGTGCAACCATCGGTGGTGGCAAGCGGCGCCTTCGGTGCATGGAAGATCACAACCGTCCCCTACGCGTGCATCGTCAACGAGGACGGGACGCTCGAGGCGAAGGGGCAGCTGCTGGGAACCGGGCGTCTCCGCGAGGCGCTGGGGCTGAGCGGCGATCCCCTGGCAGAGGAAGCGCCAGACCAGGAGGCACAACATGAATTCTCTCGATAAGCGGCTGGAAGGCACGTTCGCCTCCGTGGGCGAGCGGCTCAGCCGCAGCTCGTTACTGAAGCGAGCGGCGGTCGTCGCCGGTTCAGTTGCCGGCTATGGGGCGGTCACCCAGACCGCTCTCGGTGCTCCGTCGCAGTGCGCCGCTACGTGGGGCGCCTGCGGAGGGTCGCTCTGTTGCGGCTGCTACAGCGGGTGCACCTGCCAGGGAAGCCAGTACTACTGCGGAAACCGGCCGTCGGGCTGCTCGGTCCAAACGGCGAAATGGTCGCGCTGCTGCAACAGCTACTGGCGGTACGACTGGTGGGATTGCGGCTTCTTCAAGGACACCGGCGGCTGCTGCGGCGCGGGAGGCTCGCCAAGCGGTTCGCTCGGCTGTTCGACCTGCGCCAGCGGCTGCGGCGTCGCGTACGTGAACTGCTATCGCTGCACGTTCCGAGTCATCGTCGGCGGCGGCTGCTGAGCGCGTGATCGTCGCTACCCGGCTTCTGTTGCTCGTACCGGCCTTCGCCGCGGCGTGGCTGGCTGGAGCATCGAGCGTGGGGCCGACGGGGCCTGCTCTGGCGATCGCCTTCGGCCTCGCCTTCGTCGCGGGTCTCGGCTCGGCGTGGTCGCCCTGAGGATTCTCGATGGCCGGAACCATCACCATCACGGTTCGTGGTGGCAGATCGGTCAGAGCGGGGGTCCTGTTCCTTCTCGGGAACGTCGTGGTCTCGTCCGCAGTCGGGCTTGTGATCGGCTTCGCCGGCGCGCTCGTTCCCGTGAGGGTCTCGTTGTTCGCGATCGCGCTCGTCTGCATCGCCTGCCTCGGCTCGTTCGTCGCCTTCGGGCGTTTGCCGTTCGTCCCGTGGCCGCCCCAGCTCCCATCGACGTGGCTCGATCGGCGCCACCCCTCGCTTACGGCGCTTCGATATGCCGTCGTGTGGGGACTCGCCTTTGCGACTCCCATTCGCGCTGGATCGTTGCTCGCGTTAGCGGCTGTTGGCCTTGCTCTCCACGATCCGCCGCTGGTGGCGGCTCTCTTCGCCGTCGTCGGCTGCATCCGTGCTCTGCCCGCTTCCGTGACTCCTGTTCGCGTCCCGGTGGACGTGGCGCCTGGCCGAAGGGGTGTAGGAGGAAGCTGGCAACGACCCCTCGTCGGGATTCTCGACGCGGCCGCCGTCGCGGCGCTGTTCGCTCTCGCGGCGGCGGCCCTTACCACCTGAAAGGAGATCCATGCTTCCGCCACAGAGTGAACGATTCGCAGGCTTGTGGATGCTCCCCGGCCCCACGAGTGCCGGCCACTGTCACGGCCTCGAGGTCTACCCTGATGCTCGGCGCGGGCCCGGATTCTTCGCGAACTTCCTCCACTGGAAGCCGGGCCGACTTGGTTGCGACACCTGCTCGTCCGACATCAGCCGGGTCGAGCTCGAGGGCAACTCGTCCGCGAACGGCGCGCTCGCGCTGAGCGGTCGCGTTGCCCGCAACCAGCCCGACACCTGGGAGGACGTGCAGCTCGAGGTCGCTCTCCAGCACGACGGAGCGGTGGTCGCCAACTTGACCGGCGCGCACGGCACGGCCGAGAACGTTGTCCTGCGGGCCACCGACATCCTGCCGCCGTTCGACATCAATCGCAGCTGACAGGTTCCCGCGCTCGCATGGAACCTTGTGGCTACAGGGGGTGTACTCTTAGCAAATGACGTCCCTAGCCCGTGTCGCCTCGATTGCGCTCAGCGTGGCCGTCCTGGCGGCGTGCGGCGGAACCGGAAAACACGCAGCGCCGCAATCCAACGGCGCCGCCAGCCTTGCTGCGCGACACACGCAAACCGGGCTCCGGACGACCGTCTACTTCCTTGCCGATACCGCTCGGGCGCCGATTGGCGTTCGCCGCTCGGTCGAACGGGATTCGACCTATGCGCGCGGCGCCCTCGACGCCCTGCTGGCAGGCCCCTCGGACAGCGAGCGACGCGCAGGCATCACGAGCGCGCTTCCCTCCGACGCCAAGGTCCGCTCGCTGACGATCGACGGTATGACGGCGACCGTCGATCTCTCGGGCCTTCCAGAGCAGAACGACGCGAACGCCGTGACCAAGGCGCGCATGATCACTCAGGTCGCGCGCACGCTCATCGGGTTGTCCGGCATCGTCCGTGTGCGGCTCCAGGCAGACGGCTCCCCGTGGGGGCTCTGGAACCTGCAAGGCGGAGTCGAAGACATCGCTTACGACTATCCGAAGCTGCTCGGCTTCTATCACGTCTGTATGGCAAAGCCCGGAACGGAAGCAGTTCCCGGCGACTGCTTCACAGCTCTTCCGTAGCTCCTCTGCACGCTCGTGATGTTGTTCAGCCGCCAGCGATGGCGGCGAGCACGCGGATCTCTTCCGAACCTTCCAGCCGGGTCTCGAGACCTTCCCGCTCGCGCACGTCTCGCCCCTCGACATAGACGTTCACGAGCGCGCGAAGCTCGCCGCGCTCGTCGAGGAGCAGGCTCGCGACCGGAAGCTCGCGCAGCGCCTCCGCGACGGTCGCGGCGCCCGTCTCGAACCGCGCGCGGCCGCCGGCCTCTGCCGCCAGGAGCGACGGCAGCAGGACTACGGCCAGTCGGCGACCTCCACGGAGAGGATCGGCGGCAGGTTGATTGCCGCCTCCGTCCAGCGGCCGTCGCGGGAGCGGGCGAAGACCGAGCCGCTCTGCATGCCGAGGTAGACGCCCTCGTCGTCGAAGGCCATGCCCTCGCGCATCACCGCGAGCCACGCAGGCGCGGGCAGGCCGTCCTTCTCGAGCGTCCAGCTCGCGCCGCCGTCGTCGGTGCGGTAGACGCCGAGGCGGCCGTCCGCGGTGACCCGGTTCTCGGCGCCTTCCTCCGGCACGACCCAGGCCACGTCCGGATCGGACGGGTCGAGGGCGATCGGGAAGCCGAAGCCGCTCGGCAGACCGTTTCCCTCCAGCCGCTCCCATGAGTCACCGTGGTCGTCGGTGCGGTAGACGCCGCAGTGGTTCTGCTGCCACAAGCGGCCGTCGCGGCCGGGGTGGGCGAGCAGCTTGTGGACGCACTGGCCGACCTCCGGGAAGGGGTTGTCGGGGAAGAAGTCGGCCGCGACGCCCGTGTTGATCGGCGTCCACGTGTTCCCGCCGTCCTCGCTCCGGAACGAGCCTGCGGCCGAGATCGCGGCGTACAGCCGCCCGTCCGCGACCTGGAAGGAGTGGCAGCACATGCCGCCCGCGCCGGGCTGCCAGCCCTCCCGGCTCGGGTGCTCGATCAGGCTCGTCACCGGCTCGAAGGTCACCCCACCGTCGGTCGAGCGGAAGAGAACGCCCGGATCCCCGCCGAGCCAGACGGCGTCGCGCTCCAGCTCGACGTGCCACGTCGCGTTCAGCTTGAGGTCGCTCCCCTCGGGAAGCGTGATCTCCTCCGCTCGTTCCCAGGTGCGGCCGAGGTCGTCCGAGCGGTGGACGGTTGCGCCGTAGACGAAGTTGTTCGAGGCGCTGTAGAGCGTGCCGCCTTCCGGGTCGCGGACCGCGTGGTAGATCTGCCATCCGGGCAGGAGCGGCCCGTCGACCTCGCCGTTCCGCACGACGAAGAGCCCTTTGCGTGTTCCCACGAGTAGCGCTCGCGGCACCAGGAACACGCTATCGCGCCGGAGCGAACGACGCGAGGAGGTCCGACGGCTGAGTCAGCAGCAGGCGAGGCTGAGCGAGGCGCAGCTCCGCTTCCTGGCGAGAACCCCTTCGTCGACGCTCCGCGGGGACGGCTCGCCTAACTCGACGGTCGTCTGAATCGACGTGGAGGACGGCAAGGTCTCCTTCAACACCAAGGAGGGCCGCGCGAAGGTGCGCCGCCTCGACGACCACCCGCGCGCCGCGCTGATCGTGGTCGACCCGTGCGATCCATACAAGTGGGTCTAGACCTTCGGGCCTGCGTGTGCACGCAACGGCCAATCGTGCTCTAATTCAACAATGGTTGTGGAAGTGGCGCGCATGCGTCAACGGACGTTTCAGTTCGTTGCGCTCGCGGCATTCGCTGCCGTCGCATGCTGTGTTCTCGCGTCCTCTGCGGGCGCCTTGACCCTGACGGCTCGGTATGGCGCTCGCTACTTGGAGCCTCCCTGCTGCGGCGGCGATGCTCTCTGGGGTACTAGCGCGTCAATCAACGTCGCGTCAATCGCCGCGGATGGCGCGAACTGCATCCTCTTTCGCTCGGACGCCGAGAATCTCAATCAGGATTTGATTCAAGCGGGAATCGTGCGGTGCGGCGACACCTCGACAGGGTTGGCCGGAACCTGCAGCCGCAATCACACCATCGTGAAGTTCGTCGAGACGCATCTTCAAGGCCAGCCCTACCACTGCGTCGAGCACGGTGCCGCAGCAACCGGCGTAGATCACGCTGCGGTCGTTTTCGCTCCCAGCGGAAGCACGTGGTACTCCTTCCTCGACGGCGTTCAATACGAGACGAACACGTTCTCGCAGCGCATCATCATGGAGTCGGGCGAGCATGCGGGCTCCGATTCATGCAGCAGCTGGACGGCACGCGCGACCTTTGCGGCGGGCGTCTCGTATGCATGGCAGCGCTACGTTCAGTCGAGCGGCTGGAAGACGATCCAGTCTTCGTACAACTCGCCAGGATGTTGGTCGATCACTGGAGGGCCACCAGGTGCTTTCACGATCACTCATTGAGCGGCCGAGGGCACGTGCGGTCGCGGCGACCGGGGCGTTGTTGCTCGTCGGCGGAGCCACGGCGCTCGCTGTGTTCTTGTTGAGCTCCCGCGAGGGTGGAGCCGCTTCCGGCGACCGCACGGCGTACACGAAGAAGCTCGACCACGACGCTTCGATACCCGGCGCGACGACGCTGCCGGAGATCCTGGCAGCGGTCGTCGCTCGTTACGGCGGCCATTTCGTGGTCTCAGCTGAGCCGGGGGTGCCCCGTGGCCCACGCCCGCGGAAGGGGCCATGGCTGCACTTCGTCGTTGCGGCGCCGGCTCGCGACGAACGAGTGGCGCGACCCGAGTGGGAGGCCGATCTCATCGAAGGTGCGGTCTCGGACGCGCTCGAAGCATCCACTGGGGACGTGATTGCAGACTCGCGCATGGACCTGAGGCTCCCCGGCGGTGAGGTCGTCAAGGATGCCAGCGGCGGGATGGGCCAGATCGCTCCCGGTCAGGACTTCACGAACGCCTCTGATGCCGAGGTCAAGGCGAGCCTCGGCGCGCAGCTTGCGCGATACGGCCTTGCGCCCGTCTCGATCGACGTGCTCCACGCCGATCAGCCCGCGCCCGCCGTGGTCGCCACGACGGGTGACGCCGGTCGAGCCGCACGAGACGCCAACGAGATCATCGGCGCTCTGTTCGGAACAAACCCGCCGACGTACGAGGGTTACTACCTCGAGATCCGCGACGGGAAGGCAGCTCCGGTGCTCATCGAGACAGCGGCTTTCCGGTCGGGATCAGGCCGCCTGTGGGTACGGCCCGACGTCGAGGACGTCGCATCAGTGGTTCACTAGACGGCTTTCATCAGCAGCCCCGGCGGGATCTCGCTTGTCGAGCCGTGACGCGGCGGCTAGGCTCGCAACGTGACGGCACCCGCCGCGACCCGCCCGGACATCGACCTCCAGCAGGCGGCCCGAGACCACCTCTGGCTCCACTTCACCCGCATGGGGAGCTACCGGGAGACGGAGATCCCCGTGATCGTCCGCGGGGACGGGTGCTACCTCGAGGACGTCAACGGCAAGCGCTTCCTCGACGCGCTCGCGGGCCTCTTCGCGGTGAACATCGGCTACTCGTACGGCGAGGAGGTCGGGCAGGCGGCGCTCGAGCAGATGCGCGAGCTGCCCTTCTACACGAACTGGAGCTATGCCCACCCGCGCGCGATCGAGCTCGCCGCCGAGGTCGCGTCGCTCGCGCCGGGCGACCTGAACCGCGTCTTCTTCTGCTCCGGCGGCTCCGAGGCGGTCGAGTCGGCGTGGAAGCTCGCGCGCCAGTACCACGCCGCGCGCGGCGAGCGGCGCTGGAAGGCCGTCGCGCACCGGCTCGCCTACCACGGCACGACCCTTGGCGCGCTCTCGATCAACGGCGTCCCAGCGCTCCGCACACCCTTCGAGCCGCTCGTCCCGGACGTCGTCCACGTCCATAACACGAACCGCTACCACCGCCCGCCGGAGGAGACCGAGGAGGAGTTCACGGCCTTCCTGCTCGACGACCTCGACGGCGCGATCCGCCAGGCCGGCCCGGAGACGGTGGCGATGGTCATCTTCGAGCCCGTCCAGAACGCGGGCGGCTCGTTCACCCCGCCGGAGGGCTACTTCCGCGGCGTGCGAGAGCTCTGTGACCGCCACGGCATCCTGCTCTGCGCGGACGAGGTGATCACCGGCTTCGGCCGGCTCGGCTACTGGTTCGCCTCCGAGCGCTACGACGTCCGGCCGGACATCATCACGTGCGCCAAGGGCCTCTCGTCGGCGTACGCCGCCATCGGCGCCGTCGTCGCGAGCGACCGCCTCGTCGAGCCTTTCCTCGAGGACACGAAGGCGTTCATGCACGGGATCACCTTCGGCGGCCACCCGGTGCAGGCAGCGATCGCGCTCAAGAACATCGAGATCATGCGGCGCGACGGCATCGTCGACGGCGCGCGCGACAACGAGGATGTCTTCCGGCAGACGCTCGCGCAGCTCCTCGACCTGCCGATCGTCGGCGACCTGCGCGGCGCCGGCTACTTCTACGCGCTCGAGCTCGTCCGCGACAAGGAGACGCGGGCGACGTTCTCGGACGACGAGTGCGAGCGCCTCCTGCGCGGCTTCCTCTCGCCGCGCCTGCACGAGCGCGGGCTCATCTGCCGCGCCGACGACCGCGGCGACCCGGTGCTCCAGGTCTCGCCGCCGCTCGTCGCCCGGCAGGAGGAGTTCGACGAGATGACCGGCATCCTCGGCGATGTCCTCACCGAGGCCTGGAAGCGCGTGCGCTGATGGCGATCGAGCCGCAGGTCGCTCCCGCCGCCGCCCGCGCCGCGCAGGCGGGGCCGAAGATCGCCGACGTTCGCCTACAGGACGTGACGAAGCGCTTCGACGACGTCGTCGCCGTCGACGACCTCTCGCTCGAGATCGAGCAGGGGAGCTTCTTCGCGCTCCTCGGCCCGTCGGGCTGCGGCAAGACGACGACGCTGCGCATGATCGGCGGCTTCGAGGAGCCCACGTCGGGCACGATCTTCCTCGGCGACCGCGACGTCGTCGGCCTGCCGCCCTACCGGCGCGACGTGAACACGGTCTTCCAGTCGTATGCGCTCTTCCCGCACCTCTCGATCTTCGAGAACGTCGCCTTCGGTCTGCGCCGCAAGGGCGTCGACCGCAAGAACCTGCGCGGCCGCGTGCTCGAGATGCTGCACCTCGTCGAGCTCGAGGGGATGGAGCGGCGCAAGCCGCGCCAGCTGTCGGGCGGCCAGCAGCAGCGGGTCGCGCTCGCCCGCGCGCTCGTCTGCAGCCCGCGCGTCCTTCTCCTCGACGAGCCGCTCGGCGCCCTCGACCTCAAGCTCCGCAAGCAGATGCAGCTCTTCCTGAAGCGGATCCAGCACGACATCGGCATCACCTTCATCCACGTCACGCACGACCAGGAAGAGGCGATGACGATGGCCGACCGCATCGCCGTCATGAACAAGGGCCAGATCGAGCAGCTGGGCTCCCCCGACGAGCTCTACGAGCGGCCCGAGACCCCCTTCGTCGCCGGGTTCCTCGGCGTGTCGAACCTGCTCCCCGGAACCGTAGCCGGGCCCGACCTCGTGCGGCTCGACGACGGGACGCAGGTGCACGTCCGGCCGGAGACGCTGCACGGCCGCACGGGGCGGGTCGCCGTCGGCATCCGTCCCGAGAAGATCCGCATCGACGCCGGCGAGGCCAACACGCTCGACGGGATCGTCAAGGAGAGCGCGTACGTCGGCGTCGCGACCCAGTACATCGTCGAGACGGAAAGCGGCAGGCTGACCGTCTACGTCCAGAACGTCCGGCCGGGAGCCGAGGGGGCGGCTCCGGGCGACCGGCTCACGCTGAGCTGGAGTCCGGACGCGACCTTCGTCGTCGATTCCACGGAGGGATCTGCATGACCCACCTCGAGCCCACCGTCACCCGCCGGCAGCTCCTGCGGCGGGCCGCGGCCGGCGGAACCATCCTCACGCTGCCAGGCCTTCTCGCGGCCTGCGGCGGCTCCAGCAAGAAGTCCGCCACAACCGGCACCTCGGGCGGCGGCAAGAAGCAGCTCGCGAAGACCCTGTACTTCTCGAACTGGCCGCTCTACATCGACATCAACGAGAAGACGAAGACGCACCCGACCCTCGCGCAGTTCACGAAGCAGACGGGCGTGAAGGTCAACTACGTCGAGGACATCAACGACAACGACAGCTACTTCGGCAAGATCGAGGGGCCGCTCTCGCAGGGCCAGTCGATCCACAAGGACATCATTGTCCTCACCGACTCGTCCGGCCTGCCGGCGCGGATGATCGAGCTCGGCTGGCTCGAGAAGCTCGACAAGTCGGCGATCCCGAACATCAAGAACCTCATCCCGGCCCAGCAGCACCCGAACTGGGACAAGAACCGGGACTACAGCCTGCCCTGGCAGTCGGGGATGACCGGCATCGGCTACAACCCGGCGAAGGTCGGCGGCGAGATCGACTCCGTCGAGCAGCTCCTCACCGATCCGAAGCTCAAGGGCAAGGTGACCCTGCTCACCGAGTTCGGAGACACGATCGGGCTCGTCATGCTCGCGAACGGCGACGACCCCTCGAACGTGACCAAGGCCGGGTTCGACAAGGCCGTGGCGACGATCAAGAAGGCGGTCGACTCGGGCCAGATCCGCCAGTTCACCGGGAACGACTACGCGCCGCTCCTCGCCAAGGGCGACGTCTGGGCCTGCTTTGCCTGGTCGGGCGACCTCGTCCAGCTCCAGGCCGACCACCCGGGCCTGAAGTGGGTGCAGCCGAAGACCGGCTCGATGATCTGGACCGACAACATGCTCATCCCGAAGGGCGGCAACGTCTACACGGCCTCGACCTACATGAACTTCTACTACACCCCGAAGATCGCGGCCGCGGTCGAGGACTACGTGAACTACATCTGCCCCGTCGCGGGCGCGGACAAGGTGCTCCGCAAGACCGATCCCGACGTGGCGAACAACCACCTCATCTTCCCGACCAAGAAGATGCTCGACAACGCCCACATCATCGACTCCAAGGCCGTCAACAACAAGAAGTACAAGCAGCAGTTCCAAGCGCTTATAGGCGCTTGAGGTGAAGCCCGACGCATCGACCGGTCAGTGCAGATGGACGTGCGGGCAAAGCCCGCACGTCCTGAAAGTCGGCACCGCAAGCGGCGCCGACGGGGTGTAGCGCCGGGGCGGCCTTGGTTTTTCTCCACCGCCACAAGTGGGCCACGCCGTACCTCCTGCTCCTGCCGGGGATGGCGTGGCTCGTCGTCTTCTTCCTCGTCCCGATGGTGTACCTCGGGAAGACCTCGCTCGAGCAGGGGCTCTTCCCGGTCTTCACCTTCCAGTGGGCGTGGGGGAACTTCCACGACGCGATCTCGCTCTACCACACGCAGTTCGTGCGCTCGTTCCAATATGCCGGCCTCGCGACGGTGATCGCGCTGGTCGGCAGTTACCCGCTCGCGTACTGGATCGCCTTCCGCGGCGGGCGCTGGAAGAACCTCTTCCTGCTCCTCGTCATCGCGCCGTTCTTCGTCACCTATCTGATCCGCACGCTCGCGTGGGAGACGATCCTGGCCGACGACGGCGTCGTCGCGAACACGCTGCGGCAGGTGCACCTGCTCGGTGAGAACGGACGGCTGCTCGCCACGTCGGTCGCGGTTATCGCCGGCATCACCTACAACTTCCTGCCCTTCATGGTGCTGCCGCTCTACGTCTCGCTGGAGCAGATTGACGACCGGCTGATCGAGGCGGCGAACGACCTCTACGCCTCGCGCTGGAAGGCGTTCCTGCGCGTGACGCTCCCGCTCTCCCTGCCCGGCGTCTTCGCCGGCACGCTCCTCACCTTCATCCCGGCGGCGGGCGACTTCATCAACGCGCAGCTGCTCGGGACGCCGAGGCAATACATGATCGGGAACGTCATCCAGTCGCAGTTCCTGAACATCCGCGACTACCCGACGGCCGCGGCGCTCTCGTTCGTGCTGATGGGGATGATCCTCGTCGCGATCCTCGCGTACGCCCGGATCCTCGGCACGGAGAAGCTGACCGGATGACGACGCTCGCCCAGACGCTGCCGCGGCGGCGCTCGCTCGGCCTCGCCTGGATCCGCAGGTACGTGCTCACCGTGTACGCGGCGCTCGCGCTCGTCTACCTCTTCCTGCCGATCGCGATCGTCATCCTCTTCTCGTTCAACAACCCGGCCGGCCGCTTCAACTACACCTGGCAGGGCTTCACCTTCGAGAACTGGACGCACCCGCTCGACTACCCGGGCCTCTCGGGCGCGCTCAGGATCAGCATCGAGATCGCGATCCTGTCGAGCCTCGTCGCGACGGCCCTCGGGACGCTGATCGCGCTCGCCCTCGTCCGTTACGCGTTCCGGGGGCGCGGCCTGACGAACCTGCTCATCTTCATGCCGATGACGACGCCGGAGGTCGTGATGGGCGCGTCGCTGCTCGCCCTCTTCGTCGGCCGGGGGGTCGTGCTCGGCTTCCTGACGATCTTCATCGCGCACGTGATGTTCAACATCAGCTACGTCGTCGTGACGGTGAAGGCGCGGCTCGTCGGCTTCGACCGGCACCTCGAGGAGGCCGCGATGGACCTGGGCGCCAACGAGTGGACGACCTTCCAGAAGGTGACGCTGCCGCTGATCGCGCCGGGGATCACGGCCGCGGCCCTGCTCGCCTTTGCGCTCTCCGTCGACGACTTCGTGATCACGTACTTCAATGCCGGCTCGACGACGACCTTCCCGCTGTTCGTGTGGGGCGCGGCCCGGGTCGCGCTGCCGCCGCAGATCAACGTCATCGGGACGGCCATCTTCGTCGTCGCCATCGGCGGCATGCTGGCGAACATCGTCTTCCAGAACACGCGGGCTCGGAGGGCAGGGTTAGCGAAGGAGTAGAGCCGCGCCTGCCGCCGTGGTGGCTCGACGAGGCGGGTGAGGTCGAGGAAGCGCCGCCGCTCGAGGGCGACGCGGAGGCCGACGTGGCCGTCGTGGGCGGCGGCTACACGGGCCTCTGGACTGCGCTCGCCGTGCGCGAGCGGGAACCGTCGGCGCGCGTCGTCGTGCTCGAGGCGGAGACCTGCGGCGCCGGGCCGAGCGGGCGGAACGGCGGCTTCTGCCACGGGTACTGGTCGCATTTCGCCTCGCTGCGGGAGGCGCTCGGCGACGGCGACGCGCTGGAGGTGGCGCGCGCCGCGGAGCGGATCGTCCCTGCTGTGCGCGCGCTCGGTGAGGACGTCTGGCTCCGGGAGGGCGGCTACCTGAAGGTGTCGGCGGCGCCGGCGCAGGACGCGGCGATCGATCGCGCGGTCGAGGCGGCGCGGGCGGTCGGCGCGGAGGAAGAGGCCGTGCCGCTGTCGAGGGAGGAGGTCGCGGCGCGGATCCGCTCGCCCGTCTTCCGCAAGGGCGTGTTCTTCCGGGACGGAGCGACCGTCCAGCCGGCCCGGCTCGTGCGCGCGCTGCGCGCGGGCGTTCTGCGGGGGGCGACGCTGCACGAGCGGTCGCCGGTCGTCAAGGTCGAGCCGGGGATCGTGACGACGGCGCAGGGTCGGGTGCGCGCGCCGGAGGTCGTCGTCGCCGCCAACGCCTGGATGACCGGCTGGCGGCCGCTTCGGGGGCGTGTCACGAACTTCGGCTCCTACGTCGTGCTCACCGAGCCGGTGCCGGAGCTTCTCGAGCGGATCGGCTGGACGGGCGGCGAGGCCGTCGTCGACGGCCGCATGTTCCTGTACTACTTCCGCACGACGAACGACGGGCGGGTGCTGATGGGCAGCGGCTCGGGGCCGATCGGCTTCGGCGGCCGCGTCGACGAGCGCTTCTCACGCGACCGGCCGACCGCCGCACGCGCAGCCCGCGGCCTGCGGCGGCTCCTGCCCGACCTTGCGGACGCGCGCATCGAGCGCTCGTGGGGCGGCCCGATCGACGTGTCCTCGGACCACCTGCCCTTCTTCCGCACCGTACCGGGCACGCGTGTCCACTTCGGCGCCGGCTATTCCGGCCACGGTGTCGGCCCGAGTTGGCTCGGCGGTCAGATCCTCGCCTCGCTCGCGACCGGCCGTGACGACGAGTGGACGGCGCTCCCGCTCGCGACGCGACGGGTGCCGCGCCTGCCGCCGGAGCCGCTGACGCGGATCGGCGGCGGCCTCGTCCGCGCCGCGATCATGGCCTGTGAATCCGCAGAGGAGGAGGGCCGCCGGCCGCCGCTCGCCGCCCGGGCAGCCGCGGAGCTTCCCCGCCTCCTGGGGATGCAGATCGGCACGCGCTAGCCGGCTGCCGTGCCGGTGAGCGCGGCTACGCTGGCGGCGTGATCACGATCTGCGACGTCGGTCCGCGCGACGGTCTCCAGAACGAGCAGCAGCGGCTCGAGCCGCAGGCGCGTGCGGAGCTGGTGAATCGCCTCGCGGCCGCGGGGCTGCGGCGGATCGAGGCGGCGAGCTTCGTCCGGCCCGACCGGGTGCCGCAGATGGAAGGGGCGGAGGAGGTCGCGGCCGGGATCGACCGGCGAGAGGGCGTCGAGTACTCGGGGCTCGTCCTCAACGAGGAGGGCTACCGCCGCTTTGCCACCACGCCGCTCGACCGCGTGAACTGCACCCTCGCCGCGACGGAGACCTTCAACCGCCGCAACGGGAACGCCTCGCTCGAAGACGCGCTCGCGCGCGTGCTCGCGATCCTCGAGCGCTCCGAGCGGCCGGCGACGGTGACGATCTCCGTCGCCTTCGGCTGTCCCTTCGAAGGCCAGGTTGATCCCGGGGCCGTCACCGAGCTGGCCTCGCGACTGGCCTCGGCCGCCGACGAGATCGTCCTCGCGGACACAATCGGCGTCGCGACGCCCGGGCAGGTCCGCTCGCTCGTCGAGCGCGTGCGGCCGGCAGGCGTCCATCTGCACAACACGCGGAACACGGGCTTCGCGAACGCCTACGCCGCGCTCGAGGGCGGCGTGCGGCTCTTCGACGCCTCCGTCGGCGGGCTCGGCGGCTGCCCGTTCGCGCCGCGTGCGACCGGCAACATCGCAACGGAAGACCTCGTCTATCTCCTCGAGGGCGACGGCGTCGAAACGGGGATCGACCTCGACGAGCTCGTCGGCGTCTCCGAGTGGCTGGAGGGCCTCCTCGGGCGCGAGCTCCCGGGCCAGGTCTACCGCGCCGGCCCGTTCCCGAGCCGGACCGCGCCGGCGGTGGACAGCGCCGCCACCTCCTCCTCGGTGTAGCCGGCCTCCGCGAGCACCTCCGCCGTGTGCGCACCGAGCGCCGGCGCCGGCCCGCGGTGGAGCACGCGCTCGCCGTCGACCGAGAGCGGCGGCGCGACGGTCGTGTACGGCCCGAGGTCCTGGAGCAGGCCGAGCGCCTCGGTCTGCTCGTGCCGCGCGACCTCGCCGACGTCCTGGACGGGCGCGGCCGGCACGCCCGCCCCGGCGAGCCGCTCGATCCACGCATCACGCGGCTCGGTCACGAAGCGCGCCGCGAGCAGCGCGACGAGCTCCTCCCGGTGCGCCACGCGCGTCTGGTTCGTCGCGAAGCGCTCGTCGGCCGGCAGCTCCGCCAGGCCGAGGGCCCCGCAGAGCGCAGCGAAGAGGCGGTCGTTCGCCGCCGCGACCATGAGCTCGCCGTCGGCGGCGTCGAAGGTCTGGTACGGGACGATGGCCGGGTACGCGGTGCCGTGCCGTCCCGGAACCTCACCGGTCGCGAGGTAGCTCGTGAGGTGGTACGGCAGGAGCCCGATCGCCGTCTCGTACAGGGAGATCTCGACGACCCGCCCGCGGCCGGTCGCGTCGCGCTCGCGCAGCGCCGCGAGGATCCCGAGCGCGGCCCACAGGCCCGTGCCCTGGTCGACGAGCGAGGCACCGGTCCGGACGCCCGGCCGGTCGGGCTCGCCGGTCACGCTCACGATTCCGGCGAAGGCCTGCATGAGCGGGTCGTAGCCCGGCCGCTCGCGAAGCGGCCCGTGGCTCCCGAAGGAGCCGATCGAGCAGTAGACGAGCCGCTCGTTGCGGGCGCGGAGCGCGTCGGGGCCGAGGCCGCGCCGCTTGGCCACGCCGGGGCGCAGCGACTGGACGAAGACGTCTGCGCGGTCGGCCAGCTGCAGGAGCGCCTCGCGCCCGTCCGGATGGGTGAGGTCGAGGGCGAGCGAGCGCTTGCTCGCGTTCGCCATGAGGAACATCACGCCGTCGCCGTGCCACGGCGGCCACCACTGCCGCGTCTCGTCGCCGGAGTCGGGGCGCTCCACCTTGACGACGTCCGCGCCGAGCGCGGCGAGGATCTCCGTGCAGTACGGGCCGGCAAGCGACGACGTGGCGTCGAGCACGCGCAGGCCCTCGAGCGGCAGGAAGCTCATCGGCGATGATCGTAGGGGTGCACGCCCTCACTTCCGTATGAAAAGCTTTGCGTGCCGTGAGCCGGCTGTTGGAGCCGGGGTCCTTGAGCATCGACGTCCTCGAGGGGCTCGAGCGCGTCGGCGTGCCCTCGTACCTCGCCGACCGCGAGGGGCGCATCCGGTGGCTCAACGAGGAGGCGCTCTCGACCTTCGGCGACGCGCGCGGCCGTCTGCTCTCCTCGCTCGCAGCGCCCGACCACGCGCAGCGCTCACGGGAGCAGCTCGCGAAGAAGGTGGTCGGCGGCGCCGGCCGGACGGACTTCGAGATCGACGTCATCGGCCGCAACGGCAAGCGGATCACGTGGTGCGTGAGCTCGGTTCCCGTCCACCGCGACCGCACGGTCGTGGGCATCTTCGGCGTCGCGAGGCCGTGCGGGGAGGCCGTGCGCGAGCGGGCGGAGAGCCGCGACCCTGCCGCCGTGGGCTCGCGCCTCACCCCGCGCCAGCGCGAGGTGCTGGCGCTCCTCGCAGAGGGCGCTTCGACGACGCAGATCGCGACCACGCTCGGTCTCGCGGAGGAGACGGTGCGGAACCACATCCGCCAGCTCCTCCGCCGGCTCGGCGTCCACACGCGCCTCGCGGCGGTTGCCTACGCGCGCCGCGAAGGGCTCATCTGACCCGGCGGGGTCAAGCCCGATCGCGCCGATCGGATCAAAGTGTGAAGCGGGCTGCCTGCGGCGATTCAGGTACCGACAGCCGTTCGCCGTAGCCGGACTGCTCACGCACCGGCGCCGCCCGGGGAGCCGCAGTCTCCGGGCGGTCGCAGCCCTAGTGCTGGGGCGGAGCTGGCAAAGGGAGTGGCAGTACCGTCAGCGTTCGGCCGTCCGTGCCGTAGGCGATCACCTGTGTTGGGAACGACGCCGGCATCGTGGCTCCGTACTCGAGCCCGCCCGCCGCGTTAACGCTGAGGTCGCGGAGGGATCCGTCGGCGAGGCGAACCGCCACTCGCTTGATCGACGCGTCGGCGACAGCCAGGAACCCTGACCACGTGACGCTCGAGGCCGTCCCGCGAGCTCCGGCGACAAGGTAGAGGAGAGCCTTGCCGAATGGGTCGCACGTGAAGCTCCCCGCGACGGCCGGTGTCGCTTCGGCGACGCAAGTGCGTCCGCTGCGATTCCGGCCGGTCACCAGCGATCCGAGCGGCTGGTCGGAGTGAACGACCTCCCGCAGAGCGCTCGGGTCTACGTGGTCTTTGCGAGCCATGGCCCGTAACGGAGCGCTCTCGGTGAGCGCAGGCGGTGCCGGTTGGGCGGCCGCGAGTCGAGCGTAGGCCCGCGCCACAGCCGGAGACGCCGTCGGTGCTGCGGCTTTCCCGCTGGCGAGCCACGCCGCCGCGGCGACGGCACCCAAGGCGGCGAAAAAAAGCGCTGCGGCTGTCTTCCTACGGACCATTGCTGTGGTGGCAGTTCGCCCAGTAGTACTGCTGGGGTGGTGGATTTCGACATCCCGCTTGGTTGTAGACGGACGGGTTGAAGCTGATCTCGTAGTCGCCGTCGACGTCGAACGTGTAACGACAGTGGCTGTCCCAGGTGCCGCTGGTGTAGATCAGGAGATTGCAGCCGTAGTAGTAGTGACCGTTCCACGTGATGCGTGCGTACTGGGTTCCGGAGGTGTTGTTGTACGTCACCCGAGTGGTCTCGAGCGGCGTCCCGAGGTACCCCTGGTAGAACCAGTACGCAGCGGAGGCGGAGGTCGATCCGGCCAGCACGAGCGCTGCAGCCGTAGCTGTTATCGCCAAACGCTTCCTAGCCATTGGCGTTAGTCAACCACGCAGCCGTTAGACATTCAATTGGCAAATTAAGTCATGGCCCAAAAGAACAAGAGGTCTCTCGTCTTCCGCCCACTAGCGACCGGAACGAGGACGGCGCGGGTACGGTGCCGTGGTGAACCGCCTCGCCGCCGAGACGAGCCCGTACCTCCTCCAGCACGCCGACAACCCCGTGGACTGGTACGCGTGGGGCGACGAGGCGCTCGCGCGCGCGCGGGCCGAGGACAAGCCGATCCTGCTCTCGATCGGCTACGCGGCCTGCCACTGGTGCCACGTAATGGAGCACGAGTCGTTCGAGGACGCGGCGACCGCGGAGCTCATGAACGAGCGCTTCGTGAACGTGAAGGTCGACCGCGAGGAGCGGCCCGACCTCGACGCGATCTACATGGACGCGGTCGTCGCGCTCACCGGCCACGGCGGCTGGCCGATGACGGTCTTCCTCACGCCCGGCGGCGAGCCGTTCTTCGGCGGCACGTACTACCCGCCGGAGCCGCGTCACGGCCTGCCGAGCTTCCGGCAGGTGCTGGAGGCGGTCGCGGACGCGTACCGAGAGCGGCGCGGCGACGTGACCCGCCAGGCCGCGTCGCTCGTGGAGGCGATCCGCGTCTCCGGCCATACCGAGCCCTCGCGCGAGCCGCTCACCTCGACGATCCTCGGCGAGGCCGTGCGCGGCCTCCGCGCCCAGTTCGACCCGCAGTGGGGCGGGTTCGGCGGCGCGCCGAAGTTCCCGCCCGCCTCGACGCTCGAGCTCCTCCTGCGCCGCGGCGAGCTGGACATGGCGCGGAAGACGCTGGACGGCATGGCTGCCGGAGGCATGTACGACCTCGTCGGCGGCGGCTTCCACCGCTACTCCGTCGACCGGCGGTGGCTCGTCCCGCACTTCGAGAAGATGCTCTACGACAACGCGCTCCTAGCGCCGGCCTACCTCCATGCCTGGGTCGTCACCGGCGAGGAGCGCTACCGGCGCGTCGCGGAGCAGACGCTCGAGTACGTGCTGCGCGAGCTGCGGCTCCCGGAGGGGCAGCTCGCCTCGGCGCAGGACGCGGACACCGAGGGCGTCGAGGGCCTGACGTTCACGTGGGCACCGGGCGAGGGCGCGCCGAAGGAGCTGCTCCAGCCGTTCGAGCACGGCCGCTTCGTCCTGCGCGGCGACCTCGACGAGGAGACGCGCGCCCGGCTCTTCGAGCTGCGCGAGCAGCGGCCGAAGCCGCTCCGCGACGACAAGGCGATCGCGGCCTGGAACGGCATGGCCGTCGCGGCCCTGGCCGAGGCGGGGCGGAGGCTCGAGCGCGACGACTTCCTCGCCGCCGCCGGCGACGCGGCCGAGTTCCTGCTCGGGCCGCTCTCCGGCGAGGACGGGCGGCTCTTCCGGACGAACCGCGCGGGCCGGTCGAAAGGGACCGGCTACCTCGAGGACTACGCCCACGTCGCGAATGGGCTCTACGAGCTGCACGTCGCGACCGGCGAGGCGCGCTGGCTTCGCGAGGCGCACCGGCTCGCCGTGCTCGCCGTCGAGCTCTTCGCGGACGAGGAGCGCGGCGGCTTCTTCCTCACGCCTGCCGACGGCGAGGCGCTCGTCGCGCGCACGAAGGACCTCGACGACCATCCGACGCCGTCCGGGAACTCGATGCTCGCCTACGTGCTGCTCCGCCTGGCGCGGATCTACGGCGACGAGGAGCTCGAGCGGCGGGCGGTGAGCGTCTTCCGCCTCGTGCGCGATGCGCTCGGCCGTGCGCCCTCGGCCTTCGGCTGGATGCTGTGCGCCCTCGACCTCCACTTCTCGCCGCCGCGCGAGATCGCGATCCTCGGCCCGCCGGAGAGCGAGGTCGCGCGTGCGGCACTCGCGGGCTTCGAACCGAACGCGGTGGTCGCATTCGGCCCGGCGGAGGGCGTGCCGCTCCTGGAGGGAAAGACGCTCGTGAACGGTCGGCCGGCGGTCTACGTCTGCGAGCGCTTCGCGTGCCAAGCACCAGTGACGGAGCCGGAGGAACTCGTCACGAAGTCGTGACAGTCGCCCCGGCTGCGGCCGACGATGATCGGCCGTGGCGATGACTGGGCTTACCGACGAGTGGACGATCGAGCTCGCAAAGGCGAAGGTCGACCGCGGTGCTGATCGGATCGAGCGGATCTACGGCTGGGCGGTCGAGGGAATCCTTGCAGCGCTGCGAGCGGCGCTCGCGGTCGCCGGCTCGATCGTCGTGATGGCCCTCGCAGCCGTGTTCGACGAAGCTGGGCGGGTCGGTGCGCGGCAGATCGTCATCGCCGTGGCGGGTCTCGGCGCGTCGGTCGGCGCAGTCGTTTACCACTACGCGAGACTCCGCCGTCTCTATGGCAACTACTTCAAGAGCCTGCGCCTCTTCGCGGTGGTACAACGACCGGAGGAGACCGATCGATGGATCCCTTGACGTTCGCACTGCTCTTGCCCCTTGCCATGTCGTGCTTCCTGCTGCTCCCCGCCTTCGCCGATGCGTACCGGTTTCTCACGAGATCGAAGCGCAGGGCGGCCACGCGCGCGAGGCTGGCGCGACTTCCACCGCCCGAGGAAGCTCTCAAGGACGCAGATCACGACGAAGTCGTCGCGTACCTGCGCGAGCTTCTCGCCCGCGACGACGGGGGCGACGGCTTGGACGACAAGGAGGTCGAGGCGCGTTTCGAGGAGGTCGTGCGGATCGTGGAGCGCCGGAGGGCCGGCAAGGCCGCGTAAGATCGTCCCATGGAGAAGCGGCTCGAGCCGCGAGCTCGCAACGAGAGCCTCTTCCGCGAGGTGAACGACCGCATCGAGGAGCTCTCGGAGAACGTCGAGGCGCAGGGCATCGCGCCCGAGGGCGGCCTCGTCGAGTTCCACTGCGAGTGCGGCCGGAACGGCTGCAGCGAGCGCGTTCGGATGACCATCGCCGAGTACCAGCACGTGCGGGCCGACAACGACCGCTTCGTGATCGCGCCCGGGCACGAGACGCGCGAGATGGAGGCAGTGGTCGAGGAGAACGAGCGGTTCGTCGTCGTCGACAAGCTGCCTGAGGCCGAGCCGCTGGTCGGCGCCGACGGACAGCCGCGAAGCGGGTCTTAGCGCTAGCCACAGCGGCCCGACGGCCGCACCGGCACGAGCTCCGCGTGCGAGGGAGGGTCGAGCGCGACGAGCTCCGGGATCGTCACCGGAGTCAGGCCGCGGTGCCGAAGCACGCGCAGGATGCGCGGGAGCGCTGCGACGGTCCACGGGTAGATGTCGTGCAGGACGACGATGGCGCCGGGGCGGACCCCGGCGAGAACGTTCCTCACGACGGCGCGCGCGTCCGCGCCCGGCCGCGCGTCGAGCGCATCGACGCTCCAGCGGACGTCGACGAGGCGGAGGGCGTGCACGGCGGCGGTCTCGGCCGGCGTGCCGACGCCGTAGGGCGGCCGGAAGAGGATCGGACGCACCCCACCGGTCGCACGCACGATCGCCGCCTGCGTCCGCAGGAGCTGCCGGATCACGTCTCGCCGTGCCAGGCTCGCGAGGCGCGGATGCGTCCACGTGTGGTTGCCGACGGCGCCGAGCAGCGACTCCGCGCGGACGAGATCGGGCCGGGCGTCCGCGCGTCTCCCGATGACGAAGAAGGTCGCCCGGGCGCGCGCCCGCCGGAGCAGCCGCAGTATCCGCGGCGTGTACTGGCTCGGCCCGTCGTCGAAGGTCAGCGCGACGTAGCGGCCGTGCCGCCCGCCGCAGTAGAGCGGCGTCCGGTCCCGCGCGAGCGCCTCCAGCTTGCTGCGCGCGCCGTCTTCCTTCCGAGGGCTCGTCCAAGCGGCAGCTGGAACCGCCAGGAGGACGCCCAGGAGGACGAAGGCTCGCAGAAGCACGCTAAGGCGCCGCCTTGGCGGTGCCGACCATCGGGACGTGCGGGCTCTGCCCGCGCGTCCGTCTGAACTGACCGGTCGAGCCGCTCGGAGTCAATCGCTGAGGCCGTAAGGTATTTCGACTGGTGGTGGCTGCCCTCCTCGAGGTCGAGAACGTCAGCCGACGCTTCGGCGGCGTCGTCGCCCTCGACGGAGTCTCGCTCGATGCGGGCGAGAACGAGATCGTCGGGCTGATCGGGCCGAACGGCGCCGGCAAGACGACGCTCTTCAACGTCGTCACGCGCCTGTACCGGCCGGACTCGGGCGAGCTCCGGTTCGCCGGCCGCACCCTGCTCCGCACGCCGGCGCACCGGATCGTCAGGCGCGGCATCGCCCGCACCTTCCAGAACGTCGAGCTCTTCGACACGATGACCGTCCGCGAGAACGTCCGCGTCGGCGGCCGGCACGGCGACGAGGCGCTCGACCTCGCCGGGCTCGGCCCGCTCGCCGATCGTCCCGCCGCCTCGCTGCCGCACGGCACCCGGAAGCGCGTCGAGCTCGCCCGCGCGCTGGCGTCGCGGCCGCGGCTCCTGCTCCTCGACGAGCCGGCCGGCGGCCTCGACCACGAGGAGGTGGAGCGGCTGGCGACGCTGATCCGGCGCATCCGCGCCGAGCTCGAGCTCGCCGTCCTCCTCGTCGAGCACCACATGAACCTCGTCATGGGCGTCTCCGACCGCGTCCACGTCCTGAGCTTTGGCCGCCGGATCGCCTCGGGGACGCCGGCGGAGGTCCGAGCCGACCCGGCCGTCGTCGAGGCATACCTTGGCACCGCCGCTGCTTGAGCTCGAAGGCGTGGAGGCGCAGTACGGGGCGATCAAAGCCCTGCACGGTGTCTCGCTCGCCGTCGGCGAAGGCGACGTGGTCGCGCTCCTCGGCGCGAACGGCGCGGGGAAGACGACGACGCTGCGCGCGGTCTCCGGCACCGTCCGCCGCACCGGCCAGATCTCCTTCGCCGGGCGCCCGCTCGACCGCAGCACGCCGGAGGCGGTCGCGCGGGCGGGGATCGCGCACGTGCCGGAAGGCCGCGGGACCTTTGGCGAGCTCACCGTGCGCGAGAACCTCCGCCTGGGCGCCTGGACGCGCCGCGGGCGGGTGCGCGGCGAGGAGGACAGCGTGCTCGCACGCTTCCCTGCGCTCGCCGACCGCGCCCGCCAGCCGGCCGGGACGCTCTCGGGCGGCGAGCAGCAGATGCTCGCCCTCGCCCGCGCGCTCATGGCCCGGCCGCGCCTGCTCATGCTCGACGAGCCGTCGCTTGGCCTCGCGCCGCTCGTCGTCGCGAGCATCTTCACGATCCTGCGCGGCCTGAACGAGGAGGAGGGCCTCGCCGTCCTGCTCGTCGAGCAGAACGCGACGCTCGCGCTCGAGGCGGCCTCGACGGCATATGTCCTCGAAACCGGCCGCGTCGCCGTCCAAGGCCCCGCCGGCGAGCTTCGTGCCGACGAGTCCCTCCGTCGCTCCTACCTCGGGTATTGACGGAGTTCTCGCAGCAGGTCGTCTCGGGGCTCGCGTCGGGCGGGATCTACGCGAGCCTCGCCCTCGCGGTCGTGATCGTCTACCGGTCGAGCGGGGTGATCAACTTCGCGCAGGGCGAGATGGCGACCTTCGCCACCTTTCTCGCGTGGACGTTCCTCCACCACGGGATCTCGTACTGGCCCGCGTTCGCGCTCACGCTCGCGATTGCCTTCGCGGGTGGCGTCGCGCTCGAACGGGTCGTGATCCGTCCGGTCGAGGGCCGCCCGGTGCTCACCGTCGTGATCCTGACCATCGGCCTGCTCATCCTGGTGAACGGCGCGACGCAGTGGATCTGGGGCGGCGCGACGCGCAAGTTCCCGAGCCCGTTCTCGACGCGGCCGGTCCACGTCGGCAGCGCGGCCTTCTCGATCCAGGACCTCGGGATCGTCGGCGTCAGCCTCGCCTCGGTCGCACTGCTGACGCTCTTCTTCCGCTTCACGAAGCTCGGCCTCGGCCTGCGCGCCGCAGCAGTCAACCCGGAGGAGAGCCGGCTCGTCGGCGTCCGCGTGGGCTGGATGCTCGCGCTCGGGTGGGGCCTCGCGGCCGCGCTCGGCGCAGTGTCGGGGATGATGGTTGCGCCGGTCGTCTTCCTCGACCCGAACATGATGCAAGGCGTCCTTCTCTACGCCTTCGCGGCGGCGGTGCTCGGCGGCCTCGCGAGCCCGGTCGGCGCGGTCGTCGGCGGACTCGCGCTCGGCGTCGTCCTCAACTTGCTCGGCACGTACGTCTCCACGTTCGGCGGTCAGATGCGGCTGGTGGGCGGGCTCGGTGTGATCCTCGCTGTGCTGCTCATCCGGCCCACCGGCCTCTTCGGGCGAACGGCGGTGCGCCGTGTCTAGGCGGCTCGCGCTCCACGCCGCGTGGTTCGTCCCGGGAGCCCTCGTCGTCGCCTTCCTGCCGCGGTTCATCTCGAGCTACCACGCGCTCGAGTGGGCGAGGGTCGGCTTCTACTTCGTCGCGCTCCTCGGCCTGAACGTCCTCACGGGCTACAGCGGCCAGATCTCGCTCGGCCACGGCGCGTTCATGGCGATCGGTGGCTACACGAGCGCGATCCTGATCGCCCACCACGGGATGCGCGACGTCTGGACGATCCCGCTCGCCGGGCTCGTCGCCGGCGGAGTCGGGCTCGCGTTCGGGCTGCCCGCCCTGCGCCTGCGCGGTCTCTACCTCGCTCTCGCGACCTTCGGGGTCGCCGTCGCCTTCCCCGCGCTCGTGCAGAAGTTCGACCACTTCACGGGCGGCAGCGCGGGCCTTGTGCTCACGCTGCACCCCAACGACTGGCTCTACTACCTGACCTGGGCGATCGCCGGAGCCGGGCTCGTCCTCGGCTGGCTCGTCCTGGCGACGCCGATCGGCCGCTCGTTCCGCGCGCTTCGCGACAGCGAGGTCGCGGCCGTGTCGTCGGGGATCAGCCCTGCGCTCTACAAGACGCTCGCGTTCGGAATCTCGGCGTTCTACGCCGGCATAGCCGGTGCGCTCGTCGCGATCTCGGGCGCCTACGTCACGCCGCAGACGTTCCCGATCTCGCTGTCGCTCTTCCTCGTCGTCGGCATGGCCGTCGGCGGCATCGGGTCGCTTCCCGGGAGCGTCGTCGGCGCGATCCTGATCCAGTTCCTGCCCACGTACGCCTCGCACCTCTCCGAGCAGGCGCCGCAGGTGATCGAGGGCGCGATCCTCGTCGGCGTGATGCTGCTCCTGCCGGGAGGCGCTGCCGGCTTGCTCCGGCTTGTACAGTCGTCACGACAGCCGTGAAGGTCGCCGTCGCCGCAGTCGTCCTCCTCGCCGCAGCCTCCGCCGCCGGTGCGCGGCCGGTGGCGACGCCCGGCGTGACCTCGAATTCGATCCTGATCGGCGGCACGATCCCCTTGACCGGCGAGGCTGCGGCCGCCGCCGGGGTGGCGCGCGGCGCGGAGGCCTACTTCAAGTACGTGAACGCGAGGGGCGGCGTTTTCGGGCGGAAGATCACCTATAAGTACGTGGACGACGGCTACGAGCCACAGCGCACCTTCCTCGCCGTTCGCCAGCTCGTCCAGCAGGACGGCGTGTTCGCGATCTTCAACTCGCTCGGAACGTCGAACAACGCGGCGATCCGCGGCTTCCTGAACCAGGCCGGCGTCCCGCAGCTCTTCGTCGCCTCGGGCGCGAGCACCTTCGGACGCGACGCCAAGAAGTATCCCTGGACGATCGGGTACATCCCGACGTACTCGGCCGAGGGCAGGGTCTACGCCCGCTACCTGCTGAAGCGCAAGCCGGGCGCGAAGATCGCCGTCCTCTACCAGGACGACGACTACGGGAAAGAGCTCGTCTCCGGCCTTCAGGCCGGGCTGGGGAAGAAGAAGGGCCTGATCGTGAAGAAGGTCGGCTACGACCCGACGGCCTCCGACGTCCGCTCCGAGGTCGCGGCGCTCAAGGCCTCGAAGGCGAACGTCTTCATGATCTTCGCGTTCGGGAAGTTCGCGATCCAGGCGTTCATCGCGGCGAACCAGCTCGGCTGGCGCCCGCAGATCGTCGTGAACGACGTCGCCGCCGCGACGAGCCTCATGCAGCTCTCGCCCCCCAAGGCGACCGAGGGCGCGCTCTCGATCGTCTTCGGCAAGGACCCGGACGGGCCGACGTGGAAGCGCGACAAGGGCATGAAGCTCTTCCGCTCGGTCATGAAGCGCTACGCGGCGGGCCAGACGCCGAACGGCTACTACGCCGCCGGCATGGCCGCCGCGTACACCCTCGTCGACACGCTGAAGAAGGCCGGCAAGAACCTGACCCGGAAGAGCGTCATGACTGCGGCGACGCACCTGAACGAGAAGTCCAACCCGTTCGTCCTGCCGGGGATCAGGATCCGGACGACGCCGTCGGACCGCTTCCCGATCTCCCAGGTGCGGCTCGAGCGCTGGCACAAGGGCCACTGGGTGCTCTTCGGGCCGCTGCTCTCGGCGAAGCCCTAAGCTCACCGGGTGGACGCCCGCACGCTGCTCGACGCGTCGCTCGACGAGCTCTGCGCCGAGGCGCGGCGGCTGCGCGAGCTCGGCCACGGCGTCCTCGTCACCTACTCGCCGAAGGTCTTCGTCCCGCTCACGACGCTCTGCCGCGACGTCTGCCACTACTGCACTTTCGCCCGGCCGCCTCGCCGCGGCGAGCGCGCCTATCTGAGCCTCGACGAGGTGCTCGCCATCGCGCGCGCGGGCGCCGCCGCCGGCTGCCACGAGGCGCTCTTCACGCTCGGGGACAAGCCGGAGCTTCGCTACCGCGTCGCCCGCGAGGAGCTCGCCGCGCTCGGCTGCGAGACGACGCTCGAGTACCTCGCCCGCGCGGCGCGCGCCGTCCTCGACGAGACCGGGCTGCTCCCGCACCTGAACCCGGGGGTCATGTCGCGAGCCGATCTGGCCGAGCTGCGGCGCGTCTCGGCCTCGATGGGGATCATGCTGGAGACGGCCTCCGAGCGGCTCTCGCGCCGCGGCGGGCCGCACTTCGGCTCGCCCGACAAGCTCCCGGCGCGGCGCCTGGCGACGATCGCCGCGGCCGGCGAGGAGCGCGTTCCGTTCACGACGGGGATCCTGATCGGGATCGGCGAGACGCGGGCGGAGCGGCTCGAGGCGCTCGCGGCGATCCGCGACCTCGCCGCTCGCTACGGCCATGTCCAGGAGGTGATCGTCCAGAACTTCCGCGCGAAAACCGGCACGAAGATGGCACAGGCGCCGGATCCACCGCTCGAGGAGCTTCTGTGGACGGCGGCGGCGGCCCGCGTGGTGCTCGGGCCCGAGGCGAGCATCCAGTGCCCACCGAACCTGAGCTACGACGAGTTCCCGCGCCTCCTCGAAGCCGGGATCGACGACTGGGGCGGCATCTCGCCCGTGACGATCGACCACGTCAACCCGGAGGCGCCCTGGCCGGAGGTCGAGCGGCTCGAGCGCGCCACGCGCGCGGCCGGGCTCGAGCTCGGGCCGCGCCTCGCCGTCTACCCGCGCTACGTCGCCGAGCGCGACCGCTGGCTCGATCCGGCCGTCGCGCCGGCCGTGCTCCGACGCGCCGACGCCGACGGCCTCGCCCGCACGGAGCGGTGGGCCGCCGGCGCCGGTACCCCTGTTCCTCGTCTGGCGAACGAGAACGGGCGCGTTCGGGATACGGCCGTGCTCGCGTCGCTCGCGAAGGTGCGCGAGGAGACCGAGCTCGACGAGGATGACACGACGGCGCTCCTGCGCGCGCGCGGAAGCGCCTTCCGCGCCGTCCTGCGCGCCGCCGACGACCTCCGCCGCGAGGTCTGCGGCGACACGGTCACGTATGTCGTGACGCGGAACGTGAACTACACGAACGTCTGCTACTTCCGCTGCGGCTTCTGCGCGTTCTCGAAAGGGAAGCTGGCGGCGAACCTCCGCGGCGCGCCGTACCTCGTTCCACTCGACGAGATCGTCCGCCGCGCCGGGGAGGCGTGGGAGCGCGGCGCGGTCGAGATCTGCCTCCAGGGCGGGATCCATCCGGCCTTCACCGGGCAGACCTACCTCGAGATCTGCCGCGCGGTGAAGGCGGCGGTGCCCGACCTGCACGTGCACGCCTTCTCGGCGCTCGAGGTGTGGCAGGGCGCGGCGACGCTCGGCCTTCCGCTCGACGGCTATCTCGCGCGCCTGCACGACGCCGGCCTCGCGTCGCTGCCGGGCACGGCGGCGGAGATCCTCGACGACGAGGTGCGCCGCGTGATCTGCCCCGACAAGGTGACGACCGCGCAGTGGCTCGGCGTGCACGACGCGGCGCACCGCCTCGGCCTGCGCTCGACCGCGACGATCATGTTCGGCCACGTCGAAGGGCCCCGGAGCTGGGCGCGTCATCTCCTTGCGGTTCGCGACCAGCAGCGGCGAAGCGGCGGCTTCACCGAGCTCGTCCCGCTCCCGTTCGTACACATGGAGGCGCCGATCTACCTGCGCGGCCGGGCGCGGCCGGGTCCGACGTTCCGAGAGGTGCTCCTCGTCCACGCGGTCGCGCGGCTCGCGCTGCACCCGCGGATCACGAACGTCCAGGCCTCGTGGGTGAAGCTCGGGCCGGATGGGGCGCGCGCCGCCCTCGCCGCGGGCTGCAACGACCTCGGCGGCACGCTCATGAACGAGTCGATCTCGCGGGCGGCGGGCGCGAGCCACGGACAGGAGCTTCCGCCCGAGGGGATGGAGGCGCTCATCCGCTCCGCCGGGCGCGTGCCGCGGCAGCGGACGACGCTCTACGGCACGCCGTCAGCCGAGCGCACGCGCGCCTCGTTTGAGGCGCCGCCGCTCGCAGAACCGGTGAACCCGCCGGTGAACGACGCGGGCCTGAAGCGGCCAAAGCTCCTGCTGCGTCCTACCGCAGCGGGTGCACGAGCTTGACGGAGGTGGCCTCGAAGCCGCAGCGGCGGTAGAAGGCGCGGGCGCGCTCGCGGCGCTCGTGCGTCATCACCTCGACGACGTCGGCGCCGCGGCGGCGGGCCTCCGCGAGCACCGCCTCTACGAGCTGCTCGCCGATCCGCCGGCCCCGCCGGTTCGCGTCGACCACGAGCTCGTCGATCGTCCCCACCGGCGCCAGGTGATGGAGCTGCCTCCGGAAGTTGGCGTTCACGAAGCCGACCACCTCGCCGTCCTCCTCCGCGACGAGCGCGAGGTGTGCCGGATCGGCGACGACTTTCGCCAGAACCGGCGCGACCGCCTCCGCCTCGAGCGGGTAGTCGAGCTGCGCCAAGAGCAATGTCACGGCCTCCGCGTCGCCCTCCCGTGCGCGGCGGATCATGCTTCGAGCGCGAGCAGGTCGTCGACCGTCTCGCGCCTCCGGATCAGTGTCGCCTCGCCGCCCGCGACGAGCAGGGCCGCCGGCCGCGGCACGCCGTTGTAGTTCGAGGCCATCGCGAGCGTGTACGCGCCGGTGGCCGGAACGGCGAGCAGGTCGCCGCGGCGCGGCCTCGGCAGCGCGACGCTGTCCAACAGCACATCGCCGGACTCGCAGTGCTTGCCGGCGATCCTGAACTCCCCCTCGGCCGGCCCGTCGCGGTTCGCGAGCCGTGCCGCATAGCGCGCGCCGTAGAGCTGCGGGCGCGGGTTGTCGGACATGCCGCCGTCGATTGCCGCGTACTCGACGCCGCCGCTCTGCTTGGTCGCACCGATCCGGTAGAGCGTCACGCCCGCGCGCCCGACGAGCGAGCGCCCCGGCTCGAGCGCGACGCGCGCGGGCTCCGGCCACTCCGCGCGCAGTCGCTCGACGAGCGCGCGCGCGAACTCGTGCGGCGGCGGCACCTGCTCGTCGGGCGAATGTCGAATCCCGGGGCCGCCGCCGATGTCGAGGAGCCGCGGCGTCCAGCGGAGCTCGTCGCGGCAGCGGCGGCAGAAGGCGGCGAGCCGGTCGACGGCGAGCAGGCTCTCGTCCACGCGCGCGAGCTGCGAGCCGATGTGCACGTGCAGGCCGACCGGCTCGAGCGCGTCGAGCGCGTCGCGGACCACGCCCAGCGCGCCGTCGAGGTCGACGCCGAACTTCGAGTCGTCGTGCGCGGTCTGGATCGACTGGTGCGTCCGCGCCTTGATGCCGGGGGTGAGGCGGACGAGCACGCGGCGGACCCCGGCGCGGGCAGCGCGCCCGACCTCCTCGCCCGAGTCGAGGACGACGAGCGCACCCGCCGCCGCGGCGGCCTCGAGCTCCTCGTTCGACTTGTTGTTCCCGTGGAAGAGGAGCTCCTCGCCGCGCAGGCCGGCGCGCAGCGCGAACTCGAGCTCCCCGAGCGTCGACACGTCGGCGCCGAGCCCTTCGCCGTGGAGCAGCCGCAGGATCGCGACGTTCGGGAAGGCCTTGGCGCCGAAGACGACGAGCGCCTCGGGGTCGATCGCGCGGAAGGCCCGCGCCTGCGCGACGATCGTCTCGCGGCAGTAGACGACGAGCGGCGTGCCGTGCTCGGCCGCGAGGGCGGTCGCGCGCACGCCGCCGATCGAGAGCACGCCGTCCTCGACGGCGGCCGTGTCAGGCCAGAGCTCGCGGCTCACGGCGCCGCGCACGACATCGTGTCGACCGGTCATTTCAGACGGAGGTGCCGGAAACCGGCACCTCCTGATGACGGCACCGCGAGCGGTGCCTTAGCTCCACCAGCCCTGCACGACGTCCGCGTCGCCGGGCCCGGTATTCGGCGCGCCGATCGCGATGAACTCTGCTCCCTCGGGCCCCGCCTCGAAGCCGCGCATCGTGTCCTTCGCCACCCGCACGGCGTCGAACGGCTTCAGGTCGACCACCTCGTCCTCCAGCTTGATCCGCGCGCTTCCACTCACGAGCACGTAGATCTCTTCTTGATTCTTGTGCTTGTGCCCGAACGGAATGCGGAACTCGGGCGCGATGCGCTGGTAGCTGACGCCGGAGTTCTCGAGCCCGAGCGCCACTCGGGCCATCCGCGCTTCGAGCTGCGGCGAGAGCCCGAAGTTCGGCGCCTGGTCCTCGACCTCCTTGAGGTTGACGACGGTGTAGTCGGCCATCCGGCGGCTCCTTTCGTCGGAGAGGCGGTGCTAGAGTCACGGTAATGCAGGAGCTTCTTATGTAGCGCAGGAGGCGAACGCGGCGCGCGCCGCGTCAGCTTCCGGTGGGCCTCTCCTATGAGAGGCTTTTTTGTTCCCGGAGGACGTGATGGACAGGTACGACGCAGAGCAGGTCGAGGCGAAGTGGCAGCCGGTGTGGGAGGCCGAGCGGGCCTTCCACGTCGACAACCCTGAGCCGGGCACGCCGCCGAACCCCCGCAAGCGCTACGTGCTGGAGCAGCTCCCGTACCCGTCGGGCTCGCTGCACATGGGGCACTTGCTCGTCTACACGCTCGGCGACGTCCGCGCGCACTTCTACCGCCGCACGGGCCACGAGGTGCTCCGGCCGATGGGCTTCGATTCCTTCGGCCTTCCCGCCGAGAACGCGGCGATCAAGGGCGGTGGGCACCCGCGCGAGACGACCGAGCGCAACATCGTCGCCATCCGGCGCTTCATGAAGCGCGTCGGCTGGGCGATCGACTGGGACCGCGAGCTCTCGACGCACGACCCGTCGTACTACCGCTGGACGCAGTGGCTGTTCCTGCGCCTGTACGAGGCAGGTCTCGCGTACCGGAAGGCCTCGCCGGTGAAGTGGTGCCCGAACGACCAGACCGTGCTCGCGAACGAGCAGGTTCACGACGGGCACTGCGACCGCTGCGGTGCCGTCGTCGAGTCGCGCAACCTCGAGCAGTGGTTCTTCAAGACGACCGCCTACGCCGACGAGCTGCTCCACTTCGAGCGCCTGCGCTGGTCGGAGCGCGTGGTCGCCATGCAGCGAAACTGGATCGGCCGCTCGGAAGGCGCGGACGTGTTGTTCCGGGTCGAGGAGCTCGACATCGACCTGCCGGTGTTCACCACCCGGCCGGACACGCTCTACGGGGCCACGTTCTTCGTCGTCGCGCCGGAGCACCCGATCGTCGAGCGCCTGGCCCAGGGCTCGCCGCACGAGGACGAGATCCGCGAGTACGTGAGGCACACCGCGGCGAAGACGGTCGAGGAGCGGGTGGAGGCGAAGGAGAAGACGGGCGTCTTCACGGGCTGGTTTGCGACGAACCCGGTGAACGAGGCGCGCCTCCCGATCTGGATCGCCGACTACGTCCTCTCCGACTACGGCACCGGCGCGATCATGGCCGTCCCGGCGCACGACGAGCGCGATTTCGAGTTCGCGCAGCGCTTCGACCTGCCGGTGAAGGCGGTCGTCGTGCCGCGGGACGGCTCAGTCGAGGCGGGCGCGGCCTTCGTCGGGCACTCGGACGACGAAGTGCTCGTGGACTCGGCGCAGTTCTCGGGCCTGAGCAGCCCGGAGGCGAAGCGGGCGATCGTCGAGTGGCTGGAGAGCCGCGGGCGTGGGCGGCCGGCGACGAGCTTCCGGATCCGCGACTGGGGCTTCTCGCGGCAGCGCTACTGGGGCTGTCCGATCCCCATCGTCCATTGCGGCGAGTGTGGGGCCGTGCCGGTTCCGGACGAGGACCTGCCGGTGCTGCTCCCCGACGTCGAGGACTACCTGCCGAAGGGGAAGCCGCCGCTCGCCTCCAACGAGGAGTGGATGCGCGCGCCCTGCCCACGTTGCGGCCGCGAGGGGCGCCGCGAGGCGGAGACGATGGACACCTTCGTCGACTCTTCCTGGTACTTCCTCCGCTACTGCGACGCGCACAACGACCGCGTCCCGTTCGAGCGTGAGATCGTCGACTACTGGGGCCCTGTCGACTTCTACCAGGGCGGAGTCGACCACGCGACGATGCACATGATCTACGCGCGCTTCTTCCAGAAGGCGCTGAACGACCTCGGGCTGGCGGGGTTCCGCGAGCCCTTCGCGCACTTCCACGGCAACGGCTGGGTCAAGTACGCGGGCGCGAAGATGTCCAAGTCCCGCGGGAACGTGATCGCTCCGGACGAGGTGGTCGCCCGCTACGGAGCCGATTCGGTGCGGCTCTACATGCTCTTCGTAGGCCCGGCCGACCAGGACATCGAGTGGACCGAAGAAGGGATCGAGGGGATGGTCCGCTTCGTGCGGCGGCTGTGGAGGCTGGTGAACGAGACGGCGGCCGCGTCGGCCCGGGCCGGCGACCCCGGCGGGCTGACGCGGAAGGCGCACGAGACGATCGCCAAGGTGAGCGACGACATCGGTCGCCGCGAGTCGTTCAACACGGCCATCGCCGCCGTGATGGAGCTCGTGAACGAACTCGCTGCGGACACGTCCGCTCCGGACGCGCGCTTCGCGGCGGAGACGGCCGTGTCCCTCATCCAGCCGTACGCGCCGCACGTGGCGGAGGAGCTGTGGGAGCGCCTGGGGCGGGAGCGGCTCTGGGCCGAGCCGTGGCCTCTCGCCGACCCGGCCTGGCTCGAGCGCGCGACCTTCGAGCTCGTCATCCAGGTGAACGGCCGCGTGCGTGACCGGGTCGAGGTGCCGACCGACGCCTCCGAGGAAGAGCTCGTCGCGCGGGCGAAGGAGTCGCCGAAGGTGCGCGCGCACCTCGACGGCAAGGAAATCCGCCAGACGATCGTCGTGCCGCGGAAGCTCGTGAACCTCGTCGTGGCGTAGGTCGCGCGGGGCCCGTGGGCCGGCGGCCGCGCCGCGCCGAGAAGTCGGCGCACTTCCGGCACATTCACGCGCGTTTTCTGTCGGCAGACTCGACAACGTGCCCGAGCTGCCGATCAGCCGCCGCCGCGTGCTCCTCGCGGGAGCGGCTCTCCTCGCGGTGCTGCTCTTCGGCAGCCGTCTCCTCTCCCACGGTGGGAGCGCGGCGCTTCCCCCGCCGACGCTCCCACCGCCGACGTTCGCGACGACCACGGCGCCGCCCGCACGGGCCGTCGTCCACGTCGTAGGAGCGGTGCGGCGCGCCGGCCTCTACCGGCTCGACCAGGGCGCGCGCGTGGCGGACGCGGTCGCGCGCGCGGGCGGCGCGACTCGCAAGGCAGACCTCTCGCTCGTGAACCTCGCCGCGCTCGTCTCGGACGGCGAGCAGGTGGTCGTGCCGCGGCGCGGCTCTGCGGTGGCGGCGGGCGCGGCGACGGGCGCCGCCTCGGGCGCCTCGGGCATCCCGACAGGGCCGGTGCACCTGAACGGCGCAACCGTCGACCAGCTCGACGCCCTGCCCGGCGTCGGACCGGTGACGGCGCAGAAGATCATCGACTACCGCCAGAAGCACGGCGCGTTCACCTCGGTCGACGAGCTCGACGCCGTTTCTGGGATCGGCCCCGCACGCCTCGACCAGCTGCGCGACTTGGTGGCGCCGTGAGCGAGGCGCCGGTTCGGATCGTCGTTCCGCAGCACGTCGCCGCCGCCGCGGCGCTCGGCCTCGCCGCGTCGGTCGCCGTGCGCTGCACCTGGCCCGCGCTCGCGCTGATCGCTGCGCTCGCGGTCGCCGGTTCGGCATTCGCGCGCCCGGAACGAGCGGCGTCCCTCGTCGTCGGTGGCGCAGTGCTCGCCGCGCTGTGGTGGGGCGGCACCCGGCTCGCCGACCTCGACCGCAGCATGCTTCTCGCGCGCGTGGGCTGGGCGGAGACGACGCTCGTTACCGTGACCGGTCCGCCGCGGCGCGGCCGCTTCGAGCTTCGCCTACCGGCACGCGTCGCCCGCTTCGGCCGGCTCGCCGTCGACGAGCCGGTGCTTCTCGAGCTGCCGCTCGGACGGGCGCCGCCGCAGGGTGCCCGCCTCGAGGTGCTCGGAGAGCTCGTGCTCCCACGTGGGCCGTCCAAGGGCTTCGACGAAGCGGCGTGGCTCCGGCGCCAGGGCGTCCAGGTCGTCCTGCGCGGCGACCGGTGGCGCCTGGTCGGCAGGCGGGGCGGTTTCGCGGGTCTCGCCGACCGGCTCCGCACATGGCTCGGGCGGTCGGCCGCGCGTGGCCTCACCGGCGAGCGGCGCGGGATCGTCGAGGGGGTCGTCCTCGGCGACGACGCCGGCCTCTCGGACGGGCTGCGGCGTGACTTCCGGGCCTCGGGCCTCTACCACCTCCTAGCGGTCTCGGGTCAGAACGTGGCGCTCGTCGCGGGCTCCGCGCTCTTCGTGGCGTGGCTCGTCGGCCTGCCGCGGCTCGTCGGCGAGCTCGGCGCGCTGGGCGCCATCGGCGCGTACGTCCTCGCCGTCGGGGCGCAGCCCTCGGTCGTGCGGGCCGCAGTCGCGGGCGCGCTCGGCTCGCTCGCCTGGCTCGCGGCGCGCCAGAAGGATCGCTGGCACTTCCTGCTCCTCGGCGCGATCGTGCTCCTCGCCTGGAACCCGTACACGCTGCTCGACCCAGCCTTCGAGCTCTCCTTCGCGGCCGTGCTGTCGATCTTTACGCTTGCGCCCCGGATCCGGAGCGCCCTTGACGGCTACCCCGTTCCGGGGAAGCTTGCGGACGTCGTCGCCGTGTCGACCGCGTGCGGCCTCGCAACGGCGCCCGTCTCGTGGTTCCAGTTCCACACGATCGCGCTCCTGACCGTGCCCGCGAACGCGCTCGCGGCGCCGGCGGTCGTCCCGCTGCTCGGCCTCGGCCTCGCGGCGGCGGCGGCGGCGCCGATGTCGAGCGGCGTCACAGCGACGCTCGCCGGCCTGAACGGCTGGTGCGCGGCGTACCTCGCGGCCTGCGCACGCCTCGTCGGCAGCCTGCCCTTCGCCCAGATCAGGTCGGGCCGGGCCGCGGCGGCGCTCGCCGCCGGGCTCCTCCTCGCGGCGGCCTATGCTTGGCGCCGGTGGCGTCCGAGCTGAAGCCCGCGTACCTCATCACCGGCAGCGACCGGCCGAAGGTCGCGCGCGCCGTGCGGCGTCTGCGGGAGCGGATGGGAGCGGAGGCGGCCGAGCTGCTGGACGCAGCCGAGACCTCCGGCGACGAGGCGGTCGCCGCGTGCAATGCGCTCGGCCTGTTCGGCGGGGGCGCGAGGTTGGTCGTCGTCGAGGAGGTCGAGCGGTGGAAGGCTGTGGACGCCAAGGCCGTGACGGAGTACCTGGCCGCGCCCGCGCCCGGCACCGTCCTCGCGCTCGTCGGCGAGGGGATCAAGAGTGACGCGCCGCTCGCGAAAGCCGCCGCGAAGGCCGGGGAGGTCCTCCGCTACGACGCGCCGCGGAAGCGCGATCTCCCGGGCTGGGTCGCCGAGCAGTTCGCGCGCCGGAGCGCACGCGCAGAGACGGATGCCTGCCGCGTGCTCGCGGAACTGGTCGGCGACGACCTCGACGCGCTCGCCGTCGAGGTGGAGAAGCTCGCCACATGGGCGGGCGGGGAGACGATCGGAGCCCGGGACGTCGAGCTGCTGGCCGTCCCGCGGGCCGAGGCCTCCGTCTTCGCGCTCACCGACGCCTGGGGCCGGCGCGACGTCGCCGGCGTCCTCCGCGCTGCCGACGCGCTGCTCGAACGATCGTCCCGCGAGCTGACGGGCATCGCCGGCCTCCTCGCGAGCCACGTCGGAAAAGTGCGTGCCTGCCAGGCGCTCGCCGCCGAGGGCGTGCGGCCGCGTGACGCGGCCGGCCGGCTGAAGATGCATCCCTTCGCGGCCGAGAAGGCGTTCGCGCATGCCGAGCGCTTCAGCGTCGAGGAGCTTCGCGCGGCAACGGTTCGTCTCGCGGCCCTGGACGCGGCACTGAAAGGCAGGAGCCGGCTTTCCGGCGAGCTCGAGCTCGCCCGCGCACTCGTCGACGTGACCGGCGCCGACCGCGAGCCGGCGACCGCACCCGCCTGAGAAGTGGTGCCTTAGCTGCTCGAGACGAGCTGCGCGGCCTGCGACTTGCGCCGCGCCGCCGTGTTCCGGTGGAGCGCTCCGCGCGCCGCCGCCTTGTCGATAGCGCGCACGAGCCGAACGTGCGCCGCGGCGATGGTCTCCGCGTCGCCATCTCCGACCGCGTCGCGCAGCCGGCGGGTCAGCGTCTTCACCGTCGAGCGGTAGCGGACGTTCTCGAGCCGGTCCTGGGCGGCAGTGCGGACGCGCTTCTTCTGTTGCTTGATGTTCGGCATTCCGTAGCAATGCCCGCGTTCGGCGGGCCCGGCGATGGTACCAGAGCCTTCTCGCCCGCCCGGGCGGCAGCAAGCCCCCTCCCTATACTCGCGGCGTGGTAGAGGCGCGCGGCTCGACCGGCGCCGCGGAGGCGCGGGGCCGCCGGCTCGCCTGGTCGACGGCCGTCTTCTCCCTCGCCACAGGCGTGTCCCGGATCGTGGGACTGCTGCGCGAGTCCGTCGTCCGCTACTACTTCGGCACCGTCGGGTCGATCAACGCGTTCGAGGTCGCGTTCCTCGTCCCGAATACGATCCGGGCGCTCGTGGCCGACGCGGCGCTCTCGTCCGCGTTCGTCCCGGTCTTCAGCGAGCTCCTGGAGAAGGGCGAGCGGAAGCGCGCGTGGCGCGTCGCCTCGAGCCTCTTCTGGCTGATGCTGCTCGGTCTCGGCGGCCTGACGGCAATCTTCATCGTCGTCGCGCCCTGGGTGATGCGCGCCTTCGGCTATGGGGGGCTCGCCACCGGCCTCGCGCGCGTGCTCTTCCCGATCGTCGTCCTGCTCGGCCTCACCGGGATCGTCGTCGGGATCCTCAACAGCTACGAGCACTTCTCGGTGCCGGCGCTCGCGCCCGTCTTCTGGAACCTCGCGATCGTCGCCGGGCTCGTGCTCGGGGTGCCGCGCGCGGACGGGATCGACGCAAAGCTCTACGTCTACGCCGTCTCGATCGTCGTCGCGACGTTGATCCAGCTGCTCCTGCCGGTGCCCTGGCTGCGTGGCCGCGACGGGCGCCTCCACATGGTGCTCGACTGGCGCGACCCGGCCGTCCGCCGGACGTTCAAGCTGATGGTGCCGATCACGCTCGGCCTCGGGCTCATCAACCTGAACGCGCTCGTCGACACGCTCTTCGCCGCCCGTCTCATCGACAAGAACCAGGCCCCGAGCGCGATCAACGCCGCGTTCCGCCTGTACATCTTTCCCCAGGGCATGTTCTCCGTGGCCGTGGCCACTGTGCTCTTTCCGGCGCTCGCACGGCTCGCGACCCGCCGCGACGACGAGGGCTTCCGGCACACCGTCTCCCTCGGCCTGCGCCAGATCGGCTTCCTGCTCGTCCCGGCCAGCGTCGCCGCCGCCGTCCTCGCGACGCCGATCGTGCGGCTCGTCTACCAGCGCGGTGGGTTCACGCCGTCGCAGACGCACGTCGTCGCCGCCGCCCTCGCCGCGTTCGCGCTCGGACTCACCTTCAACGGGACGATGCTGATGCTGAACCGTGCCTTCTTCAGCCTGCAATCGAACTGGATCCCGACCGTCGTCGCGCTCGCGAACCTCGGCCTGAACGCCGCCCTCGACGCTGCGTTCTACCGGCTCGGGATCTGGGGCATCCCGCTCGCGACCTCGCTCGTGAACATCGCCGGCTCCGCCGCGCTGCTCGTTCTGCTTCGGCGGCGCTTCGGCCGGATCGAGCTCGGCGAGACGGCCCGCACGTTCGCCCTGGTCGTGCTCGCGTCGGCCGCCCTCGCGGCGGCCGCCTATCCCGTGTGGCGCGGCCTCGACGCAGCGCTCGGCCGGTCGTTCGGAGGCCAGGTCGTCTCGGTGTTCGGAGCGCTCGCCGTGGGCGCGCTCGCGTACCTCGTTTCCTGCCGTTTGCTGCGGGTTCGTGAGCTGGACGCGTTGCTATCGTTGCGAGCCCGTCTGCGCCGCGCGTGAGCTTCGCATGGACCAGCAACGAATTCGCAACTTCTCGATCATCGCCCACATCGACCATGGGAAGTCGACGCTCGCCGACCGCATCCTCGAGCTCACCGACGCCGTCTCGAGCCGGGAGATGCGCGAGCAGGTGCTCGACACGATGGAGCTCGAGCGCGAGCGCGGGATCACGATCAAGGCGCAGGCCGTGCGCGTGCACTGGAAGGGCCACGAGCTCAACCTCATCGACACGCCCGGCCACGTCGACTTCACGTACGAGGTCTCGCGGTCGCTCCAGGCGTGCGAGGGGGCGCTTCTCGTCGTCGACGCGGCTCAGGGGATCGAGGCGCAGACCCTCGCGAACGCGTATCTCGCGATCGAGAACGACCTCGAGATCGTCCCGGTCGTGAACAAGATCGACCTCCCGCAGGCCGATCCGAAGGGGACCGCTGCGGAGCTCGCCGACCTCGTCGGCGAGTCGTCCGACCGCGTGCTGCGGATCTCCGCGAAGACCGGAGAGGGCGTGGCGGACGTGCTCGACGCCGTGGTCGAGCGAGTGCCGGCGGCAGGCGGGGCGGCGGACGCGCCGGCGCGCGCGCTCGTCTTCGACTCCTCCTACGACCAGTACCGCGGCGTCGTCGCGTTCGTGCGCGTCGTCGACGGCTCGTTCCGGCACCGCGAGCGGCTGCGCGCGATGGCGGCGGGGACGCGCTTCGAGGCCGAGGAGCTCGGCTTCTTCTCGCCGACGATGCGCCCGACCGAGTCGCTCGGGACGGGCGAGGTCGGCTACGTGATCACGGGCCTGAAGGACGTGTCCCGTCTGCGCGTCGGCGACACGTTGACGTCCGAGGGGCGCCCGGCCGAGGCGCCGCTCCCGGGTTACAAGGACGTGAAGCCGATGGTCTTTTCGGGCCTGTACCCGACGGACTCGGACGACTACCCGGAGCTGAGGGACGCGCTGGAGAAGCTCAAGCTGAACGACGCCGCGCTCTTCTACGAGCCCGAGACCTCGCAGGCGCTCGGCTTCGGCTTCCGCTGCGGGTTCCTGGGCCTCCTGCACATGGAGATCGTCCGCGAGCGGCTCGAGCGCGAGTTCGACCTCGACCTGCTCGTGACGGCGCCGAACGTGGCCTACCGCGTGGTGACCCCAACCGGCGAGACGATCGAGGTCCACAGCCCCGCGGACATGCCCGCCGAGTTCGAGCGGATCGAGGAGCCGTACATCCGCGCCTCGATCATCGTCCCGAAGGAGTACGTCGGCTCGGTGATGGAGCTCTGCAACGAGCGCCGCGGGCGCTACGGATCGCTGGAATATCTGTCCGAGAGCCGCGTCCACCTCACGTACGAGCTGCCCCTTGCCGAGGTCGTGCTCGACTTCTACGACCAGCTGAAGTCGCGGACGCGCGGCTACGCGAGCTTCGACTACGACCTGGCCGGCTTCCGCGAGGCGGACCTGGCCCGAGTGGACATCCTCGTGGGCGGCGAGGCTGTGGACGCATTGTCACTGGTCGTTCACAGAGCGAGCGCCTACGAGCGCGGCCGTGCGCTCGTCGAGCGGCTGCGCGACGAGATCCCGCGGCAGATGTTCGACGTCGCCATCCAGGCCGCGATCGGCTCGCGCGTCATCGCCCGGGAGACGGTCAAGGCGCGACGGAAGGACGTGCTCGCCAAGTGCTACGGCGGCGACATCACCCGCAAGCGGAAGCTGCTCGAGAAGCAGAAGGCGGGCAAGAAGCGGATGAAGCAGGTGGGGATGGTCGAGGTGCCGCAGGAGGCTTTCCTCGCGGTCCTCAACCTCGGGCAGGAGCCGCGGCGATGAGCCTTGGCGACGGCGGCAGGCCCGGCTGCGGCAGCGTGCGCCACCTGTATGTCCACCTCCCGTTCTGCGTCCACCGCTGCGGGTACTGCGACTTCGTGACGCTCGTCGGCCGCGCCGGCGAGCACGGGCGCTACGTCGACGCGCTCCTCGCCGAGCTCGAGCTGGAACGCGCTGCGCTCGCACCCCGGCTCGAGACGATCTTCCTCGGCGGAGGCACACCGACCTTCACCTCCGCTTCGGAGCTCGCGCGGCTGCTGGCCGCGCTGCCGGCGGCCGAGGAGGTCACGGTCGAGGCGAATCCCGAGACGGTCACGCCGGAGCTGGCCCTGCTCCTGCGCGAGCACGGCGTGACGCGTGTCTCGGTCGGCGTCCAGAGCTTCCGGCCGCACCTCCTCGCCGTGCTCGAGCGCCGAGCGACACCGGCCGCCGTCCACGCCGCCGTGTACGCTCTGCGTGATGTCGGATTGGACAACATCTCGCTGGATCTCCTCTACGGGATCCCGGGCCAGAGCGCCGCCGACCTCGATCGCGACCTGGGCGACGCGCTCGCGCTCGAGCCGGAGCATCTGTCCTGCTACGAGCTCGAGGCAAAGCCCGGGACTCGCTTCACACATACCTTCGGGAATGAGCTTGCCCGCCAGGCGGAGGCGATGGAGGACTACTTCGAGCGCGTCGTCGATCGGCTCACCGGCGCCGGCTACCGCTGGTACGAGACCGCGAACTTCTGCGTCCACCCGGAGCGCGCGGAAGGCCGCGATCTCCGCGCCCGGCACAACCTCGCGTACTGGCGCGGGCGGGACTACCTGGGGATCGGGATCGGAGCTGTCTCGACCGTTCAGGGTCGCCGCTGGCGCACGACGCCAGGACTCGGGTCGTACCTCGCCGCCCTGGGTCACGGTGAGGCGCCGCCGCGGGAACTGGAGCCGCTTCCGCCGTCCGTCCGGCGGCGCGAGCGGGTCCTCCTCGGCCTGCGTCTCGACGAGCCGCTCACGCTTCGAGGGCTCGACGAGGCGGTCGACCTCGCGGCACTCGGCCGGCTCGAGCAGCTCGGGCTCGCGGAGCGGACGCGGAGCGGTGACGCCGACGAGAGTGTCGCCCTCACGACGCGAGGCCGGTTCCTCGGCGGCGGCGTGACGGCGGAGCTCCTCGCGTAGCGGCGGGCTCCGGCGACAGGCGCGCGGGTCAAGCGGGCTAAAATCGCTGCAAAAGCGATGCAGGCACAGCTCACACCGCGGCAGCGCGACATCCTCGGCAAGCTGGTCGAGGAGTACGTCGCCACCGGCCAGCCCGTCGGCTCGAAGCACCTCGTCGAACGCTCGCAGCTGCGGGTGTCGTCCTCGACGGTGCGCTACGAGCTCGCAGAGCTCGAAGAGCTGGGCTTCCTGACCCACCCGCACACCTCCGCGGGCCGGATCCCGACCGAGCGCGGCTACCGCCTGTACGTGGACGAGCTGCTCGAGCGGCTCGAGCCGCGACCGGCGCGCTTCCAGCTCGACCTTTCGACGCTGCGGAGCGAGGTCGAGTCGGCCCTCCAGGCGACGACGGATGCGCTCGCCGACCTGACGAGCTTGCTGGCACTCGTCTCGGCGCCGCCGCTCGAGACGACGACGGTGCGACACGTCGAGGCGCTCCTCCTCCAGCCGGGCGTCGTCGTCGTGGTGGTGATCACCTCGACGGGCGACGTGTCGAAACGGGTGGTGACATTCGACCGGCCGGTCGATCCCGGGCTCGTGAACTGGGCGGCGGAGTACCTCAACGAGCGCGTCACCGGACTCGGTCTGGGCACGCACCTCCTGCGGCGGCGCTTCGAGGATCCCGGGCTCTCCGCCGGCGAGCTCGAGTTCCTCGGCCTGCTGCAGCCTGCCTTCACCGAGCTTCTGCGGGCGGAGCAGCGCCTCTACGTCGGCGGCGCAGCCAGCCTGCTGGAGGACGTGCGCGCGGAGGAGCTCGGCGTCTACCGGCGCGTGCTCGAGGTGCTCGAGAAGCGTGCCGCGCTGCTCGAGCTGGTGGATGCGGCGCTGGATGCGAAGGATCCCTTCGTTCGCGTGGGCGGAGAGCTCGAGCATCCGAACCTCCAGGACGTGGCGCTCGTCGCGGCTTGCTACGGGCTCTCGAACCGGGCACTCGGAGCAGTCGGGCTGCTCGGCCCGGTGCGCATGGACTACGACAAGGCGATCCGCACCGTCCGCTCGGCGGCGCAGGAGCTCTCGCGCTTCGTGGAAGCGGTCTACGCGGAGAACTGAGCCCGCTCGGCGGCGCCGCCGGCGACCGGCGGAGGCGAAGCTAACCTTGCCCCGATGGCCACGACCCAGCGGGACTACTACGAGATCCTCGGCCTCGCGCGGAATGCGACCGAGAACGACATCAAGAAGGCGTTCCGTCGACTCGCGCGCGAGCTGCATCCCGACGTCTCCGACGCTCCCGACGCGCATGACCGCTTCCGCGAGGTCGCCGAGGCGTACGAGGTCCTCTCGAAGCCCGAGACGCGTGAGGTCTACGACCGCTATGGGCATGCGGGCCTGCGGAGCGGCGGCTTTACGCCGTCGCAGTTCGATCTCGGCAATCTCGCCGACATCTTCTCGGTCTTCTTCGGCGACGACCTCTTCGGCGGAGCCGGGCGTGGTCGCCCACGGGCGCGCGGCGCCGACGTCGCGGCCCAGGTGGAGATCGAGTTGGTGGAGGCCGCCACCGGCACGGCTCGCGAGGTCCCGATCCGGACGAGTGTCTCGTGCGGCCGCTGCAGCGGAAGCGGCGCGGAGCCGGGCACAAGCCCGACGCGCTGCCCGCAGTGCGAGGGCAGCGGCTATCTCCAGCACGTCTCGAGAAGCGCGTTCGGCCAGTTCGTGCGGACCCAGCCCTGCACCCGTTGCGGCGGCGCAGGCACGATCGTGGAGACACCGTGCGAGCGCTGCGCCGGGAGCGGGCGTGTCGTCGAGGAGCGGTCGCTCCGCGTCGAGATCCCACCGGGGATCCACGACGGGCAGCGGATCCGGCTAAGCGGCGAGGGTCATGCCGGCGCGCTGGGCGGCCGCTCGGGAGACCTCTTCGTGCTCGTGCGAGTCGCGCCCGACGAGCGGTTCGTCCGCGAGGGAGACGACATCCTCTCCACCGTCGACCTCACCGTGACGCAGGCTGCGCTGGGCGCGGAGGTGACCGTCCCGACGCTCGAGGGCGATGTCGCGCTCCGCTTCGAGCCGGGGACTCAGCCCGGGGAGATCCGAGTCCTGCGCGGTCGCGGGATGCCGGTGCTCCAGGGCTTCGGCCGCGGCGACCACCGCGTCCTCGTGAACGTGCGCGTCCCGCGGCGGCTGACGGACGAGCAGCGGCGGTTGTTCGAGGAGCTGGAGCAGCGCTCCACCCAGGACAACTACCGCGACGACGAGGGCTTCTTCGACAAGCTGAGAAGCGTCTTCCGCTGAGCGAGCTCCGGCGGGTTGCGGTCGAAGTCCCGGCCGCCGAGGCCGAGATCGCCCGCGCCGCCTTCGTCGAGCTCTTCCCCGCCGGCTTCGAGGAGGGCGCGCGCGACGGCGGAGTGGAGCTCGCCGCGTATACCGACGCGGCCGGAGCGGCCGAGATTCAAGCGGTCTTCCGCGGTGCGGTCGAGACCGAGGTCGCGACCGGCTGGGAGGAGCGCTGGCGCGAGTTCCACCGGCCGGTGCGGGTGGGGCCGCTCTGGATCGGACCGGCCTGGGAAACACCGCCGCAGGGCGCGATCGCCGTCGTAATCGAGCCGGCGCGCGCGTTCGGGACCGGCGGCCATCCCACGACGCGGCTCTGCCTCGAACTCCTCGTCGAGCTTCGGTCGGAGTTCGAGGCGGCGACCGTGCTCGACGTCGGATGCGGGTCGGGTGTCCTGGCCGTCGCCGCCTCGCTGCTCGGCTACGGCACCGTGTGCGCGATCGACGTCGATCCGGTCGCCGTCGAGGAGACGCGGCGAAACGCCGCCGCGAACCGTGCTTCGGTCGACGCGTCCATGGCCGACGCGTGTGCCGCCGACCTGCCCTTCGCGGACGTCGTGGTCGCCAACATCGCGCGTGACACGATCGAGGCACTCGCACCGCGCATGCGCTGCCGGCTGCTCGTCGCTTCCGGGTACCTGGAGACTGATCCGCCGGACCTCGTCGGCTTCCGCCACCTGCGGCGGTGTGGTGCGGACGGCTGGGCCGCCGACCTGTACGCGCCGGCCGAGCTTCCGACCCTAAGTCGTCGCAGTCGCGTCTGAAAATCCTCGCTACCGTGCCTGTAGGGGTCGCGGGGGACCCCTTGGGGGTGGTTACGGCAGTCTCCGCTCGACCCGGCCGCCTCCGCCGCGGTTCTCGCACGGCGGCGGCGATAGAGTCCCCGCTCCGGTGACGAGCTTCTCGATCCGCTTCCTCGGCTGCAAGGTCTCGCAGACTGACGCGCACGAGATCCGCGAGCGCCTCCTCGCCGACGGCCATCTCGAGGCCGGCGCCGCCGACGCTGACGTCGCGGTCGTCAACACGTGCTGCGTGACCCACGAGGCTGTGCGGAAGTCGCGCCACGCGGTCGCCAGGGCGGCGCGCACGCATCGCCGCGTCTTCGCCACCGGCTGCGCCGCGAATCTCGCCGTCGACGCCTTCGCCGGCCTCCCGGAGAACGTGACGGTGGTCGCGCGGCCGAGCGAGGAGACACCCGCTGTGGTCGCGGGCGACGTCGGCGCGGTCGCGTGCGTCGCCGGCCATGCCCCGGTCGACCGTGTCCGCGCCTTCGTGAAGGTGCAGGACGGCTGCAGCTTCTCGTGCAACTTCTGCGTCATCCCGCTCGTCCGCGGCCCCTCCCGGAGCCGCGCCGCCGAGGCGGTTCTCCGCGAGATTCGGCGCCGCGTGGGGCAAGGGCACGGCGAGGTCGTCCTCACGGGCATCAACCTCGGCTGCTATCGCGACCGGGCCGCGGGCTATGACCTCACGCGCCTCATTCGAGCGGCGGGCGCGACGCCCGGCCTCGTTCGCCTGCGGCTCTCCTCGATCGAGGTGAACCACCTCACCCGCGAGCTGGTCGCCGCGCTCCGCGAGACACCGACCGTGTCGAAGCACCTCCACGTGCCGCTCCAGTCGGGCGACGACGGCGTGCTTCGAGACATGGCCCGCCGGTACGACCTCGCGACGTACCTCCGCCGGCTGGCGCCGCTCGGTGAGGACTTCAATCTCACGACCGACGTCATCGTCGGCTTCCCGACCGAGGACGACCGTGCCTTCCGGCGCACGCTCGCGGCGGTACGCGAAGCTCGGATCACGAAGGTGCACGTCTTCCCGTACTCGCCCCGTCCGGGCACGGCGACCGCGGCTGCCGACACCGTGCCGCCGGCGGTGAAGAAGGAGCGGAGCGCCTGTCTGCGCGCCTATTCCGACGCCGCCTGCCTGGCGCGGTGGCGGACGAAGATCGGCCGCGAGGACGTCGTGCTCGTCGACCGGCCCGGGCGCGGCTACGGTGACGACTATTGCCCCTGGCGTGTCGACGGCCCGGTCGGCGCGTTCGTGCGGGTGCGTGGCGCGGACGTCACGAAAGAGGGGATCCTCGCTGCCTGAGGACTGCCTCTTCTGCCGGCTCGTCCGCGAGGGCGACCACGTCGAGAAGGGGGACGGCTTCGTCGCGATTCGGGACATCAACCCGAAGGCCGAGACCCATCTGCTCGTCCTGCCGGAGCGCCACGTGGAGAGCTTCCGCGACATCGCAGAGTTCCCGCCCGACGAGGCGAAACGCATGCTCGACTTCGTCGCCGAGGTCGCCGGGGGCGCGGGCCTCACCGACTATCGCGTGCTCGTCAACGTCGGCGCGGGAGCGGGACAGACGATCTTCCACCTCCACTGGCACGTCCTCGGCGGTCGAGTCACGGGGATGCCGGAATGAGCCTGATCGAGCGCCTGGAGGGCGAGCTGAAGGAGGCGATGCGCGCGCGCGACGAGGAGCGCCGGGACGCGTTGCGGCTGCTCCTGTCGAGCCTGCGTGGGGCGGAAAAGGAGCTCCAGCGGCCGCTCCACGACGACGAGGAGCTGCAGGTTCTCCAGCGCGAGCGGAAGCGGCGAATGGAGGCCGCCGAGGCGTTTCGCGCCGGCGGGCGGCCGGAGCAGGCCGCCGGCGAGGAGGCGGAGCTGGCCGTGCTCGCGGAGTTCATGCCGGAGCAGCTCGACGAGGAGGAGCTGGAGGAGATCGTCGACAGTGCGATCGCCGAGGTCGGCGCGACCAGCATGCGGGACTTCGGCCGCGTGATGGCCGACGTCATGCCGCAGGTCTCGGGCCGCGCCGACGGCTCCGTCGTGAGCCAGCTCGTCCGCGAGAAACTGGCCTGACGTGGACACGTTCGCGGCGGCCATGGCCGCCGCGGAAGCGACTCATCCCCCCATGGGGGCGCAAGCGCCCCAACACAGACGCTATCGGCTGCGAGCGCGCGTGTCTGTGCCGATGCTGTGCCGGAACCTGCGCGCCGGGAGCGTGCGCGCTTAGATCCGGCGCGCGCCGACGTACGTCTGCGCGTACCAGCCCGTGATCGACGTGACCTTCACGACATCGCCGGTGTGCGGTGCGTGGATGAACTGGTTCTGCCCGATGTAGATGCCGACGTGGCCGAGGCCGTCGAAGAAGACGAGGTCGCCGGGTTGCAGTCGGCTCCGCGAAACGGATACGCCCATGTGGTACTGCGCCACCGTGTAGTGCGGGAGCGAGATGCCGAGCTGGGCGTAGACGTACATCACGAGCCCGGAGCAGTCGAAGCCGCTGGGTGAGGCGCCGCCCCAGCGGTAGGGGACGCCGAGGTAGCGCGCGGCGATCGCCGCGGCCTCCGGATGCCCACTGCCCGTCGGCCCGGACGAGGCCGGCGGAGGTGGTGGAGCGGGCGGCGGTGACGGCGACGGCGGAGGCGGCGGGGACGGTGCAGGCGAGGGCGACGCCGCCGGAGCCGGAGCGGCGGCCGTCGTAGGAGCAGGAGCAGGCTCGCGCGAGGCGCTCGTCGCAGCTGCGGCGCGCGCCTGAGCGCGGGCCCGCGCGCGCTGCCTCTGCACCGCGAGGGCCAGGAGCCGCTCGCGCTCGAGGCGCGCCCGCGCCTCGGCCGCGAGCCGGCGCTCCCGTGCCCGCTCGCGGGCCCGAATCTGGGCGATCTCCGTGTGGATCGACGCCAGCAGCTCACGGCGCCGGGCGAGCGAGCTCTGAATGCGGGCGCGCGTCGCGGCCAGCCGCGCGACCGTCTGGCGCTGGGCTCGCCGCGACCGCTCGAGCTCCGCCCGGCGGCGCTCGAGCTCGGCCTTCGCGGCCGCGGCCTCCTGCGCGACCTCGTCGTCCTGGGCCGCGACCTTGCGGGCGGTGTCGAGCTCGTCGAGCAAGTCGCTCAGGCTGGAGGCGCCGAGCAGGATGTCGAGCGTCGTCGGCTGCTCCGACGTGTAGATCAGGACCATCCGGCGCTCGAGGCGCTTCTGCGCGGTCTGCAGCGTCCGCCGCGCACGCACGAGCGCCGCCCGGTTTCGGCGCAGCCGGGCGTCGAGCGCCGCGAGCTGCACGCGGGCCCCGTCGAACGCGTCGACCGTGTGGCTCAGCTGCCGGTCGATGCGGCTGATCTCGGCGAGCACCCGCTTCGCTTCGCTCCGCTTCTCCGCCACCGTCGGCGGCGAGGCCGTTCCGGCTGCCGCGGCCGCGAGCGGAACGGCGAGGACGAGGGTGGCAAGGAGGAATCGCGGTCGCACGTCGGAGGGGTGCCGGGCTTCCGGCAGGGCGTTGCGAGCTGGCGGTTCCGCGGGAGCCTACTGCGCCTTCGGCGGGAGGCCAAGTCGGGACCGCCGCCTACACTGAGCCCGTGCAGGAAGTGCTCTCGGTCTCGAACGACGTCGCGGCGGAGCTCGCCGGCATCTCAGACGGCATCCTCGACGCGCTCCGCGACCGCCTCGGCTGCACGATCCTCCTGCGCGGAAACCGGCTCACGATCGAGGGCGACGAGGAGCGCGTGGCCGAGGCGCGCGCCGTCATCGACGAGCTCGCGGAGCTCGTCCAGGGCGGCCACGAGATCGGCCCCTCCACGGTGGACGCGGTCGTCGCCGCGCTCGACGAGGCCGAGGACCTGCGCGAGGTCTTCGAGGACGTCGTCTGGCGTCACCGCGGCAAGAACATCGCGCCGAAGACCGTGACGCAGAAGCGCTACGTCGACGCGATCCGCCGCTGCACGGTCACGTTCGGCATCGGCCCGGCCGGAACCGGCAAGACCTACCTGGCCATGGCGCTCGCGGTCGCGGCGCTCGCGGAGAAGCAGGTCGGCCGCATCATCCTCACCCGCCCGGCGGTCGAGGCGGGGGAGCGGCTCGGCTTCCTTCCGGGCGACATGCTGGCGAAGGTCGACCCGTACCTGCGGCCGCTCTTCGACGCGCTCTACGACATGCTCGATGCCGACCGCCTCGCTGCGTACATGGACCGCGGCACGATCGAGGTCGCGCCGCTCGCGTTCATGCGCGGCCGCACGCTGAACGACTCGTTCATCATCCTCGACGAGGCCCAGAACACGAGCCCGGAGCAGATGCAGATGTTCCTGACGCGCCTCGGCTTCGGCTCGAAGGTGGTCGTCACAGGGGACGTGACGCAGATCGACCTGCCTCGCGAGCAGGCTTCGGGCCTGATCCAGGTGCAGGACATCCTCTCCTCGATCGACGGCATCGCATTCATCCGCTTCGGGCACCAGGACGTCGTGCGGCACAAGCTCGTCCAGCGGATCGTGGAGGCGTACAAGCTGCACGCCGAGGAGACCGGCACGCAGCGGCGGCGCTAGGTCCGCGTGGTCGACGTCGAGGTGTCGAACCTGACGCGATCGCCGGTCGACGAGGAGGGCGCGGCCGAGCTGGCGCGCCGGGTGCTCGCCGCGGAGGGTCTCGAGGAGGGGGAGGTCGGCGTCCAGTTCGTCTCGCCCGAGCGGATTGCGGAGCTGAAGAGCGAACACCTCGGCGTGCACGAGGCGACCGACGTGCTCTCGTTTCCCATTGACGGCCGCGAAGAGCTGCCCGCCGGGGTGCCGCGCCAGCTCGGCGACGTCGTGCTGTGCCCCGAGGTCGTGCGCGACGAGTGGCGGGCGCCGCTCGTGCACGGGCTCCTGCACCTGCTCGGCTACGACCACGGCGCGAAGATGGAGGCGCGCGAGCGCCTGCACGCAGGATGAGCACCCCGCGCCGCGCCCCGTCGCTTCTCGAGAGCTTCAACTACTCGCTCGAAGGGATCATCCACGTCCTCCGCACGCAGCGGAACATGCGCATCCACTTCCTCGTCGCGGCGGTCGTGCTCGTGGTCGCCTTCGCGGCGGGGGTGACGAACTACGAGCTGATCGCGCTCCTGCTCTCGATCGCCTTCGTGCTGATCGCGGAGATGATCAACACGGCGATCGAGAGCGCGATCGACACAGCGACGACCTCGTTCGACCCGCACGCGAAGCTCGCGAAGGACATCGCCGCGGGCGCGGTGCTGATCGCCAGCGTGAACGCGGTCGCCATCGGCTACATCGTCTTCGCGCGACGCCTGTCCGATCCGAGCTCGCGCCTGATCGACCGGGTGCGAAACGCGCCCATCGACCTGACGCTGATCGCCCTCGTGGTGACGATCCTGATCGTGATCGGGACGAAGGCTCTCACCGGGCGCGGGACGCCGCTTCGCGGCGGGCTCCCGTCGGGCCACGCGGCCCTCGCCTTCGCGGGCTGGATGGCAGCGACGTACGTGCTCGGCGACACGCGGCACCGCTTCCTGATCTCGACTCTGACGTTCATCATGGCGCTCCTCGTCGCGCAGACCCGCGTCGAGTCGGGCGTGCACTCGACGCTCGAGGTCGCCTACGGAGGGCTGATCGGCGCGATCGTCACGCTTGTGCTCTTCCAGGCCTTCACGTGAGGTCGGGTTTCGTGGCCGTCGCGGGGCGGCCGAACGTCGGCAAGTCGACGCTCGTGAATGCGCTCTGCGGCGGCAAGGTGGCGATCGTCTCGGACAAGCCGCAGACGACGAGGCGGCGCATCCTCGGGGTCGCGAACGGCGACGGCTACCAGCTCGTGCTCGCCGATCTCCCGGGCTTCCAGCGACCGCGCGACGCGCTGACCGAGCGGATGCAGCGCACCGTGGACTCGGCGTTCGAGGACGTCGAGGCGGTGCTGTTCGTGCTCTCGGCGCGGGAGCGGATCGGCGCGGGCGACCGCTTCATCGCGGAGCGGGTCTTCGGGCTCGGCGTCCCGGTCGTGATCGCGCTGAACAAGGTCGACCGGCTCAAGCCGGGGCACATCGCGTCGCAGATGGAGACGGCGGCGCGGCTCGGCGACTTTCGCGCGCTCCATCCCGTGAGCGCGAAGACGGGCGACGGCGTGGGGGAGCTGCGCGAGGAGCTCGTCTCGCTCCTGCCGGAGGGGCCGGCGTATTTCCCCGAGGGCGAGCGAACCGACCTTCCGCTCGAGCTCCATGTCGCCGAGCTCGTGCGCGAGAAGGCGCTGCAGCTGACGCGCGAGGAGGTGCCGCACGCGATCAGCGTCGACGTGGAGCAGATCACGGACGGCGTCGTGCGTGCGAATCTCTTCGTCGAGACGGAATCGCAGAAGCAGATCCTCGTCGGCCGCGGGGGCTCGATGGTCAAGGAGATCGGCGTGCGGGCGCGGCCGGAGATCGAGCTTCTGCTCGGACGGCACGTCTTCCTCGAGCTGCACGTCAAGGTGCGTCCGCGCTGGCGGCGCGACGAGGCGATGCTCGAGCGGCTGGGGATCTAGAGGCCACGGTGGCTCCCGTGCGGCTTTTAGCGCCGATCCGGCACAGACACGTGCGGAGTTCGTCGCTAGGCTCGCAGCGGGGAGGAGGCGGGCGGCGCCTTACCTAGGGACCTTGGGAGTGGCAGCGTCGCTCCTAGGCGTGACGCCCGCGACCCAGCACGAGCCCGGCGAGCACGCCCGCCGCAAGGAGCTGGAGCGAGGCCGGTAGCCCACCGGCTCGGTGCCAGCCGCGGAAGCGGTGGCTCGGAAACAGCTTGCGGCCGCCGGGGCGCGGCAGGCGCAGCACATGCTCGAGGTCCGGCGCCGCGGTCGCTGCCCCGCCGACCGTCGCGGGATCGAGTACGCCCCGCCGCAACGCCACCAGCAGCAGGAGCGCCGCGCCGCTGCGCAGCTCGAACCGCCGCGACGCGATGTCGTGGTGCGGAATGCGGTCGCCCACCGCGTGCGCGAGCAGGCCGAGCGCCACTGCGCCTCGGCGTGACCCGGCCGCGGCGCCCACCGCGGCCCCGCTCGCGACGTGCAGGCTGACGATCATCGCGGCGTGTAGTAGCGGGCGACCCAGCGGGAGAGCCCGTCGAGCCCGGGAAAGAGGACGCGCTCGGTGATGTTCGCCTGGTCGAGCTTGTCGCGGATCTCCCACTTGAGCTCCGCCGGCACGACGATCCGTCGCGCGAGGTCGGGGTGGCGGGCGAGCCACTCGTCCGGCGAGAGCGTCGGGCTCGACGCCAGCGAGAACACGGCATACTGGTTGACGATCCGCTCGTCGAAGGAGGGCGGCTCGACGAAGACGAGGAAGTCGTCGTCGCCGAGACCGTCGAAGCGGGCGAGGTCGGGCGCGGCGCGGTCGAGCATCTCGGTGTTGAACAGATTCGCGCCTTCCTCCTCGAGCAGACGGCGCAGCTCCGCCGGCGCGCGGCGATGGGCCTGGACGTAGTCGGCGCACCAGACGACGCCGTCCTCGTCGTACCGCTCGAGGTTCGCGGTGACGAAGTGCAGCGCGACGTACGGCGAGTACGTCCAGTCGAGGAGCCGCGTCGGCAGCCCGTGGTGCTGGCCGAGCGCGAGCCAGTTCCACACCGAGTCGACCGGCACGTCGCCGCGCCCGGCGTACTTGCGGAAGTTGCGCAGCAGGTGCCGCTCGAGCTCGTGGGCGTCGCCGCCGAGTCGCACGAGACTGGTCGTCAGGTCGGCGTCCGCGCGGGACATGCCCCGAAAGGCGAAGTCGGAGCGGAAGCGGCCGAGCGGCTCGTGCCAGGAGCCCTCGTAGAGCTGCTCCTGGAGCTCGACCCAGCTCGATACGCGCTCATCCACTACGGCTTCCTTAACAGGTAGAGGTCCTGGTGCGGGTTTCCCTTCGCTCCCTCCGGCACGAACTCGGCGACCTCGAGGCCGGCCGCCAGGCGTTCCTTGACGAACGACGACGGATGAAACGCCGAGCAGAGGTTCGTGCCGGCTCCCTCGGGCCAGCGGACGACGAGGCCGCCCGAGTCGAAGGTCGCCTGCTCGGCCGGCATGAGGCGCTCCCGGTAGCGCTCGCCGTGCGTCGTCAAGAGCAGGAAGCCACCCGGCCGAAGGAGCCGGGTGAGCTCGCGCACCCACGCGTGCTGGAGGTCCTCCGGCAGATGCGTGAAGACCGAGAGGGCGTAGACCAGGTCGAACGACTCGTCGCCGTGCTGGAGCGGCGGGGCGAGGCCGTTCGAGCCGAACCCGGCGAAAGGGAGGTTCGCGCGGCACCAAGCGATCGCGTGCTCGTTCGCGTCGGCGCCGTGGACGGCGGTGCGGTCGAGGTTCATCCAGTGCCGGGTTACCCGGCCGCATCCGCAGCCGAAGTCGAGGAGCGCGCCTAGCTCTTCCACCCGACGACCGTGCCGGGCGAGCGACTCCCGCACGCTCTCCGCCGCGAGGCGGCCGCCCTCGAGGAACCAGCCGACGTCGGCCGTACCTGCGACGCGCACGATCAGGCTCGGCGGCGGGACCGGAAGGCCGTCCTCGGCCGCCGGGGCCGGGCGGCCGGTTGCGCGCAGAGCGCCGAGCGCCTCGTAGGCACGGTACGCCGGCCGAAGGAGGCGGAGCCGGCGGAGCAGTTGAAGCGCGGCCGCTTTCACGGGCGCGAACGCTAGAGGACGCGCGCCGCCTAGACTTGGTGGGGATGGCACAGGCGCCCGTTCTTCCGCGGGGCTTCGAGCTTCCGCTCGAGCCGCGGCTTCCGCGCATCGGCTCGGTCGATCAGGTCGCAGTCGAGGAGCGCGCGGCGACGCTCGGGAAGCGGTCGATCAAGCGCGAGGCGAAGCTCTGGGCGCTCGACCTCGCGATCCGGACGATCGACCTGACGACGCTCGAGGGGGCGGACACGCCGGGGAAGGTGTCCGCGCTGTGCTCGAAGGCGGTCCGGCCCGATCCGGTCGATCCGTCGATCCCGTCCGTCGCTGCGGTATGCGTCTACCCGAACCTCGTGCCGGTCGCAATCGAGCGGCTGCGCGGGAGCGGCGTGAAGGTCGCCTCGGTGGCGACGGCCTTCCCGTCCGGGCAGGCGCCGCTCGACGTCAAGCTCGCCGAGGTGCGAGACGTGGTCGAGATGGGCGCGGACGAGGTGGACATGGTCATCGACCGGGGCGCATTCCTGTCCGGCCGGTACGCGAAGGTCTACGACGAGGTCGTGCGGGTGAAGGAAGCAAGCGGGAACGCCCATCTGAAGGTGATCCTGGAGACGGGAGAGCTGGGAACGTACGACAACGTCCGGCGCGCCTCCCTCCTGGCCATGGCCGCCGGGGCCGACTTCATCAAGACGTCGACGGGAAAGCTGCCGTCGGCGGCGACGCTGCCGGTCGCGCTCGTGATGCTGGAGGCGATTCGGGACGTGTACGAGGAGACGGGGCGGATGGTCGGGATGAAGCCGGCCGGCGGGATCCGGAACGCGAAGCAGGCCGTCCAGCACCTCGTCCTCGTGCACGAGACGCTCGGGCCGGAGTGGCTCACACCCGACCTGTACCGGCTCGGCGCCTCGTCGCTCCTGAACGACGTGCTGCTCCAGATCCGCAAGGAGCGAACCGGCGCCTACCAGTCCGCCGACTACTTCACCATCGACTGAGTTGGCCCACTTCCGCGACAGCGCCGTCACACCAACCTCGCTATTTTCGGCCCCACCCAATGGGTGGGGGGTGGGTGGTGGGGCGAACCCGCGCCGCGCCCCGACCCGAAAGCCGAGGCGATGACCGAGCTCGAGCGCAAGCGCGGCGGCGCCCCGGTCCCGGCGGACTGGACGTACGCGCCCGCCCCGGAGGCGCGCGACATCGTCTCGCTCCGCGAGCGCTACGGGCTCTACGTCGGTGGCGAGTGGATCGAGCCCCATGCCGGCGAGACGTTCACGACGATCGACCCCTCGACCGAGGAGCCGCTCGCGGAGATCGCCCAGGCCGGTCCCGAGGACGTCGGCCTCGCGGTCGAGGCCGCCCGCGACGCATTCGAGAACGGCTGGTCCGCGCTGGCCCCGTCCGAGCGGGCCAAGTACCTCTTCCGGATCGCGCGCATCCTCCAGGAGCGCTCGCGCGAGTTCGCCGTCCTCGAGTCGCTGAACGGCGGCAAGCCGATCCGCGAGTCGCGCGACGTCGACCTGCCGCTCTCGGCGGCGCACTTCTTCTACTACGCCGGCTGGGCGGACAAGCTCGAGTACGCCTTCCCGAACCGCGCGCCGCGCCCGGTCGGCGTCGCCGGCCAGATCATCCCGTGGAACTTCCCGCTCCTCATGCTCGCGTGGAAGGTCGCGCCCGCTCTCGCCGCCGGGAACACCGTCGTCCTCAAGCCGGCCGAGACGACCCCGCTCTCCGCGCTCCTCTTCTGCGACGTGGTGCGTCAGGCCGAGCTTCCGCCCGGGGTCGTGAACATCGTCACCGGCGACGGCCGCACCGGCGCCGAGATCGTCAAGCACCCCGGGATCGACAAGATCGCGTTCACCGGCTCGACCGACGTCGGCAAGGCGATCCAGCGCGAGCTCGCGGGCACCCGGAAGAAGCTCACGCTCGAGCTCGGCGGCAAGGCCGCGAACGTCGTCTTCGACGACGCGCCGCTCGACCAGGCGATCGAGGGGATCGTCAACGGGATCTACTTCAACCAGGGGCACGTCTGCTGCGCCGGGTCGCGGCTCCTCGTCCAGGAGTCGATCTACGAGCAGCTGATCGCGAAGCTGAAGCGCCGCCTCACCACCCTGCGCGTCGGCGCGCCGCTCGACAAGAACACCGACGTCGGCGCGATCAACTCGCGCCAGCAGCTGGAGAAGATCGAGCAGCTCGTCGAGTCAGGCCGCGACGAGGGCGCCGAGATCTACCAGCCGCCCTGCCGCCTTCCCGAGCGCGGCTACTGGTTCGTCCCGACGGTGTTCACGAACGTCGCGCAGAGCTACCGGATCGCGCAGGAGGAGATCTTCGGCCCCGTCCTCTCCGTGCTCACCTTCCGCACGCCGGACGAGGCGGTCGAGAAGGCGAACAACACGCCGTACGGCCTCTCCGCCGGCGTGTGGACGGAGAAGGGCTCGCGGATCCTCGCGATGGCGCAGCGGCTCCGTGCCGGCGTCGTGTGGGCGAACACGTACAACCGCTTCGACCCTGCGTCGCCGTTCGGCGGCTACAAGGAATCGGGGTTCGGCCGCGAGGGCGGCCTGCACGGCCTCGAGCCGTACCTCCGCTTCGACCCATGAGCCGCCTTCCGGTCCGCAAGACCTACAAGCTCTTCGTGGGCGGCGCCTTCCCGCGCTCCGAGTCGGGACGCACGTACGAGGCCGAGGGCCAGAACGTCGCCCGCGCCTCGCGCAAGGACGTTCGCGACGCGGTCCGCGCGGCGCGCGGGGCCTTCCCGAAGTGGGCCTCGATGACCGCGTACAACCGGGGCCAGGTGCTCTACCGGCTCGCCGAGATGATGGAGGCGCGGCACGCCGAGCTCGCCGACCTCTGCTCGGGCGAGACCGAGGTCGAGCAGGCGATCGACCGCGTCGTCTGGTACGCGGGCTGGACGGACAAGCTCGCCCAGGTGCTCGGCTCCTCGAACCCCGTCGCGGGCCCGTACTTCAACTTCACCGTGCCCGAGCCGACCGGCGTCGTCGGCGTCCTCTGCCCGGAAGAGCCGGCGCTGCTCGGGCTCGTCACACGTCTGCTCCCGCCGCTCGTCGGCGGGAACACCGTCGTCGCCGTCGCCTCCGAGGCGAAGCCGCTCGCGGCGATCGAGCTCGCCGAGGCGCTCGCCACCTCCGACGTCCCCGGCGGCGTCGTGAACATCCTCACCGGCCTGAAGGCCGAGCTCGCGCCGGTGCTCGCGGCGCACATGGACGTGAACGCGCTCGACCTCGCGGGCGCGGACGGCGACCTCGCCGAGCTCGAGCGCGCCGCGGCCGCGAACGTGAAGCGCGTCGTCCACGGCGCCGCCGACGTCCAGAGCCCCTGGGAGGTCCTGAGCTTCCTGGAGCTCAAGACCGTCTGGCACCCCATAGGCGTCTAGCCCGCCTTCCCTCGTCCGAGGGCTCGGTCAGAGTCGAGCCTCTCCCGATTTTCAGTCGCGAGGATGGTTCGCGGCATCCACATCCGTCTGCTCGTCGCCGTCGCGGCGCTTGCTGTGGCGGCTTTGCCGAGCGCCGCAACAGCCTCGCAGCTGATCGACCGCAACGCGACCGGCGTCCAGTTCGCCGTCAACGGCAAGGGCGAGGCGATGATCACCTACCGGGCCGCGGGCAAGCTCAGGCGCGTGCTCGTCTGGGGCGCGATCAACGCGCGCTTCCCGAGCCCGTTGGCCCGCCAGGTTCGCCTGAAGAAGGACTACGCCGGCGGCTGGGGCAAGTACCGGCGGCTGTACTGGCGCGGCTTCCGGAACCTCTGCCGCCCCTACGACGGGCCGAAGCTCGTCTACTTCGTGACCGGCTGCAAGGCGCCGGACGGCTCGTACTGGGCGCTCCAGAGCTGGCAGACGCCGCTGCCCGACCTCGGCTTCGCGCCGTGGCTGCCCGAGCAGCGGGCCTGGGAGCTGCACGTCTCCCACTGGACCGGGCCGCTCGCGCAGCTCGAGGTGCACACGGACTGGGTCTACGCCGGCCGCTTCCACAGCCTCTTCGGCCGTCTGACCTATCGTGGCAAGCCGGTCTACGGCTACCGGACCACGCGCTTCGGCGCTCCGCTCGACGGCTTCGGCCGTCTGCTCTACCTCGACACGTTCAACTCGAGGTACGGGCCCGGCTGGCGACGCGAGAACGCCTTTGTGGCCCACAACCCGACCGGGATGTTCTGCTACGGCTTCTATCCATTCGACCCGACGAAGAAGGGCTACGTCCACCCGCCGGGCCAGACCGCCGTGCGCGGCCCGGGCAACGGCGCGCGGTACCGCATCACCGTCAACGGGCCCGGTCTCACGCCGGACGTCATGTGGACCGGCCCGGGGCTCCGCGACTACGACCCGAAGAACCCCGCCGACGTCGCGTACGCGCACCGGCAGGACGCACTGCTCGACTCGATGCTCACGGTCGATCGGCAGTGCCGCCAGCATTAGGGCGCTACGATCGGAGCGGTGCAAGGCGGCCGCCGTTTCAGCCAAGCGATCTCGGAGGGTGATGGGATCTCGTTGATCGTCGAGGTCCAGGCCCCGGAGGAGGCCCGCCGAGTCGAAGGCGACGGCGCCGAGGCGGTGCTCGTCCCGAGCGGCCGCGAAGGGCAGCTCGCGGCGATCCGCGCGGCGACCTCGTTGCCGATCCTGTTCTTCTGGAACGGCCAGCAGGCCGAATCGCTCGAGGGAGCCGACGCCTGCATCGTGGACGTCGGCGACCGGGAGTGGCTCGAGCACGTCCACCTCGAGCTCGGTGATCGCTTCGAGCTGGCGCTGCGGATTCGCGACGACGAGCACCTCGAGTCCGCGCTCGAGAACTTCGATCCCGAGCTGTTCGTGCTCGCCGCGCCGGACGAGGAGGACGCGCTCGAGCACGTGCTCGACCTCCTTCCCGACGTGCCGGCCGGGAAGCTCGCGATCGCCGAGCTGCCGATCTCGGCCCGGGAGGAGGTCGCCGAGCTGGAGCGCGCCGGGGTCGACGCGGTGATCGTCGGCGCGACGAACGTGAGCGAGCTCGTCGGGGACGCGCCACCGACGCTCTGATTCGGGTCTACCATCTCCCCGTGAGGAAGATCGGGGTCGTCCTGCTCGCCGCGCTCGCGGTGGCCGTTGCGCTCCTCGCGAGCGGCTGCGGCGCCGACCGCGCGGGCCAGTCCGCGGCGAAGGCCGCGGCGCAGGGCTGCCCGGCGCGGGCGCTCGCGGGCTGGCAGCGCCTCGCGAACCGCATCCACGCGCCGGTCTACTGCCCGGCCTGGATGCCGGATCCCTTCGACGGCGTGATCGGCGGCCGCTGGAACACGATCGACTCCGTCTCGCCCGACCGGAGCTATCTCATCGGCTTCATCTGGCTCGAGGCCGGAAGCGGCGAGCTGCACGTCAACCTGCGCGGCTACCCGGGCCGCACGCGGATCCCGACCTGCACGGACGTGAACACCGTGAACGGCGTCACGCGGCGGACGAAGATCGCCTGCTTCTCCGACCCGACGGGGCACCGTCGCGTCGCCGGGATCGACGCCACCGTCTACACCGCCAACCAGGACGCCGACCGCTGGCACGTGCTGTATGCGTGGCGGCGCGGCGGCTCGCTCTACACGCTGAGCCAGCACGTCGCCGTGCCGCTGACCTACCGGAAGGTCGTCGCGAACCTCAACCGCATGCTGCGCTCGCTCGTCCTCGTCCGGCCCTCGTCGTGAGGATCACGCGACGCCGTCTCCTCGCCGGCGCGGCGGCCGGCGCGGTCGGCGCGGGTGCGGGCATCTACGAGCTCGTCGACCGGCTCGCCTCCTCGCCGGAGCGCACGGTCGTGAGTCGTCGGCTCCGCGAGCAGCACCTGCTCGAGGGCGTCGAGACGATCACCGCCGAGGGCGTCGAGGTGCTCGTGCCGCCGCTCCACCACCGCGTGGTCACGGCGCGCGTGCGGCGGGGGACCGACCTGCGCGCCGCGCAGGCGGAGCTCGAGCGGCGCCTCGCCGGCCTCGACCGCCGCTTCGAGCCGACACCGGCGGGGCTCGGCGTCACTGTCGCCTGGGGCCTGCCGTACTTCCGCCGCCTCGTGCCCGGGCGCGCGCGGACGCATCTCCCGGTCGACCTCCGCGCGACGCGCGAGCGAAACCGGCCCGTCGGCGCCCTTCTCGACGCCGTGCGCTTCCCGAGCGACCCGCGGGACACGATCCTCGAGGACAACGACCTCGCCGTCCTGCTCCGAAGCGACGAGGCCGAGCACGTCGACGAAGGTGCGAAGGCGATCTTCGACGGCTTCGACGCGCTCGAGCAGACGAGCGTCCGGCGCGGCTTCGTCGGCGGCGGCTTCTCCGGCCGGCAGGGCCTGCCGAAGCAGATGGCGGTCGCGGCGGGCGTCGCCGGCGCCGAGCTGATCCCGGACGGCGCGCAGCTCTTCCTCGGCTTCACGTCGACCCAGCGGGCCGCGATGGGGCAGGGCCGGATCGCGAACCTCGAGACGCTCGGCTACGTCCGCGACCCGCACGGCTACTTCCGCGGCGGGACGACGATGCACCTCTCGCACGTCCACGAGGATCTCGAGGCCTGGTACCTGAACTTCGACTTCGCGCAGCGGGTCTCGACGGCGTTCCGGCCCGACCTCGAAGACGTCCGGCCGAACGCCCAGACGGTGCGGCAGTCGCCGCGCGACGTCTCATCCGAGCGAAAGGTGGAGCGCGGCTACCACCGCTTCGGCGCGATCGGCCACAGCGCGGCGATCCAGACGAGCTCGCGCCTCAGGCAGCGGCACGTCGGCCCGGACGGCACCGTCTACGAGGCCGGCACGGCGATCCCGCTGCGCGCGGACTTCAACACGCTCGACAACCCGTTCGCCTGGAGCTCGCAGCCGCAGCGCGACGGGATGAGCCGGAACCCCGCGGCCGGCATCCACTTCCTCGTCTTCAACCCGACGAGCGACGACTTCCACCGCAACCGGCTCGCGATGGACGGCGTGCTCCCTGACGGGACGAAGCTCAGATTCCCGCCCGGCTCGCGTGGCCAGGGCTTCAACTCCGTCCTCAAGACGACGCACCGGCAGAACTTCATCGTCCCGCCGCGAGAGCACCGCTCGTTCCCGCTCGCCGAGCTGTGACGGCCGGCGACCACGCGATCCCGGAGGTGATGCGGCTCCTCACGGTGCTGGCGGCAGGCCGCCGGGTCGCCGAGATCGGCACCGCATACGGCGCGACCGCCGAGGCGATGGCGGCGACGGCGCGCGAGGTGGTGACGGTGGAGGTCGACGAGGAGCGCGCCGAGGCCGCGGCGCGGCGGGTGCGCGACCTCCCGAACGTCGAGCTCCTCGTCGGGGACTGGCGGGACCACCTGCCGTCGCGGCCGCCCTTCGAGCTCGTCTTCCTGGACGGAGGCGGCGCCAAGACCGACCCGGCGGCGCTCGAGCTCGTCGCGGCGGGCGGCATCTACGTCATGGACGACTTCACGCCGGACCGGCCGGGGCCCGATCCGGTACGCGAGTTCTGGGCCCGGCGGGACGACGTCGTCGTCACGGAGATCCTGACGACGCCGACCACGGCGGCGCTCATCGCCGCGCGGGTGGCGTGACCGCCGAGCGGCGCCGGCTGGGGGCCTACGGGATCGCGGTCTTCGTCGCGGGAGCCGTCCTGCTCGGCGTCGAGATCGCAGCGAGCCGGGTGCTCGCGCCGTTCTTCGGCAACTCGCTGTTCGTCTGGGGCGCGCTGATCGGTGTCGTGCTGACCGGCCTCGCGGTCGGCTACTGGGCTGGCGGCGCGCTCGCGGACCGCCTGCCGAGCCCGCTCCTCATGCTCGGCGCGCTCGCGGCGGGCGCCGCCGCCGTTCTCGCGATCCCGCTCGTCGACGACCCCGTGCTCGAGGCGGTCGTCCGGTGGGATCCGGGGCCGCGCGCCGATCCGCTCGTCGCCGCCGTCTTGCTCTTCGGCCTGCCGAGCGTCGTCCTCGCGACCGCGACGCCGATCGCCGTCCGGCTCGTCACGCGTTCGGTGGCCACCCTTGGCCGCTCGGCCGGCCGGCTCTTCGCCGTCTCGACCGCCGGCTCGATCGCGGGCACGTTCGCGACCGCGTTCTGGCTCGTCCCCGAGCTCGGCACCGACCAGCTCCTCGCCTTCGCCGCCGCCGCGCTGTTCGCCGCCGCCACGCTCTTCGCGCTCGTCCATCGGCTGGTCGTGCCGTCGGCGGCCGCGCTCGCCGCCGTCGCGGGCGCCGCCGTCGCGGCGGTCTCGCTCGCGCCGGCCTCGGGCGGCACCCTCTCCGGCGCCGCTGCACGGAACTGGTCTCCGATCTACCGGCTCCAGCGCGACCGGAGCACCGCCGAGCAGATCGACTCCGGCGGCCTCCGCGTCCGCCTCCGGAAGGACTCGCGCTACCACCGCATCACGGTCGCCGACGACCAGGACTCGCGGTACCTGCGCTTCGACAACTCCTTCCAGAGCGGCATGTTCCTGAAGAGCCCGTTCCGGACGCGCTTCCGGTACACGGACTTCTTCGACCTGGGGCTGGCGTACGACCCGTCCGTGCGGGACGTGCTCTTCGTCGGGCTAGGCGGCGCCTCGGCGCCGAAGCGCTTCTGGCGCGACCTCCGCGGCGTGCGGATCCAGGTCGCAGAGCTCGACCCGGCGGTCGTGGACGCCGCGCGAAGGTTCTTCTCGCTCCCGCGCGACCCACGGCTGCGCGTCTCGGTCGAGGACGGCCGCCGCTACCTCGTGCGCCACGACGAGCGCTGGGACATGATCGCGATCGACGCGTTCTACGCCGACGCAGTCCCGTTCCACTTGACGACGCGCGAGTTCCTCGAGCTCGTCCGCAGCCGTCTGCGGCCGGGCGGCGTCGTCGTCGCGAACGTGATCGGGGCGATCGGCGGCTCCGAGTCGAAGCTCTTCCGCTCCTTCTACCGTACGTACCGCTCGGTCTTCCCGACGGTCGTCGTGCACCCGGTCCGCGACCCCGGCGACACGAGCGACGAAACGGTGCGGAACCTGATCCTGGTCGCGACGGAGGGCGCCGCGCCGCCGCGCGCCTTTCTGGAGGAGCGGTGGCGCGCGCGTCGCGAGCGGAACCCGCTCCTGCCGGACCTCACTCGCGCGATCCGCGACCGGTACACGCGCGACATCCCCTTCGAGGACGTCCCGGTGCTCACGGACGACTACGCGCCGACGGACGCGCTGCTCGTGGACTAGCCGCGGAGCATCGGGCGCGTGAGGCAGGTCGGGCCGCCGTCGCCCTTCAGCGAGAGCTCGTCGCCCTTGTAGACGCGGACGTCGACGCCCGCCGCCTCCATGCGCCGCCGCGTCCGCGGGTTGCCGTCGAGCGCGAGCGCGACGCGCGGGCCGAGCGCGAGGACGTTGCAGCCCAGCGAGTCGTACTCCTCGGCCGGGACCTCGACGGTCTGGACGCCGCGCTCGGCGAGCAGCTGGAGCAGCCGCGTGGGAGCGAGCGGCGGGTAGACGAGCGCGAGGTCGGCGTCGAGCGGGCTGACGAAGGAGAGCAGGTGCAGGACCTCCCCGGGGCCGCGGTAATGCGGGAGGTCGAAGGTAAGGACGTCGACGTCCGGGAGCACGCGGCGGAGGGCCTCCGCTCCGGCCTCGTTCGTGCGGTAGCCCAGCCCGACTAGGAGCGTCCGCTCGTCGAGCCAGAGTGTGTCGCCGCCCTCGGCGAGCGCAGGCGCCTCGAGCCGCGCCGCGATCGGCACGCCCGCCCGCTCGAGGTCGCGGCCGAGCGCCTCCGGCTCGTCCCGGCGGAGCTCCTTTCCGGGGCGGAGGAGGATCGCGCCCGAGTCGGCGACGAGCGCGGGGTCGTACGCGTAGATCGCGTCGAGCCCGCCCGGCAGCGGCTCCTGCGCGTAGACGACTTCGGCGCCGAACTCGGCCAGCTCGGCAGCGAAGGCATCGTGCTCGGCGGCGAGGCCGACCGCATTGGGCTCGGCGCGCCAGCCGAACTCGCGCCAGCGGGCGCAGTCCTCCGCCCGCGGCGCGCGGACGAGCACACGCCGGAGCGTCGCCGTCTGGCTCTGGCACCCGAACCGAGTCTCGTCGAGAACAGCCATCACCCGAAGAATGCCTTCGCCACGTCGAACCATTCGGGCGGGACGGTCTTCAGCTCCGCGGTCGCCTCCGCCAGCGAGACGTCGACGATGGCGTCGCCCCGCAGGGCGGCCATCCGGCCGAACCGCCCCTCGTGGACGAGATCCGCCGCCTTCAAGCCGTAGCGCGTCGCGAGGATCCGGTCGCGCGGGGTCGGCGTGCCGCCGCGCTGCACGTGCCCGAGGACGGTGACGCGCGTCTCGTAGCCCGTCCGCTCCTCGATCGCCTTCGCGAGCCGGTCGCCGACCCCGCGGGCCGACAGCCGGACGTGGCCGAACTGGTCGACCTCGTCCTCGGCGCCCGCGCCACCGTCCTCGTCCAGCTCGTAGCCCTCGCTGACGACCACGATGGAGAAATCCTTTCCGCGGTCGTGCCGCCGACGGAGGTCGTCGCAGCACTCGTCGACCGAGATCGGCTGCTCGGGGATGAGGATCACGTCCGCGCCCCCCGCGATCCCGCTGTGCACGGCGATCCAGCCCGTGTGCCGGCCCATGACCTCGACGACCATGACGCGGTTGTGCGACTCCGCGGTCGTGTGCAGGCGGTCGATCGCCTCCGCCGCGATGAAGACGGCCGTGTCGAAGCCGAAGGTGTAGTCGGTCGCCGAGAGGTCGTTGTCGATCGTCTTCGGGACCCCGACGACCGGGAAGTCGTGCTCCGCGTGCAGGCGCGCGGCCACGCCCAGGGTGTCCTCGCCCCCGATCGCGACGAGCGCGTCCAGGCCCTCCGAGCCGAAGTGCTCGAGGACGCGCTCGACGCCGTCGTCGATCCGGAAGGGGTTCGTCCGCGTCGTCCCGATGATCGTCCCGCCGCGCGGGAGGAGGCCGGACACCTCGCGCGGCCCGAGCGGCGTGAAGAGGCCGTCGACGAGCCCGCGCCACCCCTCGAGGACGCCGACCACCTCGTGCCCGCGCGAGAACGAGCGCCGAGCGACCGCACGGATGACCGCGTTCAGGCCCGGGCAGTCACCGCCGCCGGTGAGAACGCCGACACGCATCGGCCGAGTCTAGGGGCCTGCCCCTCTCTGCCGCGGGTTCCAGATGATCTCCCACAGGTGCCCGTCGGGATCGCGGAAGTAGCCCGAGTAAATCCCCCAGGGCCGCTCGTGCGGCTGCTCCGTCAGGGTGGCGCCGGCCGCTTCCGCCTGGGCGAGCACGGCGTCCACGTCCGCTCGGCTCGCGACGAGCCGGCCGATGCTGAACGGCCCGATCGTCGGCTCGAGCGGCATGTTCGCGTCCTTCGCGAGCTCGCTGCGCGGATACAGGGCCAAGACGAGCCCGCCGCGGAGCTCGAACATCGCCGCCGCCCCGGCCGGCGTCGTCTCGTCGCCTTCGAACTCGGTCCCGATCACTCCCGGCGACTCGAAGCCGAGAGCGCGGTAGAACGCAAGCGCCCGCTCGAGGTCGCTCACGCCGAGCGTCAGGACGTTGATTTGAGGCTTGATGCCGCGATCCTAGAAGTGCCGAAGGTGGGAGTCGAACCCACACGGCCCGAAGGCCACCGGATTTTGAGTCCGGCGCGTCTGCCAGTTCCGCCACTTCGGCGCACCGGAACAGTAGCCCGGTATTTTGAGAGCCACACGAGGGTTGTCGGAGCAGAAAGGAGGGGTTCCACGGGGGGACCACGGTTCACCCGGCTTGAAAGCAACGCTCCGTGCCTGGATACTTGCCGCCACGGCGCAGTGACGGCGTCGGTCATCGTCGCGGGACGGAGGAGGATCTTGTGAGGAAACGCCCGTTCTTGGCGCTGCTCATAGCGGTCGCGGCGCTCGCGCTCGTCGCGTCGGGCTGCGGAAGCAAGGAGAGCAGCAGCAACAACACCACGTCAGGCTCGAGCGGCGGCAACGTAACCGCCCTGCCGGCCTCGTCCTGCCAGGCCATCTACTACGAGGGCAGCGGCAAGCCCGACTACATCATCGCGTCGGATCTTCCGCTCCAGGGGTCGAGCCGGACGCAGACGATCGAGATGACGAAGGCGATCAAGTTCGCCCTCAAGCAGCACAAGTTCAAGGCCGGCAAGTACAACCTCGGCTACCAGTCGTGTGACGACTCGACGGCGCAGGCCGGCAAGTGGGATTCCGGCAAGTGCTCGGCGAACGGCCACGCGTACGCGAACAACAAGAAGGTGATCGGCGTCATCGGAACGTTCAACTCCGGCTGCGCCGAGATCATCATCCCGATCCTGAACCGCGCTCCGGATGGGCCGGTGGGGATGGTGAGCCCCGCCAACACGTACGTCGGCCTCACGCACGGCGGGCCTGGTACGGCGGCGGGCGAACCGGACAAGTACTACCCGAACGGCAAGCGGAACTACATCCGGATCGTGGCGGCCGACGACTTCCAGGGCGCCTCGAACGCGATGCTGGCGAAGCAGCTCGGGTACAAGAGCGTCTTCATCTTCAACGACAAGGAGGCCTACGGCCTCGGCGTCGCGACGGACTTCCGCGGCTCGGCCAAGAAGCTCGGCCTGAAGATCGCCGGCTTCACGGCGTGGGATCCGAAGGCGTCGAGCTACGAGGCGCTCGCTAACAGAGTGCAGCAGTCGGGCGCCGACGTCGTCTACCTCGGCGGCCTCGAGTGCGAGAACGGCAGCAAGCTGATCAAGGACCTCCGCGCGAAGCTCGGCGCGGACTTCCCGCTGATCGCGCCTGACGGCTTCAGCTCGTTCAGCGACACGTGGAAGAACTCGGGTGGCGCGGCGCTCGGCATGTACATCAGCGTCGCGGGGCTGCCGAACGACAAGCTCGGCCCGGCGGGCAAGAAGTTCGTCAAGGACTTCGGCGCCGAGGTCGGCGGGTCGCCGAACCCGTACTCGGCGTACGGGGCCCAAGCGATGGAGGTCATGCTTGCGGCGATCGAGAAGTCGGACGGTAGCCGTGGGTCGGTCGCGGCCAACCTGATCAAGACGAAGGTGACGGACGGCATCCTCGGCACGTTCTCGATCAACGAGAACGGCGACACGACGTCCAACCCCGTCACGCAGTACAAGCTGCAGAAGGGCGGGAAGACGACGGCATTCAAGACGATCACACCGCCGGCGAGCCTCGTGCCGAAGGTCAGCTGAGCGGAGAGCACCGAGGGTGGGGGAGGAGCTCGAGCTCCTCCCCCGACCCCCTTCGACGGAGGGACCAGTGGCAACGGAGGCGCGGCGCGAGCCTTTGATCGGCATCCGGGGGTTCCGGCCCGACGCGCTGACGATCGTCGGACTCGTGCTCGTGCTCGCGCTCCTCGCCTGGCTCGCCGTCAACCTCGTCAAGACGCCCTGGGACTTCCTCGAGATCACGCTGATCGGCGTCACGGTCGGCGCGATCTACGCGCTCGTCGCGCTCGGGTACACGCTCGTCTACGGCATCCTCGAGCTGATCAACTTCGCCCACGGCGACGTGTTCATGCTCGGAGCGATGATGGCGGCGACGCTCACCGTTTCGACGTTCGCCCTGCACGACAACGAGGCAGCGTCGAACTGGATCCCGGTCGTGCTGCTCACGCTGGTGATCGGCATGGCCTTCTGCGGCTTGCTGAACGCGACGATCGAGCGCATCGCGTACCGCCCACTGCGGGGGGCGCCTCGGCTCGCGCCGCTGATCACGGCAATCGGGATGTCCTTCATCCTCCAGAACGTCGGCCTCGCGTGGAAGGGCGCGAACTACGTCCCGGTGCCGAACATCCTTCCTCGCGGGAACATCTTCAAGCTGGAAGACGCCGACTACCAGTGGAACAAGCTGATCGTCTTGATCGTAACCATTCCCGTCCTCGTCGGCCTCGTGTTCCTCGTCCAGCGCACGCGCCAGGGGAAGGCGATGCGGGCGACGGCCCAGGACTCGGACGCCGCCGCGATGATGGGCATCAACGTCAACCGCACGATTTCGTTCACGTTCCTGATCGCAGGCGCGCTGGCGGGCGCGGCAGGCCTCCTCTACGCGCTGTACGTGACGAACGTCCGCTATGACCAGGGCTTCCAGCTCGGGCTGATCGCCTTCACCTCGGCCGTCCTCGGCGGCATCGGCAACCTCCCCGGAGCGGTGCTCGGCGCGCTGCTGATCGGCCTGATCCAGGCGTATAACGAGGGCCTCAACTGGCATGCCCCCGGCAGCGATTGGACACAGTCGATCGTCTTCAGCATCCTCATCCTCATCCTCGTGTTCCGACCCGAAGGGCTTCTCGGCGAGCGGACGCCGGAGGGCGGCTGATGGCCCGCCCGAGCAATCTCGAGGTTCGCGAGCGGTGGAGAGCGCGGTCACCGCTCGAGCTGCGCATCGTCATCGCGGTCGTCGCGGTCGGCGTCGGCTGGGCGGTCCTCGCGGGGTTCGGCCAGTTTGGGGTCGCGGCGATTCTCGTCGGCCTCGTGTTCGTGTTCCTCTACGTGCCCCCGTGGGACAGCCTCCGCGTCGGGGAGTACCGGATCGGCCGCTGGGTGCGACCGCTCGGCCTGCTCGCGCTCGCTTTGACGTACCCGTTCTACTTCGACCGGATGTTCGAGATCCCGATCTTCGGTGCCTTCCCGGACATCGCGACGGGCGTCGTGATGCTCGTCTTCATCATGATGGCGATCGGCCTCAACATCGTCGTCGGCTACGCCGGCCTCCTCGACCTCGGGTACGTCGCGTTCTACGCGATGGGCGCGTACACGGTCGCGTGGTTCGCCTCGGTGCAGTTCGCGAACCACGACGTCCACTTCTGGGACGTTGGCGTTGGGCCCGGGGTGCCCGGTTTTCACATCTCGATCTGGCTTCTCCTGATCGCGGCGGGGGTCCTCACGGCCGTCACGGGCGTGATCATCGGCCTCCCGACGCTCCGGCTCCGCGGCGACTACCTCGCGATCGTCACCCTCGGCTTCGGCGAGATCCTCCCGCAGATCGCCCGCAACGGCGACAACCTGTTCGGCACGGGCTTCAACCTCACGAACGGCCCCAACGGGATCACGCCGATCGACGCCCCAGGGTTCTTCGGCGTGAACTTCCTGACCGGCTCAGGCACGTTCTGGACAAGCGAGCGGCTCTTCTACTGGACGGCGCTCATCCTCGTCCTCCTCACGGCGTTCTGCTCGTGGCGGCTCCGCGACTCGCGGCTCGGGCGCGCCTGGATCGCGATCCGCGAGGACGAGACCGCGGCCGCCGCGATGGGCGTCCCGCTGATGCGGACGAAGACGTGGGCCTACGCGACCGGGGCGTTCTTCGGCGGCGTCGCCGGCGCGTTCTACGCGAGCTTCAAGAGCGCGACCTTCCCCGGGGACTTCTTCTTCAACATCTCGGTCTTCATCCTCTGCATGGTCATCCTCGGCGGCATGGGCAACATCCTCGGCGTCGTCGTCGGAGCCGCGTTCCTCGCCTATCTCGACCGCGAAGGGCTCGCGAACATCGGCGACTGGATCAATCGGCACTTCAACGCCAGCATCGACGTCCCGAAGTACGAGTTCGGGATCTTCGGGATCATCCTGCTGGTGGTGATGCTCTTTCGCCCGGAGGGGCTCATACCGAGCTCGAGACGTGCGGCCGAGTTCCACGAGGGCGTCTCGGACCAGCCGCTCTACGACCAGACGCACAACTGATGGCCGACCTACTGACAGCACAAGGCGTGCGCAAGGAGTTCGGCGGCCTCACCGCTGTGAACGATGTCGACTTCACGGTTCCGGAAGAGTCGATCGTGAGCCTGATCGGCCCGAACGGCGCGGGGAAGACGACCTTCTTCAACATGCTTACGGGCGTGTACAAGCCAACCGCCGGCAGGATCGAGTTCCGCGGCGAGAACGTCACCGGCAAGCCGCCGCACGCGATCACCGAGCGGGGCATGGGCCGGACGTTCCAGAACATCCGCCTCTTCCAGAACATGACCGCGCTCGAGAACGTTCTCGTCGGAATGCACGCGCGCCTGAAGGGCGGGATCATGGGCTCGATTACCCGCTTCCCGGGCTCTCCGGTCGACAAGGAGGAGGGGGAGGCGCGGGAGAAGGCGCGCGAGCTCCTCGCCTTCTGCGAGCTCCGCGGGCGCGACGGTGTGACCGCGCGGGAGCTCTCCTACGGCGACCAGCGGCGGCTCGAGGTGGCGCGTGCCCTCGCGACCCAGCCGAAGCTTCTCCTCCTCGACGAGCCGACCGCGGGCATGAACCCGCAGGAGACGTCCGACTTTACGGCGTTCGTCGAGCGGCTCCGCCGGGAGGAGAGCCTCACCGTGCTCCTCATCGAGCACGACATGCGGGTGGTGATGGGCGTCTCGGACCGCGTGACCGTCCTCGACTACGGCGAGAAGATCGCCGAAGGCACTCCGCAGGAGGTGCAGCGCGACCCGCGCGTCATCGAGGCCTACCTCGGCTCGGCGGCGGTGGAGGCGGAGGCATGACGAGCCCGGGCGGAAACGGGAGCGCCAAGGTCCTCGAGCTCAAGGACGTGAACACGTACTACGGCTCGATCCACGCGCTCAAGGGCATCTCGCTCGAGGTCTACGACGGCGAGGTTGTCACGCTCATCGGGGCGAACGGCGCGGGCAAGTCGACGACGCTCCGGTCGATCAACGGCCTGAACCGCCCGCGGAAGGGGACGATCACGTTTCGCGACCGCGACATCACCTCGACGCCCGCGGACCAGATCGTGAAGATGGGCATCTCGCAGTCGCCGGAAGGCCGGCGGCTCTTCCCGCGCATGAGCGTGCTCGAGAACCTCGAGATGGGCGCCTTCCAGCGCAAGGACCGGAGCGGGATCCGCGAGGACCGCGACCGTGTCTTCGAGCTCTTCCCGCGGCTCGCCGAGCGGCGCCACCAGAAGGCCGGGACGATGTCGGGCGGCGAGCAGCAGATGTGCGCGATGGGCAGGGCGCTCATGGCGCGGCCGAAACTGCTCATGCTGGACGAGCCGTCGATGGGCCTCGCGCCGATCTTCGTCGAGCGGATCTTCGAGATCGTGAAGGAGATCAACCAGCAGGGGACGCCGATCTTGCTCGTGGAGCAGAACGCGCTCATGGCGCTCGACGTCGCCGTGCGCGGCTACGTGCTCGAAACCGGCCGCGTCGCCCTGGAGGGCCCGGCCGCCGAGCTGCGCCAGAACGAGCAGGTGCGCAAGACCTACCTCGGCGAAGGCGACTAGGCGAGCCGCCACGTCGTCGGTCGCTTCGGATCCCCGCCGCACGACTCGGGGCGCGGCGGGTCGAGGGCGACGGGCTCGACGCGCAGGTCGAGCTCGGCGGCCGGGTCGTCGGCGATCTCGAGCCGTCCCGTCTCGCGGCGGGCGAAGTAGTCCACAGCCTGCGCCTCGGGCTCGAGCGCCGACCGGCCGCGGAAGTGTTCGAGGACGATGCGGCCGTCGCGGTGCGCGGCCACGACGCGGCGCGCCGCCTCGGCGTCGAGCCGCCCGTAGACGAGGCCTTCGGGCAGGCAGACGAGGTTCGGCGCGAACCGGTGGCCGCCGACGTGCGACGTCTCCCACAGCCGGTCGCCGAGCTCCGGCGCGAGCGCCCGCGCCAGCTCGCGGCCCGCGAATCCGCAGCACACGTCGCGGCGCCCGTTCGTGCACACGAGGTAGAGCGGCCCCTCGACCCGCTCGCCGCGCGCGTCGAGGTCCGGCTCCGGCAGCAGCTCGACGAACGGCTCCGGCGGCGCGCAGGAGACGCGGAAGATGCGGCGCGCGCGGCCGCCACGACGGCGGAACGGCCGAATCAGGCCGACCCGAACGCCCTTGTCCTTCCCACGAGCTTCCAGCTCGCCGAAGCCTGCCTCGGCCACGGCTTTCTCGCCCCACGCCGCCGGCTCCTCGATCAGGAGCCACTCGCGGGCGAATGGCGCCGTCGCGTACAGCGGCTCCCCGAACGCAATGGAGAGCTCCGAGCACCTCACGCCGTCACACGCAGAGGAAAGTACGGCGGGGCCAACAGGAAGCCGATTCGCGGCGGCCGGCCGGCGCGGCCGGTGGCCATCTCGAGCGCGGGCCCGAGCCCGTGCGCGGGCACGAACCCGAGCTGCCGGGCGGCGACCGCGTCGCGGCAGCCGGCGACGACGACCGCGCCGAGGCGGTCGAGCGCCGGGCGGCAGGCGGCCCACTCCGCGAACGGCGCCAGCGGGTGGCACGCGCGACCGGACCGGTACGCCTCGACCGACCGGTCGTCGCGCGCGATCGCCTCCGCGACCGCGTCGGGCCCGCCGCCGCTTCGAGCCGCCTGGAAGAAGACCCGGTAGGGGTGCTGCGTCGGGTGCGTGAAGGCCCGCATGAAGCGGTGGAGCAGGATCGCCGTCCCCCCGGGCGCGAGCGGAAACGAGTCGCGCCACAGCCGCAACGCGAGCCCGAGGCCGAGATAGGCCGCCAGCAGCGGGTTCGGCCGCTCGCGAGGCAGGTAGGGCGTCGCGCGCGGGATGCCGATGCAGATCGCGTCGAGCCGGCCTGCGAGCTCCGCCCCGCGCAGCTCGACGCCGCGGAGCAGCGCCTCCGCGTGAGCCACCGACGGCCGCCCCGCGAACGCCGCGGCGGCGCTCAGCTCCAGGGGAAGCGAGCGCAGGACGCGCGCCCGAATCGGCCCCGGGGTGACGCCGAAGAGCCGCCGGAGCGGCGAGCGCGCCACCCGCTCCACCGCTGCCGCGTCGTACGGGTATCCCTGCAGCGCGCCCGAGACCCGCGGGTGGTTGAGCACGAGCGAGACGCCGAGGAGCGGCACCCGCGCGGCCAGCGCCCGCTCGAGCGCGCTCGCCGCCTGCCAGCCCTCCGAGCCGGCGGTCTCGAGCAGCGACTCGCCCCCGCCCGATGCCGCGATCGTGTCCGCGTCGCCGGCGGCGAGGAGCGCTCCGGCGCCGCCGTGCAGCACGGTCTCGGCGGCCGTCACGACGACGACGAGGTCGGTCTCGACGAGCGCAGGGTGGACGCGCGCCGGGCCGACCTCCACGAGCCCGGGATCCTCGGCGTCGTGCACCGCCACGCGCCCGTGGAAGCGGCGCGCGAACTCCGGCGTGACGAGCGCCGCGAGCTCCCGCGGGCCGGCGCGGCGCGCGAGCCCGCCGGCGAGGAGGATCGTCTGGTAGCCGCTCGGCACGCCGAACCGCTCGAGCTCGTCGACGGCCGCGCCGATCGCGAGCTGCCGCGGATCGCGCTCGGCGCCGGGAATCGGCAGCGCCGGCGGCTCGACAACGATCGTCGCCCGCCGCGCCTCGCGCGCGAGCTCCGCGAGCGGCGGCCCTGCCAGGGGAAAGCGAAGGGCCTCGCGCACCGCGGCGGCCACGTCGGCGAGCGCCTCCCGGGGCGGCGGGGGGCGCAGCACGACGTCGCCGTCGCCCGCGTTTGCGACGACGAGGCGCGTCCCGGAGAGGAGCGGTACCCGCGGCATTGCGGACACTAGAGTTGCAGGGAATGCCGAAGACCTTGACCGGAGCCGAGCTCCAGCTCGACGACGCGCCCGCGCGCGAGGCCGAGCTCTTCCTCGTCGACGGCAACAACCTGGCCTACCGCGCGTTCTTCGCGCTTCCCGAGGAGCTGGCGACGAGCGAGGGCTTCTCGACGAACGCGCTCCTCGGCTTCACGAACATGCTCTTCAAGCTGCTCTCGGACTACCGTCCGAAGGGCGTCGCCGTCGCCTGGGACACGCGGCCGGTGCACCGGACGGAGCTGTCCGAGGAGTACAAGTCCGAGCGGCGTCCGATGCCCGACCTCCTGCGGGAGCAGTTCCCATACTTCCGGCCGATCGTCGAGGCCTTCGGCTACCGCAACCTGGAGTTCGAGGGCTGGGAGGCGGACGACGTGATCGCGACGCTCGCCTCGCGCGCCGACGAAGCCGGGCTCAAGACCTGCATCGTCTCCACCGACCGCGACGCCTTCCAGCTCGTCTCCGAGAACGTCTGCCTGATGATGACGCCGCGGGGCGTCGCGGACGTGCACGTCTACACGCCGGAGCGGGTGGAGGCGCGCTACGGGATCCCGCCCGAGCGCGTGCCGGACTTCATCGGGCTCAAGGGCGACAGCTCCGACAACATCCCCGGCATCCCCGGGATCGGCGACAAGACGGCCGGTCAGCTGGTCGCGCAGTACGGGTCGTTGGAGGGGGTGCTCGAGCACGTCGACGAGCTTTCGCCCGCGCGCGCGAAGAACATCCGGGAGAACTCGGAGCAGGCGCTCGTCTCGAAGGAGCTCGCGACGATGCGGCGCGACCTCGACATCGACTGCGACCCGGCCGAGCTCGTCCTCGCGCCGCCCGACCGCGGCCAGCTCAAGGAGATGTTCAGGCGCTTCGAGTTCCGCAACCTCCTCGGCCGCGTGGACGAGCTGGACGCGGCCCTTCCGGCCAGGCCGATGCGCGTCGAGGGGACGGAGGTCGAGTGGCGCGAGGGAACGCTCGAGGACCTGCGGCTCGGCCGGATCGGGCTGGCCGTCGAGGACGGGCGGTTCGCGGTCGCGACCGAGGAGGGCGTCGTGGTCGGCGAGTGGCGGCCCGAGCTCGAGGCGCGGCTCCGCGACGCCGAGATCGTCGCGCACGATTTCAAGTCCTTGCCGAGGCTCACCATGCAGCCGGCCGAAGACACGATGATCGCCGCGTACCTGATCGAACCGTCGCGCTCGGAGTACGAGCTGGACGAGCTCGCCGAGGAGTACGGCCTCGTCCCGGTGCCGAGCCCGCCGGCCGACGAGGAGACGACGGCGCTCGTCCGCCATGCGGAGGCGGCGCGGCGTCTCGCCGCCCCGATGCGCGAGCGGCTCCGCGAGCGCGGCTCCGAGCGGCTCTACGACGACATCGAGCTTCCGCTCGCGGCGGTGCTCGCGTCGATGGAGGACGCGGGTGTCCGCATCGACGACTATCGGATGGGCGAGATCACGGCCCGGCTCCGCGACCGGCTCGAGGAGCTCGAGGCGCGCGGCTACGAGCTCGCGGGCGAGGAGTTCATGCTCGGCTCGACCCAGCAGGTCGCGCGCATCCTCTTCGAGAAGCTGGAGCTCACGCCCGGCCGCAAGGGGAAGACCGGCTACTCGACCGACACGCGCGTTCTTCGCTCGATCCGCGGCGACCACGAGATCGTGGGCGTGATCGAGGAGTGGCGCGAGTACTCGAAGCTCCTGAACACCTACCTCGAGCCGCTGCCGAGCCTCATCTCGGGGACCGACGGCCGGCTGCACACGACCTTCAACCAGACGGTCGCGGCGACCGGCCGGCTCTCGACGTCGAACCCGAACCTCCAGGCGATCCCGATCCGCACCGAGCTCGGGCGCGAGATCCGCTCCGCCTTCGTCGCCGAGCCGGGCTGCCGGCTGCTCTCGGCCGACTACTCGCAGGTCGAGCTGCGGATCCTCGCCCACGTCTCGGGGGAGCCGAAGCTGCGCGAGGCCTTCGCCCGTGGCGACGACATCCACCGCGCGACCGCCGCCGAGGTGCTCGGCCGGGACCCGGCGGCGCTGACGACCGGCGAGCGCGCGATCGCGAAGATGATCAACTTCGGGATCGTGTACGGGATCTCCGCCTTCGGGCTCTCGGAGAACCTGGAGATCCCGCGCGAGGAGGCGCAGGAGTACATCGACGCGTACCTCGCGCGCTTCCCGCACGTCCAGGACTTCATCCAGCGGACGATCGAGCAGGCGACGCGCGACGGCTACGTCACGACGCTGCTGGGGAGGCGCCGGCCTGTCCCGGAGATCCGCGCCTCGAACCGGCAGACGCGCTCGCTCGGCGAGCGCCTCGCGGTGAACTCGATCATGCAGGGCTCGCAGGCGGACATCATCAAGGTCGCCATGGTGGCGATCCACCGCCGCGTGCGCGACGAGGGACGCTCGGCGCGGCTTGTCCTCCAGGTGCACGACGAGCTCCTGCTCGAGGTGCCCGAGGCGGAGGCCGGCCCGGTGAAGGAGCTCGTGCGCAAGGAGATGACGAGCGCGTTCCCGCTCGACCCGCCGCTTGCCGTGGACGTGGGCGTCGGCGACGACTGGAACGACGCGAAGAGCTGACTCCGGCGCTCCGCATCGGCAAGGTCTACGCCGACGCCTGGCGCCTCTACCGGCTGCTCCTCCGTCGCACGATCGTCACCGGCGCACTCGTCTTCGGCGTCGTCGCGCTCTTCGACGTCGCGCGCGACCACACCCCTGGACGCGGAGCGGCGATCGGCTTCGGGATCCTCGGCTTCGTCCTCGACTGGGGCGCTCCGGTGTTCGTCCAGGGCGCGCTGATCGAGATCGTTCGGAACGTCCACGAGGGCCGAGCGGTCAAGCCGATCGGCGCGCTCTACGAGAAGGCGCGCAAGCGCTTCCGGCCACTGTTCTGGGGCCTCGCTCTTCTATTCGATCGGCGTCTTCTTCGGCCTGCTCCTGCTGGTCGTCCCCGGACTCCTCGTGGCGGCGCGCTGGTCGCTCATGGCGCCCTTCGTCGTGCTCCAGGACGAGGATCCCGGAGATGCTCTCGACAAGTCGCGCGCGACCGTGATGGGCCGGACCGGCCGGGTGATGTGGATCGTCGTCGCGACCTTCGTCCTCGTCTCGGGCACGTCGGCGCCGGTCTTCTACTTCCTCCCAGGCGGAGCCGCCGCCCCGATCCTGTTCTCCTTCGTCTGGAGCTCTCTGACCGCGCCGTTCGAGGCGCACGTCCTGAGCGTCGTCTACTACCGGCTGACCGACCCCGAGCGGCCGGTGATCCACGGTGGGTGAGATCGCCTTTCGTCCGCTCGGGCGCGACGACCTCGGCCTCATGTACGAGTGGCTCCGGCGCGAGCACGTGCGGCGCTGGTGGGACGAGCACGCGACCTACGAGGACGTCGCTCGGCACTACCTGCCGGCGATCGAGGGCCGCGAGCCGGTCGATCTCTACCTGATCCTCCTCGACGGCCGGCCGGTCGGGTTCATCCAGAGCTACCTGCTTGCCGATCATCCCGACTTCGCGGAGCGGGTCGGGCTCGGCGCGGGTGTGGCCGGCGTCGACCTCTTCGTCGGCGAGGAGGAGCTGACCGGGCAAGGGCTCGGCACCGACGTGCTGCGGGCGTTCGTCCGCGAGGTCGTCTTCGCCGAGCCCGGGACGACCGCTTGCATCGCCGACCCCGACGTGCGCAACACGGCCTCCATCCGCGCCTTCGAGAAGGCCGGCTTCCGCCGCGTCGGCGAATTCTTGGAGCCCAGCGACGGTCAGCTGCACGCGCTCGTCCGGCTTGACCGCGAGGCGTAGGCTCCGCCGGTGCACGTTCGGCTGCCCGACGGGTACGGGATGTTCGTCGAGGAGGTCGGGAGCGGCTTCCCGCTGATCCTCCTCCACGGCGGGCCGGGGCTCGACCACACGCAGTTCAGGCCATGGCTCGACCCGCTCGGGGACGAGCTCCGCCTCCTGTACGTGGACGAGCGCGGCCAGGGGCAGAGCGAGCGCGTCGATCCGGAGACGCTCTCGCTCGAGGTCTTCGCGCGCGACGTCGACCTGCTCGCCGAGGCGCTCGGACTCGAGCGGTTCGCCCTTCTGGGCCATTCGTTCGGCGCGATCGTGACGACCTGGCACGCGACCGAGGTCGGCACCGCCGCCGCGTACGTCGTCTCCGGCGGCGCCGACACGAGCGAGCGGATGATCGCGGACGTCGAGGCCTCGCTCGAGGCGATGGGCGAGCGCGGGGTGGCGATCAAGGAGACGTGGGAGCGGGAGCAGACCGTCGAGAGCGAGGCGGAGCTGAAGGAGCTCCTCGCGGCGCAGATGCCGTTCCACTTCCACGGCGAGGTGCCGCCGGGCTACGGCGACGAGACGGTCGGCTCGCCCGAGGTGCTGCGCTACTTCGCGCGGATCGGCTACGGCGACTTCGACTACCGCCCGCGCCTTCAGAACGTGCGCCGGCCGACCCTCGTGATCGTCGGCCAGCACGACCGCACGACGACCCCGCGCGCCGCCCGCGTCCTCCACGAAGGCATCGAGGGAAGCGAGCTCGTCGTCGTCCCGAACGCCGGCCACATGAGCTTCGTCGAGGATCCGGACCGCTATCTCGACGCGGTCCGCTCCTTCCTGCGCCGCGCCGCCTAGGGCCAGCGGTGGCTCGCGGGGCGCATGTCGAGCGCTCCGCCGTCGCGGCAGGCCCGCGAGACGTAGAGCCTGGGTTGCCGCCGATAGGCCTTCCAGTAGTCCCGCGCGAGGCGCTCGGCGTACGCCCGCCGAATGCCGAGGAGCGCGCCGGCCGCCAACATCGTCTGCATCCCGCGGCAGTCCGCGGCCGCTTCGGCCGCGACGCCGGCGGCGTGCTGGCTCTCGTGGGCGAAGACAAGCAGGGCGAACGCGTCGAGGAACTCCGTCGCGGCCCGCCGTCCGGCGCCGAGCGCCGCCAGCCGCAGGCAGACGTCGCCGCGGAGGTTGATCCGGTGTGCGGGGAGCGAGGTGACGCCGACGGCGCGGGCGTCGACGCGGCCGATCGAGACCTCGCGCTCCTCCCGTAGGAGCCGCCGCCAGTCGCGCCGCGACCAGCACCGGACCTCGACGTGCCGGCGCGACGCGAGCCGAGCGGCGACCCGCTCGAACCGAGGAACGGTCCTGCTCCGCGAGGCCGAAGGCGCGCCCGACGGCAGGTGTCGGAGCTCGCCGGGCGGGAGTTGGGCCAGCCCTTCTTGGAGCAGCCTGAAGCCGTGAATCGCTCGGCGCCGCGCATCGGCCTGCTTGGTCGTACCGCCGGTCCGCACCATCTCCAGGATCTCGGTGCTCGCCCGCCTGAGCGCGGCGCACCCGCGCCGGAAGAGCCGCGCGGCTACGGCCAGCCGCGGCGTCGGCGCAGGCCCGACGTCGGCACCCAGCGTGTCGCGGCAGTGGGCGAGCGGGAGCAGCGCCGCCGTCGCGTTCACCTGCGTCGCGACCTGCCGAATGCGGCCCGCGGCCGCGGCGATCTCGTCCTGCCAGACGCCTGCCCGGCGCAACCAGACGAGCTCGGCGCTCGTCGCCCAGCCTCCGGCCGAGGCGTGTGCCGCCGGGGCGTCGATGCTCACTTCGTGGCCTCCGCAGGCGGCCAGCGCGAACGCGGCCGCTCCGAGAGCCGCTGCGCCCGCCGCTCTCTTCACCATTCCGTGATGCCCGGTCGGCCTGCCCGGAAACGCGTAGCGAAGCGCAAAAAGGCGTTCGGCCCCTGGCTATACTGACCCGCTGCCAATGCCGCCGGAAACCATCGACACGCAGGACCCGGAGCTCGAAGAGGGAGTCTGGACCCGGAACGAGGAAGGGGAGCTCGTTCCGGACTACGACTCGACCTTCCCGACCATCAACGAGGGCGAGGTCGTGCACGGCACGGTCGTGCGGGTCGACAAGGACGAGGTGCTCGTCGACATCGGCTACAAGTCCGAAGGCGTCATCCCCGTCGCCGAGCTCTCGATCCGCCGCTCCGTGAACCCGGCCGACGAGGTTTCGGTCGGCGAGCAGATCGACGCGCTCGTGATGACGAAGGAGGACACGGAGGGCCGGCTGATCCTCTCGAAGAAGCGCGCCCGCTTCGAGCTCGCGTGGAAGAAGATCGAGGAGGCGGCCGAGTCCGGCGACCCCGTCACCGGCAAGGTGATCGAGGTCGTGAAAGGCGGGCTCATCCTCGATCTCGGCGTCCGCGGCTTCCTGCCCGCCTCGCTCGTCGACATCCGCCGCGTCCAGGACCTGGACGAGTTCCTCGGCCAGGAGCTCCGCTGCAAGGTGATCGAGCTCAACCGGTCGCGGAACAACGTCGTCCTCTCGCGCCGCGCCGTCCTCGAGGAGGAGCGCAAGGACCAGCGGCAGAGGATCCTCGACCAGCTGAACCCGGGCGAGGACGTCGAGGGCACGATCTCGAACATCGTCGACTTCGGCGCGTTCGTCGACCTGAACGGGATGGACGGGTTGATCCACATCTCCGAGCTCTCGTGGAGCCACGTGAACCACCCGTCGGAGGTGCTCGAGATCGGCCAGAAGGTCAAGGTGCGCGTGCTCGACATCGACCGCGAGCGCCAGCGCATCTCGCTCGGCCTCAAGCAGACGCAGTCCGATCCGTGGCAGCAGGTGCTCGAGAGCTACCGCGAAGGCGACGTGGTCGAGGGCCGCGTCACGAAGGTAGTCACCTTCGGCGCCTTCGTCGAGATCCTCCCGGGGGTGGAGGGGCTCGTGCACATCTCCGAGCTCGCGCAGCACCACGTCGAGAATCCCCGCGAGGTCGTCTCGCAGGCTGACGCCGTGAACGTGCTGATCCTCGAAGTGGACGCGGACCGGCGCCGCCTCTCGCTGTCGCTGAAGCGCGTCGAGGACGGCTCGGTGCCGAAGCCCCGCGCCGACGGCGCCGAGTCGATCCACGCCGCGCCGGATCTCGGGCTCTCGGAAGACGTCTTCGCGGAGGAGCCTCCGCCGCCCGCCGCCGAGGCAGAGCCCGCCGCGGAAGAGCCCGAGGCCGAGCCCGAGCCCGCTCCGGACGAAGAGCCTGCGGCCTAGGCCGCTCGCCGTCGCCATTACCGGCGGCATCGGCGCGGGCAAGAGCGAGGCTCTGAAGGCGTTCGCGCGGCGCGGGGCGGAGGTCGCCTCGAGCGACGAGATCGTCCACCGCCTGCTGGCCGAGGACGAGGAGGTGAAGCAGGAGGTCGTCGAGCGCTTCGGCCCGCAGGTGCTCGACGGCTCGGGGGCGATCGACCGCGCGGCGCTGGCGCGGCTCGTCTTCGCCGACCGGAAGGCACTGGAGGCGCTCGAGGCGATCCTCCATCCCCGGGTCGTGCGAGAGTACTCGGCGTGGCGCGAGGACCTCGGCCGGCGGCCGGACCCGCCGCGAGTGGCGGTCGTCGAGGTGCCCCTCCTCTACGAGACCGGCGGCGAGCGGCGCTTCGACAAGGTCGTCGTGATCACCGCGCCGCCTGAGGTGCGGGCCGCGCGCACCGAGGTCGCGGACGCGCGGGAGGAGCGCCTCCTGCCGGACGACGAGAAGGTGCGGCGCGCCGACTTCGCGTACGTGAACGACGGCTCCCTGGGCGGGCTCGACCGCTTCGTCGGCGAGGTGCTCGAGCGGCTGTCGTGACGCGGGTCCTCGCGCTCCTCGGGGTCGTGGGCGCCGCCGCCGCAGGCTTCGCGTACGTGAACAGCACGAAGCCGCCCTGGTACGAGCGGTTGCGCTACCCGCTCGCCTACGAGCAGATCGTCCGCGGCCACGCGCGGCACTACCGCCTCGACCCGGCGCTCCTCGCGGCGGTCATCTACCAGGAGAGCAAGTTCCGCTCGAGCGCGCGCTCGCGCTCGGGCGCGATCGGGCTGATGCAGCTCCAGCCCGCGACCGCCGAGGGGATCGCGATCCGCACGGGCGGCACGCGCTTCCGGGTCGACGACCTTTACGAGCCGGAGATCAACGTGCGCTACGGCGCCTGGTACCTGCGCCATCTGCTCGACAAGTACCAAGACGAGCGAACCGCGCTCGCGGCATACAACGCAGGCCAGAAGAACGTCGACCGCTGGCTCCGCGAGGGGAGCGGGATCGCCTTCTCCGAGACCCGGGCCTACGTCGACCGGGTCGAGGATCTGAAGCGGATCTACCGCGACGCCTACGGCTCCCGTCTTGGGCCGCCGCCAGTGTGATGTTTGACGGACGCCTTTGTGATGTCATAATGACGTCATGCAGATGGCATCCTTCGTCGAGGCGCTCCAGAGCGACCTCGAGCAGATCGCAGCCGTAGGCGACGACGCGACATCGGCGGCCGCCCAACGTCTCGCCGGCGCGCTCAAGGCCTCCGCGGGCCTTCGTCTTCTCGACGCGCTGACGGAAGCGGCCCTCGAGCTCAACAGCCAGCTTCCCGAGGGGCACGTCGAGGTTCGGCTCGTCGGCCAGGACCCGTCGCTCGTCTACGTCGAGGACGCACCTCAGCAGGCCGCGCCTGCCGCCGAGGACGCGCTGAGCGTCCGCATCACGCTGCGCCTGCCCGAGTCCCTGAAGACCGCGGTCGAGTCGGCCGCCGCCCGCGACGGCGTCTCGGTGAACACATGGCTCGTCCGCGCGCTCGCCCGGGCCGTCTCCGGCTGGGCCTCGCGCGGCACCGGACCGGGCAACCGGCTGAAGGGCTACGCCCGCTCCTGAGAGGAGGACTAATGACCTTCTACCCGCTCCAGTTCGGTCACTTCGAGATTCGGGTCGACGAGCGGCCCCCGCGCCGCACGCCCCCGCCGCTGACCCGTCGGGGAGGCCGGCGATGAGGCACGAGCGCTTCGACACACCCGGGAAGGTCCGCCTCGACCTCTCCGTGTCCGCCGGCGTGATCGACGTGCGCGCGGACGGCGAGGGCGAGACGACCGTCGACCTCGGGCCGCTCCGCTCGAACGACGCCAGCCGCGAGGCGGTCGAGTCGGCGCGCATCCAGCTTCGCGAGCGGGGCGACGCGCAGGAGCTCGTCGTCGACGTCCGCGGCTCGCGCGGGCTCGGCATCTTCTCGCGCGGCGCCGAGGTGCGCCTCGTCGTCCACTGCCCCGCGGGTGCGGAGCTCGAAGCGGAGGGCGGCTCGGCCGACGTGCAGGCTGCGGGTCGCTACTCCTCCGTCTCCGTCCAGACGGGCTCCGGTGACGTCGAGATCGCCTCGGTCGACGGCGACGCGAAGCTCCGGTCCGGGAGCGGCGACCTCTCGCTCGAGCGCGTCGACGGCGAGCTCGTCGCGCAGACGGGCTCGGGCGACGTCGAGATCGGCCGCACCGGCGCGAGTGCTGCGGTTCGCTCGGCCTCCGGCGACGTCGTCGTCCGCGACGCGAGCTTGGAGCTGACCGTGCAGACCGCCTCCGGCGACGTCCGTGTGGAGGCCGTCTCGGTGGGTGAGGTGTCGGTCCAGTCCGCCTCGGGTGACGTCTACGTCGGCGTCCGGAAGGGCCGCACGGTGTGGATGGACGCCAAGTCGATGAGCGGCGAGACGACCTCCGACCTCGACTTGGGCGGCGCGGCCGAAGCGCAGGAGGAGGAAGGACCGCTCGTCGAGCTTCGCATCCAGACGATGAGCGGCGACATCCACATCGCACGGGCGACCGCGACCGCCGATCTGGAGCGATGATCCTCCGCCAGCGCTCGCTCCTCGCGCTGCTCGTCGCCCAGACGATCTCGACGACGGGCATGCAGATGACCTGGCTGGCCCTGCCGTGGTTCGTGCTCACGACGACGGGCTCGGCCGGCCGGATGGTGCTCGTCCTCGCCGCCGAGGCGATCGGCCTGGCCGCCTTCGGCCTGCCCGCCGGCAGCGTCCTCTCGCGGATCGGCTCGCGGCGGCTGATGATGCTGAGCGACGGGCTCCGCGGGCCGCTCACGCTGTCGATCCCGATCCTGCACTGGGAAGGGCTGCTCTCCTTTCCGCTCCTGCTCGTGCTCGTCTTCTGTCTCGGCGCGTTCAGCGCGGGCTACTTCGGCGCGCAGCGAGTGGTCGTCCCGGAGGTGCTCAGCGAGGACGAGCGGCTCGTCGGCAAGGCGAACGCGTACCTCCAGGCCGCGACGCGCGTGACGCTGCTGCTCGGCCCTGCCGCGGCGGGGGTGCTGATCGGCTGGCTCGGCGCCGCGAGCGTGATCGTCATCGACGCCGCCACCTACGCCGTCTCGTTCGCGCTCGTCGGCGTCTTCATCCGCTCCGTCGCGCCGCCCGCCGTGGAGGAGCGCGGCGGCTTCCTCGACGGCCTGCGCTGGATCGTCCGCGACCGGCTGTTCCGCGCCTGGAGCATCGCCTTCCTCGCGGGCGACGCGGCGTGGACGGCCTTCTTCGCGACCGTGCCGGTGCTCGTCGTCGCCGACTTCGGCGCCGATCCGAAGACCGCCGGCTGGATCTTCGCCTCCTTCGGAGTCGGCGCGGTGCTCGGGAACGTCGTCTCGTTCCGCCTCCAGGACCGCTACGACGGGCTCTTCCTGGTCGGGGTCCTCGTCTACGGGCAGGCGCTCCCGGTGTGGGCGCTCGCGTTCCACCCGTCTGCGACGGTGGTCGAGGCGGCGATCTTCTGCTCCGGGCTCTTCAACGGCCTCGTGAACCCGCCGATCCACGCCATCTTCACCCTGCGGCCGCCGCCCGCGATCCGGCCGCGCGTGCTGACGGCCCTCGGCGCCGTCATGGTGCTCTCGGGCCCGCTCGGGCTGGCGGGCGGCGGCCCGGTCCTCAGCACGGCCGGGCCGCACCCGGTGCTCGTCGGCTTCGCCGCAGTCCAGACGCTCGCCATGGCGACCGTGTCCGTCGTCGCCCTGCGCGTCCGGGCGGCCCGCATGGAGCCCGCCCTCCAGCGCGCGGCGTGACGCTTCCGGCGGCACCTCGCGCGCTCGGCGAGCGCGAGTTCCGGCTGCTCTTCTTGGGCCAGACCCTCTCGCTCGTCGGCGACGGGATGGTGAACGTCGCGCTCCCGTTCGCGGTGCTCGACCTCACCGGCTCGGTGACGGACGTCGGCATCGTCTTCGCGGCCTTCACCCTGCCGCTCGTCGCGTTCCTCCTCGTCGGCGGCGTCTTCGCCGACCGCTTCCAGCAGCGCGGCGTGATGGTGGCGTCGGATCTCATCCGCTTCGCCAGCCAGGGACTGGTCGCCGTGCTGCTCGTCTCCGGCCAGGCGCGGATCTGGGAGCTCGTCGTCCTCCAGGCCGTGCGCGGCCTGGCGCTCGCGTTCTTCCAGCCGGCCTCGACGGCGCTGACGCCCTCGACGGTTCCGCCGGGGCTCCTCCAGGAGGCGAACGCGCTGCGCGGGCTCTCGCTCGCCTTCGGCCAGGTGATCGGCCCCGCGCTCGGCGGCTTCGTCGTCGCCGGGGTCGGGCCGGGGTGGGCGATCGGCGTCGACTCCGTGACCTACGCCGTGAGCGCGGCTTTCCTGGTCGCGCTCAGGCTCCCGCGCCGTGAGCCGCTGCCGCCGCAGCCGTTCCTCCACGACCTCCTCGACGGCTGGCGCGAGTTCACCGCGCGGACCTGGGTCTGGTCGAACCTCGCCTTCATCGGGGTCGGGAACATGGTCTTCAACTCGACCTTCGTCCTCGGCGCCGTGATCGCCAAGCGCTCGCTCGGCGGCGCCGACGCCTGGGGCCTGATCCTCGGCACGTTCGGCCTCGGCGCTGTGATCGGCGGCGTCCTCGCCCTGCGGATCCGGCCGCGCCGGCCGCTCGTGACCGCGAACCTCGTGCTGATCGGCTCGGCAGCGCCGCCGGCGCTGCTCGCGCTCCGTCCTCCTCTCGCGCTCGTCATGGCCGGCGCGTTCGTCGGCGGCATCGGCGGCACCATCTTCAACGCCGTCTGGGAGACCGTGCTGCAGCGGCACATCCCGGCCGAGCGGCTCTCCCGCGTCACCGCCTACGACTGGTTCGTCTCCATCGCCGCAAACCCGCTCGGGCAGTCGCTGAGCGGCCCCGCCGCCGGCGTGATCGGGATCGACGCGACGCTCGCCGTCGCCGCGGGCTGGCTGGCGGCCTCGCCGTTCCTGACGCTCGCGATCCCGAGCATTCGGTCACTTACGGACGGGCACGAGCCCGTAGAGGCGCGTATAGCCGACGAAGTAGAGGCGGTGGCCGTCCGAGACGACCGGTGAGAGCGCGCGGCGGCAGCTCGCCGCGACGCATCGCACTCTCACGCCCGCAGAGCGGCGGCGCTACCTCCACACTTAGCGGCATGCAGGGACGTTCGGCCGGGGCGCGGGCGGCGGCGGCAGGCGGCGCCGTCGTCGCGCTCGTCCTGCTCGCGAGCCTCGCCGGCCGACACCCCGCCTGGTCGACCGGCGTCGGCAGGCGGTCGTTTATCGGCGGAGCGTCCGGCTACGTGCTCATCGTCCTCGTGCTCGTGGCGGCCGTCGCGCTCGTCGCCGCCTACGTTCGACTCGCTCGGCGGCAGCGGCAGCAGCTAACCAGAGGCGATCTCAAGCGCGCGCTCGCGCTGCTGCTGGTGATCTTCTTCGCCCTTCTCCTCGCCCGCGCGCTCCACCACGGCCAGGGCGGCGGCGGGGCGGGGCACCCGCTTCCCACGTCGAGCACACACGGAGGCGGAGGCCTGCACGGCGTGCACTGGTCGGGCGCCAGGTGGATCCTCGTGCTCCCGCTGCTTGCCCTGCTCGGCCTCGCGGCCGCGTCCTTCGTGCTCGCCCGGCGTCGCCGGGCACCCGCTCCCGAGGTCGACGAGCCGGTCGCGGAGGCGGTCGTCGCGGTGCTCGACGAGGCGCTCGACGACCTCGGCGACGAGCGCGATCCGCGCCGCGCGGTGATCGCCGCCTACGCACGGATGGAGGACGTGCTGGCGGAGCACGGGCTGGGCCGACGGCCCGCCGAGACGCCGTACGAGTATCTGGCGCGGGTCCTCACCGACCTCAGGGCGAGCGAGCGCTCCGCGCGGCGGCTCACCGAGCTCTTCGAGTGGGCGAAGTTCAGCACGCACGAGGTGAGCGAGCGCATGCGGGCCGATGCGGTCGGCTGCCTCACCCGCCTTCGCGCGGAGGTGGCCAGGTAGAACCGGCAAAGCGCATCGCCGTTCTCGCCCTTGCGGCCGCCGTCCTCGTGGCGCTCGGCCTCCTCGCGGCCGATGTCGCGATCCTCGTCGTCGGTGCGGTGGTGGCCGCCGCGCTCGCCGTGCTGGCCGCCTCGGCCCACCGGGCTCTGCCGAGCCGGTCGCGATTCGACGAGCTCCAGCGCCGGCCGCCTGCTCGCAGCCCGCGTCCGGCCGAGCTCGAGCGGCTCGAGCGGGCGGTCGACCTCGGCGTCGCGCGCGCCGAGGACTTCCACGTGCTGCTGCGACCGGCGCTCCGCGGGATCGCGGCGACGCTCCTGGCCGCGCGCGGGCTCGACCTCGAGCGCGACTCCGAGCGCGTGCGGGAGCTGCTCGGCGAGGAGACCTGGGACCTGCTCCGGCCCGGCCGCGAGCGTCCGTCGAATCCCCACGAGCCCGGCGTGGAGCCGGCCCGCCTCCACCGGCTCGTCGAGGACCTTGAGCGGCTCTGAGTCGCTGATCGTCCTGGAGGACGTGCGCGACGCGGCGCGGCGCATCCTCGACGAGGTCGAGCGCGCGATCGTCGGCAAGCGCGACGTGCTCGAGCTCGTGCTCCTGGGGTTGCTCGCCGACGGCCACGTCCTGATCGAGGACTACCCGGGACTGGCGAAGACGCTGATCGCGCGCTCGTTCGCGCAGACCGCGACCATGAGCTTCTCGCGGATCCAGTTCACGCCCGACCTGATGCCTTCGGACGTGACCGGCTCCTCGATCTTCAACCAGCGCGAGAGCGAGTTCGAGTTCCGGCCGGGCCCGGTCTTCGCGAACCTGCTGCTCGCCGACGAGATTAACCGCGCGCCGCCGAAGACGCAGGCGGCGCTGCTGGAGGCGATGCAGGAGCGCCAGGTCACGATCGAAGGGGTGACGCACCTCCTCGAGCCTCCGTTCATCGTCCTCGCGACCCAGAACCCGATCGAGTACGAGGGCACGTATCCCCTGCCCGAGGCGCAGCTCGACCGCTTCCTGCTGCGGATCGAGGTCGGCTACCCGGAGCGGCAGGACGAGTGGGGCGTGCTCGAGCGGCGGATTGAGCGGACACGCGACGAGGTCGTGCTCGAGCCGGTCGTCGACGGGCCGCGCCTGATCGAGCTCCAGCGCTCGCTCGAGCACGTGCACGTGTCGGAGCCGATCGGCTTGTACATGGTCGATCTCGTCGCCGCGACGCGCGAGAGCCCGCGCCTCCAGGTCGGCGCCTCGCCGCGGGGCACGCTGGCGCTGCTCAAGCTCTCCCGCGCGCGGGCCGCGGTCGCCGGCCGCGACTTCGTCACCCCCGAGGACGTCAAGGCGGTCGCCGTCCCGGCTCTTGCGCACCGGCTCACGCTGCGCCCGGAGCTCTGGGTGCAGCGCGTCCGCGGCGAGGACGTCGTGCGCGAGGCGCTCGAGACGGTGCCGACGCCGCGGGCCCGCGGGTGATCGCCTACGGCGCGTCGAAGCTGCGGGCCTACCTCGTGCTCGGCGCGACGGGGCTCGTCGCCGCGATCGCCTTCGGCGTGCCGGAGCTCGCGGCGCTCGCGGCGCCCTTCCTGGCCATCGTCGCCGTCGGCCTGGCCGGCTTCCGCCGCCCTTCGTTCGCCGTCCGGGCGGAGCTCGACCGCGACCGCGTCCTCGAAGGGGAGGAGGTCGAGCTCGAGCTCCGGGTCGAGGCGGAGGAGCCGGTCGAGCACCTCGACCTCTACGCGGCGATCCCGCCACAGCTCCGGCTCGTGGGAGAGGCACGGAACCCGACGTCGCTGCGGCTCGAGCGAGGTGCGCCCTCGACGCACACGTTGCGCATCGACTGCGTCCGCTGGGGCGGCTACGACCTCGGTCGCCTCGGGGTCCGGGTGCGCGACCCGCTCGGGCTGTTCGTCTTCGAAGACGTCCTCGACCTGTCGGTGCCGCTCAGGGTGTATCCGCGGGCGGAGCGGCTGCAGCGGCTCGTCGACCCGCGCGAGACGCAGGTCTTCGTCGGCGACATCGTCTCGAAGGAGAAACGCGACGGGATCGAGTTCGCCGACCTACGTCCGTTCGGGCCCGGCGACCGGCTGAACCGCGTGAACTGGCGCGCGAGCGCACGCGGCAAGGGGATCTGGGTGAACGAGCACCATCCGGAGCGGAACGCCGACGCCGTGCTCTTCCTCGACACCTTCGCGGACACGGGCGCGGTGGCCGAGCGCACGATCGTCCCGGCGGTGCGTGCCGCGGTCTCGCTCGTGGAGCGGTATCTCGGGCGCAAGGATCGCGTCGGCCTCGTCTCGTTCGGCGGCACGCTGAGCTGGCTCGTTCCCGGACGAGGGCTCGCGCAGCTCTACCGCGTCGTCGACTCGCTCCTCGACACGCAGATCGCGGGGAGCTACGCGCGCGGGGACATCAGCCTCATCCCGCGCCGCATCCTCCCGCCCAAGGCGCTCGTCGTCGCCCTGACGCCGCTCCTCGACGACCGGGTCGTCCGCGCGCTCCTCGACCTGCGCGGACGCGGCTTCGACCTCGTCGTCGTCGAGATCTCCGCGGTGCAGTTCGTCGAGCCCGCCGGCGAGCTCGCCTACCGACTCTGGCTCCTGCGGCGAAAGGCCATGCGGATGCTCTTCCTGAGCTCCGGGATCCCGATCGTCGAATGGCGAGAGTCAGAGCCGCTCTCGGCTGCCCTGGAGGAGGTGGGCGCATTCCGGCGCCGTGGCCGGCAGCCCGCGTAGCGGTCGGGGCGGCGGCGGCCGCGACGACCGTCGCGCTCGTCCTCTATCCGGTCCTCGCGGCCGAGCGACTGGCCGGGATTGCCCTCCTCGCGGGCGGCGCGGCCGCGCTCGTCCTGCTCGCCGGCATCGTCCTCGGAGCGGGCTCGGTCGTGGGCGCCGGCCTCTTCCTCGTCGGCGTCGAATACGCCGCGTCCCTCGTGACGAGAGCGGGAACGACGGGCTACGGCGTCGTCCCGTACGCGGCCGGGTTCGTGCTCGTCGCCGAGCTCGCGTACTGGTCGCTCGAAGCGCCGCACGACTGGGCGCTGCTCCGGCGACGCGCTTCTGTGGTGACGATGCTTGCCGTCGCGGCCTCGGCGGTCGCGGCCCTCGTCGTCGCGGTGGCGGGCGCGTCCTCGGGGAGGAGCGTGGCGTACGAGCTCGTCGCGTTCGCCGGCGCGGTCGCAGCTCTCGCGCTCGTCGCGCGACTCAGCGCGTCCACAACGGACGCAACGGTGCCCGAACGGACGTCAAGGATTCCCTGACAAACGATGCTCACGGCGGTACCATCGGTCTGTGGCATCTGCCGCAGTCGGGTTCCGCTTCGCTCTCGCGATCGTGTTCCTGCTCGCAGGCGTGGCAAAGCTGCCGCGCCGGCGCGAGTTCACGGACGCGGTCCTCGGGTACGGGCTCGTGCCGCCGAACGTCGGACGGCTCGTCGGTCGCTGGCTCCCGTCGTTCGAGCTTGCCGCGGCCGTCCTGCTGGGGGTCGGCCTTGCGACGGCGATCGTCGCCGGGCTGATCGGCCTCCTGCTCGCGGGCTTCTGCGTCGCGATCGTCGCGAACCTGCTGCGCGGACGCTCGATCGACTGCGGCTGCTTCGGCGTCGTCGCGGAACGGCGGATCACGTGGCTCACCGTCGCCCGCAACCTCGTTCTGCTCTTCATGGCCGTGACCGTCGCGGTCGTGGCGCCGGCTGCGTTGTCGCTCGACGAGCTCGTCCGGGCTTCCGACCACGCGGGGGTGTCCGACCGAGCGGCCTTCGGGCTGCTCATGGCCGCCGTCCTGGGCGTGCTCGGCACCTCGGTGGCCCAGGAGGCGATCCGTTTGCGGAGGCTGATGACGGCATTCGAGTCCCGAGGAGCCGGCTCGGCGTGACGGCCCCCTGGATCGCGACCGTCGCGGCGCTCTCGCTCGTCGTCGTGATCCTCGCGTTCGCCGTGCTCGGCGCGCTGCGGCGGGCGACCGTCATCTTCGAAAGCTTCGAGGCGTCCGGGGTGGAGCCGAGCTTCGGTGCCCCCGTCCTCTCCGTCGTCGAGCCCTTCGAGCTCTTCGACCGGAACGGCGAGGTCGTGACGTGGCTCGACTTCGTCGCGGGGCCGACGCTTCTGCTCTTCATGTCGCCTCGGTGCACCGCGTGCACCGAGCTGGTGCGTCGGCTCGGTGGCGTGGGCCGGTACGTCGAGGACGTCCCGCTCACGATCGTGATGAACGACACGCCGGAAGGGCGAGCGGTCGAGTTCCCGGCCGAGATGCACGTGCTCTACCAGCGCGACAGCCGAGCCACGAAGGCCTTCGACAACCGCGCCACGCCGCAGGCCTACGTCGTCGACGGGACGGGCCTCGTGCTCGACCGGCGGGTCCCGAGCTCGCTCGACGATCTCAGGAAGATGGCGCAATTCCAGCGGACGAGCGGCCGGTCCGAGACGCCCGTGGCCGAGGAGGCCCGGGCGTAGAGACGACACATCTCGAACTTCGGGGAGGAAAGCATGAAGACAATCGAGATCGCTTCCGACGCCGAGCTCGACGGGGCGCTTACCAGCCGCGGGAGCTTCCTCCGCCGCTTCGGCGCCACCGTCGCGATCGGCATGGGCGTGGCGCTCATCCCGGCGACGAAGGCGTACGCGGCGAAGACCACCTGCTGCCGCGACCTCTTCTCCTGCTGCGACTGCAACTGCACCACTGGGTTCGCGCTCTACTGCACCGGAGGCTGCCCGCCGTGCTGTTCGTGCTTCGGCGACCGTGCCTGTCACACCTTCTTCGGCGGGTGCATCTGCTAGGAGGTCCGCTGCTCTAACTCATTCGACTTGTGAGTCAGCGCGGCGAACCCGGCCTGGAGGAAGTCGTTCAGGCCCGCGGCGCCGAGCGTCCACGTCAGTAAGCGGCCGAAGCGCGGCGCGAGGATCTGCGTCGTCGCGAGGCCGGCCGCCACCCAGGTTCCGATGCAGCGCGAGCACGTGACGAGCTCGCCGATCGCCTGGTGGAGGTCGCCGGTCGCGACGGGCTCCTCGCCGCCCTCGTGCGCGGAGCCCTCCACGAACGGGTCGCGGAGGAAGCTCGTCACCTCGTCGTGGGAGAGCGTCCGCGACGCCTTGAACGTCGCCGCGCCGAGCGCGACGAGGTCGAGCGCGGTGTGCTCCTGGGGGTCGCGGTCGAGCGCCCGCGCGAGCAGGCCGGCCAGCGCGAGGCCCCCGGCGTACGCGCCCATGATGGCCGCGTAGGCGCCGTAGGGCGGGGCGGAGGTTCGCGTCGACACGGCAGATACCCTTGGCCGGATGCCGACGTTCGAAACCTCGCAGGCATACCGGCCCACCGGAGACCAGCCGACGGCGATCGCCTCGCTCGCCGAGGGACTGACCGCGGGCGAGCGCTACCAGACGCTCCTCGGCGCGACCGGAACCGGCAAAACGGCCACGATGGCGTGGGTGATCGAGCAGGTGCAGAAGCCGGCGCTCGTGATCGCCCACAACAAGACGCTCGCGGCGCAGCTCTGCAACGAGTTCCGGGAGTTCTTCCCTCAGAACGCGGTCGAGTACTTCGTCTCCTACTACGACTACTACCAGCCGGAGGCGTACGTCCCGCAGGCCGACCTGTACATCGAGAAGGACTCCTCCCAGAACGACGACATCGCGCGCCTACGCCTCGCCGCCACCTCGGCGCTCTTCACGCGCCGCGACGTCGTCGTCGTCGCGTCCGTCTCCTGCATCTACGGCCTCGGCTCGCCGGAGGAGTGGCGCGAGCGCGTGCTGATCCTCGAGGTGGGGGAGGAGCACGACCGCGACCTCGTCCTGCGCAAGCTCATCGACAGCCAGTACGCGCGCAACGACACCTCGCTCGGCCGCGGCCGCTTCCGCGTCAAGGGCGACGTGGTCGAGATCCAGCCCGCGAACTCGGAGACGGCCTACCGCGTCTCGTTCTTCGGCGACGAGGTGGAGCAGATCAGCCATTTCGATCCGCTGACCGGCGAGATCTACGCGAAGCTCGACAACGTCGCCATCTGGCCCGCGACCGAGTACGTCACCTCGAAGCCCACGATCGAGCGGGCACTCCACGAGATCCGGCACGAGCTCGAGGAGCAGGTGAAGATGTTCGAGCTCGAGGGGAAGATGCTCGAGGCCCACCGCCTGCGGCAGCGCACCGAGTACGACCTCGAGATGCTCCAGGAGCTCGGCTTCTGCTCCGGGATCGAGAACTACTCGCGCATCCTCGAGGGGCGGGCGCCCGGCACGCACCCGTTCACGCTGCTCGACTACTTCCCCTCCGACTTCGTCGTCTTCGTCGACGAGTCGCACCAGACGGTGCCGCAGCTCGGCGGCATGTACGAAGGGGACAGGTCGCGGAAGCAGACGCTCGTCGACTTCGGCTTCCGGCTTCCCTCGGCGCTCGACAACCGGCCCCTTCGCTTCGACGAGTTCCTCGAGAAGGTGCCGCAGCTCGTCTTCGTGTCGGCGACGCCCGGGCCGTTCGAGCTCCGGCACTCCAAGCGCGTCGCCGAGCAGCTGATCCGGCCGACCGGGATCGTCGATCCCGAGGTCGAGCTGCGCGCGACTCGGAACCAGATCGACGACCTCCTGAACGAGATCCGCCGCCGCGAGGAGGCCGGCGAGCGCGTGCTCGTGACGACGCTGACGAAGAAGATGGCCGAGGACCTGACCGACTACCTGCTCGAGTCGGGCGTCCGCGCCCGCTACCTCCACTCCGAGATCGACACGCTGGAGCGGATCCAGATCATCCGCGAGCTCCGCCTCGGCGAGTACGACGTGCTCGTCGGCGTCAACCTCCTCCGCGAGGGGCTCGACCTGCCGGAGGTGTCGCTCGTGGCCGTGCTCGACGCGGACAAGGAGGGCTTCCTGCGCGGCAAGACGGCGCTCGTCCAGACGATCGGCCGCGCGGCGCGGAACGTGAACGGCAAGGTCCTCCTCTACGCCGACAAGCTGACCGAGGCGATCCAGGGCGCGCTCGACGAGACCGAGCGCCGCCGCCGCGTCCAGCTCGCGTACAACGAGGAGCACGGGATCACGCCGGAGTCGATCGTCAAGGGCGTGTCCGACATCGCGGAGTTCCTCGCGCTCGAGCAGCCGACGGTGCCCGGCCGGCGGCGCCGAGGCCGCGCGCAGGTGGAGGGCATGGAGCGCAGCGAGCTGGAGAAGCTCGTCATCCAGCTCGAGGAGGAGATGTTCGCCGCCGCCGAGGAGCTGCGGTTCGAGTACGCCGCGAAGCTCCGCGACGAGATCAAGGAGCTTCGGCGAGAGCTCGTCGCTCTCGCCGAAGCTCCGGCTTGATGCTAGTGGCGGTGTGAGAACGCCGAGTGGCCCGGCTGGGCCTTCGTCGTGTAGACGACCGGATCGTTCGCCGTCAAGGTGCCCGCCGATGAGGCCTGACCGGTCGCGAAGGTGTACAGCCCCTGGTCGCAGTTCGGCGTCGCGGTCTGGCAGTCGGTCCCGCCCGCGGTGGGGGCGAAGGCCCGCGCGAAGAAGCCGAACGCGAGCCCGCTCGAGTTGTACGAGGTCGAGATGTAGTCCCCGACCATCCGCCCTTGCGAGGTGTTCGGGAGCCAGCTCATCGTCATCGGCCCGGCGACGTCGATGGCCGCGTTCCAGGTCGAGCCGCCGTTCGACGACTTGATGAAGCCGACCCGTAGCTGGCACGTCGAGGACGTGCAGCTGACGTTCGGGTAGTAGTAGTACGTCACCCCGACCCTGATGGCGGAGCCCGAGGAGTTCTTGTCGACGCCGACCCCCGGGATGAAGTGGTCGACCGTGCTCGTGACCGAGTCGATCGGGATGCGCTGGACGGCCGTCCACGACGTGCCGTTCGTCGAGGTCGTGTAGACGAGGTCGTTCGTGTAGCAGTTCGACCGGAAGCGGCAGTCCTCCCAGACGACGTAGATCTTCCCGTCGCCGGAGATCTCGGCCGACGGAAGCGGCCCGCTGCGGATGTTCCCGGGATCGTTGTGCGCCGTGATCGACGTGATCGTGAACGCGGTCCCGAAGCTGACGCCGCCGTTCGTCGAGTTCGAGAAGCCGAGGGCGGTCTCGGACGCGTTGTCGATCGGAACGACAACGGTCCCGTTCGGGAGCACGACCGGCTGGCCGCCGATCACGCCCACGTTCGGCGTCGTCGAGAGCGTCCAGGTCAGGCCGCCGTCCCGGGAGTAGGCCATCCGGAAACGGTTGCCGTTGCCGAAGTCGTCCCACTGCGTGTAGCACGAGCCGTAGAACGGGCTCGTCGTCGTGTTGTCGCACACCGTCCAGTTCTTGTCGAAATCCTCGCCTGCCGCGACGGAGCGGATCGTGACGGGGTTGTTCCAGGTGGTGCCGCCGTTCGTCGAGCGGCTCAGGATCACCGCGACGCCGCTCACGCTGGAGTTGAGCGCGAGCGACGAGACCATCCAGACGTTGTGCCTGCGGTCGAAGGCGACGGATGGGTCGCTCACCCGGGCATAGGGCCCGCGCACGCTCGTGAAGCCGGTGATCCCCGGCATGACGCCGCTCGTCCACGACGTGCCGTTGTTCGTCGACGTCGCCCAGCCGATGTCGGACGCGCCGCCGTCGAAGAAGCGCCCGAACTGGCCGGCGGCGACGATCGTGGAGCCGAACGAGTAGGAGTCGGGCTCGACGATCGTCTTGTGCTGGCTCGTCGAGTTCGTGAACGGGTCGGTCGCGATCTTGACGACCGGAATGGTCGCGCCCGCGGCGACGCTCAGCACGAGCGCGGCGGCGGCCGCTGCGCCGAGGACCAGGGCAAGACGACCTCTCGGGGGACGGGGGTAAAAGCGCATGTGGCTGCTCCTTGCTTGGCGGACCCGCAGCCCGATCAGCGTAAGCACCTCTGTGGCAAAAGGTCAAGAGGCGTAATCGGGTCGGGTCGTGGCACGCTTCGGGAGGTGCTTGCGTACTTCGTCTCCGCGGTCGCCTTCGGCTTCGTGATCGGCTCGCTCGCCCGGTGGGCGGTGCCGGGGCCGGATCCGATGCCCGCCTGGCTCACGATCTTCATCGGGCTCACCGGCTCGCTCGTCGGCGGTGGGATCATGGTCGCGATCGTCGGCACCGGAACCCGCACCGACCTCTACTTCACGGTGATCGCCTCGATCGCCGTCGCCGCCCTCGTCGTGATCGCCTACCGGCGCTTCGTCCAGGGGCGGCCGGTGGCGGGGCCGGAGGCGCATCGGCTGCCGACGAAGGGCTTCGGGATTCCGCGGCTCCGGCGCCGGCTCCTCCAGCTGGGCATCGACCCGGACTCGGTCGGCGGGCCCGGCGGGCCGCAGCGGCTCGCGCAGGTCAAGGAGCCTGCCGCCGACGAGCACGACGCCGACCTGCAGCGCCTCGAGAACCTCCGCAAGCTCGAAGACCTGCACGAAGCCGGCCTGCTGACGGACGAGGAGTTCCGGGCCAAGCGGGCCGCCCTCCTCGGCGAGCGGCAGTAGGCTGTCGCGATCGGATTCCTCGCCTTCATCCTCATCGTGCTCGTCTGGGGCTTCGTCGTGGGCGGGCTCGCGCGCCTCGCCCTTCCCGGCCCGGATCCGATGCCGTGGTACGCGACGGTCGCCCTCGGGATCGGCGGCTCGGCGCTCGGCGGGATCATCGCGCGGATCCTGATCGGCACCGCCGGCGGCTTCGTCTTCGCCTTCCTCGGCGCGGTGCTCCTGCTCTACCTCTACCGGCGCTTCGTCCAGCACCGCGGCATTACCGGCCCGTCAGCCCGACGCCTGCCACCCGGCGTTTAGGCGCGGCTGAATCGGTCAAAACGCCTGCATGCACTGGATATGGTTCATCATCGCCGGGGCGGTCGTCGGAGCACTCGGACGGCTGTTCCACCCGGGACGGGACCCGATGGGCTGGCTCGTGACGATCGGAATCGGGATCGTGTCGCTGATCGTCGCGGCCGCGATCTCGGACGGCTGGCTGGCTTTCATCATCGGCATCATCGTCGCGGTAATCCTCGTCGCGCTTGTCGGCCGGTTCTTCGGCGACCGCGGCGCGCGACCGGCTCGCGCCTAAGCCGGTCCCAAAGCGAGGGGTCTGCGGCCGCGCGGAAGCTCTCGCTCGGCCGTCAGCCCCCATTCGCCGCTCTGCCAAACGTACGTCTCGACGTGGAGCACGTCGGAGCCGACCTCGAAGAGGTGCAGACCGCGCGCCTCCCCGCGTCGGTTCGGACGCGGCTGCCCGAGCCCGGGCGCGATCGCCACCGTCACCCCGCGCTCGCCGCCGGTCGACACCTCGAACTCGCGCCGCTCGCTCACCGCCGCCTGATGGATGTGCCCGGCGAGGATGAGCTCCGCGCCGGCGTCGACGAGCGAGCCGAGCACGTGGTTGCGGCGCGCGACCGGCTTCTTCCGCGTCCGCCACGGCGCTCCGATCAGGTGGTGGTGCAGGACGGCGACGCGAAGCGCTCCGTCGTGCGCCTCGTTCAAAAGCCTGGCGGCGGCGTCGAGCTGGCTCTGGCGCAGGCCGCCGGACTGGTGGCGCCACGGCCGGACGGAGTTCAGGCCCACGACGTGCAGCAGCTCCGACCGGTAGACCGGCTCCGTCGTCTGCCAGTGCCGCTCGAACTCGCCGAAAGTGTGCGTGAAGCGCGCCGGGAAGGTGTACGGGATGTCGTGGTTGCCGGGGATGACGACGAGCGGCGGGCCGAGGCCGCGAAGGAAGCGGGCGGCCCGCTCGTGCTCCTCGGGCCGGCCGCGATGCGTGAGGTCGCCGCTCGCGACGATCAGCTCGGGGCTCGAGTGCTCCACGAGGGCGGTCACCGCGCGCTCGATCTCCGGGTCCTCGCGGGTCCCCGTGTGGAGATCGGAGAGGTGGAGAATGCGGGTCGGCATCGCCGAGGCAGGCTATAGACTCAAGTCGTGGCCGAGGATTCCGCCGAGATCTTCGACGACCTCTATCTCGGCGTCCGCGCGGGCGGCGCGATGCGCAAGCAGCGGCGCGGCGAGCCGCTTACCGACGAGGAGCGGGAGGCGCTCGGCCGCTGGCAGCGGCTCTCGACGTGGCGCAAGGCGCTCGCGATCGGCGCCTTCGGCGTCGGCACCTTCGGCCTGGGCTTCACACTCGGCGGGCTTATTTTCGGGCGCTGGCGCCCGAGGCGTTCGTAGCCGGCTAGTTCGCTTCGGCGTCCTTCGCGGGGAACAGCACCGCCGGAATCTCCTCCTCCGCCGGATTGCGTCCACGAACGACCACGTCCACCAGCGTCGCCAGGACGGCGGCGAACGGCACCGCGAGCAGCACCGCGAAGCCGCCGAAGAGGATCGTGATCGCGCTGACGGAGAAGAGGACGACGAGCGGCGAGAGTCCGGTGGCGTCGCCGAGCACCTTCGGCAGGACGATGTAGTCCTCGAGCATCCGCACCGCGAGCACGCACAGGCCGGCCGCGAGCGCGGTGTGCCAGGAGACGGTGAAGCCGACCCCGACGGCCAGCGCGCCCGCGGCGAGCGGGCCGATCACAGGGACGATCTCGACGATCCCGGCGAACGAGCCGACGAGGATCCAGTACGGCAGCCCGATGATCGCGAACGCGATCGAGAGCACGGTGCCGACGAGCACGATCAGCAGGGCCTGGCCGCGGACGAACGCGCCCAGCTTCGCGTCGATCAGATCCCACGTATCCCGCATGCGTTTTCGCTTCTCGCGCGGCATGAGCGACGCGACGAGGTCGATCGCGTGGTCGCGCTCGAAGATCCAGTAGGCCGCCGTCGCGAGGGTGAAGAAGATCCCGAGGATCACCTCGAACGCCCGCTTGGTGATCTCCGCCGCGGGCTGCACGAGCTTGCTCCCCGAGGGCAGGCGGCGCAGACGCTTGTCGAGGCCGTTCAGGATGTCGTGCTTGATCCCGGTCGAGGTACGGGCGGCGTGCCGGATCCGGTCTCGGTCGAGGGCGTGCTGCACCTGCGTCACCGCGCGGGGAACGACGAGCCAGAGGAACAGGGCGACCAGGCCGAAGAGCAGCAGGTAGTGGATCCCGACCCCGACGCCGCGCGGAATCCCGCGTCGCTTCAGCGCGTCGACCCCGGGTCGCATCGCCGCGGCGACGATGAAGCCGAGGAAGACGAGCGAGAGGACGAGCTTCAGCTTCCACAGCGCAAGCGCGCCGACGACGACGGCCAAGCCGACAAGGGTCGCGACGAATGCCTTGCGCGCGATGCCTGCCATACCAGGGATTTCTCGCCTCGCAGCGAAGGGTGCAAACCCAGTGTGGAATTCGCCGCGCGAACGGATTTGCCTCGACGAGCGCCGGCACGGCATCGTCCTCCTGCGCCCGTTCGTGAAGGCCCTCGGGCTCGGCGCTCTCGGAGCGGGGCTCTCGTGGATCGGCGGGCCGCTCACCATCGCCGGCGCGCTCGTCCTCGCCTCCGCCGCATTCGTCGCGGTGCGGGCCGCGTGGGAGTGGGAGAGCACGCGCCTCGTGGTGACGACGGAGAAGCTCTATGTCACGTACGGGTTCTGGCGGCGACGCGCGGCGGGCGTGCGACTCGCGCGGACGCGGACGATCGAGGTCGAGCAGACCCTTCCCGGCCGGCTCCTCGGCTACGGCACGCTGATCGCGGGCGAGCTCGAGGTCGACTACATCGTCCGTCCCTGGCGCGTCTGGCAGGTGGCGGGCGGCGTCGAGGAGGTGCCGCTACGGCGTCGGCGGCCGCACGAGGACGCCGCCCGAGAGCGTCGGAAGGTAGCCGTAGATCGAGGCCGCTAACCCGGGCGCGGGGCAGATGGTCGGGAACCCGACCGGAAGGAGGACCTGGTCGAGGTCCCCGTCCGGGAAGAGGCCGAGGTCGCTGAGGAGGTCTCCCGTGGCGCCGTTGTCGATCGCGAACTCGACGAACGGGATACCTCTGAGCGCACGGGGATTCGAGAGGACGCCGCCGAGTACGACCGCGTTGCCGACCGTGTTCATGCACGTGACCCGGCCGCCGAAGAGCGACCGCGCTTTCCCTTCGACGAGCCATCGCATCCTCACGGTGCCGCTTGTCTTCTGCGAGCTCTTGGCCTGGAGCGAGAACCAGATCGGATTGGTCGGGCAGAAGACGTCAGCGGCCACGGGGTCGACGGGACACCCAGGCTCGAGCGTGCCGGTGCCCTTGACCACGGCCGTAGCGCCGACGGCAGCCGAAGGCAACGCGAGTGCACAGACAAAGAGGGCGAGGACCACGGTCTTTGACATCTGGTCTCGATCGTAGGGAGCCCATCGGACGGCGCCTTCCCTCGGAGGAGGGAGAACGTGAGGGAACGTCCGTTCGCTCAGTAGAATGGTCGGCGCGATGGCCGCCGAGGAACTGGTAGTCCACGGCGCGCGCGAGCACAACCTGAAGGACGTCACCGTCAGGCTGCCGCGGAACGCGCTCGTCTGCATCACCGGGCTCTCCGGGTCCGGGAAGTCCTCGCTTGCCTTCGACACGATCTACGCCGAAGGCCAGCGGCGCTACGTCGAGAGCCTCTCCGCCTACGCGCGCCAGTTCCTCCAGATGATGGAGAAGCCGGACGTGGACTCGATCGACGGCCTGAGCCCGGCGATCTCGATCGACCAGAAGACGACGTCGCGGAACCCGCGCTCCACGGTCGGCACGGTGACGGAGATCTACGACTACCTGCGCCTGCTCTACGCGCGCATCGGCCACCCGCACTGCCCGGTCTGCGGCCGGCCGATCGCGGGGCAGAGCCTGGAGGCGATCGTCGACCAGGTGCTCCGGCTTCCGGAGGGCACGCGGTTCACGGTCAACGCGCCGGTCGTGCGCGACCGCAAGGGCGAGTACAAGGACGTCTTCGAGGAGCTCCGCGCGGACGGCTTCTCGCGCGTGAAGGTGGACGGCGAGACGTACCTGCTCGAGGAGGCGCCCGAGCTCGACAAGAAGTTCAAGCACACGATCGAGGTGGTCGTCGACCGGCTCGTAATGAAGCCCGACCTGCGGACGCGGCTCGCGCAGTCGATCGAGACGGCGGCGCAGCTCGCGGAGGGGCTCGTCGCGATCGACGTCGTCGACGGCGAGTCGATGCTCTTCAGCGAGAACTTCGCCTGCCCCGAGCACGGCGTGTCGCTGCCCGAGCTCGAGCCGCGGATCTTCTCCTTCAACTCGCCGCACGGCGCCTGCCCGCGCTGCACCGGGCTCGGGGCGCAGCAGGAGATCGACCCCGACCTGCTCGTGCCCGACCCGTCGCTCTCGATCGCCGAGGGCGCGCTCGTGCCGTGGTCGGTGGGGAACTCGAGCTTCTACGACTCGGTCGTGCAGGCGATCGCCGATCGGTACGAGATCGACGTCCATGCGCCGTGGCAGGACCTGAGCGAGGAGCAGCAGAACCTCTTCCTGTACGGCACCGACGGGGAGCGCGTCTACGTCACCTACCGGAACCGGATGGGGCGGCGGCGCTCGTACATGCTCGCCTTCGAGGGGATCGTCCCGAGCCTCCAGCGGCGCTACCGCGAGACCGACTCCTCGCAGCAGCGGGAGCGGATCGAGGAGTACATGAGCTTCCGGCCCTGCCCGGTGTGCAAGGGCGCGCGGCTGAAGCCGGAGGTGCTGGCCGTCACCGTCGGCGAGAAGTCGATCCACGAGTTCACGCGCATGTCGGTAACGCGGTCGCTCGAGTTCCTCGGCGAGCTCGAGCTGACGGAGACGGAGCTCCTGATCGGCGCGCGGATCGTGAAGGAGATCCGGGAGCGGCTGACCTTCCTCGACAACGTCGGCGTCGGCTACCTCCAGCTCGACCGGGCCGCGGCGACGCTCTCCGGGGGCGAGGCGCAGCGACTGCGGCTCGCGACCCAGATCGGCTCCCAGCTCGTCGGCGTGCTGTACATCCTCGACGAGCCGTCGATCGGGCTCCACCAGCGCGACAACGGGAAGCTGATCGAGACGCTCGAGCGGCTGCGCTCGCTCGGGAACACCGTGCTCGTCGTCGAGCACGACGAGCAGATGATGCGCGCGGCCGACCACCTCGTCGACATGGGGCCGGGGGCGGGCGAGCACGGCGGCCACGTCGTCGCGGAAGGCCCGGCCGACGAAGTCGAGCGGAACCCGGCCTCGGTGACCGGCAAGTTCCTCTCCGGCGAGCGCGAGATCGCGGTGCCGGAGCGGCGCGAGACCCTGAACGGGAGCTTCGTCGTCCACGGCGCGACGATGCACAACCTGAAGGGGATCGACGTCCAGTTTCCGGTCGGGAGGTTCGTCTGCGTCACCGGCGTCTCCGGCTCGGGGAAGTCGACGCTCGTAAACGAGATCGTCTACAAGGCGCTCGCGAACCGCCTGCACCGGATGCGCGTGAAGCCGGGCGACCACGAGTCGGTCGAGGGCATCGAGTGCTTCGACAAGGTGATCGAGATCGACCAGAAGCCGATCGGCCGCACGCCGCGCTCGAACCCGGCCACGTACACCGACCTCTTCACGCACGTGCGCGAGCTGTACTCGCTGACGCCCGAGGCGAAGGTGCGCGGCTACAAGCCCGGCCGGTTCTCGTTCAACGTCCGCGGCGGCCGCTGCGAGACGTGTAAGGGCGACGGCCAGATCAAGATCGAGATGCACTTCCTCCCGGACGTGTACGTGCCGTGCGAGACCTGCCACGGGCGGCGCTACAACCGCGAGACGCTCGAGGTGCGCTTCAAGGGCAAGTCGATCGCGGACGTGCTGGAGATGTCCGTCGAGGAGGCTCTGCGGTTCTTCGCAAAGATCCCGAAGCTGCGCCGGCGGCTCCAGACGCTGCACGACGTCGGTCTCGACTACATCAAGCTCGGCCAGCCGGCGACGACGCTCTCCGGCGGCGAGGCGCAGCGCGTGAAGCTGGCCGCCGAGCTGTGCAAGGTCGCGACCGGGCGGACGCTCTACATCCTGGACGAGCCGACGACCGGCCTGCACTTCGCGGACATCGAGAAGCTGCTCGAGGTGCTCCAGCGGCTGGTCGATGCGGGGAACACGGTGCTCGTGATCGAGCACAACCTGGACGTGATCAAGCAGGCCGACTGGATCGTCGACCTCGGCCCCGAGGGCGGCGAGGCGGGCGGCGAGGTGATCGCGGCCGGGACCCCCGAGCAGGTCGCCGAGGTGGAGGAGAGCTTCACCGGGCAGTACCTGCGGCAGATCCTGCCGGCCCGCGAACCCGCGGCCGCCTAAGGACAGACGTTGGACAAGCAGTAGTTGCTGGTGTGCGTGGAGCAGGTGTAGAAGTCTTGGTCGCACCCAGTGCAGTGGAAGCAACAGGTGCCGCTGCCGCACAGCACGCCGTTGCAGAAGTCGCCGCACGACTGCTTGACGCAGTAGATCTCGCAGGCGGAGTTCGAGGCCGAACTGTTCCCGCTCATGAAGGCGCCGATGCCGATACCAAGCGCGAGCGTCTTGCCGAAGGAGCCTAGGAACGAGCGACGGTCCTGCGAAGTTGTGTTGCTAAACGCGGGCATTAGCCGCCTCCTCCCTTACCAATCTACTTTGGTCATCTGCGAGTTTACAAAATTTGACACAGAGGAGCCGCCTCCTTGAGGAATGCCGCAGGCTGTATCCCACAGGACTTACCCTGGGCGGGTGGGCACGCGCGCTGAGGCCGCTCCGAGCGAGGACCGCGTCTGGCTCGCGCGGGCGCTGCTCGTGCTGATCGACCCGCGGCCGGTCTTCGCGGCGCTTCGCGACGACTCCGAGGACGCGGCTCGCGCGCGGCAGGAGCCGATCCTTGCCCTCGTTGGGCTGGCGGGGATCGCCTCCGTCCTCTGGACAAGCACCGCTGGGCGGGTGATGGACGATCCTGTGTACGACGGGCTCGTCGTCGCCGTCTGGGCCTTCATCGGCGGCGCGTTCTACGGTCTCTTCGGCTACTTCGCGGTCGGCGCCGTGCTCTACGGCGGCCTCCGCGCCGCCGGCAGCCTCGGAAGCTACCGCCGGGCGCGGCACCTGCTCGCATTCGCCTGCGCGCCGCTCGCGCTCTCGCTCGTCGTCTGGCCGGTCCGGCTCGCCGTCTACGGCGAAGACGTCTTCCGTACCGGCGGCTCCGACCACGGCGCCGGCAACGCGGTCTTCGCCGCGATCGAGCTCGGCTTCGTCGCCTGGGCGCTCGCGCTCCTGCTCGTCGGGACGCGCACGCTCCACGCCTGGACGTGGCCGCGCACGCTCGAGGGCGTGGGACTGGCCGTGGTGATTACGGCGCTAGTCGTGGTGGCCGTGCACGTGCTCTGACTCGAAGCGCGCCAGCTCCTCATCAGGCATCGCGTACGTATGCCGCTCCTCGGGGAAGGCGCCGCTCCGCACGTCGGCGGCGTAGGCCGCCAACGCCTGCCCGATCTCCCCGCGCAAGTCGGCGTACTGCTTGACGAAGCGCGGCGTCCGGCCCTCGTACAGGCCGAGCAGGTCGTGCCAGACGAGGACCTGGCCGTCGCAGCCGGCGCCGGCGCCGATCCCGATCGTCGGGATCTCGAGCTCGGCCGTCACGCGCTCGGCGACCGGCGCCGGAACGGCCTCCAGGACGAGCGCGAAACAGCCGGCCGCCTGGAGCGCGAGCGCGTCCTCCAGCAGCCGCTGCGCCGCCTCGGCCGACCGCCCCTGCGCCTTGAACCCGCCGAGCACCGTCGCCGACTGCGGCGTCAGCCCGAGGTGGCCCATGACGCCGATCCCCGCGCCGACGATCGACCGCACGCGCGAGAGCGACGGCCCGGCGCCCTCGAGCTTGACGACGTCCGCGCCCGCCTCCTTCACGAAGCGGATCGCGTTCTGGACCGCCTCCTCGTCCGAGACCTGGTACGAGCCGAAGGGCATGTCGCCGACGACGAGCGGCCGCCGCGCGCCGCGCGTGACGGCGCGTGTCATGAAGAGCATCTCGTCCATCGTCACGGGCACCGTCGAGGACTCGTGGCCGAGCACGACCATCGCGGCCGTGTCCCCGACGAGGATCAGGTCGATTCCGGCCTCGTCCGCGAGGCGCGCACTGGACGCGTCGTAGGCGGTCACCATGACGATCTTGTCCCCGTGCCGCTTCATCGCCGCGAGCTCGGGGAGCGGGAGCTTCCCCGGCGCGGGGGTGGCCGGCGCGGGCGTGCGCGGGCGGATGCTCATTCGAGGTCTCCTTCCAGGACGACGTTGTCGATCAAACGTGTGTCGCCGACGCGGATCGCGGCGGCAAGGACGCGCGGCTCGAAGTCCGCGACCTCGACGTAGTCGACGGCGGCGCCGTCGAGGAGCTCGCGTGCACGCTCCGGGTCGCGGGTCGCGAGCGCGCGGGGGAGTGCGAGCGCGCGCCGCCGGTCCTCCGGCGAGAGGCGCGCGTTCCGTGAGGAGAGCGCGAGGCCGTCCTCGTCGCGAACCGTGGGGACGATCCGCAGCTCGACGGCGAGGTGCAGGTCGCGCGCCATCCGCCGCACGACCGCGACCTGCTGCGCGTCCTTCTGGCCGAAGTAAGCGCGCGTCGGGCGGACGAGGTTGAAGAGCTTGCAACAGACTGTTGCAACCCCGCGGAAGTGGCCCGGCCGGGCGGCGCCCTCCAGGCCGCGCGAGAGCTCCTCGACGTCGATCCAGGTCTGGTAGCCCGGCGGGTAGAGCTCCTCCACCGCGGGGGCGAAGAGGATGTCCGTGCCCTCCTCGGCGGCGATCCGCGCGTCACGCTCCTCGTCACGCGGGTACGCGGCGAGGTCGTCGCCGGAGTCGAACTGCGCGGGGTTGACGAAGAGGCTGACGACGACGAGGTCGTTCTCCTGGCGCGCGGCACGGAGCAGCGCAAGGTGGCCGCCGTGGTAGGCGCCCATCGTCGGCACGAGGCCGGTCTCGCCCTCGCCCGAGGCGGCGAGCGCGGCCCGCAGCTCCGCGACCGTGCGCACGAGCCTCACCGGGCGGTCGCCTCCGCCAGTACGTCGTAGAGCGGCTCGAGCTCCGGCCGCGTCGCGCGGATCGCGCGCCGGTGTGCCTCGACGGTCTCCCAGTCGCCGCGCTCGATCGGGCCCGTCAGCTCGAAGCCGTTGTCGATCGTGCGGCGCATGAGCGGCACGAGCGCCTCCGGCGGCGCTCCCGCGGCCCGGAAGAGGTCGGCCGCGACGCGGTGCAGCGTGACGAGGTAGTTCGACGCGACCGCGGCGCCGGCGTGGTAGAGCGGTCGCGCCTGATCGGCGAGCTCGAACGGCTCGAGGCCGAGCAGGCCGGCGAGCTCGAAGCCGAGCCCCCGCGCCTCGGCGGTCTCGGCGGTCACTGCGGCCCAGGCGCCGTCGAGCTGCTCTGGGCCGCGCGCGCGCGTGAAGGTCTGGAGCGGATGGAGGCCGAAGCGCCGCTCGTGCGGGTCGAGCGCGGCGAGCGGCGTCGCGCCGCTGACGTGCGCGACCCAGGGGCCGGGCTCGATCCGCGCGGCCGCGTCGGCGATCGCCGTGTCCGGGACGCAAAGGAGGACGAGCTCGGCGCCGCCCTCGCGCAGCTCGACGCCGCGCTTCATCAGGCGCGCCGCGACCGCCGTCCCGACGCGTCCCGCGCCGACCACCTGCACCGTCTCGACCATCGAAGCTCCAGTTCCGTAGCGGATACCGGGCACGCGGAAGCCTAGCGGCGGACGGGTATCCTGGCGGTCCTCTCGATGCGGTTCCGGGGTCCGATCCTCCTCTCCGCTCTCGTCGCGGCGCTCGTCGTTTCGCACGGCGCAGCGGCTGCGCGCGCCGCCTTCGCGCCCTGCAGCGCGCGGACCGGCGCGCTCGAGTGCGCGACCGTGAACGTCCCTCTCGACCGGAGCGGCGCGACGCCGGGAACGGTCTCGCTCCACGTCGAGCGCCTGGCCGCCGGGGGCGCGCCCCGCGGAGTCATGTTCCTCATCGCCGGCGGGCCGGGCCAGGCCTCCGCGCTCGCGTTCGACCTCGCGTCGAACGGTGCGCAGTTCCGCGACCAGTTCCCCGGCTACACGCTCGTCGCCTTCGATCCGCGTGGCACCGGGCGCTCGGGCGTCCTGCGCTGCCCGGAGCTCCAGGCCGATCCCTCGGCCTCGCCCGCGCGGGCGCAGGCGCTCGTCGCGAAGTGCGCGACCGAGGTCGGCTCGTCGCGCTCCTTCTACTCCACGCGCGACCACGCGGACGACATCGACGCCGTGCGCCAGGCGCTCGGCGTGGACAAGGCCGCGCTCTGGGGCACGTCGTACGGGACGCAGCTCTCGGTTGCCTACGCGCTCACGTATCCGAGCCACGTCCAGCGGCTGCTGCTCGACTCGGTCGCCGACGCGGCGGGGCGCGATCCCTTCTCGCTCGACGACCTCCAGCAGATGCCGAAGGGGCTCGCGTCGCTCTGCTCCGGCGGGCTCTGCCGCGCGGCGACCTCGAACTTCGTCGGCGAGGTGGTGCGGCTCGCGAACCGGCTCGCGGCGCGTCCGCTCACCGGCAAGGTGGCGAAGCCGGGCGGCGGCACGACGACCGTCCGCGTCAGCGGCGTCGACTTCCTGAGCGGCGTGGTGCTCGACACGGACTTGAACGCCGGCCTCGCCGCCGAGCTGCCGGCGGCGGTGCACGCCGCCCTCCGCGGCCAGACGCGCCCGCTCCTCCGGCTCGTCCAGCTCGACCGCGAGACGTCGGTGACCTCCACCGAGGAGCTGAGCATGGGCCTGCTCGCGGCGACCGTCTGCGACGACGGCCCCTTCCCGTGGCTGCCGGAGACGCCGATCTCCCAGCGCCGAAGCTTGCTCGAGACGGTGCGGAACGCGCTGCCGCCCGGTGCGACCGGCCCGTTCGGCAAATGGGCGACCGACATCGGCTCGGCCGCGCTCTGCCTCCTCTGGCCGCCGCAGGCGCGGCGCCCCGGGATCGGCGCGGGCCCGCTGCCCGACGTGCCCGTGCTCGTTATGGCCGGCGAGCGCGACCTGCGTACGCCCGCGTCGAACGCCGCGGCCATCGCCGCGCGCTTCCCGCAGGGGCACCTCCTGACCGCGCCCGGCGTCGGCCACAGCGTGCTCGGCGCGGACTTCACGACCTGCTCCGGCGAGGCAGTGAAGACGTGGCTGAACGGCGGCGTCCCGCCGGCGCGCTGTCCGCGCTCGCCGATGCTCGTGAACCCGATCGGCGCCTTTCCCACGTCGTTCGCCGCGCTCCGGCCGGTGGGCGCCGCCGGGGCTCGCGGCCGCACGCTCGCCGCGGTCGCGAAGACGGTGCGCGAGGCCGCCGGGTCGTGGGCGCTCGCGGTGACCGGCTTCACCGAGGCGCGCGCGATCGCCGGCCCCTACGGCGGCGTGATCCGCTCGTCGGGCGTCACCTTCTCGCTCTCGCGCTACAGCCTCGTCCCCGGTGTCCAGGTGAGCGGGAGCTTCCAGCTGTATCGCCCCTCCGCGGGGCTGCCGATACCGGCCAGGTTCGTCGGCTCGGTGCGTGTGACCGGCTCGAAGGCGACACACGGCTCGCTGACGGTCGGCCGCTCGACGCTCAGCGGCCGCCTGGGCGGGCGGCGAGTGCGCGCGCCAGCCTAGCTTCCAGCGCGGCTTTCACCTCGGGCCACTCGTCGTCGATCACCGCGTACCAGGCCGAGTCGCGGCGCTCGCCCCCGCGCACGAGCATGTGCTTGCGGTGGATGCCCTCGAAGCGGGCCGGCAGCGCGGCGAGGGCGCCGCGCGCGCGGTCGTTGGCCGCGTCGGTCTTGAACTCGATGCGCCGGCATCCGAGCTTGTCGAACGCGTGCCGGAGCAGGAGGTACTTCGCCTCGACATTCGCGCCCGTGCCCCACGTCGACGGGTTCATCCAGGTCGAGCCGATCTCGAGCCGCAGGTGCTCGGGCGCGAGGCTCATGTAGCTCGTCGATCCGACGGGGCGCCCGTCGACGACCGCCGTGAAGGGCGCCCGCACCCCCGCTTCCGCCTCCGCGAAGGTCGCGCGCAGCCACTCCTCCGGATCCGTGGTGATCATGCAGCGCCAGATGCGCTCGTCGCCGGCGGCGGCGCGCAAGCCCTCCTCGTGCTCGCGGCGCAGGGGCTCGAGCGTCACGATCCGGCCCTCGAGCGGCACCCACAGCCCCGGCCACATGCGGCCATTCGACCACATTTGCGACCTGTCCGAACCGCGGCCTAGACTCCCGAGGCGATGCCGATCTACGAGTACGTCTGCATGGAGTGCGAGTCGCACTTCGAGGAGCTCGTCCGGAACGGGCACGACCCCGACTGTCCGGACTGCGGCACCGAGAACGTGCGCAAGCAGTTCTCCGTGTTCGCGACTCACGGCACCGCCGAGCAGCCCAGCTTTGGCGGAAGCGGCGGCTGTTGCGGCGGGAGCTGTGGCTGCGGCCACTGAGGCGCTAGGCCGGGCCGACGAGCTCGCGGCTTTCGCGACCTCCGTCGCGGGCTGCACGCGCTGTCCCCTGGCGCAGGGCCGGACGCAGGTCGTCTTCGGCTCCGGCGATGCGGCTGCCGACCTGATGTTCGTCGGCGAGGCGCCGGGCTTCCACGAGGACCAGCAGGGCGTGCCGTTCGTCGGCCAGGCCGGAAAGCTCCTCGAGCGGCTGCTCGCCGGGATCGGCCTCGAGCGGCGCGGCGTCTACATCGCGAACGTGATCAAGTGCCGGCCGCCGGGGAACCGCGATCCGCAGCCCGAGGAGATCGAGGCCTGCGAGAGCTACCTCTTCCGGCAGGTCGAGCTGATCCAGCCGCGCGTCGTCGCGACGCTCGGGAACTTCGCGACGAAGCTCCTCTCCGGCAAGCCGACCGGGATCACGCGCGTGCACGGGCAGGAGCAGGAGACGACGATCGGCGACCGCCGCGTGCTCCTCTACCCGCTCTACCATCCCGCCGCGGCGCTCTACACGCCCGCGATGCTGAAGGTGCTCGAGTCGGACTTCGCGCGCCTCCCCGAGCTCCTCGGCCGCCAGCCGGCGCCGGTCGCCTCGCCGGAGCCCATCCTCCGCGTGGTCACCGAAGCGCCGGTCCAGCTGGGCCTCTTCTAGACACGTACCTTTCAGGCGTGCGTGTGGAGACCGCTTCCGCGGAGGAGACGGAGCGCCTGGGCGCCGCGGTGGCGGCCGAGCTTCGGCCTGGCGACGTCGTCACCGTCTCGGGCGAGCTCGGCACCGGCAAGACGACGTTCGTCCGCGGCGCATGCCGGGGGCTCGGCGTCGACGGGCCGGTCACGAGCCCGACGTACACGATCGGACACCGTTACGAGGGTCGCGTCTCCGTCTCGCACCTCGACCTCTTCCGGTTCGAGAGCGTCTCGCCGCCCGAGTGGGGCGACCTCGAGCCCTACTTCGACGGGGCCGTCGTCTTCGTCGAGTGGCCCGAGGCGGCCGGGGACGACCTGCCGCCGGTGCGGTTGCGGGCACGGCTCGCCTACACTGAGTTGGGTCGGGTGATCGACCTCCAGGCTGCCGAGAAGTCCCTGCTGGAACGCATCTTCAGCGGTGCTCGTCCTCGCGTTTGACACCGCCACCGACGTCGCCTCGACGGCGCTCGTGCGGGAAGGCGAGCCACTGGGCGAGCGCCGCTCCCGCGCCGTGCAGGTGCTCGCGGACGCGCACGAGCTCCTCGCCGCGGCGGGTGCGGAGCCGGGCGACCTCGACGCGCTCGTCGTCGGCACCGGGCCGGGCAGCTTCACGGGGATCCGGATCGGGCTGGCGACCGCCCGCGGCCTCGCGCTCTCGCTCGGGCTTCCCGTCGCCGGCGTCTCGACGCTGGACGCGCTCGCGGCCGGCGCGCCGGGCGCCGTGCCGGTGATCGACGCGCGCCGGCGCGAGGTGTTCGTCCTCCTCGACGGGCCGCGCTGTCTGCGCCCCGAAGAGCTCGAGCTCGCGCCCGGGACGCGCTGCGTCGGCGACGGCGCGGTTCGCTACCGCGCGGTGCTGGAGGCGGCCGGGGCGGAGGTGCCGCCGCGGGAGAGCGAGCTGCACGTCCCGCGCGCGCATCTGCACGCGGCGCTGGCGCGCGACTTCGGGACGGCGGAGGCCGTCGAGCCGATCTACCTGCGCGTCCCGGACGCCGAGAAGGCGGCGGCCAGGTGACGGAGCTCCACTACCGGCGCCTCGAGCTGCGCGACCTCGGCGACATCGAGCGGATCGAGCGCCGCTCGTACCCGACGCCGTGGTCGCGGTCGATGTTCGCGAGCGAGATCGCGAAGCCCTCGTCGATCTGCCTCGGCGCGTTCGACGCCGAGACGGACGAGCTGCTCGGCTACCTCATCATCTCCCGCTACGTCGACGCGTGGCACGTGATGAACGTGGCGGTCGAGCCGGCGCAGCGGCGGCGCGGGATCGCGACGGCGCTCCTCGATCGGCTCTTCGAGCTGACCGCCGACGACGGACGGCGCGGCTACACCCTCGAGGTGCGCGTCTCGAACACGCATGCGATCCAGCTCTACGAGCGGCTCGGCTTCCAGGGCCGCGGGATCCGCCGCGGCTACTACACGGACAACCGCGAGGACGCGCTGATCATGTGGAAGGACCCGGTGCGCGAGGCGGCTCGCGGCTGACCGCTCCGCTGATTCTCGGGATCGAGACCTCCTGCGACGAGACGTCGGCCGCGGTCGTCGCGGACGGCCATGTCCGCTCGAACGTCGTCTCCTCGCAGGCGGAGCTGCACGCGCGCTTCGGCGGCGTCGTCCCGGAGGTCGCCTCGCGGCGGCACCTCGAGCTCGTCTCCTACGTCGTCCGGGACGCCCTCGACCAGGCGCGCGCGGAGCTCGACGACGTCGAGCTCGTCGCCGTCACCACCGGGCCCGGTCTGATCGGCGCGCTCCTCGTCGGGGTCGCGGCCGCCAAGGGGATCGCGTTCGGGCGCCGGCTCCCGTTCGCGGCGGTTGACCACCTGCACGGCCACGTCGCTGCGCTGTACCTTGAGCCGGCCGCGGAGCGGCCTGTCCGCGACAGCGGACCAGTGGAGGGGGTTCGGGGGAACCGGGAGGTTCCCCCGACGCTTCCCCTGAACCCGCCCTTCCTCTGCCTGCTCGCGAGCGGCGGTCACACCCTCCTCCTCGACGTGCGCGAGCACGGCGGCTTCCGGCGAATCGGGACGACGATCGACGACGCGGCGGGCGAGGCCTTCGACAAGGGTGCGCGCCTGCTCGGCCTCGGCTACCCGGGCGGCGCGGCACTCGACCGGCTTGCGCGCGACGGCGATCCGGACGCCTACGCCTTCCCCGTCGCGCGCGTGCCGGGCTTCGACTTCTCCTTCTCGGGCCTGAAGACTTCGCTCCTCTACGCCGTGCGCGACCTCGCGCCGGACGAGCTCGAGCGGCGGCGCGCCGACCTCGCGGCGAGCTACCAGCGCGCGATCGTCCGAGCGCTCGTCCGCCGCACGCTCGAGGCCGCCGAGGCGACCGGCGCGGAGCGGATCGCCGTCGTCGGCGGCGTCGCGGCCAACTCCGAGCTCCGCGCCTCGATCCCCGGCGCGGCGCTCGCCCCGCTCGAGCTCTGCACCGACAACGCGGCGATGATCGCCTCCGCCGCGCGCTTCGTCGAAGCGCTCCCGTACCCGGAGTATCTTGCGCTCGATGCGCACGCGTAGCCTCCCTGCGCTCGCCGTCGTCACGCTCGTCGCCGCGGCTGCGCTCGTCGCCGCCTCGGGCGGCGCCCGGACGAAGGCCCCGCAGTCCGCCGCCAGCTGGATCGGGCTCGCGGGCGGGCCGAGGCCGCGGGTGGCGCTCGGCCAGCGGATGATCGTGGTGCTCAAGAGCCCCTCGCTCGCCGACCGCGTGGCCCGCGCCGGAGGGCTCGCGACGGAGAAGCAGGAGCGGAGCTGGACCTCGGCGGCACTCGCCTCGCAGAACGTCCTCATCTCGCGGCTCGCCGTCCAGGGCATCCGCATCCGCACCGAGTTCCGCTACGCGCGCGTCCTGAACGGGTTCTCGGCTGCCCTCGACCCGCGCTCGCTCGCGCTGCTCGAGCGCGCGCCCGACGTGGCCGGCGTCTACCCGGTCCGCGCCGCCTTCCCGGCCTCGGTGCGCGGGCTCTTCACGGCTGGGAGCGGCCACCGGCCGGTGCTCTCGCTGCCCGGCTACGACGGCCGCGGGGTGACGATCGCGCTCCTCGACACCGGAGTCGACCGGGCGCAGCCGTTCCTGCGTGGGCGGATCGCGCCGGGGATCGACATCGTGGGCGGGAACCCGGAGGCGCTCGCGGCACCGAAGCCAGACGACCAGACCCGGGTGGAGCAGCACGGCACCGAGATGGCCGGCCTGCTCGTCGGCGGCGGTGGCCCGTACGGCCTCGCCGGAGTCGCGACCGGCGCGTCGGTGCTTCCGATCCGCGTCGCTGGCTGGCAGCAGGACGCTACCGGCGGCTGGTCGGTCTACGCCCGCAGCGACCAGATCGTCGCGGGGCTCGAGAGCGCGGTCGACCCGAACGGCGACGACGATGCGCACGACGCGGCGCGCGTCGCGCTCGTTGCGCTCTCGGAGCCGTATGCGGCCTTCGCGGACGATCCCGTCGCGCTCGCCGCGGGCGGCGCGCTACGCCTGGACACGCTCGTCGTCGTCCCGGCCGGAAACGACGGGCCCGGCGGGCCGCAGTACGGCTTCGTCTCGGGCCCTGGCGGCGGCGCTGCGGCGCTGACCGTCGGCGCGGCGGACATGCGGACGAAGGTCGAGTCGGCGCGGGTCGTCGTCCGGGTCGGGCTACGCGTCGTCCTCAACCGCATCGAGCCGGTCGTGGGAGCCGTCGCGCCGTCGAAGCCGCTCTCCCTGGCGGTCGCTGCGCCGCGCACGGCGCCCTTCGGCGATCAGCCCGAGGCGGAGGGCGCCGCGCTCGCGCGCTTCTTCGACCCAGGCGGCCTGAGCCGCGTCGCCGGCCGGGCGGCGCTCGTCGACGCTGGCGACGCGCCGCGGACCGCGGTCGCGGACGCCGCCCGCGCCGGCGCAGCGGCCGTCCTCGTCCACGGCGGTCTTCCGAGCGGTTCGCTCGGCCTGGACGAGAGCGCGCCCATCCCGGTCGTGGACATCCCGGAGGCGACGGCCGGAGAGATCCTCGTCGGGCTGCGAAGCGGCGCGAGCGTCGGCGTCTCCGTCGGCCGTGTGAGCTCGGCGCCCAACCCGGGCCGCGGCCAGGTCGCGCCCTTCTCCTCGACAGGTCTTGCCTTCGACGGGCGGGTGAAGCCGGAGCTCGTCGCGCCGGGTGTCGCGCTGACCACCTCCGAGCCCGGCACGAGCCCGAGCGGTGCGCCTCCCTACGGCACGGTCAACGGCACGAGCGCGGCGGCGGCCGTCGTCGCGGGCGCGGCGGCGCTCCTCGCGCAGGCGCGGCCGGGGCTCGACGCCGCGGCGCTGCGCAGCCTCCTCGCCGAGACGGCGCGCCCGCTCGCGGGGACACCCGTGACGGTGCAGGGCGCCGGGCGCGTCGACCCGGGCGCCGCGTCGGCCGCCGAGCTCGCCGTCGAGCCCGCCGGTCTTGCGATCGGTCGCGCGGGAGGCCGTGGCTGGGAAGGGCGGCAGACGCTCCTCGTGCGGAACCTCTCGACGCGCGACCTCCCGGTCCGGATCCGGATCCAGCACTCGAGCGAGGGCGCCGCCGCGGTGCGCTTCTCTGCCCGCCCGGCCCGCTTCCGCCTGCCGCGTGGACAGACGAGGCAGATCCCGCTCCGCGTGACCGTCGCCGGCGAGCGGGTCGGGACGGCGCCGGCGGAGGGCGCGGTCCTCGTCTTGGCGGTCGGCGACCAGCCGCTCCGCGTGCCGTGGGCGGTCACCTTCGGCGCCCCGAGGCGCGACCTCCTCCGCCGCGTCTCGCTCTCGGCTACGAGCTTCCGCCCGTCGGACGCGAGGCCCTCCCTCCTCACGCTCGAGGCCGGCAGGCTCGCGCACTCCGCGGGCCACGACGAGGTGCAGGCGCTCGAGCGGCTCGACATCACGCTCTGGAACAAGAAGGGCGTCCGGCTCGGCCTGCTCGCCCGCCTGCGCGACGTGCTCCCGGGTAGCTACCAGTTCGGGATCACCGGCCGCAGCCCCGCCGGCGCGCCGCTCGGGCGCGGCGTCTACCAGCTCCGGATCGTCGCCGTGCCGACCGCGAAGGGGCCGGCGACACGCCGCTCGCTCACCTTCCGGATCCGATAGGGACGTATATTCACGAGCAAAATTGACGCTTTCCACCTCGACAAGGAGCGGCACGTGACTGTCGAAGCACCCGTCTCTCACCTGCGCGAGAACCCGTACGACATCGCCCGCGAGCAGCTGCGGCGCGTCGCCGACGCCTTCGCGATCGATTCGAACCTGGTCAACGTGCTCTCCGAGTGCAAGAAGGCCGTCGTCGTCTCGATCCCGGTCGGCATGGACGACGGGACCGTGCGTGTCTTCGAGGGCTACCGCGTCACGCACAACATCGCGCGCGGCCCGTCGAAGGGCGGGATCCGCTACCACCCGGACGTCACGCTCGACGAGGTCAAGGCGCTCGCGATGTGGATGACGTGGAAGTGCGCGCTGATGAACATTCCGTTCGGCGGCGCGAAGGGCGGCGTGATCTGCAACCCGAAGCAGCTCTCCGAGCTCGAGCTCCAGAAGCTGACGCGCCGGTACACGAGCGAGATCATCAACGAGATCGGTCCCGAGCGGGACATCCCCGCGCCCGACGTCGGCACGACGCCGCGCGTAATGGCCTGGATCTTCGACACGTACTCGATGAACAAGGGCCACTCGGTGCTGGGCGTCGTCACCGGCAAGCCGCTCCAGATCGGCGGTTCGCTCGGCCGCGAGGAGGCGACCGCGCGCGGCGGGCTCTTCTGCATCCGCGAGGCGGTCCGCAAGCGGCAGCGCCGGCTCGACGACCTCAGCGTCGCAGTGCAGGGGTTCGGGAACGTCGGCAGCTACCTCGCGAAGTTCCTCGCCGAGGACGGGGCGAAGGTGATCGCGATCTCCGACTCGCGCACCGCGCTCCACAACCCGAACGGGATCGACGTGTCCGCGGCATTCGCGCACAAGCACGAGACCGGCAGCCTCGAGGGGCTGCGCGGCGCCGAGACGATCACGAACGAGGAGCTCGTGCTCCTCGACTGCGACGTGCTCGCGCCGTGCGCGCTCGAGCAGGTGATCACCGCGGAGAACGCCGACCAGGTGAAGGCGGAGATCATCTGCGAGGGGGCAAACGGCCCCGTCACGCCGGGCGCCGACGAGATCCTCGAGGACAAGGGCGTGCTCATCCTCCCCGACGTGCTCGCGAACGCGGGCGGCGTCGTCGTCTCCTACTTCGAGTGGGTGCAGGGCCTCCAGGAGTACTTCTGGAAGGAGACCGAGGTGAACGCGAAGCTGAACGACATCGTCGTGCGCGCCTTCAACGAGACGTGGGCGACGCGCGAGTCCCGCGGGACGAGCATGCGCGTCGCCGCCTACGGCGTCGCCGTGCAGCGGGTGGCCGAGGCGACGACCACGCGGGGTCTCTACCCGTAACCGTCCGGTCGCGGCTCTTCGCTGCCGAGTCGGACCTGCGTGCGATGCAGGAGCTCGTCTCGGCGAGCCTCGCGCTCGAGAAGCCGCTCGTCTCGCATCACGTCGGCGACGTCGCCTGGGCGCGCTACCAACACGTCGGCCGAAAGGGGGATTGGCGGATCCGCCTCTGGGAGCGCGAAAGCGAGGTCGTCGGCTGGGGCTGGCTCGAGCTGCCCGGAGAGCTCGATCTGCACGTTCACCCGGCCGAGCGGCGGGAGCTCGTTCCCCAAATCGTCGCCTGGGCGGCTGCGGAAGCCGGCGGCAATCTTCGCGTGAGCGCCTACGACCGGGACCGGACGACCATGGAGGCGCTTGCCGGCGACGGCTTCTCGCAGCTCGCCGAGGGAGGCTTCGACGTCATGACGCTGGCGCTCGACAAGCGCATCCCGCAGCCCGACCCTCCGGCCGGCTTTCGCCTCAGGCACGTCGAGGGCGAAGCGGACCTCGACCGCCGGGTGGCGGTCCACCGGGCCGCCTACCACCCGTCCCGAGTGACGGAGGAGAGCTACGCCAACGTGATGTCGGCCTGGCCGTATCGGCCGGAGCTCGACTGGATCGTCGAGGCGCCCGACGGTCGCTTCGCGTCGTTCTGCCTCGCCTGGTTCGACGAGAGGACGGCCGTGGGGGAGCTCGAACCGGTCGGTACCCATCCTGAGTTCCAGCGCCGAGGCCTTGCGCGCGCCGTCTGCCTCGGTGCGCTTCGGGCCCTGGCGGCGCACGGAGCCGACACGGCCGTCGTCTACTCCGGCCATCCGGCGTCCGAGGCGCTCTACCGCGGCCTCGGCTTCCGGGCGATCGGACGGCACGTGACGCTCTCGCGATGACGAAGGTCGTCGTCTACCACGCGGTCGGCTGCCACCTCTGCGAGCGCGCGCTCCGGGTGGTGGAGGAGGTGCGCGCCGAGCGCGACTTCGACCTGCGCGTGGTCGACATCCAGGGCGATCCGGAGCTCGAGGCGCGCTACCGCGAGTGGCTGCCGGTGGTGGAGATCAACGGCGAGAAAGCCTTCGTCTACTACGTTCAGGCCGCGGATCTGAGGCGCCGACTGGCCGCACAAGCACAGCCCTGAACGGGCTGGCAGAATGGGAGGACGGTGTTACAAACCTCGACTCAAGGAGCGCCGGTGGGGGATCGTCTGACCGTTGGGGTGGCGGCGCGGCTCTCCCGGTACCTCCAGGTGCTCACCCAGGCGAAGAAGATGGGCAAGGACCGGATCTCGTCGCAGGAGATCTCCGACTACACGAACGTGAACGCGACGCAGATCCGCCGCGACCTCTCCGCTTTCGGCAAGTTCGGCAAGCGCGGGGTGGGCTACAACATCGACAGCCTCCTCGCCGAGATCCGCAAGATCCTCCGCACCCAGGGCCAGCACAACATCGCGCTCGTCGGCGCGGGCCGGCTCGGCCAGGCGATCGGGAGCTCCTCGATCTTCGCCGAGCACGGGATCAACATCGCCGCCGTCTTCGACACCGATCCCGAGAAGGTCGGCCGCCGCGTGGGCCACGTCGAGGTCAGCGACCACTCGCAGCTCGCGGAGATCGTCCACGACAAGAACATCATCGTCGGCGTGCTCGCCGTTCCGCCCGACAACGCGCAGGCCGCGGCGGACGACCTCGTCGGCGCGGGCGTGAAGATCCTCTTCAACTACTCCGAGGCGCTCCTCGACGTGCCCGGCGACGTGGTCGTCCACACCTCGAACCCGGCCGTCGAGCTCCTGCACGCCCTGTACTTCCACCTGACCTAGGCCCCGTCGGCTCGACCGGTCGGTTCAGACGGATGTGCAGGCTGGGCCTGCACATCCTGATAACGGCACCGCAAGCGGTGCCTCGGACCTGACCTGAACTAGGCATTTCGTAGACGACCGGCTATAGTCCGGCCGCCAATCGTTCACAGGGGAGGGGATTCTTTATGCGAAGACTCATCGTCTGCGGCCTCGTCGCGGCCGCGACGGCGATCGCCGCTCCGGCGGCGTTCGGCTCCACGTACATCGTCCTCTACAAGCAGCAGGCGATCTCGGGGAACGCCGCGACGACGATGCAGAAGGCGGGCGGCACGCTCGTCTACGCGTATCCGCAGATCGGCGTCGCGATCGCCCGGTCGGACAGCTCGTCTTTCCGGGCCAACCTGCTCAAGGACGGCAGCATCGAGAATGCCGCGGCAACCGAGGGATTCGCGACGCAGCTTCCGAGCACGGAGCTCGCGGCCGGGCTGCCGACCGGCGATCTTCCGAACGCCCCGGCGACGGATTCGGACAACCTCTCGTCGCTGCAGTGGGACATGCGGCAGATCCATACGCCTGAGGCGCATGCGATCACGGGCGGGAGCCCGGCCGTCCACGTCGGCGACCTCGACACCGGTCTCGACTACACGCATCCGGACCTGGCGGCGAACGTCGACTTCGCGAACAGCGCGTCGTGCGTCGGCGGAGTCCCGAACCAGGCTCCGGCGGCATGGGACGACGACAACGGCCACGGCACGCACACCGCCGGCACGATCGCGGCTGCGTCGAATGGGATCGGCATCGTCGGCGTGGCGCCCAACGTGAAGATCGCCGGCATCAAGACCGGCAACGCCGACGGCTTCTTCTATCCCGAGGCAGTGGTCTGCGCGTTCGTGTGGGCCGGAACGCACCACCTGGACGTCACGAACAACAGCTACTTCGCAGATCCGTGGCTCTTCAACTGCAAGAACGACCCGGTTCAGCGGGCGATCTGGAAGGCCGAGCAGAGGGCCATCCGTTACGCGATGAGCCAGGGCGTGACGGTCGTCGCCTCGGCGGGGAACGAGAACATCGACCTCGCCCATCCGACGGTCGACACGATCAGCCCGGACGACTCGACGCCGGTGACGCGCGAGGTGACGAATGCGTGCCTCGTGATTCCGGCCGAGATCCCGGGCGTGATCACGGTCACGGCCGACGGAAACCTGCGCCAGAAGGCGTACTACTCGAGCTACGGGCTGGGCGTCGTCGAGCTGACGGCACCGGGCGGCGATCGCCGCTTCCAGGTGACCGCCGACGCCCCGAACGGTCGAGTCCTCTCGACGTACCCGGCGAAGTTCTTCGCGCCGAGCCCCCTGATCATCACGGACCCGACGAACCCGGGTGCCGTGTACGCATACCTCCAGGGGACGTCGATGGCCGGGCCGCACGTCGCAGGAGCCGCGGCGCTGGTGGCCAGCCGCTACGGGCACATGGCTCCGGGCGCGGTCACGTCGATCCTGACGTCGACGGCCGATCCGCTGGCCTGTCCTCCGAACCCGTTCAACCCGGGCCCGCCCTTCGCCTTCCTTGCCATCTGCGAGGGTGGACCGACGTACAACGGCTTCTACGGTCACGGCGAGGTGAACGCGCTCAGCGCGATCACGCAGTAGTCGCCACCTACGAGGGGCCGGCTCCGGCCGGCCCCTCCGTCTCATAGGCTCGCGCGCGTGCGGATCCTCGTCTGGCACGGCTATCTGCTCGCGGGCACGGGCTCGAACGTCTACACGCGCGCGCTCGTCCGCGAGTGGAGCCATGCCGGCCAGGAGGTCGTCGTCTTCTCGCAGGAGCCGCACCCGGAGGCGTACGACCTCGGCGGCGCCGAGCCGGTGCGGCCGGAGATCGGCGGCGTGCTCCCCGTCTTCGTCGTCGACCGGTACGAGGGGCTCGAGGCGCGGCGCCTCCAGGAGCTGACCCACGAGGAGCGGGAGCGCTACGTGGCGGCGAACGCGGCCGCCGTCCGCGAGCGGCTGCCCGCCGACCTCGTCTTCGCGAACCACGTGCTCCCGGGCGGAGCGGTGGCGTACGAGGTCGGAGGACGGTATGCGGTGAAGGTCCACGGCTCGGAGCTCGAGTACGCGATGCGCGGGAACGAGGAGCTCGCCGCGTGGGGGAGGGAGGCGCTCACCGGCGCCGAGGCGGTGTTCGTCGGCTCGGCGCACATCCGCGAGGCGCTCGAGGAGGTCGTCGGGCACGTCGACCGCGTCCACGAGGTGCCGCCGGGCGTGGACGTCGACGAGTTCCGCCCGCGGCCGCGCGAGGAGGCGCTCGCCGGCCTGCTCGAGGAGGCGCGGCGCGACTCGCCGAACCCCGGCAACGCGCGCGAGCGGCTTCCGGACGAGGGGAACGCGGCCCGGCTGGAGGACTTCCTTGCGGGCGACGAGCCGACCGTCGTCTACTTCGGCAAGCTGCTCTACAACAAGGGCGTCCACGTGCTGCTCGAGGCGCTGCGTGGCCTCGACGCGCGCGCCGTGATCGTCGGCTTCGGCGATTACCGGCGCGAGCTCGAGGCCGCCGCGCCCGAGCGGACGCTCTTCACCGGCCCGTTCGAGCACCGCCACCTCGTGCACCTGCTGCCGCTCGCGGACGTCGCCGTCGTGCCGTCGATCTTCCCCGAGGCCTTCGGGATGGTGGCCGCCGAGGCGGCCGCGGCCGGCTGCCCCGCGCTCGTCGCACGCCATTCCGGCCTCGCGGAGGTGGCGCGGGGCCTCGAGGCGGAGTATCCCGAGCGTCACGCGGCGCTCGCGAGCTTCGCGAACGGCGACGTCGACGACCTGCGGGGGAAGCTGCGCGCATTCCTCGCGCTGCCGGAGGAGGAGCGCCGCGAGCTCGGCGCCGCCGCCCGCCGGGCCGCCGTCTCGCGCTGGAGCTGGGCGAGCGTCGCAGCCCGGCTGCTGGCGCCGTTCCTCGCGTTCGTGCTCGTCGCAGCCGGCTGTAGCGGCGGGAGCTCGCAGACGACTCGTGACGCGCGGCAGGTCTCGGCCATGTGGCACTCCGAGCTACGAAAGCGCGCGCGGGAAGCGCCGCGGGAGCGGTTCGACAACCTCTCGCCGCAGGTGCTGCGCCGGCGGCTCGACGCGGCGGCGCGGCGGTACGACTTCGAGGTCGTCTCGTTCCGCCTGCTCAGGCCGCGCCAGCTCGCGCCGCGGATCGTCGTCCGCACGAGGCACGACGTCGAGCTCGCGCACGCGGTGCCGCGCATCCTGCGGCGCCTCGACCCGAAGGCCCGGACGGGTGACGACCGCACCGGCTGGCGCTACGAGGGGTTCTGGTTCGAAGCCGACGACGAGCACGGCGACCCCCTCCTCGCCGTCTTCAACTTCTGGCGCGGCCCGCACGCGGGCGGAGGCCAGTGGGCGCGCAGCGACGAGCTCTTCCCGTTCGCGCACGGTTAGGGGACCCCAAACCCCTTCAATTACTGTAGGAGCGTGGGCGACGAGCAGCGTCTCACCCCGGGCGAGCAGATCGCGTTCGCCCGTGAGGGGTTCGAGTCGGCGACCGACTTCACCGTCGCGGTCGAGGAGGAGTTCGCGCTCCTCGACCCGGAGACGCTCGAGCTGACGAACCGCTTCGAGGAGCTCCAGGCGGCTGCCGCCGGCACGGAGCTCGAGCCGCACCTCGTCGGCGAGCTGATCGCCTCCGAGGTCGAGATCAGGACCGGCCGGTGCGAGCACTTCGGCGAGGCTGCCGAGCGCATGGTCGAGCGGCGCGAGCAGCTCCGCGCCCTCGCCGCGAAGCTCGGGCTCGGGCTGGCGTCGATCGGCACGCACCCGTGGAGCCGGTGGCAGGACCAGCGGATCATCGACACGCCGCACTACCGGCGGAACGACGAGATCCTCCGCTACGTGGTCTGGCGCAACAACAGTTTCGGCATCCACGTCCACATCGCGATCCGAGGCGCGGATCGCGCGATCCGCGTCGCGGACGGCTTCCGGCGCTTCCTGCCGGAGCTGCTCGCGCTCTCGGCGTCGTCGCCCTTCGTCGAGGGCGTGAACACGGGCCTGCACTCGGCCCGGACGCAGATCTTCACGCGCATGTTCCCGCGCTGCGGGATTCCGGACGCGTACGGCGGCTGGGCCGAGTTCGAGCGCTATGTGCGCTTCCTCTACGAGACGGAGTCGATCGACCAGCACACGCAGATGTGGTGGAGCGTCCGCCCGCACCTCGCGTTTCCGACCGTCGAGGTGCGGATCTGCGACGCGCAGCCCGACCTGGCCCAGGCGCAGTCGCTTGCCGCGCTCATGTACGCGCTCGGCGCCCGGATCGCCCGCGCGCTCGACGAGGGCGAGCCGCTCCCCGACGTGCCGCGCCGGCTGATCGAGGAGAACCTGTGGCGGGCGATTCGCCACGGCCTCTCGGACGGCCTCATCGACTTCGAGCGCGGTGTGGTCGTCGCGGCCCGCGCGCGGCTCGAGGCGCTGATCGAGTGGGTGCTGCCGGTTGCGGAGGAGGTCGGCGCCGCGCCCTACCTCGCCGTCCCTTCTGCCAACGCAGCCGAGCGGCAGCGCGCCCGTCACGACGAGGGCGCCACGATGGAGCAGATCTACGCCGGCCTCGCCCTCGTCCCGCCCCGGGAGCTCGTCGGTGGCTGAGCAGGAGGGCGCCGCACCGGAGCCGGACGAGTTCGCGGCGCGCCTCGAGGAGGAGCTCAAGCGGGTCAGGATCTCGGACGTCCTTGTCCAGACGCTCTACACGCTCTCCTCGCTCGGCTACCACAAGCTCGGCGCCGAGCACCGCGACCTGCCGCAGGCGCGGCTCGCGATCGAGTCGCTCCGCGCGCTCCTGCCGGTGCTGAAGGGCGAGGCGCCCGCCGAGGTCCTCCGCGACTTCGAGCAGGTGGTCGCGAACATGCAGCTCGCCTACGCCTCGGCCGCGAAGGAGGCGCCGAAGCAGGACGTGCCCGCGGCCGAGGAGCCCGAGTCAGCACCCGAGCCGGAGGACCTCGAGCCGGTCGACGACGAGGAGCTCGGCGGAGGAGGCTGACTAGGAGGGCTTCGCGACGCAGGCCGCCGCGTAGTCGGCCTGCTTCGCGCAGCAGCGCGTGAGCGTCGCGACGAAGCTCTGCTCGGCCGGCGAGAGCGGGCGGCCTGCGAGGCGCGCGACCGAGAAGTGCCGCACGAGCGGCGGCCGTCCGCTAATGCGGAAGCTTTCGAGGTCGCCGCGCTCGACCTCCTCGGCGACGGCATAGCGCGAGAGGAACGCGAGCCCGAGCCCCTCGCGCGCGGCGCGCTTGATCGCCTCGCTGGAGCCGAGCTCCCACACGCCTGCGGGGCGGACGCCGATTGCGCGGAGCTCCTCGTCGACCGCCTGCTGTGAGCTCGAGCCTCGCTCGCGCGAGAGGAGCATGAACTCCGCGAGGGCCGTCGGGGCGAGCCGCCCGTTCCGGAGCGGCGCAAGCCCAGGCTTCGCGACGCCGACGATCTCGTCTTCGAGGAACGGGTCCAGCTCGACGCGCTCACTCGCCTGTGCCGCACCGACGAGTGCCAGCTGGACGCGTCCGCTGAGCAGGCGCTTCAGGATCTCCGCGCTCGCTGCGACCTCGACCTCGACCGTGACGCCGGGATGGTCTCGGCGGAAGCAGCCCAGCGTGTCCGGGAGCAGGTAGACGCCGGGCGCCGTCGAGGCGCCGAGATGGATCGTCCCGGTCTGGAGGCCGGCGAGGGCTCCGAGCTCCTCCTCGGCCGCACCGAGGGTCGAGAGCGCCTGGGCGGCGCGGGCCGCGAGGACGCGCCCCGCCTCCGTCAGTCGGCTGCCGCGGCCGCTGCGCTCGACGAGCCGCTGGCCGGCCGCGGTCTCGAGGAGGCGCAGATGCTGGCTCGCGCTCGGCTGGCCGATCCCGATCGCGGACGCCGCCGCCGACACGCTTCCGTGGCGCTCGATCTCGACGAGCAGGCGCATGCGCGTCGTGTCCCAGAGCTCGCGCAACGTGCTCGTCGCCGCCATTCCCTCTACCGATAGCAGCTATCGCCAACTTCGTCTAGCGCGATTCCAGCACGGGGCCTAGGCTGGGACCGTGATCCTCCGCCCGTACCTGTTCGCGGAGACGGCCTGCGCGTCCTATCTCTTCGGCTGCTCGAGCGGCAGCAAGCTCGCCGTCGTCGACCCGCACGAGGCCCTCGTCGAGGAGTACCTGAGCGAGGCCGAGCGCGTCGGAGCACCCATCGTCGCCGTCTTCGAGACGCACGTGCAGGCGGATCACGTCTCCGGACTGCCGGCGCTCGTCGAGGCGACGGGCGCGACGCCGTACCTGCCGGTCGGATCCGGGGTCGAGTTCCCGCACGAGGAGCTCGACGACGGCGAACAGGTCGAGCTCGGGAACACGCACGTGCGCGCGCTGGCCACACCCGGCCATGCGCCGGCGCACAACGCCTACGTCGTCTCGGATCTGCGCCGGGGGACGGACGAGCCCTGGCTCGTCTTCACCGGCGACTCGCTCCTGGTCGGGGACGTCGGCCGCCCCGACCTGCATGCGGGAGGCGACCCGCTCCCATTGGCGCGCCGGCTCCACGCCTCGCTCGTACGACTGCTCGAGCTTCCGGACGGAGTCTCGGTGTACCCGAGCCACTACGCCGGGTCGGTCTGCGGCCGTGCGCTCTCCGGAAACCCGTTCTCGACGATCGGCTTCGAGCGGCTGCACAACCCGGCGCTCGCCGCCGAGGATCCCGAGGCGTTCGCGCGCGCGCTCCTCGTCGACGTGCCGCCCGCGCCGGCCGACCAGGCGGAGATCGTCGCGGCAAACAGGCGCGGAGCGCTTCCGGCCCGGCGGTGACCTCCGCACCGGTTCGCCTCGGGCTGCGGGCGAACGCGGCGCAGTTCTCGCTCCTCGTCGGGCTGAACGCGCTCGTCGGAGCGATGGTCGGCCTCGAGCGAAGCGTCCTCCCGCTCGTCGGCGAGCGCGACTTCCACCTCGCCTCCAATGCGGCGATTCTCGCCTTCGTGGTCGCCTTCGGCGCTGCAAAGGCGGTGACGAACCTGATTGCGGGGGTCCTCGCCGACCGCGCCGGACGGAAGCGCCTGCTCGTCCTCGGCTGGGCGCTGGCCGTGCCCGTCCCCCTGCTCATCGCCTTCGCGCCGGCCTGGTGGATGGTCGTGGTCGCGAACCTCTTCCTCGGCGTGAACCAGGGGCTCGCCTGGTCGATGACGGTCGTGATGAAGATCGACCTCGCCGGGCCGGCGAGGCGCGGTCTCGCGCTCGGGCTCAACGAGTCCGCCGGCTACCTCGGCGTCGCGGCGACGGCGTTCGCGAGCGGGGCGGTCGCCTCGGTCGTCGCGCCTCGAACCGTGGTCTGGGTCGGGGCCCTCGCGGTCGCAGTCGTCGGCACCTTCGTCGCGATCGTCTTCGTCCGCGACACCGCAGGGCACGTCGCGCACGAGCAGCAGAGCGTCGTAGGGCACGACCGGCCCCGCAACCCGGTCCTCGTCGCCTGCTCGCAGGCCGGTCTCGTGAACAACCTGAACGACGCGCTCGCGTGGGGCCTGGCGCCGCTCTACCTCGCTGCGCACGGAGCGTCGGCGGGTGAGATCGGCCTCGTCGCTGCGGTCTATCCGGCCGTCTGGGGCGTCGGGCAGCTCGCGACGGGCTGGCTCTCGGACCTCACAGGACGCACGCCGCTGATCGTGCTCGGGATGCTCGTCCAGGCAGGCGCGCTGGGGCTCCTCGTGGCGGGCGGCGGCGCGTTCTCTCCGGCGGTGATGGCGGCGGCGCTCCTCGGGCTCGGAACGGCGCTCGTCTACCCGACGCTGATCGCGGCCGTCTCGGACGCGGTCGACCCGCGGGACCGGGCGCGTTCCGTGGGGATCTACCGCTTCTGGCGCGACGTCGGCTTCGTCGCCGGCGCCCTTGCCGCCGGCTTCGGCGCCGATGCCCTCGGCAGCGGGCCGACCATCGCGGCCGTCGCGGGGCTCACCGCGGCGAGCGGCCTGGCGGTGGTGGCGATGTATCGCTCGAGCCGATGGCCGCTATCGCCAACTTCCCCTTGGACGATGCCTTCCGGGCTCGTACGGTAGGCGTATGGCCGTCGAGGTCACCGTCGACACCGCGCTCCTGAAGCGGGAGATCAAGAAGACCTACGCCGCGGTGTCGCAGGAGCCGAGTACGGACTTCATCTTCCCGACCGGCCGCGCCTGGGCGGAGGACCTGCGCTATCCGCCCGAGCTCACGGCGGTGCCCGACACCGCCGCGGAGTCGTTCGCAGGCGTCGCGAACCCGTGGGAGCTCGGGCGGCTCTCGCCCGGCGAGTGGGTGCTCGACCTCGGCTGCGGCGCCGGCACCGACACGCTCGTCGCCGCACAGATGGTCGGTCCCGAAGGACGAGTGACCGGCATCGACATGACGCCCGAGATGCTGGCCAAAGCGCGTGCCGCCGCGGCCGAGCTCGGCGCCGCCAACGTCGACTTCGTCGAAGGCGAGGTCGAGCGGCTTCCGTTCCCGGACGAGACCTTCGACGTCGTCATCTCGAACGGCGTCGTCGACCTCGTACCCGACAAGAATGCGGTCTTCGCCGAGCTCTACCGCGTGCTGCGGCCGGGCGGCCGGATCCAGATCGCGGACGTGACGATCCAGAACCCGGTCAGCGAGGAGGGCCGCCGCAACATCGACCTCTGGACCGGGTGAATTGCCGGGGCGCTGCTGGAGGCGGCGTACGCGAAGCTCCTGGAGAAGCACGGGTTCGAGCGAATCGAGACGGGTCAGCTCGTCGACACCTATGCGCGCTCGAAGTTCGAGGACACGCGGCGCAAGGCGCAGCGCTTCGGCGCCCGCGGCACGACGGTCAAGGCATACAAGCCGGAAAGGAGCCAGGAATGAGGGTCATCGACTGCCCCTGCGGGCACCGGCTCGAGGGAGCCGACGACGGCGAGCTCTTCCGTCTCGCGCGTGAGCACGTCGATCGTGACCATCCGGAGATGCGACGGACGGACGCGGAGCTCCGTCAGCGCATCGCCGCCGACGGCTACGACGCGTGATGGCGGCGGGCGGCAAGGTCGTCGTCAACCTCGCCACGGGGCTCGAGGACGCGGAGCGCGTCCTCGTTGCGTTCCTCGTCGGGGGCGCCGCCGTCGAGCAGGGCAAGCAGGTGGCGATGTTCCTGACGAAGGACGCGGTGCGGCTCGCGTTGCCCGGCGAGGCCGAGGGGGTCGCGTGCGAAGGCTGCCCGCCGCTCGAACGGCTCTTCCAGCAGTACGCCGACGGAGGGGGCGAGCTGCTCGTCTGCCCGATCTGCTTCAACGCGCGGAAGCTGGACGACACGAACCTCGTGCCGAACGCGCGCATCGCCGGCGCGACGCCGCTCTGGGAGTGGGTCGGCGACGGGGCGACGGTCTTCAGCTACTAGGAGGTCTTCCGCAGCAGCCGGTAGCGGACGGTGTCGATGAACTCGACCGGCGTCTCGTCGGTCTGACGCAGGCGCCGCCTCACCGCTGCCGGAAGCCGTAGGTTCTCCCAGCTGTCGGCCTCTTCGAGCGCCTCGGCGGCGTCGTCGAACCGCTCCGCGACATGACGGCGGAGCGTCTTCACCTCCTCGTAGAGGCCCTCGGAGACGGTCTGCTCCAGGCCGTCGTTCATCGCCTCGACGACCGCCGCGAACTTGCGCGTGTCGACGAAGCCGAGCCCGCGCCGGCCGGCGCGAACGGCGAACTCGAGGCCGAGCGGGTGGACGTCGAGCAGAAGGCCCTTCGGCCGTAGTGCCCTGTGGACGCGACGCAGGACGTGCACGACGTCCTCGGTGTCCACTCATCAGAGCGACCAGGAGAAGAGCGCGAGGTCGAACTCGGCCGGCGGCAGGTCGATTTCGGCGGCGTCCGCGACCTCGAAGTGGATCCGGTCGCGAAGCGCGCGCGGCGTCGAGCGGCGCGCCGCCTCGACGAGCTCCTCCTCCATGTCGAAGGCGAGCACCGATCGCGCCTCCTCCGCGCAGCCGAACGTCAGCCTGCCGTCGCCGCAGCCGACCTCGAGGACGTCCAGGCCTGCCAGATCGACGAGCCCGCGGATCGTCGGGAGCTCGACGCCGTCCGGATCGACCACCAGCGGCACGCAGACGACGCTACAGGATCTGCGTGTGATAGAAAACTGCCCGCGCCGAGGGCTCTCGGCGCTGATTTTGTGAGGGGGCAGGGATGGGCTGGTTCCAGGATCACGCGGTGCTGTTCGCGCTCCTCTGCGCGGCGGCGGCGGTCGTCTACGGGCTCGCGCTGACGCGCTGGCTGCTGACGCGTCCCGCCGGCAACCCGCGCATGCAGGAGATCGCGCGGGCGGTGCAGGAGGGCGCGGCCGCCTACCTTCGCCGCCAGTACTCGACCATCGCCGTCGTCGCGATCGTGCCCTTCCTCCTGCTCGGCTTCTACAACAAGCTCGGCTGGGGCACCGCCGTCGGGTTCCTGATCGGCGCGCTGCTCTCGGCGGCGGCCGGATTCATCGGGATGAACGTCGCGGTCCGCTCGAACGTGCGGACGGCCGAGGCGGCGCGGAGCGGCCTGCCGCCCGCGCTCAACGTCGCCTTCCGCGCGGGCTCGGTCACCGGCCTGCTCGTCGTCGGGCTTGGCCTGCTCGGCGTCGCCGGGTACTACTGGGCGCTCACCGACTGGCTCGACCACACGCCGCGCTCGGCCGTGGACGACCTCGTCGGCCTCGCCTTCGGCGGCTCGCTCATCTCCGTCTTCGCGCGACTCGGCGGCGGCATCTACACGAAGGCCGCGGACGTCGGCGCCGACCTCGTGGGCAAGATCGAGGCCGGCATCCCCGAGGACGATCCGCGCAACCCGGCCGTGATCGCGGACAACGTCGGCGACAACGTGGGCGACTGCGCCGGCATGGCCGCCGACCTCTTCGAGACCTACGCGGTGACGGCGGTCGCGGTGATGCTGATCGCGATCCTCCGCTTCCCCGACTCGGAGCTCTACCTCTTCCCCCTGGCGATCGGCGGGATCTCGATCCTCGCCTCGATCGTCGGCACGCTCTTCGCCCGCGTTGGCCCGGGCGGCGGGATCATGAACGCGCTCTACCGGGCCGTGGCCGTCGCGACGATCCTCTCGGCGATCGGGTTCATCCCTGTGACGACGAACTTCGACGACGGGCCGTTCGGCTTCTGGGATCTCTACCTGGCCTCGCTCGTCGGGCTGATCGTGACCTTCCTGCTCGTCGCGATCACCGAGTTCTACACCGGCACGCGCTGGGGGCCCGTCAAGTCGATCTCACGCGCCTCCCAGACCGGGCACGCGACGAACATCATCGAAGGGCTCGCCGTGGGGATGCAGGCGACCGCGGCGCCCGTGGTCGTGATCGCGGCGGGGATCCTGGTCGCGAACCACTTCGCCGGCCTGTACGGGATCGGCGTCGCGGTGATGGCGCAGCTCTCGATGACGGGCCTGATCGTCGCGCTCGACGCGTACGGCCCCGTCACCGACAACGCGGGCGGGATCGCCGAGATGGCCGACCTCCCGCCTGAGGTGCGCGCGATCACCGACCCGCTCGACGCCGTCGGCAACACGACGAAGGCGGTCACGAAGGGCTACGCGATCGGATCGGCGGCGCTCGCGGCCCTCGTCCTCTTCGACTCGTACACGAGCGGGCTGTCGGACGAGGGGCTGCGAACCTTCTTCGTCCTGAACGACCCGTGGGTGATCGCCGGCCTCTTTGTCGGCGGCCTCATGCCCTTCCTCTTCGCGTCGCTCGCGATGATGGCCGTCGGGCGCGTGGGCGGCGAGGTGGTGCAGGAGGTGCGGCGCCAGTTCCGCGAGAACCCGGGGATCATGGAGGGAACGGCGCGGCCGGAGTACGGGCGCGCCATCGACATCGTCACCAGATCCGCGATCCGGAGCATGATGCTGCCTGCGCTCGTGCCGATCGCGTTCCCGATCGTGGTCGGGATCATCAACGCGCACATGCTGGGCGGCCTGCTGATCGGGACGATCGTGACCGGCCTCTTCCTCGCCATCGCGATGACCTCCGGCGGCGGGGCGTGGGACAACGCGAAGAAGCTGATCGAGGACGGCCTCTACGGCGGGAAGGGCTCGGAGGCCCACGCCGCCGCGGTGACCGGCGACACCGTCGGCGACCCCTACAAGGACACTGCGGGGCCTGCGATCAACCCGATGATCAAGATCACCAATATCGTCGCGATCCTGATCATCCCGCTGATTGTGTCTATCCACGGATGACACTCACGGGGGAAACCCGGTTTCCCCCGTGCACCCCCTCGCCTGGCACGCCGGCGGCGCGAGAAGCGCGGTTCTCGCACCGCCGGATTTCCGGGGAAACACCCAGGTCAGGCTCAGCTCGAGCTACTAGGGCGGCGGCACTCGATGCCGTCGCGGCGGCGCTCGAGGGGGTGGACGGACGTCCGCAGAGTGAGATTGCCCGGCTCGCGGGCCTCGACGGGGAGACCACGGCCGAGGCGCTGACGGAGCTCGTCGAAGCGGGCCGCGTGCGGCGGCTTGCGTGCGGGACGCGCTACTTCGGATTGCGGTCTCAGCCTTCGAGCGGTCGCGGGCGGCGGCTGCCGACCAGAAGCTCCGCCGAGGAGGAGGCGCGGGTGTGCTGCGGTCATCTCGCCGGTCGTCTCGGGGTCGAGCTCACGGATCGGCTCGTCGCCGGCGGCGTCGTCGCCCGGACGGCCGATGGGCTCGAGCTCACCGACCTCGGTCGTGATTGGAGTCGGTCGAACGGTCTTCGCCTCGCGGGTCACGCGGGGGCGGCCGCATGCCTCGACCGCTCGGAACGCCGCTTCCACGTCGGCGGCTCGTTCGGCCGTGCGCTTTTCGAGCGGTTGCTCGAGCGCGGCGTCGCGACGCGGGCTCCCGTCTCGCGTGCGGTGGCCGTCAGGCCGGAGGCCGCGCGGCGCCTGCGGCGACTGGACCTTGCGGGGGAGTCGCAAGGGCAGGACTGACGAAGTCGGCGGCGGTCGATTCCGCCAGCACCGTGCCGCGGCCGGCCGTCCGGAGGGGTGTGAGGAGCGCGACGAGCGTGAGCAGCGCGTGAAGCACCGCCGACACGAGGACGAGCAGCGTCGCGTTCGACGTGAGCCCGATGATGCCGGCCCCGGTGAGAGCACCGAGCGGAAGCGCGGCGAAGGCCGTGGCGCGCTGGACGGCGATGACGCGGCCGAGGAGCTCCGGCGGGACGATCTTCTGCCGGAGCGTGAACCAGGTAACGACGATGATCGTGTTCGAGAGACCGACCACGCTCCAAGCTGCGGCGACGATCGGAAGGCTCCCGCTGACGAGCAAGAACGACACTCCGGCGGTCGCGCCCGCCATGCCGAGGATCGTCAGCCTGCCCGCGTCGAGACGCCGCGCGAGCCGTGTAGTGAGGACGGCGCCGACAACCGCGCCGGCTCCTTCCGCGCCGAAGACGAGGCCGACGCCGCGTGCGCCGTTGTCGTGCGCCTTCACCAGGTACCAGAAGAGGTTCGCCTGGACGAGGAAGACCGCGAAGTTCGTGCCGGTCACGAGGACGAGCGCCCACGCCATGATTCGAACTCGACGGAGATAGGCGATTGCCTCCCCGAGCTCGAAGCCGATGCGCCAGCCGCGTCGCCGTGCAACCTCGGCGACCGCCCGGCGGGCGATGAGCGCGATCGCAGCGGCGGAGACCGCGAACGAGAGGCAGTCGACGGCGAGGGAGCGCTCGATCCCGAATGCGGCCACGACGGCGCCGCCTGCGACCGGGCCGCCGAACGCGAGCAGGTTCTCCACGGTCTGGAGGTGCGCGTTGGCGCGCAGCAGGTCTCGGTCGGCGACGAGCTCGGGCACGAAGCTCTGGAATGCCGGGTGGTAGAAGGGCCGGACGCTCGCCGCTGCGAGAGCGGCGACGTACAGGAGCCAGCGCTCGCCCGGCGCGAAGTGCACGACGGCGAGCATGCCGCCGACGAACCCGGCGGAGGCAAGATCTCCCGCCACGAGCAGCCGCCGGCGGTCGAACCGGTCGGCCGCGACTCCGCCGACGAGCGAGAAGAGGACGTAGGGGACGAACTCGATCGCGTAGATGGCTGCCGTGGCGGCGGCCGAGCCCGTCTGGCGAAGGACGAAGAGCGGCAGGGCGAGCCGGTAGATCCAGTCGCCGGTGGTGGAGACGAAGAACGCGCCGAGGAGCAGGCGGTAGTCGCGCGTCATGCCAGCGCGGGCGCCTGGGCATAGCGCCGCGCTTCGACCCCGCTACAGACCTGGCAGTCGGGGAGGCGCTCCCAGCGGTCGACCTCCCGCGGGGCGAGGTCGTCGAAGCGGAATTCGATCAGCCGCCCGACGGTGGCCGGCGGGACGACTCCCGTGGCGAGGCGGACGACCTCCGCGACGAACGAGCCCGTCAGCGTCGTGACCAATGGACCGAAGGCCGCCAGGTCCTCGAGGAACCGGTGTCCTTGCTCCTGCCGCTCGCGCATGACGGAGGTGATCTCGGCCTGGCGTGGATTGCGCTCGATGTCCTGCCGCTTCCAGCACTCGACGCACCCGGTCACCCCGGGGATCATCGTGTAGTGGAGCGCACGGCGCGTGTCGATGCCGCCGCCCATGAGCGCCGCCCCGGCTCGGACGCAGCCCTCGTTGAACCAATCCACGATGTCCATCTTCGGACGGTCGCACGAGCCGATGACGATGTCGCGGTCGTAGACGAGCTCGTAGACGTCGTCGCCGGAGGTGATCCGGCGCTGCTCGAACGAGACGTGCGCGTGCGAGTAGAAGTCGGCGATTCGTTCGGCCGCCGCCTCGACCTTGGACCGGCCGATGTCGGACTCGCCGTAGATGATCTGGCGATTCAGGTTCGACAGCTCGACGCGATCGAAGTCCGCGATCCGTATGTCCTCGACCCCGATGCCGGCGATGTCGTAGAGCGCATGGGTCCCGACGCCGCCGACGCCGATGACGGCGACCTTCGTCGCGCGGAGACGATCCTGGAGCTCGTACTTCGTCGTCCGCAGCGAGCTGAAGATCTCGAAGAAGCCGAGGTTTCGCGAGAAGCGCTCGAGCTCGTACTCCGTCCAGTCGGCGGGCGGTGGCGAGCCGTCGTCGAGGAAGCCGGCCTCCTCGAGCTGGGCGACGATCGTCGCGACGTCTTCTGCGGGCACGTCGGGATGCCGCGCCACGAAGGCTTCCAGCACCTCGTCCGTCGTGAGCGTGCCGTCGAGCAGGTCGAGGAGCTCGCGCAGACGTCCGTCGGGATCGTCGATCGACGTCACCTCGCCGCATCCCTGCACCCGAACTTCGCCGTCGACGTAGAAGACCGGAAACGTCCCTTTGAGATGGGGACGAGGCGGCTCGGTCATGCAAAGTCTCCCTTCGCGTCTCGAAGCGGCGGGGCGCGCCGCCACGCCCCTCCGCTGAAGGATTCCGCTCCTAGAAGCCGTGGCCGTGAGCGACGGTGCTGCTGTGCTCCGTTCGCAGCTTGATCGACACGATGGTCACCCCCCTTCACCTTCGGTTGTCGCGAACCCTACTCTTGTCACAGCCTGTTCGCTACACCGCCCCGCCGGTAGATTCGCGCCGTGCCGCGTAGGCGCCGGCAGCAGGGGCTGGAGCGGGTTCTCGGCGCGCCCGCGCTCATCGCCCACGGGGGAAACCCGGTTTCCCCCGTGGACCCCCTCGCCAGGCACGCCGGCGGCGCGAGAAGCGCGGTTCTCGCACCACCGGATTGCGGAGGCAACCCCCGTGCCAGGCCTGTGCCTGGCACCGCCTAGAGTTCATTCGTGCCGCGTAGGCGCCGGCAGCAGGGGCTGGAGCGGGTTCTCGGCGCGCCCGCGCTCTTCGCCACCGCCTACGGCAACGTCGGCTCCTCGATCTACTACGCGCTCGGCGTCACGGCCGGGATCGCCCTCGGGCTGACCCCGGTCGTCTTCCTCGTCAGCGGGCTCATCTTCGCGGCCACCGCGGCGACGTACGCCGAGGGGACCGTTCGCTACCCGGAGGCCGGCGGCTCTTCGAGCTTCGCGCGGCACGCCTTCAACGAGGTCGTCTCCTTCGGGGCCGCGTGGGCGCAGATGCTCAACTACGTCATCACGGTCGCCATCTCGGCGTTCTTCGTGCCGCACTACCTTTCGATCTTCTGGGGGCCGCTGCGGACGACGCCCTGGGACGTGGTCGGCGGGTCGATCGTGATCGTGTTTCTCGTCGCCTTGAACGTCGTCGGGATCAAGGAGGCGGCGAGCCTCAACGTCTTCCTCGCCGTCGTCGACTTCGCGACCCAGCTCCTGCTCGTGCTCGTCGGCTTCGCGCTCATCTTCAGCCCGCACGTCCTCACCTCGAACATCCACTGGGGGACGGCGCCGACGTGGACGAGCTTCGCGCTCGCGATTCCGGTGGCGATGATCGCCTACACGGGGATCGAGACCGTCTCGAACCTCGCCGAGGAGGCGCGCGACCCGAGCCGCGCCATCCCGCGCTCGATCACGTGGGTCGCGGTCGCCGTCTTCGCCATCTACTTCACGCTGCCGTGGATCGCGCTCTCGGCGCTGCCGGTGCATCGCGACTCGCACGGCGACTTCGTCACGAAGCTCGGTCAGAACCCGGGGCCGCACGGGGGCGGAGGCTTCAAGAACGACCCCGTCCTCGGGCTCGTCGAGAACCTCGGGCTCCACGGCCAGCTCCTGGAGGCGGCGAAGATCTACGTCGGCGTCCTCGCGGCGACGATCCTCTTCATCGCGACGAACGCGGGCGTGATCGGCGCGTCGCGGATCACGTACTCGATGTCGAGCTACCGCCAGCTGCCGGAGCTCTTCCGCCGCCTGCACCCGAAGTTCAAGACGCCGTGGCTCGCGCTCGTCGTCTTCGCCGGGCTCGCGCCGATCGCGTTCCTCCTGCCGGGGAACGTCGACTTCATCGGCCGCATGTACGCGTTCGGGGCGATGCTCTCGTTCACGGTCGCGCACGCCGCGATCGTCGCCCTCCGGCACCGGCAGCGCGACGTGGAGCTGACGTTCCGCGCCCGGCCGAACCTGCGCTACCGAGGGGTCGAATGGCCGCTCTTCGCGGTCTTCGGCGGCCTCGGCACCGGGCTCGCCTGGCTCGTCGTCATCGTGCAGGACGCGCCGACGCGCTACGCAGGCCTCGGCTGGCTCGGGCTTGGCTTTGCGTTCTACGCGCTCTTCCGGAGGCGGTTCGTGCGCGCGCCGCTCGCCGAGACCATCCGGGCGCCGCTTCCGGTTGGGCCCGCCATCGCGCTCGAGTACCGCAACATCCTGGTTCCGGTCTCGGAGGCGCTCGAGTCGGAGGAGGCCGTCGACCTCGCATCGCGGCTCGCCGCCGAGCGCGGAGCTTCGATCGCCGCGGTCAGCGTCGTCGAGGTGCCGCTCGAGTTGCCGCTCGACGCGCGGCTGCCCGCGGAGGAGCGGCGGGCGGACGCGCTCCTCGACGAGGCGCGCGCGATCGGCGACTCGTACGGCGTCGACGTCATCGGCCGTCTCGTGCGCGCTCGAAAGGCGGGCCGCGCGATCGTCGACGAGGCCGAGCGCCGCCATTCGGAGATCATCGTCATGGGCGCGCCTCGGAAGGGCCGAGGCGGGCGCGGGACGATCTTCGGCGGCACGGTCGACTTCGTGCTCAAGCACGCGCCCTGCCGCGTCATGGTCGCGGCCGCGCCCAAGGCCGCGTGAGCGGCGTCGCTTGCGATGCCGCCTTCAGGCCGTGCCGGTTCTGCGGGCATGGCCGTCTGCGCCGCCGGCCTGGAACGCGTGGTCTCGACGGAGGCGCGTGAGGCTCTACCGGCTCGGCGTCGCGGTCTTCGCGGTCGTCTTCGTCGGGCTCGGCCTCGCGCTGATCGTGGTGACGGCGCTGCGGGGCGGGGGAGCCGTCGGCTTCGTCCTTGGAGCGCTCTTCGTCGCCCTGGGCGCCGCGCGCCTCCACCTCCTGCGGCGGCGTTAACCTCCTTTTCGGGATGGCCCGGAAGCAACCGCGGCTGCAGCGTGTGCTCGACGCTCCCGAGCTGGCCTCGGTCGCGTACGGAGAGATTGCCTCCTCGATCTACTTCGCGCTCGGAATCGTCGCGCTGCACGCGCTCGGGTTCACGCCGCTCGTGCTCGGGCTCGTCGGCCTTCTCTTCCTGCTCGTCTCGCTCTCGTACGCCGAGGGGACGGCGGCGATCCGCGAGACGGGCGGCGCGGCGACGTTCGTCCGGATCGCCTTCAACGACCTCGCCGGCTTCCTCACGGGTTGGGCGCTCTTCCTCGACTACCTGATCGTCATCGCGCTCTCGGCGCTCTTCATGCCGCACTACCTGGGGACGGCGCTGCACGTGGACGCGCTGGGCCGCAACCCATGGGACGTCCTCGTCGCGATCGCCGCGATCGTGGTCGTCGCACTCGCGCGCGCGTTCCGGCGGCCCGCGGTGCACACGTTCGGGATCGTCGTGCCGGTGCTCGACCTCGTGACGCAGCTCCTGCTCGTCGGCGTCGGCTTCGCCGTCCTCTTCTCGCCGCATGCGCTCACGATGGGGACGTCGCTCGGCACGAGCCCGTCGTGGCACGCGATCGCCTTCGCCTTCCCGCTCGCGATGCTCGCCTACACGGGCCTCGAGACGGTGGCGAACTTCGCCGAGGAGGTGCGGCGGCCGGGGCGCGACCTGCCGCGGAGCCTATTCAGCGCGGTCGGGCTCGTCGTCGTGATCTACGTCCTGATCGCCCTCGTCGGCCTCTCGGCCTTTCCCGCGCGGGAGGGGACGACGGCGCTCGGGACGACCTGGTTCCACGCGCCGCTCGTCGGGATCGTCTCGGCCTTCCACGGCCACATGCCTGCCTGGTTCCAGTCCACGCTTCGCGTCTACGTGGGGATCACCGGCGCGCTCGTCCTGCTCGCCGCGGCGACGACGTCGATCTCGGGCTTCGGCCGGCTCGCCTACTCGCTCGGCGAGCACGGGCAGCTGCCGGCGCCATTCGGGCGACTGAACCGGCGGACGCTCGTAGCGCCGGTCTCCATCGTCTCCGCCGCGGTCGTCTCGGTCGCCATCCTCGGCGCGACCTCGCTCCTCCACGATCGCGTCTCCTTTCTCGCGAGCCTCTTCAGCTTCGGCGTGCTCCTCGCCTTCACCTCGGCGCAGCTCGCGGTGATCCGGCTGCGGCGCCGCCGGCCGGACCTCCGGCGGCCGTTCCGCGTCCCGTTCGAGTGGCGCGGGATGCCCGTGCCGTCCGTCGTGGGCGCCGTCGCGACGGGCGCCGTCTTCGTCGACGCGATGATCACGCACCGCGGCGCGCGCTACGGCGGGCCGGTGTGGCTCCTAATCGGGCTCGCCGTCTACCTCATGGTCCGCCGGGAGCGGGGGGCGGGCCTGCTGGAGGCCGTGCAGTCGTCCGACGAGCAGGTGCTGCCCCAGGCGGAGTTCTCGCGGATCCTCGTCCCGATGAAGCTCGGCGAGATCGGCGAGGAGATGGTCGCGACGGCGGTGAAGCTCGCGCAGGAGCGCAGCGCGGCGGTGGACGCCCTGTACGTGATCCAGGTGCCGCTCGACCAGCCGCTCGACGCCGAGCTCACCGACGCGGAGGAGCGCGCGGCGGCCTCGCTCGCCGAGGCGAGGCTGCTCGGCGCCGACCACGGCGTGGAGGTGAGCGGCGAGACCGTGCGGGCACGCTCGATCGGCCAGGCGATCGTCGAGCAGGCGCGCGAACGCGGCGCCGACCTGATCGTCCTGGGCTCGGCACCCCGCTGGCGCCGGCAGTCGCGCTTCTTCTCCCCGACGGTCGACTACGTGCTGCGCAAGGCGCCGTGCGAGGTGCTCATCGTCGCCTTCCCGCAGGGCGTCCTGGAAGGCGACGGCGCTGGAACGTAGAACAGAGCTACGCTGAGCGCATGAAGGTGATCATCGTCGGATGCGGCCGCGTCGGGTCGTCGATCGCGCTCCAGCTCGACCGCGAGGGCTGGGACGTCGTCGCGATCGACGAGAAGGAGGAGGCACTCAGCCGGCTCGGGAGCCACTGGAGCGGCGGCTTCGTCGTCGGCCACGGGATGGACGTCGACGTGCTCCGCGAGGCCGGCATCGAGGAGGCCGACGCCATGGTCGTCGCGACGAACGGCGACAACACGAACCTCGTCATCGGCCAGGTGGCGCAGAAGCGCTTCGACATCCAGTGCGTCGTCGTGCGCGTGCTCGACCCCGCGCGCGCGGACTTCTACCAGTCGATCGGCCTCCGCACCGTCTCGCCGACGAAGACCGCGATCGACGTCCTGGCCGACGCCGTGCGCGCCTGCGAGGTGCCGGGCGCCCGCGAGGCGGCGGAAGCGCGAACGTAGATGTACGCGCTCGTGGCAGGCGGCGGCAAGGCGGGCTCGAACGTCGCACGCAGCCTGATCGGCATGGGGCACGAGGTGACGCTGATCGAACAGCGCCCGTACCGGTTCGCGCAGCTCGAGCGGGAGTTCGAGCACCAGGTGCAGCAGGGCGACGCGACCGAGCTCTACGTGCTCGAGCGGGCCGGGATCGGCCGGCCGCCCGACCTCGTCGTCGCCCTGACCGGGGACGACGAGGACAACCTGATCATCAGCCAGATCGCGAAGGAGCGCTACGGCGTCCCGAAGACGATCGCCCGCGTGAACGACCCGCGCAACCAGGCGCACTTCGACCTACTCGGCATCTCGCCGACGATCTGCGCGACGACGAGCATCATGGCGCTCATCGAGCACGAGGTGCCCGAGCACCAGCTCGTCCACCTGCTCGAGCTGCGCAAGGAGAACCTCGAGATCGTCGAGGTGCAAATCGCCAAGGACTCGCCCTCGGCCGGGAAGAAGGTCGAGAAGCTGTCCTTGCCGGAGGGCTCGCGGTTGATCTCGGTCATGCGGAACGGCAAGTCGGAGATCGCGGTCGGCGCGACCGAGCTCCAGCCCGGCGACCAGGTGCTCGCGATCCTGGAGCCCGGCAAGGAGGACGAGCTGCGCAAGGTGCTGCTCAAGCGCTGAACGACCACGACCCGCCGAAGCGGGTCGCAGTCCTAGCTCGAAGTGGGGAACCACCCCACACAGGCCTGAGAAGCCTTGAAGATAGTAGCGCCCTCCGAGGCGGCGAGTGGAGGCACTCGCGCCGGAGAACCACTCCGTGTCGCCTGCCACTCGCCGCTCGGAAACCTGGGACGGAAGGCGCCGGAGTCGAACCGGAGCCGCTGGTTAGGCGACCACAAGGCTTCTCAAGCCTGTCCCGCTCCTCGCAGGTTCACCTTCCGCAGATCGGAGTCTCACAAGTGGGCGCTATCGCCAAGGCGCCGAATGGGTGACGAAATCGCGCCGATGAACTGCTCCTGAACACGCGCCCGCTAGCCTGAGGCCGTGCTTCCTCGCCGTCCGAGCGCTCCGGCGCTCCTCGGTTTCGGCGCCGCGGTGGCAGGCCTCGTCGGGGTCGTCTCGGCGCTCACGCCGGAGTTCGCCGACCGCTCGGATCTCGTGCGCGGCATCCTCCCGCCGGGCGTGCCCGAGGCGGCGCGCGTGCTCGCGCTCTCGCTCGGCCTCGCGTTGATCTGGCTCTCGCGGGCGCTCGCACGCAGGAAACGGCGGGCGTGGCAGCTCGCCGTGGCTCTCGTCGCCGCCTCGGCGGCCGCGCACCTGGCGAAGGGCCTGGACTTCGAGGAAGCCTCGGTGCACATCGTCCTCCTCGCCGCGCTCTGGCACTACCGGCGCGAGTTCGCCGCGCCGGGCGATCCCGAGACGATCCGCCCGCTCGCCCGCGTCCTCGCCGCCCTCGGGGCCATCGGCGTCCTCGCGGCGTTTCGCGTCTCCGGTCGGATGGCCTTCTCGGAGCGGATCGAGGAGGCGCTCGGCCTACTCGCCCTCGCCCTCGCCGCCCGCGCGCTCTACCTCTGGCTCCGGCCGCTCGCGCTGCGTGTGCGGCAGACGCCGCCGGAGCGGCGGCTCGCCGAGCGGCTCGTCCGCGAGCACGGCCGCGACAGCCTCGCGTTCTTCTCGCTCCGCCGGGACAAGAGCTACTTCTTCTCGCCGGGCGAGCGCGCGTTTCTCGCCTATCGCGTCGTGAACGGCTGCGCGCTCGTCGGCGGCGACCCGATCGGCGAGCCCGGCCACGTCCCGGTGCTCCTGGCGGCGTTTCGCCGCTTCGCCCACGACCACGCCTGGCGGGTCGCGATCCTCGGCGCGAGCGCGGAGCTCCTGCCGCTTTACCGCGAGGCCGGGCTGCGCGCCCTCTACCTCGGCGACGAGGCCGTCGTCTGCCCGGCCGAGTTCTCGCTCGAGGGCCGGGCGATCCGCAAGGTGCGCCAGTCGGTGCACCGGGTCCGGCGGGCCGGCTACCGCGTCCGCTTCGTCCGCCCCGCCGAGGTGACGCCCGAGCTGCGCGCCGAGCTCGAGCGCGTGTCGCGAGAATGGCGCGGCCGCCGGCCCGAGCGCGGCTTCACGATGGCGATGGATGCGCTCTTCGCCCACGAGGCGGGGGTGCTCGCGGTCGCCGTAGACGCGGACGGGCACGTCGGCGGCTTCCTCCAGCTCGTCCCCTCGCCGGCGAGCGGCGGGTACTCGCTCGCGGCGATGCGGCGCGGCAAGGAGGCGCCGAACGGGCTCATGGAGAGCCTGGTCGTCGAGACGATCGAGTGGGCGGGCGCGCACGGCGTGAGCGAGGTCTCGCTCAACTTCGCCGTCTTCGGCGAGCTGCTGCGCGGCTGCGAGACGGAGCCGCACTGGCGCCGCGCGGCGCGCTTCGGCCTCAACCGCCTCGACCGGTTCTTCCAGATCGACCGGCTGCTGAGCTTCAACCGGAAGTTCCAGCCCGCCTGGCGGCCGCGGTACCTGTGCGTGGAGCGGGTGCTCGACTTTCCGCTCGTCGGCCTCGCGTACCTGCACGTCGAGTCGCTCCTCACGCCGCCGGGGTCGTGGGCCACGAGCCGCGACCTGACCGCCACATGAGGCTCGCCTCCGCCGCTGCCCTCCTCGCTCTTCTCGCCGCCGCGTGCGGGAGCGCCGAGCCGACCCGCCCGGCCGCGGTCCGCGCGGGCGGCGACTGGACGCGCTTCGGCTACGACGCGGCGCGCCGCAACGCCGGCCCGGCCTCGACAGGGATCACCGCGGAGAACGTCGGCAGCCTGCGCCGCCGGCGGGTCGCGATCCCGGGCACGGCCGACTCGTCGCCGATCTACCTCCGCGGCGTCACCGTACGCGGGAAGCGACGCGACGTCTTCGTGCTCACGACCTCGTACGGCCGCACGCTCGCGATCGACGCCGACACCGGCGCGCGCCTCTGGCTCTTCACCCCCCGCCGCTACTCGTCGTGGGCGGGCTCGTACCGGATCACGAACTCCTCGCCCGTGAGCGACCGCCGCTTCGTGTGGGCCGGCGCGCCCGACGGGCGGATCCACAAGCTCTCGCTCGCCACCGGCCGCGAGCTGTGGTCGCGGGCGATCACGCTGCTTCCGGCGCGCGAGAAGCTCGGCACGGCACTCAACCTCTCGCGCGGCCTCGTCCTCGCGACCACCGGCGGGTACATCGGCGACGCGCCGCCCTACCAGGGACACGTCGCCGCGCTGAACGCGCGCACCGGGAGGCTCGTCCGCGTCTGGAACGCGCTCTGCAGCGACCGCCACACGCTCATCCGGCCGAGCAGCTGCTCCGAGAGCGGCGCGGCGATCTGGGCGCGCTCCGGCGCCGTCGTCGTGCCGGGGAGCGGGCGCCTCCTCGTCGCGACCGGCGACGGGAAGTGGGACGGCCGGCGGCACTGGGGCGACAGCGTGCTCATGCTGAACCCGACCGCGGGGCGGCTCATCCAGAACTGGACGCCGACCGACCAGGCTCAGCTCGACTCGGGCGACGTCGACCTCGGCTCGACCGCGCCCGCGCTCGTCTCCGGCGCCCTCGCCGCGCAGAGCGGCAAGGACGCGAAGCTCCGGCTGCTCAGCCTCGCGCGCCTGAACGGGACGCAGCGGGCCGGGTCGCGGCGGGGCGGCGAGCTCCAGACGCTCGCGCTCGGCGACGGCCTCTTTTCGGCGCCCGCCGTCTGGCGGTCGGGCGGGCGGACCTGGCTCTTCACGGCGACCGGAAGCTCGACGCGCGCGTGGACGCTGAACGGCGACCGCCTCCAGCCCGCCTGGCAGAAGCCCTCGGCGGGGACGAGCCCGATCGTCGCCGGCGGTCTCCTCTACGTCTACGACCCGGGCGGCGGCCTGCGCGTGCGCCGGCCGACGGACGGCGCCGAGATCACAACGCTCCCGGCCGGTTCGGGCCACTGGTCGAGCCCGATCGTCACCGACGGCCGCATCGCGCTACCCGAGGGGGACGCGAACGAGCACCGAAGGAGCGGAGTGCTCGACATCTACCGGCTGCCGTAGTCAGTCCGTGCGGACGTCAGCCAGTTCGGCGGCGCCGCACCTGCGGGCCCTGGTGGCCGAGCGCCGCGTAGGCGAGCGCCTGGAGCGACTCGTTCAGGTTCGCGAGCTCGCGGGAGATCCGCAACAGGTGCTCCTGCTGGTCGAGCCTCCGGTTCAGCGTGCGGAGCTCGTCGCCGATCCGGTCGAGCCGCTCGAGCAGCGCGTCGAGCTGGCGGTCGTCGAGGCTCTTGCGCTCCATCGAGCGATCTTAGCCCGCGAGGTCGGCGGCGCTGCGGACGATCCGAGCCGTCGGACCCAGCCGCTCGAGCAGCCGCTCCAGCGCATCCGGGCCGGCCTCGAGCGCGTCCAACCGCCGGGCCACCCCGAGCTGCGCCGCGGCGACGCGGGCGAGGGGTTCCGGCGCATCGGTGAAGGCGCCGAGCCGCACGCCGTCCGCCGCGAGGCGACGTAGGGCCGCGTTTACCTCCGCGCTCGGGCGCAGGTGAACCGGCGCGTGCTCCTCGGCGAAGCGCTCGAGGAGGACGCGCCAGTTCCCGACCACGCCGTCCAGGACGCGGGCCGCGGCGGCGCGGTCCTCCGGCAGCTCGACCTCGACCCGCGCGCGGCGGGTCACGTCCTCCAGCCACGCGCGCCAGAGCGGCCGCGTGTCCCCGAGTACCGCGTCGAAGTCGAGCGCTAATGGGCCCACGAGCTCGTGCGGTGAGCTACGAGGATTCCAAGCGCGAGGCCGATCGTGTCGATCGCGACGTCGACCGGCGAGGCGTGGCGGCCGCGGACGAAGTGCTGGTGCACCTCGTCGCTCGCCGCGTAGGCGATCCCGAGCGCGAGTGCGGGCGGCCACGCGCCGAGGGCCCGCAGGAGCAGCGCGCCGAGGACCGCGAACTCGAGCGTGTGGGCGCCCTTCCGTAGCGCCGTGTCCCAGAGGCCGAGGCCCGTCGAGAGGCTCGGGATCGCGGAGAGCGCGAAGATGAAGGCCGCCCACGCCACGACGGGCGCCCAGAGCCGGAGCGCTCGCGACGTCGGCACGAGGCGATGATAGGCTCGCCCTTCAAACCGGCGAGCGGTCAGGGAATCCGGTGCGAATCCGGAACGGTCCCGCCGCTGTGAGGGGAGAAGCTCCCACGCCGCAGTGCCACTGGCTCCGGCCGGGAAGGCGACGCGGGAGGGCGCCCCGAGTCAGAAGACCTCCGCCCGCCGCAGACCCGAACCCCTCGCGGAAGGAGGATTCGTGTTCCACCGACCTCTCGTCGTCCTCGCGGCTCTCGCCGCGCTCCTCGTCATGCCGGCGGGCGCCCTCGCGGCCGTCCCGCACCGGATCGTCTCGCTCTCGCCGACGGCAACGGAGTCGCTCTTCGCGATCGGCGCCGGCAAGCAGGTGATCGCCGTCGACAACCAGTCCGACTACCCGAAGCGCGCTCCGCACACGAGCCTCTCCGGCTTCACCCCGAACGTCGAGGCGATCGCGACCTACCGCCCCGACTTCGTCGTGCTCGAGTACGACCCGGGCGACACGGCGGCCGGCCTCCGCGCGCTCGGCATCCGCGTGCTCATCCAGTCGACCGCGAAGGACCTGGCCGGCGCGTATACGCAGATCCGCCGGCTCGGCGTGGTGACCGGCCATCGCAAGACGGCGAACGCGCTCGTCAAGCGGATGAAGAGGCAGATCGCCCGCGCCGTCGCCTCGACGCCGAAGCGGCGGCTCACCGTCTACCACGAGCTCACGCCGGACTTCTACTCGGCGACCTCGTCCACGTTCATCGGCCGCATCTACAAGCTCTTCGGGCTCCGGAACATCGCCGACGCCGCCGAGGGTGCCGGCTCCGGATTCCCGAAGCTCTCTGCCGAGTACATCCTCTCGGCGAACCCGAACGTGATCGTCCTCGCCGACACGCGCTGCTGCGGCCAGAGCGCGGCGACGGTCAGGACGCGGCCGGGCTGGAGCACGATCAGCGCGGTCCGTACGGGCGCCGTCGCCTCGGTCGACGACTCGATCGCGTCGCGCTGGGGGCCGCGGATCGTGTCGTTCGTCCGGGCGATCGCGCGGACGCTGCGGGCGGTGCCTCGCTGACGCGGACGGCGGCGGCTCGACTCTCGCTTCCCGCCGCGGTCGTCTTCCTGGCCGCGGCGGTGCTCGTGGGCGCGCTCGTGGGGCCCGTCCACCTCGGAGCGGCGAACGTCGTGCGGGCCGTGTTCGCGCACGTGCTCGGGCTGCGCTCGCCGCTCCACGGTGCGGACGACGCGATCCTCTGGGACCTGCGCCTGCCCCGCGTCGTCCTCGGCGCGCTCGTCGGCGGGACGCTCGCCGTCGCCGGCGCGGCCTATCAGGGCGTGTTCCGAAACCCGCTCGCCGACCCGTACCTCCTCGGCGCGGCGGCGGGCGCGGGCCTCGGCGCGACGATCGTCGTCGCCTACGGGCCCTCGGGGTCGGTCTCGCGCGACCTGCTGCCGCTCGCGGCGTTCGCGGGCGCGGCGGTCGCCGTCGTCGTCGCGTATGCCCTCGGCCGCACGGCGGCGCCGGCCGGCCGCGCAGCTGCGCTCGTCCTCGCCGGGGTGACCGTCGCGTCCTTCCTCACGGCCCTGCAGACGTTCGTCCAGCAGCAGAACGTCGACACCGTGCAGGAGGTCTATACGTGGCTGCTCGGCCGGCTCGCGACGACGGGTTGGCGCGAGGTCGGGATCGTGCTGCCCTATGCGCTCGTGGCCTGGATCGTGATCCTGGCGCACCGGCGGCTCCTCGATGTCGTCGCCGTCGGCGACGAGGAGGCGGCGGCACTCGGCGTCCACGTGGCGCGCGTGCGGATCGCGGTCGTGGCCGCGGCGACGATCGGGACCGCGGCGGCGGTCGCGGTGAGCGGGCTGATCGGGTTCGTCGGGATCATCGTCCCGCACACGATCCGCCTGCTCGTCGGCGGGAGCTACCGCCTGCTGCTCCCGCTCTCGGTGCTCGTCGGCGCCGGCTTCCTCGTCTTCGCAGACGTGATCGCGCGCACGATCATGTCGCCGGCCGAGCTTCCGATCGGCGTCGTGACGGCGTTCTTCGGCGCGCCCTTCTTCGCGGTCGTCCTGCGGACGAGCCGGAGAACGGTCTGAGCGCGCTCGAGCTCGAGCGGGTGTCGGCGTCGCTCGGCGGCGTCCGCGTCGTGGACGGGATCTCGGCGGAGGTCGCCGACGGTGAGTGGGTGGTCGTCATCGGGCCGAACGGCGCTGGGAAGACGACCCTGCTCCGTGCCCTCGCGGGGCTCGTCCCCTACGAGGGGTGCGTCTCGATCTTCGGCGAGGACGCACGGGGGCTCGGCCGCAAGGAGCTCGCGCGCCGGGTCGCGCTCGTCCCGCAGGTGCCGACGATGCCGCCCGAGTCCTCGGTCGGCGAGTACGTCCTCCTGGGCCGGACGCCGCACCTCTCGTACTTCGGGAGCGAAGGCCGCTCCGACCGCGAGGCCGCCGCGGCGGCGCTCGAGCGGCTGGACCTGACCGCTCTTGCAGACCGCCGGCTCGACTCGCTCTCGGGCGGCGAGCGGCAGCGCGCCGTCCTCGCCCGGGCCTTGGCCCAGGACGCGCCGATCCTCCTCCTCGACGAGCCGACGACGGCGCTCGACGTCGGGCGGCAGCAGCAGGCGCTCGAGCTGGTCGACGGCCTACGCGCCGACGGAGCGCTCACGGTCGTCTGCGCCATGCACGACCTCACCCTCGCCGCCCTCTACGCCGACCGGCTGCTGCTCCTCGACCGGGGACGCCTCGTCGCGAGCGGCGGCGCGGGCGAGGTTCTGACGCAGGCGTTGATCCGCGAGCACTACGGCGCCGACGTCGCGGTCGTCGGCGTCCCCGAAGCCGGACCCGTCATCGTCCCGGTACGGCGAGCCAGCCCGGCTCGGGACGCTCGAGCCGGCCCGCGGTAACGAGGCTCTCGACGAGCTCCGGGGAGAAGAGCCACCGCCAAGCGAACCAGCGCCCGACCTCCTGCTCGCGCGCGACGACGGCCGCGCGCACCGCCGCGACGAGGAGCTCCGCGGGCCCGCCGGGGTGCGCCGGCTCGGGGAACGCCTGATCCCAGCGCTCGAGCACGCCGTTCCGGCGGATGACGGCGCCGCAGAGCTCGAGCGGGAAGAGGATTCCCTTGAGCTCCTTCGGCTTCAGGTCGAGCTCGACCTTCAGGTCCTCGGGCTCGGACGGGCCGGCGGCGGCGAGGTGGTCGAGGAGGCGCGCCCACTCCGGCGAGTCGCGCCGCATGCGCTCGACCTCCGAGCGGCAGATCGGATCGAGGATCGCCGCCGTCTCCTCGGTGACGAGCAGGTTCTTGCCGCGGCGGTGGACCTTGAGCCGGTAGATGCCGTCCCGGTCGGCAAGCTCGCCGAACCACGGCCACTTGGTCGCGGGCCACTCGCCGAAGCCGCCGCGCCCGGGCGCGTACGGGTCCTCGTGGCAGGCCTCGTAGAGGCTCGGCAGCGCCGAGTCGGCCGTCCGCGTGAGGAGCCCCCGGTCGCGGAGGAACGCCTCGGCCTCGTCGAGCGTGCGGAGCACGCGGTCGGGCGTCAGCCGGCACGCGTACGCGCGCCGGTCCCGCAGCTCCTGGAGCCGGCTCATCGGTTCCTATACTCGCTGACAGTGGGCTCGGCCGTCATCCTCACGATCGGGAACGAGCTCGTCGCCGGCGACGTCCTGAACACGAACGGCTCCTGGCTCGCCAAACGGCTCGAGGCGCTCGGCGTGCGGGTGCGGCTCCTCGCCGCGCTGCCGGACGAGATCGAGACCGTGGCCGCGTTCGTCCGCGAGCACGCGCCGCGCTGCGACGTCCTCGTCGTCACGGGTGGTCTCGGTGGGACGCCGGACGACCTCACCCGCGAGGCGCTCGCCGCCGCCTTCGGCGTCGAGCAGGAAGAGGTCGCCGAGGTGGCGGAGCGGCTGCGGGCGCGCTTCTATCGCGATCCCGACTACGCCGCCCGCTGGGCCTGGCTCCCGGCGGGCTCCCGGCCGCTCCAGAACCCGCTCGGCGGCGCGCCCGGGTTCGTGATCGGCAACGTCTACGTACTGCCGGGGCTGCCAGCCGAGATGGAGGCGATGTTCGCGACCGTCGAGGCGGAGCTGCGCGAGCCGCAGCCGATCCGGTCGTGGCGGCGACGCTACCGGACGCGCGAGAGCACGATCGTCGGCGTGCTCGAGGCGATGGGCGAGCGGCACCCCGGCGTCCTCGTCGGCTCGTATCCGACCTTCGGCGAGGATGGGGCGGAGGTCGAGGTGGTCGTCAAGTCGAGCGACCCCGATGCGTTCGCGGCCGCGAGCCGGTGGATCGAGGCCGCGCTCGACGACGCGATGCACTGATGCGCGCGGCCGCGGCGGCGCTCACGCTGGTCCTTGTCGCCGGCTGCGGCTCGTCGGGCTCGTCGGGCTCGGCGGTCGAGCGCGACCTCCGCCGCGGCGAGATGCAGATCCGTCACACACGCGACGCGAAGAAGTTGCGCTCCGAGCTCCGCGTCACCCTTGCAAGGCTCCGGCGCGACCGCCCGTCCGGTCCGGCCGAGGGGCGCGCGCGAGTTCTCGCGATCCGCGGCTTCGAAGCTGCGCTTCGCGGTGTCCAAGGCAGGATCGACTTCGTCGACAACGACCGCGGGAACATCGAGGCGGCGACTAGAGACGCGCTCAGAGCGGACCGGGGTATGGCCAAGGCCGCGCGGCTCCTGCGCGCCGCCGAGCGGTCGCTCGAGGGCCGCTAGCATCGCCCGAGATGTCCGTCGCCTCGCCCGAGACCTACCTCGCCGACCTGAACGAGGCGCAGCGCGAGGCCGTCCTCGCCACCGAGGGGCCGCTCCTCGTGGTCGCCGGCGCCGGCTCGGGCAAGACGCGCGTCCTCACCTACCGCGTCGCGCACCTCGTGAACGCGATCGGCGTGAAGCCGAACGAGATCCTGGCGATCACCTTCACGAACAAGGCCGCGGCGGAGATGAAGACGCGGCTCGAGGACCTCCTCGGCGGCCCCGCGCGCGCGATCTGGATCCTCACCTTCCACGCCGCCTGCGGCCGGATCCTGCGCCGCGAGGCGCCGCGGCTCGGCTACCGGACGAACTTCACGATCTACGACCAGGCCGACCAGATCCGCCTGACCAAGCAGTGCCTGGAGGAGCTCGAGCGCGACCCGAAGCGCTTCGTCCCGCGCGGCATCCACGCGCAGATCTCGAACGCGAAGAACAACCTCGTCGGCCCGGAGGCCTACCGCGAGCGGGTCGCGTCCTTCTACGACCAGACCGTCGCGGACGTGTACGAGTCCTACCAGCGACGGCTCTTCGCCTCGAACGCCGTCGACTTCGACGACATGCTGATGCTGACGGTGCAGGTGCTCCAGAGCTTCCCCGAGGCGCGGGAGCGCTGGCAGAACGCGTTCCGCTACGTCGTCGTCGACGAGTACCAGGACACGAACCACGCGCAGTACGTCCTGCTCCAGCTCCTGTCCAAAACGCACATGAACGTTTGTGCCGTGGGCGATCCGGACCAGTCCATTTACGCGTTCAGAGGCGCGGACATCCGCAACATCCTCGACTTCGAGCGCGACTTCCCCGGCACGCGGACGATCCCGCTCGAACAGAACTACCGCTCGACGAACTCGATCCTCGGCGCGGCGAACGCCGTCATCACGCACAACCGCGAGCGCAAGGAGAAGAACCTCTGGTCGGAACTCGGCGAGGGCGAGCCGGTGCGCGTCGTCGAGGTCGAGGACGAGCACGCCGAGGCGCGCTTCGTGGCGGCCGAGATCGCCGGGCTCGTCGAGTACGGCTGGAACGGCGACGAGGTCGCGGTCGTCTACCGGACGAACGCGCAGTCGCGCGTGCTCGAGGACGTGCTCGTGCGCCAGGGCGTCGCCTACCAGGTGATCGGCGGCCCGCGCTTCTACGAGCGGGCGGAGGTGAAGGACGTCATCGCGTACCTCCAGGTGATCGACAACCCGTACGACGCGGTCAGCCTGACCCGGATCGCGAACCGGCCGCGGCGCGGCGTGGGGGACACATCCCTCGCACGCCTCGCGAGCTACGCGGACACGCAGGGGATCTCGCTCTGGGAGGCGCTCGGCCAGGCCGAGGAGGCGGGCGTCGCCGCCGCGCCGCGCCGCGCCGTCGAGGGTCTGCGGACGCTGCTCGAGTCCCTCGCCGCCGGCGCGCTCGAGCTCGAGGTGCCGGAGCTCGTCGAGCGCGTGCTCGAGCGAACCGGCTACCTCGAGGCGCTGGAGGCCGAGCGGACCGTCGAGGCGCAGGGCCGGATCGAGAACCTCCAGGAGCTCGTCGGCGTCGCGCGCGAGTACCAGGAGACGGCCGAGGAGCCGTCGCTCTCGAGCTTCCTCCAGGAGATCTCGCTCTACTCCGACCAGGACGCGATGCGCGGCGAGCAGAGCCTCGTCACGCTGCTCACGCTGCACAACGCGAAGGGGCTCGAGTTCCGCGCCGTCTTCATGATCGGGATGGAGGAGGGCATCTTCCCGCACTCGCGGTCGATCGAGGAGCAAGGTGTCGAGGAAGAGCGCCGGCTCTGCTACGTGGGCATGACGCGTGCGAAGGAGCGCCTCGTCCTGACGCATGCGGTGGCGCGCTCGCTCTACGGCCTGCGCGACTTCAAGCTGCCGTCGCGCTTCCTCGACGAGCTGCCGGCCGAGGGCGTCGAGCGGGAGCGGCTGACGCCGGCGAGCTGGGCGTCGAAGGCGCCGGCTGTCGTCGCGCCGCGCGACGACGTCCCGGCGCTCGCGACCGGGGATTCGGTGCGCCACGGGACGCTCGGCGAGGGCGTGGTGACGCGCATCGAGCCCGGCGGCGTGGTCACGGTTCGGTTCGCGGCCGACGGGAGCGAGCGCCGCCTGATGCTCGACTACGCGCCGCTAGAGAAGATCGCGTAGGAGCGCTTGAGCGGAGTACCCTCGTAACAGAGGGGCGGTTCTGCCCTCGTTCCTCTCCCCCGGGCGGAGCCGCCCCTTCCCCCGAGCGCGGCGAGTCCCTCCTTTGGGGGTAGGACATCTGGACTACGTCACCGAGTGAACGTGGAGGAGCGGTGAGCAGGTGGGCAAGCCGCAGCCCCACCGGCCAGTGCTCACCGCTCCGACCCTTCGCGGCGAGAGGGCCGTTCCGGGAGCCGCTAGACTTACGCGCCCCAGGGCGGTTAGCTCAGTTGGGAGAGCACCAGCTCGACAAGCTGGGGGTCACTGGTTCGAGCCCAGTACCGCCCACCTAGAAAGGCCCCGCGCGCCGGGGCTTTTCCTATTTCCGGCCAACCGCACTGCTGCTTGACCTGTCGTTGATGTGGTGGCAGATCGGGTCACAGCCGGGTTTTCGTCGGCAGGGTCCTGACGTCGACGCCCGAACCGCCGCGCAAGGAGCTTGCCGCGTTTCTGGACACGCTCCGCCTCGCGCAGGACGCAGGCGCGACCGTGGACCTGACCTTCTGGGGACAGGGACCGTACGCGAGCGAGAAGAGGCTCCAGAGGCTGGCCTGGCCGGAGCCCCAACGCCGCCTCTGGCCGCGGGTGAAAGAACACCACGGGCGGCACAAGTGGCCTCCGGCGCTCATGGACGGTGGCGAGCTGACCGGACCGGCAGAGCTGATGCGCCGTTTTGCGAAGATCATCGCGAGGACTCGGCGAGAGGGCCTCCCGTGCGTCCAGTACGTCACGGTCCAGAACGAGCCAAACCAAGGGAAGACCGATCTCGCCCATAAAGGAAGCCCGGTCTTGGCGCGGCGGTTCTACGAGCGGCTGTATCGACTGCTCGACGACTCGCTCACGGAACTCGGGGTGCGAAGCGCGGTGGACCTGGTGGGCGGCGATCTCGTCCTCGAGGGAAACTCTCCCCAGAAGGACTGGCTCGAGTACATCCACGCCTCCATGGACGTCCCGAGGCCGAAGTTCCGGTCGGTCGTCGACGCGTATTCCATTCACGTCTACTGGAAGCCAGACGGTGGCGACCAGGGATTTCCGCAGAAGCTCGAGCGTCGGCTCGACGGCCTCAAGAATCAGCTCAAGCAGTTCCACATCGACAAGCCCGTCTTCGTTACCGAGTTCGGTGTAAAAACCGACGGCAAGCCCGAGCCGGGCGGAGTCGGCAGCGGCCAAAGGATCGAGTTCGACCCGGACGTCGCCTTCCAGCACGCCTGGTTCATGGCGCTTGCGCCGCACTATGGGATCGCGGGCCTGGTCAAGTGGGTGCTCTACCGCACTGACAGGAGAAGCGGCTTTGGAGAGTGGGGGATGATCGATGCCCCGAATCCTCCTGCCCCGCGAACGACCTTCGGCCGCTCCCCCACGTACAGGGTGATCCGCCTCTTCAACCACCTCGTCGGCCGTGACTGGAAAGCAGACGGCTTCGGAAAGAGCAGGGACGGCACTGTGCTCGCGAGCAGGTTCAAGGGGTCTGAGGACGAGTCGGTGGCGGTGCTCAACAGAGGCTCCCAAGACCGGCAGGTCGTCGTAGAGGGCCTCAAGCCACGGAAGTACTTCGCCGCCGATTGGAACCACGACAAGAAAGGCGGCCCAGCGCAGGAGCGCCCCCAGCCGCTCATGCCGACCGCGCGGGCGCTGACCCTGACTGTGCCTGCGCAGGGAATCGTCGCCCTCTCCACCCGGCCCCTACAGCTGTCGTAGCCAGGGCCGCCTGCGGAGGGGGCCGCACCTAGGCGGCACGCTCCTCATTTCCCAATCCGGATCGAGCTCTCTCTCGTAGGTGCGAGCGACCACTCCGAGGAGGGCAGGTACATGAAGCGTCTCGTCGCATTGCTCGCCGTCGCTGCGACTGCCGCGGCGGTCGGGCTCGTCACCGCGAGCGCGCATACTCAGCGCGCCTCCGTGCTCCGCGTCTTCCGCGTCCCGCTGGCCGGTGAGAACGAAACTCCCGCAGGCGATCCTGTTGCGACCGGCTCCGCGACCGTCCGCGTGCGCTCCGGCCGGGCGAGGGTCTGCTACACGCTCGTCGCGCGCGATCTCTCGGGCCGCGCGGTCGCCGCGCACATCCACCGCGGCGCGGCGGGAGCTGCGGGGCCCGTCGTCATCCCCTTGAAGACGCCGAACGCGAGCGGGACGGCGAGCGGGTGCGCGAAGACCTCCAAGTCGCTCGTCAGGGCGATCCTCCGGCGGCCGAGCAGGTACTACGTGAACGTCCACACGCGCGAGTTCCCCGGCGGCGCGATTCGCGGGCAGCTCGCAGGGCCGCGCGCAGCGCTCGGAACGATCCTCCGCCTCGACCTGCAGGGCACGTCCGAGCCGAACGCCACCGGGACGGCCGTCCTGCGCATCCGCAAGGCGGCGGGGCTCGTCTGCTACCGGCTGCGCGCAGGGAACATCACCCTGCCCGCGACGGCGGCTCACATCCACAAGGGCGCGGCAGGGACGAACGGCCCGGTCGTCGTTCCGTTCACCGCTCCCGGCGCCGACGGCACCTCGAGCGGGTGCGCGACGGCTGCGGCAACGCTGATCGACGACATCCTCGCCAACCGCTCCGGCTACTACGTCAACGTCCACACGAAGGAGCACCCCGCGGGCGCGATCCGCGCGCAGCTTGGTTAAGAAGAAGCTGCCAGGATTGTCGGCACGGGCGCCGAATCCTGGGCATCGTGAAGCGACTCGTCCTCATAGGCGTGGCGCTTTTCGCCTTGTCCGGTTCGGCGTCCGCGGCCGACCGCAGCGCGACGCTCACCGGAACGGCGGAGTGGTCGGACGCCTCGACGCACGTCCACGGCACCTTCTCCGGCACGATGGGCAAGGGGAGGTATGACGGCACGCTCGACGGCGGGGCGCCGTTCACGTCAGACGACTGCGGCCCCGTCTGCGAGCCGGTCAGCGGCTCGATCACCTTCACGACGAAGCGCGGGAGCTTCACCGGCGTCGTCCAGCCGGGCAGCGTGGTCGCGCTCGTCGACATCGCCAGCAACTCCTGGCGGAACTTCACGCTCACGCTCGAGGTCGTGGAGGGCACGCGCAAGTACGCTCGCGCGGACGGCGCACTCCTGACGCTTGCATATTCGTCGGACTGGGCACACTACTTCGATTTCGACAGCGGCCAGTTCATCGACACCATCACCGATTCCGGGACGCTCGCCGGCACCTTCTAGGGCGGCGCTCGCACTCGCGGTCGCCGCTGCTCTCCTCGCCGGCTGCGGCTCCGACGGCAAGGACAAGGCGCAGCCGCCCCATCAGCGCTTCCACAGCCGGCCCGACCTGAAGCCGGCGGTCCTCCAGGGGCTGCGGCGCGTCGGGGAGACTGGGCCGGGCTACCTCTTCCTCGCGCCGAAGAAGAAGGTGGCGCAGGAGGGCACGCTGATCGCCGACAACGACGGTCAGGTCGTCTGGTTCCACCCGGTGCATCCCGGCGCGGCCGACTTTCGCGTGCAGCGCTATCGCGGGAAGCCGGTGCTCACCTGGTGGCAGGGCCGCTCGAAGAAGGGGGTGGGACAGGGCAAATACGAGATCTACGACACCTCGTACCACCTCGTGAAGGAGGTGCGTGCGGGTCATGGGCTCGCCGGCGACGAGCACGAGTTCCTCATCACCCCGCGCGGCACCGCGCTGATAACCATCTACCGCAAGGTGCCGCAAGATCTAGAGGCCGTCGGCGGTCCCGGAAACGGCTTCGCCCTCGACAGCATCCTCCAGGAGGTGGACATCGCGAGCGGCCGCGTCCTCTTCGAGTGGCACAGCCTCGGGAACGTCGCGCTCACGGAGTCGTACCTGAAGAAGGTGCCCAAGGATGACTCGACGCCGTACGACTACTTCCACATCAACTCCATCGAGCCGGGGCCGAACGACACGCTGATCGTCTGCGCGCGGCACACGCGCGCGGTCTACGCAATCAGCAAGCGCACCGGTCGCATCGCCTGGCGGCTCGGCGGCAAGCGGAGCGACTTCGAGATGGGGCCGGGCACGCGGTTCGCGTGGCAGCACGACGCGCGCCTCCACCCCGACGGCACGCTGACGATCTTCGACGACGGCGCGGCGCCAAAGGTGGAGGAGCACTCGCGCGCGCTCGTCCTCCGGCTCGACATGCGGCGCATGAAGGCGCGGCTCGTGCGCGCCTACGTCCATCCCGACGGGCTCCTCTCCTCGAGCCAGGGCAACATGCAGGTGCTCCCCGACGGCCACGTCCTCGTCGGCTGGGGGAGCGAGCCGTACGTGACCGAGTTCAGCCGTGACGGCAAGGTCCTCTTCGACATGCGCTTCAACAAGGGCGCCGACTCCTACCGCGCCTACCGCTTCCCGTGGGTCGGCCACCCGACCGACCGGCCGGCGCTCGCGGTGAAGCGCGAGAACGGCGACGACGTGCAGGCCTGGGCGAGCTGGAACGGCGCGACGCAGGTGCGGAGGTGGGCGCTCCTCGCCGGGCCCGACGACGCGCATCTCGCCCGCGTCGCCGTCGTGCCGCGAAACGGGTTCGAGACCTCGATCGACGCCCACACGAAAGCGCGGCGGCTCGCAGTCCAGGCGCTCGACGCCGCGGGCCGCGTCCTCGGCACCTCGCGCTCGCGCTAGCTCCTCGGCGAAGTGGTCTTGTCGTCGACCGCATGGTTAGGCGAAAACTGCTGAATTGGTCTTATCGCGAGCGAGACTGGTATTGACCACCAGCCGAAAGGGTGGTTGAGTCGCCTCTGCCGCAGGTCATCGCCCTCAAGGAGGCATGCACATGAGAACTCTCCGAACCGTGGCGGTTGCCGCCGCTGCCGCGCTCGTCCTCGTCTCGGGCGCCGCAGCCCGCAGCGAGCCGAGCCAGGTGCGCGCCGTCTTCTTCGCCAACTGGGACCGGTACGCGCGCGGGTACTTCGTGAACCAGATCCCGGCCGGCCGCCTCAACGTCATCGACTACGCCTTCGCGATGCCCACCGCCGCCGGGACGTGCGCGCTGAGCGACCCGTGGTCGGACTACCAGGCGCCGACCTGGAGCGGCGAGTCGAGCGTGGACGGCGTCGCCGACGACCCCTCCGACCCGAACCAGCACGTCTTCGGGAACTTCAACCAGCTGCTGAAGCTGAAGGCCGAGCACGCCGGCCTCCGCGTCGTCATGTCGCTCGGCGGCTGGACGCTGTCGACGTACTTCTCCGACGTGGCGGCGACGGCGGCCTCGCGGCAGGCCTTCGTCCAGTCGTGCATGGACCTCCTAATCAAGGGCAACCTGCCGACCGGCGGCTGGCCCGAGCAGTCGGGCGGCGCCGGTGTCGCGGCCGGGCTCTTCGACGGGATCGACATCGACTGGGAGTACCCGGGCATCGATCCCGGCAACGGCGCGCATCACTCTCCGGCCGACAAGCACAACGCGACGCTCCTGTTCCAGGAGTTCCGCAGCCAGCTCGACGCCTACGGGGCGACGACCGGGAAGCACTACCTGCTGACGGCCGCTCTCCCGGCCGGCAACGTGAACTCGTCCGGGAGCTTCGAGCTCGCGGACGTGGCGCAGGCCCTCGACTGGATCAACCTGCTCACCTTCGACTTCCACGGCCTCTGGGAATCGTGGACGGACTTCAACTCGCCGTTCTCGCTCGACCCGAAGGAACCGCTCGTGGGCGGGGCTGCGATCCAGTCGACGTGGACCACCAAGGGCACCGTCGACTACTACCTCGCGAACGGCGTCCCGCCGGACAAGCTCGTCGTCGGCGTTCCCTTCTACGGCAAGCGCTACGTCGGGGTGCCGAGCACGAACAACGGCCTGTACCAGAGCTTCGTGCCCCAGTCGTGGCCGTACAACGACTCGCCGACGTTCCACGACCTCGTCGACACCGGCCTCACGGACGGGAACCTGAACGTGATCGGGCCGACGGCGCTCGCGCCGCCGAAGAACCTCGGGACGGACGACAAGGCGATCAACGGCTTCGCGTGGTACTGGAACGGGCCGGCGGGGGCGCCGTGGCTCTACAACCCGACGCTCGACGGCGGCACGTTCATCAGCTACATGGATCCCCACGGCGTCCTCGAGCGCGTGCAGCTCGTGACCACGAAGCACCTGCGCGGTCTCTGGGCGTGGGAGGTGAGCCAGGACGACGACGCGAACGACCTCGTCGCCGCGATGACCCCGAGCCCGTAGGAAGCCGGCGCGGCTCCGTGTCGGCCGCTCCCAAAGGTAGGATCACGATCAAGGTCCCTAGATTTTGGAAGCGGTGTCGAAGACGTCAGCTCTAGCGCGAGGAGTGGACGGGGGCGGAGGTCGAAGGACGCCCGCCCCCGGCTACGTGTCAATGCGGGTCGATCAGGTCGGCGCTCGCGAGGACCGCCACCAGCGACGCGAGCACTACGAGCGCCCGCATGAGCGCTGCCTTACGCATTCGCCTCCCTCCTTTCCGGTCGCAGTTGAGGCGGACGATACGACGCCTTGCTTACTAGGGACAGGGTCTGTCAAACGGCCTCCGTCCGGCTATTGACTGACAACCTGTTGACGAGCGACGATGGAACGGTGACAGAGGAAACCGTCGGCCAGCGGATCCGACGGCTGCGGCTCTCTCGCGGGCTCTCCCAGCGCGCGATCTCGGCGCCCGGCGTGTCGTACGCCTACATCTCGCGGATCGAGAACGGGGGGCGGAAACCGTCGCTCAAGGCGCTGCGGGCAATCGCAAGCCGACTCGGCGTCGATCCCGAGTATCTCGAGACCGGCTCCGCCGTACCGGCGTCGAAGGAACGGGAGCTACGGCTGGCGGACGCCGAGCTCGAGCTGCGGATGGGGCACGATCTCACGCGCGCGGAGGAGATCCTCGTCGGTCTCGTCGCCGAGGAGGTGCCTGACGGCCTGGAGATTCGCATTCGAGCCACGTTGGGCGCGCTCGTGGCACGACGCGGCGACCACCAGGAGGCAGTTCGCCAGCTCGAGGCGGTCGTCGCGTCTGGAGGGGTGCGGCCCGAGACGCGGCCGGACGTCTACGAGACGCTCTCTCGCGCCTATCTGAGTACGAATGCCCCCGTGATGGCGATCAAGTTGCTCGAGGGTTGCATCGAAGCCGTCGACCAAGACGATCGATACCTCACGGCGCAGATTCGCTACCGGAGCTTCTTGGCGACGGCTCTTTCCGCGATGGGCGCACTCGAGCGGGCTCGAACGGTCCTCGACGAGGCGACGGAGCGTGCGGAACGACTTGGCGGATTCGGCGAGCGAGTAGCTGTCCATTGGGAGCGGGCTCGACTCCTCTGGATGGAGGGCGACGGCGATGCGGCGCTGTCGGCCATCGGTTACGCCCGGGCGCTCGCCGAGATCGCCGACGACACGCTCCAGATCGCTCGCGCTCATCTCTTCTCGGCGCAGATCGAGAACTACCAGGGTCGGCCGGACGACGCCGGCCCCCATCTCGCACGCGCCGAGAGGCTCCTCGAATTCGGCGACGATGCGGTTGATCGCGGTGTGCTTCGTTCCGAGCAGGCAAAGCGTGAAGCGAAGCTCGGGCGAGGTGACAGCGCACTCGAGCTCGCGCGCGAGGCATCTGCGCTCCTAGCGGAGCACAGTCGCCATGCTCCGAACGCGTGGCACGCGCTCGCGATGGCGTACGTCGCGCTCGACGACATGGACGCCGCCGACAAGGAGTACAAGCGCGCGGTGGACGCCCTCTGCGAGCGCGGGCAATGGCGGGAGGCGGTGTACGTGGCCCAGGACTGGGCCGCGGCGCTGCGGGCGGCCGGCCGAGGGGAACGCGCGTACACCGTGCTCGAGCAGGCGACGACGTACAGCCAGCGCGTGCCGGGCGCGCGCGAGGTCGAGCAGAGCGCCGCGGTCGGCCGGGCGTAGACTCGCGCGGACACCGAGCCGAACAAGGAGGGGCACATGGCCTGGGGCTTCATCGGCGAGCTGCCGATCTCGCGCGACGAGTACGACCGGCTCAATGCGGAGATTCCCGAGGATCCCGACCGGCTGATCCTCCACACCGCCGCCGAGCACGGCGACGGCATGCGGATCATCGACATCTGGGAGTCGGAGGCTGCCTACCGCCGCTTCGAAGAGGAAATCCTCACGCCCGCGATGGGCCGGGCGGGCCTCGAGGCGCCGAGTGAAGAGCCGCCGCCGCTCGACTCCTACGAGATTCACAGCCTCCGGGGGCCGGCCGCCTAGCCCTGCTTGTCCGCGGGCGCGGGGCCGCGGAGCCAGCGGGCGAGGAGGGCGGCGCCGGCGCCGAGCGCCGCGAGCGCGAGGGCGGCGATCAGGAACAAGCGCAGGAGCCGCGACGAGGTCTTCGTCTTCGCCGTGGCGGAGGGAGCAGTCAGCTGGTGTCCCGACGCCGCGGCGACGCGCTGCATCGCCACCGCCGCGAGACGGGCGAGCTCGGCGGCGGTCGGCGACGAGCTCGGGAGCTTCATCCGCTCGAGCTCGCGGCGCGCGGCGGGCGTCGCACCGGGGCCGTGGACGCCGAAGCCGCCGGGCTTGCCGTTCATCGCGATGACGAGCGTGCCGCGGTAGACGAACCTGATCTCGCTCGCGAGGAAGTCGGCGTAGCGCTGGGCCTTGCCGTAGAGGCCGCCGACCGAGCCCATGTCGGCGAGCTGGGTGATCACGGCGACGCGCATCGGGAACCCCTGCTCCTTCGCCTGCTTCGCGAGCGCTTCGAGCGCGCGTCCCTCGGCGCTTCCGTACGGCGACTGGAAGGAGAGGAAGACGTTGTCGGAGAGCAGGACGTCGCTCGCCGGATCGCCGTCGGCGCGTGCCGTCCCCGCCGCTGATCCGGCCAGGACGGCGGCGAGCGCGAGCACGAGGAGCCGCCTCACAGCGTCGACCGGAGCAGGAGGGCCACGACGACGAGGGCGGCCACGCCGGCCAGGAGCGCGACCACGCTGCCGAGCAGGCGCAGGCGGACGCTCATCCGGTCGCGTGGTCGACGAGGGTCACGTCGAAGGGCGACCTGCCCGGCGGCGTGACCTCGAAGGTCACGGCCCAGTGGCCCACCATGACGAGGGCGGGCGCCGAGCGCGAGAACGTCCCGGGAGCCTGCTCGGGCAGGCGGTACGAGAGCTCGCTCATCGTCATGTCCAGCATGGCAAAACGGGCCACGACGTCGGCGCCGGTAACAGGCTTGCCGCCGCGGGTGATCTTGACCGCGAACGTGTTCGGCAACGCGGCGCGGTTCGGGTCGATGTCGAACGCCAGGTGGTAGCCGTTCCGCGTCACGTCCTTCGAGACCGGCCCCGGCCCGACGCGCGCGTTCACGTGCCCGAGCCGCGCGAGCGCCTTGGAGGGCGGCGCAAGGCTCGTGAGCAGGCCGGCCGCGAAGAGCGCGCCGAAGACGAAGACGACCTCTCCGCTCACGAGCCGCCGCAGCAGGACGGCGGATCCACCGGCGAGCGGGGGTCGCGTCGCGGCGGCGGCGAGGCGCGGCTTCGAGCGCGAGAGGTTCACCGCCGCGAGCAGCAGCGCGCCGCCGAGGAGGACGATCTTCGCGATGAGCGTCTTGCCGTACGAGGTCTGCCACAGCGACGCGAGCGTGGGGAGGTGCTGGAGCGAGCTGCCGATCCCGGAGCCGATCAGCAGCACGACCGAGGCGAACGCGACGTTGGAGAAGCGCGGCACGACGAACGAGAGCGCCGCGACGCGGAGGAGCTCGGCCGTGCTCCGCCAGAGGACGAGCAGGCCGACGAGGCCGCCCACCCAGATCGAGCCGGCGGCGAGGTGGAACCAGTCGAAGGCGAGCGAGAGGCCGCGCGGCGCGGTCTGGGCCGCGTGGCCGGCTGCGCCGGGGACGACGAGGCAGGCGGCCGCGGCCAGCAGCGCGCCGCACAGGGCGAGCAGCTCGGCAACGGAGCGCTGCGGCCGCTCCGGCCGGTCGACCCACATGCAGAGGCCGGCGGCGAGCGCAAAGAAGGCCAGCGTGAGCTCCAGGTCGAGGAACCCGCGGCTGAACGCGGAGCTCCCGAGCAGCGGGACGAGGGCATTCAGGTCGACGACCGACCGCGCTGCGAACTGCGCGGTCGCGAGGAGGGCGTAGATCGGCGTCGCGACGAGCGCGACGCCCAGCGAGATCCAGAAGGCGACGCCAAGCGCCCGGAGCGACGTCCCCCGCAGCACGCGGACGAGGGGCCGGGCCGTGAGGACGCGGAGGACGAAGAGGCCGATCGCGCTCATCGCCGAGAGGAAGACGACCCACCGGGCGACGAGGAGCTGCGGCGTCGCCGCGGTCTCGCTGAGTGACGGGATCGGAAACTGGGGCGCCGGCCCCGGGTTCGGGCCGACGGCGAACGTGAACGCTCCGCGCACCGGGTGGCCGTCCGCCGAGATCACCCGCCAGTAGACGAAATACCAGCCCTCGCCGATCCGCTTCAGCTTCGTCACGAGGGTGTCCGGGTTCGTGGGCGAGCGGACGGGCGGACCGTCCGCCACCCCACGGCCGGCCGCGTCGTAGACCGTGACGACGGCGAAGCGCGGCTCGACGGCCTCGCTGTAGGTCATCCCGACCCGCTTCGGCGGGCCGTTCAGGACGACGCTCGCCGACGGCGCCGTGCGCAGCAGCGACGCGTGCGCCCACGCCGACGCAGGGGCGGCGATCGCCACCGCCGCCACCGCCGCGACGAGCGCGCCCCGCCTCATGCCAGGGCGCGCTTTCCGGAGCCGGCGACGACCCCGACGATCGCGACGACGAGCGCGACCCCCGCAAGGGCGATCGCGACGATGCCGAGAGTCGACGAGGAGCCGTCGCCGAAGGACGACTTCGCCTCGATCGTGGGCGCCGGGGTGTCGGAGCTCTCCGGCCCGCTCCAGTCGACGATCGACCCGTCCGAGTAGGTCTGCCGGACCTTGAACTCGTAGGTCTTGCTGTCGTTCGCGGTGGCGAGGAAGTGGAACGCGGAGTCCTCTCCCGTCGGAATCTTCCCGCCGGTCCAGGTCACCTTCTGGACGATCGCCTCCTCGCCCGAGCCCTTCGTCTGCTCGGTCCGTTTCCAGCCGGGCGAGGGGACGAAGGAGTCGATCGCGAAGCCCGACGGCACGGTCAGCTCGACCGACGTCGTCGTCGCGTTCTCCTTCTCCGTCGGCACGAGCAGGCCGTACTCCTGCGCGTGCTTCGCGAGCACGACACCGGGGCTCACCTCGGCGTGGGCCCAGGCGGCGCCGGTGAAGACGAGCACGGCCGCAGTGGCGAGCGCGCCCGTCACGAGACGTCTGTTCATGTGGCTCGTTCCTTCCGGGTTGGCGGCGGCCCCGGCCGCCGCAAGGTCAGGCCGGAAGCGCGATCGGAGGCCCGCGGGCGAGGTCGAGACCCGGCAGGGCCGGGCGGAGAGGTGCTTCGGAACGGCGCGGAAGCGGGCGCGCTGGCGGCCGCAGCCGGGCGGGCGGCCGGGCCCGCAGCGCCTGGAGGGTTCGCCGCATCCACCGCAGGAGGTGGCGCGCCGCGGCCTCGACCGCGGTCGCCAGGAGCGAGAGGGCGCCGAGGAGCGGCAGCGCGTCGCGGTGGACCGGCCCGACGAGGCAGTGCAGGCCGTGGAAGCCGAGGCCGACGCGCCAATGCAGGTACGACTCGAGCGACGCGAAGGCGAGCGAGGTGGTGACGAAGAGCACGAGCGCCGCGCCGAGGACGCGCACGGGCCGCAGCGCCGGCGCCTCGCCGGTTCCTCCGGCCAGGAGGTGGCGCTCCCGCACGGCGAGGGCCGTGAGCCACAGTACGGCGGACGCGACCAGGGCCGCGCCGGCGAGCGCGGCGACCGCCGTCACGACGAGGCCCGGCCCGCCCACCTGGCGTTCGAGCTCGTCCCCGACCACCGTCGGCTGCGGCGCGAGCGCGTAGGCGAGCACGCGCGCGGCCAGGACGACGAGCGCGGCGAGCGGAAGCCAGTGCAGGCGGCGCGTCATCGCACCCGCAGCGTGAACGGCGCGGTCACGACCTTCGCGTTCGCCTGGAACTGGAGGAAGAGCCGCCAGGTCCCGGGGAGCGGGACGAGTACGACGACGCTCAGCCGGCCCGGCCTCGACGAGCGGCCGACGGCGCGCGCGCCGCCGAGGATCGACGTGCAGCCGCTCGCGTTCGGGCTGCACACGTGCGTGTGGAAGTAGTCGAGCGAGCCCTTGCGGAAGAAGATCGCGTGCGCGAGCGCGCCGTACCACGGGGCGAACCTCACCGGCCGTCCGGCCGCGTCCGTGACGGTCGCGGAGACGGGAATCGGGTCGATCGCCTTCAGGCGGCCCGCGCCGTGCAGCGTGACGGTGTACCCGCCGACGTGGTCGGTGCTCGTGAACCGCGGAAGCGGCCGCTGCTCGTAGGCCCCGGCGACGCGCACGTCGGCCGTGAGCTGGAAGTTCCGCAGCGGCCCGCTCAGGTTCGGATACGCGTCGACGAGGACGCGGTACGGGCCCGGCTTCGGGAAGACGATCGGCTGGCGGACGGCGCCGTCCGGCGCGACCTTCGGATGCCGGTGGATGATCACGGAGAGGTCTTCGCGGACGAGGATCAGATGGATGCCGGTATGCGGGCCGGACCCTCGCTTGTAGTCGACGAGCGCCGCGCCCGAGGGCTGGTCGATCCTGAAAGCGATGACGACCCGCTTTCCGGGGCGGACGGCGCCGGTGGGCTTGAAGCCCGCGAGGTGGTACGTGCGGGCGGCGCCGATCTTCGGGGCCGCGGGACCGGACGACGAGGACGAGCAGCCGGCCGCGAGCAGCACGACCAAGCCGGCGAGGAGGAGACCCCGCATGCGCCAGAGGATAGTGACGCGGCCCGGGCGGCCCTATCCTGAACCGCGTGCTGACGGCGATCCTGGGTGTCGCGCTGGCCGGTCTCGGCGGCCCGATCCCGACGCCGATCGGAGCGGGTCCGCGGTACCACCCGCCCGCGGCGCCCGCGCGGGTGTTGCGCGGCGAGCCGGTCGGGCGCCTCCGCTGCGGCGCCGACGGTCCGCGCTTCTCCGTCCACGTGGAGCTCTTCGCCCACGGTCGGGTCGTGATCGTGCCGGCCGGGATCGGCGTGGCTGAGCCGCGCAGGCGGGTGGGCGCGTTCGTACGCCCGCGCGGCTGCTCATACGCCGTGCGAACGCTGGGGCCCACCGGAGTCGTCGAGATCCGGCGCGGCGCGCCGCTCACGCTCGGCCGTCTCTTCGCGGTCTGGGGCCAGCCGCTCTCGCCGACGCGGCTCGCCGGCTTCTCGACGCGGCGGGGCGCGCCGGTGCGCGCCTACGTCGCCGGCCGGCGATGGCGAGGGCCGTTACCTGCGATCCCGCTTCGCAGGCACGCGCAGATCGTCCTCGAGCTCGGCCGCTTCGTCCCGCCGCACCGCTCTTTCCGCTTCCCGGCCGCCGCGCACCGCCCGATCGTCCCGCGCGGCGCGACGCTGGTCGCCGATACCCGCGGCCGGCTGCGCGTCCTCGACCGCCGAGGCCGCCTCGTCCGGCGCCTGCCCGGCAGGTTGCCGTCGACTTTGCAGGCGCTCGAGCTCGCGCCCGACCGGCGTCACGCGTTCGCTTCGATCGTGGCTCGCGAGCGGCCGGCACGGATGTACGAGCTCGATCTCGCGAGCGGCGGCAAGCGGCTTGTCGGGCGCGGCGTGAGCCCGAGCCTTAGCCCCGACCGGACGCGCCTCGCCTTCATCGCCACCGGGGTCGAGAGGGAGATCGTCCAGGAGGTCGCGCTCGTGGTGCGCGATCTGCGCACCCGCCGCAGCCGCTCGATCCTCTTCGGCAGACGTCTCGGACTCGGTACACCGCCCGACATCGTCGTGAACTGGTCGCCCGACGGACAGCGGATCGCCGTCTTCGACGGGCAGACGATCAGGCTCGTCGACGCGACGAATGCGGCGCGGATCGACACCGAGCCGGCGGCCGGCGTTCCGCTCTCCGTGGGCCGGGAACCCTCGCTCGCGCCCGTCTTCCTGGACGGGCAGACGATCGTCGTGCTGGAGAACTGCTGCATCGGGAAGCAGCGACTCGTCGCCGTCGACCTCGGCTCGGGAGCGCAGGCGCCGTTCGCAACGCTCGCCGCGCCGCCGGAGACGATCCGGCGCGTCCGGCCGGGGCTGCTCATGACGGTGACGGCGCTCGACCAGCTCGCGTACGTCTCGCGGAACCACGTGCGGGTGGTCGCCTCGCATGTCGCGGCCGCCGCCGTGAGCTAGCCTCGGGCGCGTGGCGCGACTCGTCGCTCTGCTCGTCCTCGCGGCCCTCGCCTTGCCGAGCGCCGCCTCCGCCCACCCGCGGCCGGTGCCGCCGTCTGAGCTTTCGACGCACTGGACCGCGCCCCCGGTCGTGGTGGCGCTTGCCGTCCTCGCGGTCGGGCTGTTCGTCCAGGCTGTGCTCCGCCTCCGGCGCCGCGGCCGCGCCGACCTGGCGGGAGCGGGCCGGCTGCTCCTCTTCGCCGCCGGGCTCGCGCTCGTCGTCCTCCCGCTCGTCTCGCCGCTCGACGGCGTAGCCGACCGGTACCTGCTCTCCGCCCACATGCTCGAGCACGTCCTCGTCGCCGACGCCGGGCCGGTGCTGCTCGTCCTCGCCGTGCGCGGGCCGCTCGCCTTCTTCCTCCTGCCCTCGCCGGTGCTGCGCAGGCTCGCCGCGCTGCGACCGGCGTTGCGCGTGCTCCTCCGGCCCGACGTCGCGTTCCTGCTCTGGGTCGGGACGATTCTCGGCTGGCACTTCCCCAGCGCCTACGACTACACGCTGCTCCACCCCTGGGCGCACGAGCTCGAGCACGCCACGTTCGTCCTCGCCGGCACGCTCGCCTGGATCCAGGTCGTCGATCCGGCGCGGCGAGGGCACCTGACGCGCGGTGGCCGCGCGCTCTTCGCCTTCGGGATGTTCGCCTTCGGGACGGCGATCGTCGACGGGCTGCTGTTCAGCTCGGCGCCGGCGTACACGGTGTACGCGGCGCAGGCGCATCGGGTCTTCGGGCTGTCCGCGCTCCTGGATCAACGGCTCGCCGCGGTCGTGATGTTCGCCGAGCAGGCGCTCAGCGTCGGCACCGCGCTCATCCTGCTGCTCCGGCCCGCGCTGCGCGCGGCGCCGTCCGGCGCGCCCTCTACAGTCGCGCGCCTATGCCATCCTCCGCCAAGACGGCGTCGAAGGTGGGCCTTTGCATCGAGTGCGGCAGCAAGATCGCCCCGATCCTCCTCGCGCTCGGTTCGCTGACCTGTCACGACTGCCGCAAGCCGGTCGCGCAGGTTAAGCCGGTCTAGCCGGCGACAGCGGCTCGACCGGTCGTTTCAGACGGACGCGCAGGCGGAGCCTGCACGTCCTGATGACGGCACCGCAAGCGGTGCCTCGGAAGCCGGTCTAGCCGGCGACGAGCCGCTCGCCCGAATCGGCGTCGAAGAGGTGCGCTTCTTCCGGCCGCGGCCGGAGCGAGACGTTCTCTCCGCGGTCGGGCGCCCGGCGCGCCTCGGTGCGCGCGACGAGCTTCGTCGTCTCGCCGTCGACGTCGGCGACGCAGAAGACGAACGCGTCGGCGCCGAGCTCCTCCACGACCTCCACGCGCGCGGTGACGCCCTCGGAGGCGAGCTCGAGCGACTCGGGGCGCAGGCCGAGGACGAGCTCACGGCGGCCGTTCGAGGCGCCGCGCGGCAGCGGCACGTCCAGGCCGCCGAACCGGACGGCGCCGTTCGAGCTCAGCGGGACGGTGCAGAGATTCATCGCCGGTGAGCCGATGAACCCCGCGACGAAGGTGTTCGCCGGCCGATCGTAGAGCTCGCGCGGCGGGCCGACCTGCTGCAGGCGGCCGTCACGGAGGACGGCGACGCGGTGCCCGAGCGTCATCGCCTCCGACTGGTCGTGGGTGACGTAGACCGTCGTGACCGCGAAGTCCGACTGGAGCGCGGCGATGTCGGCGCGCATCTGCACGCGCAGCTTCGCGTCGAGGTTCGAGAGCGGCTCGTCCATGAGGAAGACCTGCGGGAGCCGGACGATCGCGCGGCCCATCGCGACCCGCTGGCGCTGCCCGCCGGAGAGCTGCCCCGGCTTGCGCCCCAGGTACTCCTCGAGGCCGAGCATCTTCGCAACCTCGCGCACCCGCCGGAGTCGCAACGCCTTCTTGACGCCCGCCATCTTGAGCGGGAAGGCCATGTTCGCCTCGACGGTCAGGTACGGGTAGAGCGCGTAGTTCTGGAAGACCATCGCCACGTCGCGGTGCTTCGGCTGCAGGTCGGTGACGTCGCGGTCGCCGATGAAGATCGCGCCGGCGTCGACCTCCTCGAGCCCGGCCAGCATGCGGAGCGCGGTCGTCTTACCGGAGCCGGACGGGCCGACGAGGACCATGAGCTCGCCGTCCTCCACGTGCAGGTCGAGCGCGTCCACAGCCGCCACGTCGGTGCCGGGGTAGACCTTCGTCGCCTCCTCGAACCTGACCTCAGCCATCCGTCCCTCCGCCAAAGGCACCGCTTGCGGTGCCGCTATCAGGACGTGCGGGCTGCGCCCGCACGTCCGTCTGAAATGACCGGTCGGGGCCTTCCGGATCCGAAAAGGGGCGCTCCAGGGCATCGACGGCGGCGCCGAGCTCCCGGCGCAGCCGCTCCTGAGCCTCCTCGCGGGCGCCGAGCTCGTCGAGCCCGAGCAGCGCGGAGCCGACGATCGGTGCCGACCGCGCCTTGTGGACGCGGAGCGAAGGCGCGACCTCGCGCAGCTCCGCCTCGATCGCCGCCGCGAGCTTGCCGTCCGCCGACTGGAGGAGCCCGCCGCCGAGGAGGAGCTCCGTGGGCTCGTCCTCCAGCTCGAGCCGCCGGAGCGCGACGTGCGCGAGCGTCGCCACCTCCGCGGCGAGGCGTGCGACGATCTCCGCCGCGACGGCGTCGTGCTCGGCCTCCGCGAGCACGACCGGCGGCAGCTCGATGATGCGGCGCTGCGGGATCCGTTGGCGGTGGATCGCTTCGGCGAGCGCGGTCGGCGTCTCGAGGCCGAAGTAGGAGGGCACCGCCTGCTCGAGCGTCGTCTTCGGCCCGCGGCCGTCCTCGCTGCGCGCCGCCGCCGAGACGGCGGCGAGGCCGACGTCCCAGCCGCCGCCCCAGTCGCCCGTGATTGAGCCGAGGGCGGGGAAGCGTGCGTGCCGCCCGTCGGGCGAGACGCCGACGCAGTTGATCCCCGCGCCGCAGACGACCGCGACGCCCCAGCCGCGCTCCGTTCCCGCACGCAGGACGGCGAAGGTGTCGTTGCCGACACGCGTCCGCTCCGCCCAGCCGCGGCCGGCCACGGCGGCGCGGAGCTCCTCCTCCTCGCTCGGGAAGTCGACGCCTGCCATGAGGAGCTGCGCGATCGTGGCCACGGTGCCGTTGCGCGCGCGGCCGGCGTCGCGGGAGGCCTGGTCGAGCAGGCGCTGGAGGACGTCGAGCGCGCCGTCGAGCCCGAGGTGGTGCGGCGACGAGAGCGGCCCGCGGACGAGCGCGAGCACCTGGCCGTCGGCGCGGACGAGCGCGAGGTCGGTCTTCGAGTTCCCGCCGTCGACGGCGAGCACCACGGCGTCGCTCACGTCCTCACCTCCGGCCGGAACTGCGGCAGGTGCTCGGCGCCCGCCGAGAGGAGCCGCTCGGCGAGCTCCGAGGCGTACTCATCCTGGCCGATCAACGGGTGCGCGAGGAGCGCCTTCCGCACCGTCACGACGTCGCCCGTCACGGCCGCCTCGGCGGCGAGCCGCTCGTACGCGCCGACGTGCTGGACGAGCCCGAGGAGCTCAGGGGCGAGCGGCCGCTGCGGAAGCGGCTCCGGCCCGTCGCGGCCGACGCGGGCCGGCACCTCGACCACATCGTCGTCCGCGAGCCCGGCGAGCGTCCCGCCGTTCCGGATGTCGACCACGTGCACCTCGCCGGTGCCGCCGGCGAGCGACGCGGCGAGGCCGATCGCCGCCTCGCTGTAGAACGCGCCGCCGCGCTGCTCGAGCAGAGCCGGCTTCTCGGCGAGCGCCGGGTTGCGGTACATCTCGAGCAGCTCGCGCTCGATCTCCATCACCTGCCGCGCGCGCGGCACACCGTCGCGCTGCTCCGCGAGCACCTGGTCGTGCGCGTAGAAGTAGTGGAGGTAGTACGAGGGGACCGCGCCGAGCTCGTCGAGGAGGCGGCGCGGCAGCCCGACCTCCGCCGCAAGCTCGTCGCCGTGTTCGGCGAGGAGCTCCGGGAGCACGTCCTCGCCGTCGACGCGCACCGCCCGCACCCACGTGAGGTGGTTCAGGCCGACGTTTTCGACGAGCACGCGCTCGGGCTCGACGCCGAGGCGGCGCGCGAACGCGCGCTGGAAGCCGATCGTGACGTTGCAGAGCCCGACCGCGCGGTGGCCCGCGTCGAGGAGCGCGCGCGTGACGATCCCGACGGGGTTCGTGAAGTCAACGATCCACGCGTCCGGCGCCGCGCGGTCGCGCGCCCGCTCGGCGATCTCGAGGACGACGGGCACCGTCCGCAGCGCCTTCGCGAGCCCGCCGGCGCCTGTCGTCTCCTGGCCGATGCAGCCGCAGGCGAGGGGGATCGTCTCGTCGAGGAGCCGCGCCGCCTGGCCGCCGACGCGGATCTGGATCAGCACGAAGCTCGCGCCGTCGAGCGCGCGGTCGAGGTCGCCGGTCTGCTCTAGCCGCCCCTCGAAGCCGTCGCGGGCCAGCATCCGCCCCGCGAGCCCGCCCACGACCTCGAGCCGCTCGGCGTCGACGTCGTGGAGCGCGAGCTCCGTGACGCCCAGCCGCTCGCGCTCGCGCGCCAAGCCCGAAACCAGCTCGGGCGTATACGTCGACCCGGCCCCGACGACAGCGACCTTCATCCCTTCACCCCCGTGAGCGTGACGCCCTCGATGAAGGCGCGCTGCGCGAGGAAGAAGAGCGCGATCACCGGCGCCATGACGAGGAGCGTCGCCGCCATCGTCAGGTTCCACTGCACCTGGTGCAGCGAGCGGAACTGCGCCAGGCCGACTTGGAGCGGCCAGCGCGACGGGTTCTCGCCCGTGTACAGCAGCGGCAGGAAGAAGTCGTTGAACGTGTAGAGGAACGAGAAGAGCGCGACCGCGGCGATCGCGGGCTTCGCCATCCGCGTCACTACCGTCGTGAGGATGCGTAGCTCACCGCAGCCGTCGACGCGCGCCGCGTCGAGGTACTCGTCCGGAATGGTCAGGAAGAACTGGCGCAGCAGGAAGATCGAGAAGGCGTCGCCGAGCCAGTTCGGGATGATGAGCGGCCAGAGCGAGCCGACGAAGTGGAAGCCGATCGCCTGGCCGAGCTTCGTCCACATGACGTAGAGCGGCACCACCGTCACCTGCGGCGGCAGCATCAGCGCGATCAGCACGACGAGGAACGCGGCGTTGCGTCCGCGCCACTCGAGCCTGGCGAGCGCATAGGCGACCGGCACGCTCGAGATCACGAGGCCGAGGGTCGCGAGCCCCGAGTAGATCATCGTGTTCAGCGTCCAGCGCAGGATCGGCGCCTGATGGAAGACGTCGGCGAAGTTCTGCCACCGGAACGGGTGCGGCCAGAGGTCCGACGAGAGCGCCTGGTCGTTCGTCATCAGCGCCGTCAGCGTGATGAAGGCGAAGGGCGCGAGGAACGCGATCGCGGCGGCGATCAGGAGCGCGTGGTTCCCGACCGCGAAGAGGAAGCGCTGCCGGCGTACCGAGGCGGGCGGCCGCCGTCGCCTCAGCGAGCGGGTGCCGAGCGGGACGGTCGCGCTGCTCATCTCAGCGCGCGCTCCCGGTGTAGTGGACCCAGCGGCGCGAGTTCCAGAGGATGATCGACGTCACGGCGAACGCGACGACGAGCAGCACCATCGCGAGCGCGCAGGCGTAGCCCATGAAGTTGTTCACGAACGCCGCCTGGTAGAGCAGGACCGGGTAGAAGAGCGTCGAGTCCTGCGGGTAGCCGAGGTTGTTGATCGTGTCGCCCGCCTGCGAGGCCTGGCCGGCAGCGATGTTCGCGGCGACGTAGGCCTGCGTGAAGTACTGGAGCCCCTGGATGACGCCGAGGACGATCGAGAACAGGATCACCGGGCTGATCGTCGGCAGCGTCACCCAGCGGAGCCGCCGCAACGGCCCGGCGCCGTCGAGCTCGGCCGACTCGTAGAGGTGCTGCGGGACGTCGAGGACGGCCGCGAGGAAGATGACCATCGCGTTCCCGACGCCCCAGATCTGGAGGAGCGCGAGCGAGGGCTTCGCCCAGCCGGGCGACTGGAACCAGAGCGGCCCGTCGATCCCGAGGTGGCCGAGGATGATGTTCACGGGGCCGTTCGCCGGGTTCAGCAGGTAGACGAAGCCGAGCGTCGCGGCGACCGGCGGTGCGAGCGCGGGGAGGTAGAAGACGGTCCGGAAGAAGCCGAGCCCGCGCTTCGCGCGGGCGAGCATGAGCGCGATCCCGAACGCGAAGGCGACCTGGAGCGGCACCGCAATCCCGATGAACCAGAGCGTGTTCCGGACGCCGGGCCAGAACTGCGGGTCGTCGTGGAAGAGGTAGTGGTAGTTCGCGAAGCCGCGCCACTGCGGCGCGGAGAGCAGGTCGTAGTGGGTGAGGGAGAGGTACGCGCTCATCACGAGCGGGTACCCGAAGAAGATCGAGAAGCCGGCGAGCCAGGGGGACATCAGGAGGAGGACGAGGCCGCGACGGCGCCACGCCGCTCTCCGCCTGGCTCGCCGGCGTGCGGTCGCCGGCAAGCGGGCCGCTTGGGCGACCGCGCCCTGGCTCACGGCACTCCGCCGCCCGCCTGGGCGTTCACCTTGTCCACCTGCTTGTCGACGGTCACGAGCCCCTTGTGCAGGTTCTTCACCTTGCCCGCCTGCCACTTGACCGTGAAGCGCCCGATCAGCGTCCCCGGCGCGGCGCCGGCGGCCGTGATCGGCGCGGTGGCCGAGTGCGGGTTGTTGAAGATCCGCACGAAGGTCGCGAAGCGCGGATCCGGCTTGAGCTCCTTCGAACGCCCGGAGCTACGCGTCGACGGCACGTTGCGGATCCCGTTCGAGAACTTCGCCAGCGCGTGGTCGTTCGTCGTCAGCCAGCGTACGAGCTCCCACGCCTGGTCGACGTTGTGGCCGCCCTTCGGGAGGCCGATGATCGTCCCGTTCACCGAGCCCGCGCCGTACAGGTTCTTGTGCGCGTCGTCGACCGGCATCGGCGCCGTCCCGTAGTTCAGGTTCGGGTGCTCCGCCTTGATGAAGGCCACCCGCCACTCGCCGTCCATCATCATCGCGACTTTCCCGACCTCGAAGGCATTGGACGCCGAGAACTCGTCGCCGGCCCCGGCGTTGAAGCGGACGACGTTCGAGTAGCCGTACCAGTCCATCAGGTTCTTCTGCCAGCGGAGGAGCTTCGACCACGCGAAGCGCGAGGCGAGCGCGGCCTTGCCCTTGCCGTCGTAGTACTGCGCGCCGAAGAGCGGCGCGTAGTTCGTCATGTCCGCGAAGTTCCCGGAGTAGAAGCCCCAGTAGGGGTCGTAGCCGATGACCTTGATCTTGCCGCTCGAGTCACGCTGGGTGAGCTTCTTCGCATCGGCGGTGAGCTCGGAGAACGTCCTCGGCGGCCGTGAGATGCCGGCCTTCTTGAAGAGCGTCTTGTTGTAGTAGAGCCCGTAGGAGTCGGCGAGCAGCGGGAGCGCGCAGCGCTTGCCCTTGAACTGCGTGTAGTAGAGCGAGGTCTTCGGGAACTGGCTCAGGTCGACGTGATCCTTGGAGAGGAAAGGCTTGAGGTCGATCCAGGCTCCCTTGCCACAGAAGACGCCGACCATCCCCGAGGTGAACGAGCTGACGACGTCCGGCGCGTTCCCGGAGCGGATCGCGTTCGTGATCTTCGTGTCGTTGATCGAGCCGACGACCTTGATGTTGAGGTCGCGGTGCTGCTTTGCGTAGTCGGCGACGACGCTCTTGAAGACGCGCAGCTCGCGGGCGCTCCAGCCGACCCAGACGGTCAGCGTCGTCTTCTTCGCCGAGCGGGCGCCCGCGTGCGCGGAGCCCATCGTGATTGCCGCTGCCAAGACGGCGCCGAGCACGAGCGCCGCCAGCAGGCTTCCCGTCACGCGTCTCATTCCGATCCTCCCGGTAGGGGCCACCGAACGATGGTTAGTTAAGTTTCCGAACCGCGACTCTAGACGGGCGGCGGAAACCAGTCAAGGTTCCTTCCGATTTCCGCCAAACTTCGTTAGGCTTCCTCACCAGATGGCCCGGCCGTCCCCCCGCCCGGCGATTCCGCCGCTGCTCAAGCACATGAACGAGCGCACCGTGCTCGAGACGATTCGCGAGGGCGCGCCGATCTCGCGCGCCGAGATCTCGCGGCAGGCGGGGATCTCCAAGCCGACGGTCTCGCTCGCGCTCCGGTCGCTCCTCGAGGCGAGGCTCGTACGGGAGACGTCGCCGGAGCCCGGCCGACCCTCCTACGGCGCCGTCTACTTCGAGCCGGCTCCCGACGCGGCCTTCGTGCTCGGCTTCGACCTCGGCGCGCGCTTCCTGCGCGGTGCCGCCTGCGACCTGAGCGGCGAGATCCGCGCCCGCGAGGACGTTGAGCTTCCTTCGACCGACGCTGAGACCGCGATCGAGACCATCGCGGCGCTCCGCACGTCGCTCGTGCAGGCGACGGGGCTCCCGCAGGAGCTGATCGACGGCGTCGTCGTCGGCATTCCCGGCGTCGTCGAGCCGGACGGCGGGCGCATCAACCTCACGACGAACGTGCCCGGCCTGGAGGAGCGTCCCTTTGCCGCCGAGCTCCAGGAGCGGCTGGGCCTCGTCGTCACCCTCGAGAACGACATCAACCTCGCCGCCCTCGGTGAGCACTGGCGGGGCGTCGCCCGCGGCGTCGACGACTTCGCCTTCCTCTCGATCGGCACCGGCATGGGCGCGGGGATCGTGCTGCGCGGCGAGCTCCACCGGGGCCACAACGGCGCCGCCGGCGAGATCGACTACGCGCTCGGCGGCGGCATGCGCGACGACCTCGACGCGTGCGCCGAGGCCGTCTCGGCGCTCGCGGTGGAGCTCGGCGTGGCCGCGCCCGTGGACGCGCGCACGATCTTCGCCGCCGCCCGGAACGGCGACGGCCCGGCAGGGAAGGTCGTCACGGAGACGGCGCGGCGGATCGCCTTCCACGTCGCGCCCATCGCCGCGGTCGCGGACGTGGGCCTCGTCGTCCTCGGCGGGGGGATCGGCGCGAACGGCGACCTCCTCCTCGAGCCTGTCCGCTCGCGCCTTCGCGAGTGGATGCCGTACCCGCCGCGCGTCGAGGTCTCGAGCCTGGGCAAGGCCGCCGTCCTCACGGGTGCGCTCGCCGTCGGCCTCCACTCGGCCCTCGACAACGTGTTTGTGAACCGCGCCGGCGCCGTTTCCGCCTGAAGCGCGCAAGTTTCGGGCTTCGCCCGAAGGCACCGCTTGCGGTGCCGTCATCAGGACGTGCGGCTCTGCCGCGCGTCCGTCTCCAATGACCGGTCGACACGCGCAAGTTTCGCCGCGGCTTGAAGTCAGTTAGGTGACCACGTAGGCCGCGGGGCGCATTTTGGGCGAGGCGTCCCGCGGCCTTCATCCCTCCGCGGCGGGAGGAGCAGTTGCGGCCGCTCCTCCCGCCCGTCCTTCCGGCAATCGTTCGGTCTAGCGGGTCGACCGGTCGTTGCAGACGGACGCCACCCTTCCGGGGGAGCCGGTCTCACCCATTCATGCCGAAGAAAGTGAGGATTTGCGGCGCTCTCTCCTTGCACGCGGCCAGCGGCCCAGCCTGCTCACGACCTTCGCCCTCGTCAGCCTCGTCCCGGTTGTCCTGCTCGGCTTCGGTCTCTCGCAGTACCTCAAGCACCAGGTCCGCTCGCGCGCCTACGCGGACGCGCGGCAGTCGGCGGTGCTCGTCGCCACCGCGCTCCAGACCCAGCTGACGCCCTACGAGTTCCGCTACGGCCTCAACCAGGGCGACCTGATCGCCCTCGACCGGACGATCGGGGGTCTGAAGGCCTCGGGTGTCGACGGCGTGACGCTGTGGGAAAGCCGCGGCCGCATCCTCTACGCCGACGACCGGACGTCGATCGGCCATGCGTTCAAGCCGACCTCGCGCCTCCGCCGCGCCTTTGGCGGCCGCGTCGCCGCCGGCATGTCGGCGGACGAGTGGAGCGGACGGACGTACGAGGTCGTCGTCCCGCTCCGCTTCGGCACCCGTCCGCGCGTGCTCGGCGCGCTCGAGCTCTCCCTGCCGTACCAACCCATCGAAACGGCGATCGCCTCCGACGTCCGCACGACGTACGCCTTCATCATCGGCGGCCTCGCGCTCCTCTGGGCCAGCATCTTCCGGCTCGTCGCCGGCGCCTCCCGCAAGCTCCGCCGCCAGGCGGACGAGAACGAGCGCCTCGCGCTCCACGACCACCTGACGGGCCTCCCGAACCGCTCGCTCTTCCTCGACCGGCTCGACCACGCGTTGCGCGCCTGCGGGCGGACCGGCAGCGGGGTCGCCGTGCTGCTCATGGACCTCGACCGCTTCAAGGAGGTCAACGACACGCTCGGCCACCACTGCGGCGACCTGATGCTGAAGGAGCTCGCCCGCCGCCTCTCCGACGTCGTCCGCCCGACCGATACCGTCGCCCGGCTCGGCGGCGACGAGTTCGCGCTCCTCCTCCCGAACGTCACGCAACCGGAGGCCGGCGTCGCGCTCGCCGAGCGGATCGCGCTCGCACTGGACGAGCCGTTCGTCATCGACGGCCTCCCGCTCGAGACCCAGGCAAGCGTCGGCATCGCGCTCTACCCAACCCACGGAGAGGACGTCGAGACCCTCCTCCAGCGGGCCGACGTGGCGATGTACATGGCCAAGGAGACGAGGACCCACTACGCCGTCTACGACGCCGAGGTAGACAACTACCGGCCCGAGCGGCTCGTGCTCGTCGCCGAGCTCCGCCGCGCGATCGAGCAGCGAGAGCTCGTGCTCCACTACCAGCCCAAGGCGACGCTCATCGACGGCGCCGTGCGCGGCGTCGAGGCCCTCGTCCGCTGGCAGCATCCGGAGCGCGGCCTCGTCCCGCCCGACGTCTTCATCCCCGTCGCCGAGCACACCGGCCTGATCAAGCCGCTCACGTTCTTCGTCGTCGACGAGGCGCTCCAGCAGTGCGCCCGCTGGCGCGAGCAGGGCTTCGAGCTCACGGTCGCGGTGAACGTCGCGATGCGGAACATCCTCGACGAGGAGTTCCCGAACGAGCTCGAGCGGAAGCTGGCCAAGTACGGTCTCGAGCCGAGCGTCCTCGAGCTCGAGCTCACCGAGACGAGCGTCCTCGCCGACCCGCCGCGGGCGAAGGAGATCCTGCAGCGCCTGCGCGATACCGGCGTCAGCCTCGCCGTCGACGACTTCGGCACCGGCTACGCGTCGCTCGCCTATCTCAGCGAGCTGCCGGTCGACGAGATCAAGATCGACCGCAGCTTCGTGATGGCGATGGACCGCGAGGAGCAGCACGCGCGGATCGTCCGCTCGACGATCGACCTCGGCCGCAACCTCTGCCTGAGCGTGGTCGCCGAAGGCGTCGAGTCCGCCGAGGTCTGGGACCGCCTCGCCGAGCTCGGCTGCGACTCCGCGCAGGGCTACTTCCTGGCGAGGCCGCTCCCCGCGGACGAGCTCACGGCCTGGCTCAGCGACCGGCTTCCGCAGGGTCTCCGGGCTGAAGTCGCTTAGCCGTAACGTCTTCCCCTGTCGCCATCCTTTTCCTTACAGCGTCGTCACAAAGCGTCTGTACGGTCTCGTGGTTCTTCGACCCAAGCGAAGGGGGTCCCTGCCGGTGAATCGTCTCGTCCGTCTTCTCCTGCTCGTCTGTCTCGCGGCCGTGGCTGCGCCCTCCACTGCCTTCGGCGCCGCACGCATGTTCGTCGGCTTCTACGACGACGCTGCGTTCCGCTGGCGCCCTGACCACGAACAGAACCTCGATCGCGCGCGCGACGGGCACGCGACGATCATCAACGCCGCGGTCAACTGGTCGAAGGTGGCGCCGAGGCGCCCGTCGAACGCCTCGAACCCGTTCGACTCGAGGTACGAGTTCACGGAGCTCGACGACCTGATCCGCGGAGCGCAGGAGCGAGGCATCGAGCCGATGCTCCAGATCTGGGGAACGCCCAGGTGGGCCGGCGCCGCCGCAAACCGCCTTCCCCGGCGGCTGAGCGACCTCACGGCCTTCGCCCGCGCGGTGGCCGCCCGCTACTCGGGCCGCTATCCGGGCTTCCCGTTCGTCCGCTACTACGGCGTCTGGAACGAGCCGAACCTGAACCAGTTCCTTGCACCGCAGTTCAACTCGCGCGGTCGCGACATCGCCCCGGCGAACTACGCGAAGCTCTTCAAGGCCGCCTACACCGGGATCAAAGCCGGGAACAAGCTCGCGCTCGTGGGCCTCGGCGAGACCTCGGCGCGCGGCCGTGACCGCCGCGTCAAGGGCCTCCAGGACACCCACTCGCCCGGCCGCTTCTACCAGCTCGTCGCGAAGGCTGCGCCGAGGCTCAAGTTCGACGCCGTCGCGCACCACCCGTACCCGACCGACCCGCGGCAGCGCCCGGAGCAGGTCGTCCGCTGGCCGAACGTCGCGCTGACGACGATCCCGAAGCTCGAGTCGTCGCTCAAGAAGTGGTTCCACCGCAAGGGCAGCATCCCGATCTGGATCACCGAGTACGGCCACCAGACGACGCCCGCGAAGGGCGGCGTCAGCTACGCGACCCAGGCCGCCTACATGACGCGGGCGTTCAGGGTCGTCGCGCGCTATCCGTACGTGCCGGTGTTCATCTGGTTCGTGCTCCACGACGATCCGGGCGACCCCTGGCAGAGCGGCCTCATCACCCGGGACGACACGCTGAAGCCCGCGTTCTTCACGTTCGCCGACCTGGCGTACCGGTTCGACTCGCGGAACGCGCTGATCACCGTGAAGGGCGGGAAGGCGAACCCGGTCGTCCGGCTCTCGGCCCGTGAGATGCAGACCCGCATACCCGTCGGCGCGCCGGTCGGCGTCGACATGCGCGTCATCCTCGGCGACTCGCTCGTGGCGCACCCGCAGCCGCAGGGCAAGCTCGGGATCGACGGCTGGGTGACGGTACCCATCGCCTTCACGCCGGAGAAGGGCCGCACCTACTACGTCGAGGTCGAGATGAACGACATCCACGGCGACGAGGTCTCGCGGTTCCTGACCCTCGTCGCGAAGTAGCGCAGGCCGTCGAGCTCTGCCCCCGCTGTGGGGCAGAGCTCGACTGGCGGCACCAGACCTGGCAGTGCCCTCGCTGCCGGTTCAAGCTCGGCTGCTGCGAGGGCGAGGCGCCCTGTAGGGCGGCTTAGCTAGCGCGAGATCTGCTCGACGACCTCGCCGGTCTTCCGCTCGTCGGCCAGTTGCGCCACGTCCGCCTGCGCGACGACGCCCACGAGCCGGCCGTCCTCCTCGACCACCGGAAGCCGCCGGACCTGGTGCTGCGCCATCAGCCGGAGGGCCTCGTCGAGGTCCTGCTGCGGATCGAGCGTCACGAGGTCGCGCGAGGCGACCTCGGTCACCTTGACCTGCTCGGGGTCGCGGCCCTCGGCGACGACGCGCACGGCGATGTCGCGGTCGGTGAGCACGCCGACGAGGCGGTCGCCTTCGACGATCGGGGCGATCCCGACGTCCTCGTCGCGCATCATCTTCGCGGCGTAGGTGACCGTCTTGTCGGTGTCGATGCTGCAGAGCTTCGAGGTCATCACCTCGCGAACGGTCTTCGCCATTTCCTCAGCTCCTTTCCTTGTTTCAATCGACAAACGCGTACCCGGGCCCGCAGGGCGGCAAACGGTGAGAATGGCGGCATGACGGTCGCTGCGCTGGCGGCGCGGATCCGCGAGCTCGCGCTCTCCTTTCCGCGCACCTACGAGGACTCGCCGTGGGGCTTTGCGGTCTTCAAGGTGGGCGAGAACCGCATGTTCGCGTGGATGATCGAGGAGGCGGACGGCGTACACCTGACGCTCAAGCTCACGGCCGAGGAGCGCGAGGTTACGGCCTACCTGCCCTGGGTGCGGCGCGCGAGCCACGTCGGCCGCTACGGCTGGGTGACGGCTCGGGTCACGGACGAGGAGACGCTGGACGCGGCGCTCGAGTGGCTGCGCGAGAGCTACTGGCTCAAGGCGCCCGCCGACGTGCGCGACGCGGCGCTTCGGTGACGATCCGGAGGCTCGGGCCCGGCGACGAGCAGGTTGTCGAGCGGCTGGCCGAGCAGGCGCCGCCGGAGCAAGCCTCGGAGCTCCTCGCCGACGAGCGAACGATCTTCCTCGTCGCTTTCGACGACGACGAGCCCGAGCCGGTCGGCTTCGTGCTCGCCTACGAGCTCCTGCGCCGGCACGGCGATCCCTCGCGGCTCTTCGTGTACGAGGTGGGGGTGGCGCCCGAGGCGCGGCGGCGCGGCGTGGCCACGGATCTCCTGCGCGAGCTCCGGCGCATCGCGCGCGCACGCGGCATCCGGCACGGGTTCGTGCTCACGAACGAGGCGAACGAGGCGGCGATGGAGCTCTATCGATCCCTCGGCGGCGTGCGGCCGAACGCCGACGACGTGCTCTGGGACTTCGACTACGAAGAAAGCTAGTCGGCCTCCGGATCGTCCGCGGCGCCTGCGTCCGTCTCCTCTGGATCGGGAACCGGCGACTCGTCGAGCTCGTCGTTACGGTCGTCCTCGCGGGGGTGCGTATCCTCTTCCGCCATGAAGGTTGTCCTACCCGACGACTCGGAACTCGAACTCGAAGACGGCGCGACCGGCCTCGACGCGGCGGCCGCGATCGGCCCCAAGCTCGCCGAGCAGGCCGTCCTCGTGCGCTCGAACGGCAGCGTGCAGGACCTCCGCCTGCCGCTCCACGACGGCCAGCAGATCCAGATCCTCACGACGCGCGACGCCGACGATCCCGACGCGCTCGCCGTCCTCCGGCACTCCTCCGCACACCTGCTGGCCGAGGCGGTGCGCCGCCTCTACCCGGGCGTGAAGATCGCGATCGGGCCGCCGATCGAGAACGGCTTCTACTACGACTTCGAGTTCCCGGAGCCGATCCGCGAGGAGGACCTGGCCCGAATTGAGGCGGAGATCCAGCGCGAGCTCGACGAGGGGCGCGAGTGGTCGCGGCGGGAGGTCCCGCGCGAGGAGGCGCGGCAGCGCTTCGCCGCGGAGCAGGAGCCGTACAAGGTCGAGCTCCTCGATACGGCCGAGGATCCGATCTCGATCTACACGCAGGGCGACTTCACCGACCTCTGCCGCGGGCCGCACCTCCAGAACTCGAAGCCGATCCGCGCGCTCCGGCTCACCGGCCTCGCGGGCGCGTACTGGCGCGGCGACGAGCGGAACCCGCAGCTGACGCGGATCTACGGCACCGCCTTTTACTCGAAGGAGGCGCTCGAGCAGCACCTCGAGCGGCTCGAGGAGGCGAAGCGGCGCGATCACCGGCGGCTCGGCCGAGAGCTCGACCTCTTCCACTTCGAGGAGTCGTCGCCCGGCGCGGCGCTCTGGCACCCGAAGGGGATGGCGCTCTGGAACGCGCTCGAGGATCTGCGGCGGTCCGAGAACGCGCGCCGCGGCTACCTCGAGGTGAAGACGCCACTCATGTGGGACCTCGAGCTCTGGCGGCGCTCGGGTCACCTGGAGAAGTACGGGGAGAACATCTTCCGGATCGAGCACGGCGAGCGGACGTACGGCCTCAAGCCGATGAACTGCCCCGGCCACATGCTCGTCTTCAACAGTCACCTCCGCAGCTACCGCGAGCTTCCGCTCCGCTTGGCGGAGGCCGCCGTGCTCCACCGCGACGAGCCGACCGGGACGCTCCAGGGTCTGACCCGCGCCCGCCAGTTCAGCCAGGACGACGCCCACGTCTTCTGCACCGAGGAGCAGATCGAGGCCGAGATCGACGCGATGTTCGACTACGTCGGCTTCCTCTACGACCGCTTCGGCGTCCGCGACATCGCCCACGCCGAGCTCGCCACACGTCCCGACAACAAGCTCGGCACCGACGCCGACTGGGACCGGACCGAGGGCATCCTGCGGCAGGCCGTCGAGCGGCAGGGGATCCCGTACCGGCTCGCGGAGGGCGAGGGCGCCTTCTACGGCCCGAAGATCGACTTCTTCATGGACGACGCGCTCGGCCGCCCGTGGCAGATGGGGACGATCCAGCTGGACGGGCAGCAGCCGGCTCGGCTCGGCTGCACGTACGTCGGGCCGGACAACCACGAGCACATGCCGTACGTCATCCACCGGGCGCTCTTCGGCTCGCTCGAGCGCTTCATCGGGATCCTGATCGAGCACTACGGCGGGGCGTTCCCGTTCTGGCTCGCGCCCGTGCAGGTGCGCGTGATCCCGGTCGGTGAAGGCCATCGCGAGCTCGCGCGCCAGGTCCGCGGCTGGCTCGACGGCTACCGCGTCGAGGTGGACGAGCGCGACGAGACGGTCGGCAAGCGGATCCGCGACGCCGAGGTCGAGAAGGTTCCGTACGTGATCGTCGTCGGCGACCGCGAGTCGAAGGAGAGCCTCGCCGTCCGCCGCCACGGCGGGGAGCAGGCGACCCTGAGCTTGCAAGAGCTCCGGAACGAGCTTGCTACTCTCTAGCTCTGGCAAGCAGGAGCGGACCCGTTCCTCACCTCCGGAGCCCTGCGCTCGTCGGGGGTTCGAACCGAGTCGAACGACGGGGATGACGGGCCGCTGCTTGAAGTGGTTCCGACGTTCGACAAGGGAGGACAAGTAATTTGGTGAGAGCCCTTTGAGGCCGAGGCGGCAGGTCGAGCCGGTGCGCCCGGTCCAGCAGCAGGCTCGGATCAACGACGCGATCCGGGTCCCGCGGGTACGGCTGATCGACGAGGACGGGACGCAGGTGGGGGTCAAGCAGACATCCGAAGCCCTCGACTATGCGTTCTCGAAGAACCTCGACCTCGTCGAGGTGGCGGCCCAGGCGGATCCGCCGGTCGCCCGGGTCATGGACTACGGGAAGTACCGCTACGAGCAGGAGCAGAAGGCGAAGCTCGCGCGGAAGCACCAGACGTCGATCAACGTGAAGGAGATCAAGTTTCGGCCGAAGATCGGGATCCACGACTACAACACCAAGAAGAGCCACGTCGAGCGCTTCCTCAACCAGCGCGCGAAGGTGAAGGTGACGATCATGTTCCGGGGTCGCGAGCAGACCCATCCGGAACGTGGGCGCGACCTCCTCATGCGCCTGGCGGAGGACGTCAAGGAGATCGGTCAGGTGGAATCGCCGCCGCTCCTCGACGGCCGGAACATGGTCATGCTGCTCGGCCCCACGAAGAATGCGGGAGTGACGAAAGACGATGCCAAAGACGAAGACGTCGAGCAGCGCGAAGAAGCGCTTCAAAGTGTCGGGAGCGGGCAAGCTCCTGCGCCGGCACGCGATGAAGAGCCACAACCTCGAGAAGAAGTCGGCGAAGCGTAAGCGGGGCTTTCGCAAACAGCAGCCCGTGTCGGCCGCCGACGCGCCGGCCGTGAAGCGGCTGCTCGGGAGGCGCTGAGATGCCACGCGTGAAGCGGGCCGTCCACGCGCGCAAGAAGCGCCGCAAGGTCCTCGAGCAGGCGAAGGGCTACTGGGGGCTCAAGAAGTCGAGCTACCGGTACGCGAAGGAGCAGGTCGACCACTCGCTCGTCTACGCCTACCGCGACCGGAAGAACCGCAAGCGCACCTTCCGCAGGCTCTGGATCGTGCGGATCAACGCCGCGGCGCGCGCGAACGGGCTCTCGTACAACCAGTTCGTCGCCGGCCTGCGGAAGGCGGACATCGCGCTCGATCGGAAGGTGCTCGCCGACCTGGCGGTGAACGACCCGGCCGCCTTCGGCGCGATCGCGGCGCAGGCGAAGGCCGCGCTCGAGACCTGATTCGGTCGCGGCAGAACGAGAAGCTCAAGCTCGTCCGGAAGCTCGCCGACCGGCGCTGGCGCGAGAAGCTCGGTCTCTTCGTGGCCGAGGGCGAGGATCTCATCGAGGCGGCGGCCGCGGCGGGGATCGAGCCCGCCGAGCTGCTCGTGGCGGGCGAGACGGTGGAGCCGGAGCTGCTCGCCGAGGTCTCCGCGCTCGGACACCCGGCGAGGGTCGTCGGTGTCTATCGAAGCGGCGACGTGCCGCGCGGAACGCGGCCGCGCACCCTCGCCCTCTGGCGCGTCGCTGATCCCGGGAACGTCGGGACGCTGGTCCGGACGGCGGACGCGTTCGGCGCCGCAGTGGCTCTCTCGCCCGGTTGCGCCGATCTGACCGGCCCGAAGGCGTTGCGTGCGTCCATGGGCGCCGTCTTCCGCGTGCCGACGGCGCCCTTCGAGGAGGCGCCGGCGCCGTGGATCGCGCTCGTCCCACGCGGCGGGACCCCGCTCTCGGAGGTCGAGCTGGGCGAGTCCGCGACGTTCGTGCTCGGCGCCGAGCGCGAGGGGCTCCAGGCGGAGGTGCTGCGTCGTTGCGAGGCGCGGGTGACGATCCCGCAGCCGGGGCCTGCAGAGTCGTTGAACGTGGCGGTCGCGGGGGCGATTGCGCTCTACGAGGCCTCGCGCCGCGTCTGAGCCTGTTTCCTCGCCTCGATTCGCGTCTCGAGCAGCGAGATCAGCTCCGCGAGTCGCGCGTCCATTGCGAGGAGGTGTTCACGAATCTTCCTCTTCTTCTCCTTGTCCATCGCCGTCCTCCTCTTCCTCGAGGAGCTCGAGAATCTCCTGCACGCCCGCTCGAATGTCGAGCAACACGTTCAGGATACGGGTCGAATCGTCGGGCAGCTCCATGCTCGGATGCTCGCGAGACAGCCGCGGCAGCGCAAGATGGCTCTTTCAGCCCCGTCGAGAGGACGCACGGGCGATCCAGACGCTGTCCTCGCCGCCCGCGTACGGTCGCCGGTCGAACCAGCCGTAGCACGCGAGGACCTCGAAACCCGTCTCCTCGAGCAAGGCGTGCCACTCCTCAGGATCGAGCCACGCGAGGACCATCGTCGACGCCTGCCGGTCGTCGCGGACGGAGAGGGTCAGCGTCTTCGCGGACGTGTCCCAGTCGGCGCGCTCGAAGATCCCCGGCTCGCGCTCCAGCCAGCGGCCGTGGGTCTCGACGATGTCGTCGGCGCCCGGCGTGAAGACGTCGAAGACGAGGCGACCGCCGGGCACGAGCAGCTCGCGGGCGCGGCCGAGCGCCTCGCGGCGCTCGTCGTCGCTCCGCAGGTGGAGGTAGGCGCGGAAGGGGCACGTCACGAGGGGCACGCGCTCGCGCACCGGCGGGTCGCGGAGATCGCCGAGGCGCAGGTCGAGCCGATGAGCCACGCCCGCAGCGGCCGCGCGCTCGGCGCACACCTCGAGCATCGCGGCCGAGGAGTCGACGCCGATGACGGCCACGCCGGCTTCCGCGACCGGCACCGCGATCCGGCCGGTGCCGACGCCGAGCTCGACGACAGGCCCTCCCGAGGCGACGGCCTCCTCGACGTAGAAGCCGACGTCCTCGGTGACGCTGCGGCTCCACGGGTCGTAGAGCCGGGCGATCGCGTCGTAGGGACTCGCGCCGGCGGGCATGGCGCCCATTGTCGGGTACAGTCGCCGCATGGAGCCGGAGGCCCTCGAACGTGAGGCGCAGAGCGCGATTGCGGGCGCTGCCACCGCGGCCGAGCTCGACGAGGTTCGCGTCCGCTACCTCGGCCGGAAGAGCGAGCTGAAGCAGGCGCTCCGCGGCGTTCGCGACCGCGAGACCGGCATGGCGCTGAACGCGCTCCGCGAGCGACTCGAGGCGGCCGTCGCCGCCCGCCAGGCAGAGCTCGAGCGGGCCGAGCTGGAGCAGGTCTTCGCGCAGGACGGGATCGACGTCACGCTTCCCGGCGAGCCAATCCCGCGTGGCCGGCTGCACATCCTGACCCAGGTGCGGCGCGAGATCGAGGACATCTTCGTCGGCCTCGGCTACGAGGTCTGGGACGGCGACGAGGTCACCCCGCTCTGGCACAGCTTCGACGCGCTCACGACCGACCACGGCCACCCGTCGCGCTCGCCGAGCGACACCTTCTACCTCGACGAGGACACCGTCCTGCGCCCGCACACCTCGTCCGACCAGATCCGCGCGATGGAGTCGCGCCAGCCGCCGCTTTACCTCATCTCGCCCGGCCGCTGCTACCGCCGTGACACACCTGACGCCACGCACTCGCCGACGTTCCTCCAGTTCGAGTGCCTCGCGGTCGACCGCGGGATCACGCTCGCCGACCTCCAGGGGACGGTGCTGCACTTCTTCCGGGCGCTCTTCGGGCCGGAGCGGGAGGTGCGGATGCGGACGAGCTTCTTCCCGTTCACCGAGCCGTCGGTCGAGTTCGACGTCACCTGCTTCCTCTGCGGCGGCGCCGGCTGCGCGGTCTGCAAGCACTCCGGCTGGATCGAGATGGGCGGCGCCGGCGTCGTCGACCCGGGCGTCTACGAGCACGTCGGCTACGACCCGGAGGAGTGGTCCGGCTTCGCCTTCGGGCTCGGGATCGAGCGCATCGCCATGCTCCGCCACGGCCTGCCCGACCTGCGGGCCTTCTGGGAGAACGACCTCCGCGTCCTCGCGCAGTTCTGATGAAGGTCCCGGTCAGCTGGCTGCGCGAGTACGTCGCGCTCGAGGGGCCGATCGAGGAGGTTGCGCGGCGGCTCGTCTTCACGAGCTTCGAGGTCGACCGGATCGTGCGGCGCGGCGTGCCGGACGAGAACGGCAACCTCGGCTTGTACCGCGTCGGCCGCGTGGTGGAGGCCGGGAAGCACCCGAACGCCGACCGGCTCCAGCTCTGCTCCGTCGACGTGGGAGAGGGTGAGCCGCGGCAGATCGTCTGCGGCGCGTGGAACTTCGGCGCCGGCGCGACCGTCGCCGTCGCGCTTCCCGGCGCGGTGCTCCCCGGCGGACAGCGGCTCCAGCCGGCGAAGCTCCGCGGGGAGGTGTCGAACGGGATGATCCTCTCGGAGCGCGAGCTCGAGCTCGGCGCCGACCAGACCGGGATCCTCGTCCTGCCGGCGGAGTGGGAGGCCGGGACGCCGCTCGGCGACGTGCTTCCGCTCGGCGACGAGGTGCTCGAGATCGAGACCGGCTACAACCGGCCCGACCTGACGGCGATCTACGGGATCGCCCGCGAGCTGCACACGCTCACGGGCGCCGAGCTCGCACCGCCGCCCGGCCGCGACCCCGCCCGCGACGAGGACGAGCCGGTGGACGTCGTCGTCGAGGACCTCGAGCGCTGTCCGCGCTACATCGGCCGCGTCTTTCGCGACGTCACCGCGGGCGAGTCGCCGCCCTGGCTGAAGGCGCGCCTGCTCGCGGCGGGGATGCGGCCGATCTCGAACGTCGTCGACGTGACGAACTACGTCATGCTCGCGCTCGGCAGCCCGCTGCACGCCTTCGACCGGACACGGCTCGCGGACGGGCGGATCGTCGTCCGCCGCGCGGGCCCGCAAGAGACCATCCGCACCCTCGACGGCCAGGTGCGCGAGCTGACGGCGGAGGACCTCGTGATCGCGGACGCCGAGCGGCCGGTTGCGATCGCCGGCGTGATGGGCGGCGAGGAGAGCGAAGTCGGGCCGGAGACGACCGAGGTCCTCCTGGAGGCGGCGAACTTCGAGCAGCTCGGCGTGCTGCGCACCTCGGAGCGGCTCCACCTGCGCTCCGAGGCCTCGACGCGGTGGGAGAAGGGCGTCGATCCCTACGCGGCCGAGCAGGCCGCTGTGTATGCAACCGAACTCCTCGTCGAGCTCTGCGGCGCGCGGTTCACCCGCCACACCGATGTGCACGGCGGGCTGCCGGAGCGGCCAGTGGTGCGCCTCCGGCCCGAGCGGGCGGACGCGGTCGCGGGCATGCACCTGCCGCCCGAGCGGCAGCGGACGACGCTCGAGCGGCTCGGCTTCGACGTCGCCGGCGACTGGACGGTCACCGTGCCGACCTGGCGCGCGCGCGACGTGCGGCGCGAGATCGACCTCGTCGAGGAGGTCGTGCGCTTCGCGCTCGAGGAGGTGCCGGCCACGCTGCCAAAGCGGCGGGAGATGTTCGGCCTGCTCACGCGCTTCCAGCGGCTCCGCCGCCTCGTCGAGGACGTCCTCGTCGGTTGCGGGCTCTACGAGGCGTACACGTACTCGCTCCGGCCCGACGACCCGGATCCCCGCGCGCTCGCGCTCCCCGAGCCGCTCTCGGCCGTCCAGCGCGTGCTGCGGACGACCCTCGTCTACTCGCTCGTCGAGGCCGCGCGCGCCAACGTCGACCGCGGCAACGAGGGCGTGGCGCTCTTCGAGGTCGCGCACGTCTACCTGCCGACGGGCGCGAAGCTGCCGGAGGAGCGCTGGCGGGTCGCCGGGATCGTCGAGGGCGGGCTCTTCCGCGCCAAGGGCGCCCTCGAGACGCTCCTCGACGCGCTCCACGTCGAGCCTCGCTTCGAGCCGGCGCAGCATCCGTTCATGCGCACGCCCGCCTGCGCGGCGCTGCCGGGCGGGTGGGTCGCGCAGCTCGACCCGTCGCTCCTCGAGGGCGAGTGGGGCATCTTCGAGCTCGACCTCGAAGAGCTGTTCGCCAGGATCCCCGAGCGGATCGAGTACGAGGACGTCGTGACGCATCCGGCGGTGAAGCAGGACGTCGCTCTCGTCGTCCGCGAGGACGTGCCCGCGGGTGCGCTCGTGGCCGCCGCGCGCGAGGCGGTCGGGCCGGAGCTGCGGGAGATGCGGCCCTTCGACGTCTATCGCGGCGACCAGATCCCGGCCGGCCGCAAGTCGATCGCGTTCGCGCTCGCCTTCCAGGCGCCCGACCGGACGCTCTCTGACGAGGACGCGGCGGCGCTGCGCGCCCGGCTCGTCGACGCGCTGCGCGAGCGGTTCGGCGCGGAGCTCCGCGGCTGAGCGGGTTATCCGTTTAAATCCGTATCCTCACGTGCACAAGGCACGTGAAGGGACGCCCCTCCAAGGCAGTCCACAACAGAGGAGACCCGATGCATCGACCCAGATGGGGCCTTGGAGGCGTACTCGCAGTTGCAGTGGCGGCGGTCGCATTCAGCGGCAGCGCGGTCGCGGGGAACGGCCACGGCAACTCGGGGAACGCTCCCGGCCAGCAGAAGAAAGCCGAGGCGCAGGCCGCTGCGCACGGCAAGTCGGCGAACGCGCCCGGCCACACGAAGCACTCGAAGAAGACGGCGTCGTCGGGGGCGACCGTGTCGAGTCACGGCAAGGCGAAGGGGCACGTGAAGGCGAAGGGGCACGTGAAGGCGAAGGCGCATGCGCAGGTGAAGTCGTCGAGCTCCGCGCACGCGTCGGTGCAGACCCACGCCTCTGTGCAGACGCACTCGCCGACCAAGACGAAGCACTCGACGAAGTCGTCGACGAAGCAATCGTCGACCGCCGGCCAGAAGGTGCTCGTCTGCCACAAGACGGGCTCGGCGACCAACCCCTTCGTCGTGATCTCGATCAGCGTCAACGGCTGGACGAACGGTCACAGCAAGCACGCGGGCGACATCCTGCTCGGGCCCTCGGCACCGGGCCCGCACAGCCACGACGCGAGCCGCTGCGGGACCGGCGGCACGACCTCCACGACGACGACCACGACACCGTCGACGTCCACGACCACAACCACCACGCCGACCACGACGTCGACGACCTCGACGACGACGAGCTCGACCACTTCGACGAGCTCGACGTCCTCGACCACGAGCACGACGAGCACGTCGACAAGCACGTCGACCAGCACCACCGGAAGCACCAGCACCAGCACGAGCACGACCGGCTCGACGACGACCGGCTCGACCAGCACGAGCACGGCGGCGGGGGCCGTTCTCGGCATTCAGTCTGGCAAGCCGTCGGCAGGGCAGCCAGCGAGCGGCGGCGTCCTCGGGACGATCACCCGAACAGCGACACGCGGGTCGCTCCCGTTCACCGGCCTGCCGGTGTGGGTGCCCGCTCTCGTCGGGCTCGTCCTGATCGGCCTCGGCCTCGCGCTGCGCAGGCGCGGCCGGGTGCCGGGCATCTAGGCGGTCGTTTGCGGGGCGGTCGTCCGGGCCGCCCCGCAAACCGCTTTCGCCTCTACGGCGTAGGGTGAGCGGAAACCTCATTCGAAAGGGAGAAATCACTGATGCCGCGTCGCCTGTCCCTCGCCCTGCTCGTCGCCGCCGCCGCGCTCGTCTTCGCGCTTCCGGGCGGCGCCCGCCCGGCGCAGAACGCCCTCACCGGAACCGTCGGCCCGGGCTTCAGCATCAGCCTGGTCAACGAGAGCGGGAGCCTCGTCACGCACCTTGATCCAGGCACGTACACGGTCACGGTCAAGGATCTGTCCGCGGAACACAACTTCGACCTGACCGGGCCTGGCGTGGCGCAGGCCACCGCCGTCGAGACCACCGGCACCGCGACCTGGACGGTCACCTTCACGGACGGGGTGTACACATACGTCTGCGACGCGCATCCCACGACGATGAAGGGACAGTTCGCGGTCGGCACGGCGACGCTGCCGACGCCGACGCCGAAGCCCAAGCCCAAGGCGAAGAAGCTCTCGGGATCGGTGGGGCCGGGCGCGCGAATCGCGCTGCGGACAGCCTCGGGCGCGCGGGCGACGAGCCTGAAGCGAGGCGCCTACGTGCTCACCGTTCGGGACAGGTCGAAGACGGATAACTTCCACCTCCGTGGCAAGGGCGTGAACGTCAAGACCGCCGTCGCGTTCAGCGGCTCGAAGACCTGGAGGGTGCGGCTCGCGAAGGGGACCTACCGGTACTTCTCCGAGCGGCACCCGGCCCTGAAGGGGACGGTCAGAGTCCGCTAGCTGCGGTCAACCAGCGAGAACGGGCCGAGCCGCGCCTTGGTTCGGCCCTCGCGGCCGCGGCGCATCAAGAGGCGCGCGGTCGCGCCGATTCCGCCCGCGAGGACGAAGCCGGCGCCGAGTGCTCCGGCGGCGACGGCCGGCAGCTTCCCGCGGAGCTTCCCCGTGATGTCGGTGACCTCGCCGACCTCCTCGCGAAGCTCGTCGACCGCCGCGGCGAGCCGCTCGCGCTCGGCCTCGATGTCGCGCCGGACCTGCTCCTGCGTCCGTCCGTTACGGTCCGGCATCGCTCTTCAGCGCGGTCTGGGTGAGCTTGGCCTCGCGAATCGCCTGCTCCGGCACGGGCGGCGTTCCCTTCCTGATCCGGCCGAGGGCCAGCACGCCGGCGAGGCCGGCGAGGAGGAACAGGCCGAGGCCGACGAGGAGCAGTGCGAGCCAGGTCGAGAGCGCGGTCGCGAGCGCGGCCGCGGCCGCCGCGAAGAGGAAGCCGAGCGCGAACAGCGCGAAGAGCGCGGCGCCGAGGCCGAGACCGATCCCGATGCCGAGCGCGGCGACCTTGCGGCCGAGCTCGAGCTTCGCGAGCTCGAGCTCGAGGCGGGCGAGGGCGCTCGCGTGCTCGGCGACCTGCTTCGCCGCGCCGCCGAGGCTGCCGTTCTTCTCAGTCCCGTGGGTGGGCATGGCCCCTCCAGTCGATCAGCTTGGCGAGCACGATCCCGACCGCGAAGGCACCGGCCGCGACGACCCACGGGTTCGGGCCGCCGTTTCGCTTCTTCGGCTTCGGCTTCGGCTCCGGCGGGACGGGCGTGACCGTCCCCGAGGCGGGCGGCTCGCCGGTCGGCGCCTCGCCTCGGACCCGGGCGGCCACGAGGCTCGGCTTGAGCTTGCGCAGGAAGGCCGCGTCCTCGGCGAGCGGCTCCGCGAGCTTTCCTTTCAGCCCGTTTTGACCCGCTGCCTTGTCGGCGAGCTCCTGGAGCTTGTCCGCGGCGCGGTCGACGGTCTGGTCTATCTGGTCGAGACGGGTCATTTCTTCGTCGGGGGCTCCTCACCCGTCGCGAGCCGCCAGATGCGCGACGCGGTGCGCCGGGCCGCCACGGTGGCGGCCGCGCCGAGGCCCGCATACAGGCCGGTCCAGAGCAGCTTGCGCAGCACGCTCGTGTCGTAGCCCGCTTGCGGGCCGTCCAAACATCGAATACGTATTCCGTTCTCATGCACGATCCGGCGCGGACCTACGGCAAGTCGGAGCGCCAGCGGCTCATTGCGAGCATCGTCACGCGCCGGCGGGTCGGGACGCAGTTCGAGCTCCTCGCCGCGCTCGAGGCCGCGGGCTGCCGAGTGACGCAGGCCACCGTGTCGCGCGACATCCGGGCGCTCGGGCTCGAGAAGACCCACGACGCGGTCGGCCACCCCCGCTACACCCTTCCGGAGGGCGGCCGTCGCACCGACCCGCGCGAGGCGCTGGCGGCGATCCTGGGCCAGTTCGGCCGCCGCGCGACCGCGGCGGAGAACATCGTCGTCCTCCACTCCGAGGTCGGGGCCGCGCCGGCGATCGCGCGCGCGCTCGACCGGGTCGACCACCCGAACGTCGTGGGGACGCTGGCGGGCGACGACACCTGTCTCGTGGTGGCCCGCGACGCGGCCGACGCGAAGCGGCTCGCCGCCGAGCTGACCGACGCGATCGGCTAAGCGAACTGGCAGCGTTTCCTCGGAGGGTTTCAATGATGTCTTTTGTGTGGAGCGAGAAGCTCTGGGCCGGCGGGCGGTTGCAAATGGCGCTGTGGATCGGTGTCCCGGCGGGTGCATGTTTCGGCGTGCTCCAGTTCTTGACCGATTCGGCCTCGCCGATCGGCGCAGTCGTGGCGGCGATGTGGTTCGCCCTGATCTTCGGCGTCGTGATGACGCGCTGGTTGCGGCGCGCTTGGCCCGGCGCGGACGGCCTCCCGCCGCGCGACCGGGCTGCCGTCCGGCGAGCGGTCATGCGTGGGGAGGACATCGGCGAGCCTCGACTCGCCCCTGCGGTCGCCGACCTCGTCGAGGTGGTTCGGCGGGCGAAAGAGCGCGACCATCGGTATCGCTGGATGCTGTGGCTGTTTGCCGGGGTGACGCTGTGCCTGGCGCTGAACGACTCCCTAGCCGGCTCGATCCGAAGCGCGGTGGTGTGGTGGGCGTTGGTCTGGTTTTGGGCCGTCTTCCTGGCCTGGCTCCCGCGGAGAAATGCGCGCGCGCTCGCTCGCGCCGAACGCGCGGAATCGCTCGCGCGCCGAACGCTGAACGAGGGCCTCCGCTAAGGCGGCAGAATCTCCGCGCTCGCGGGCGGCTCCTCGTGCTCGCCGAGCTGCTCGAACTCGTCCTTGGTCACCGCGAGGCGAACCTCGCCCTCGGCGATCTCCGCCACCTGCTCCGCGGGCACGTACTTCGGCCGCTTCAGCAGGCCTGCCGAAACCGCGAGCCCGTTGAAGATGTCGCTGCCCGTGTCGCCGATGATCTCCTGGACGGTGCCGACCGCCGTGCCGTCCGCGGCCACCACCCTCCAGCCGGGCTCGACGACGAGCCAGGAGACCGGATCGGCGCCGGAGCTCACACCGACCTGCCGCCGACGTACCAGACGGGGCCTTGCGTCGCGTTCGGGTACGTGTCGGCGAGGACGCGGAGGAGGCAGAAGGAGCCGCGGATCCCCTCCTCGTCGACCCGCTCGAGGCAGCGTCGCGTCATCTCCGGCGAGGCGCCGTAGCCGAAGCTCCGGGCGACGCGGAAGCGGAAGCCCGTCTCGCCGCCGTAGCGGGCCGGATTCAAAGGGGCCATGAGCAGCGCCGCGCGTTCGAGGTAGTCGGTCGAGGTCAGGCGCACCTCGCAGTAGAGGTCGCTCCAGTCCGGCGGGAGCCGCGCGAGGTCCGCATCCCAGGCTGCGACGAGGCTCGGCCGCACGATCGGCGCCGCCTCGGGGAGCTCGTCGGCCCCGAGGAGCTCGAGCCGTCCCTCCACTCGCTCGCCGTCGAGCCGCGCCAGCAGGCGCCCGACGAGGTTCGCCGAAGGGCCTCGGCCCCCGCGCCCGACCTGGAACCGCACCTGCTTGCCGCGGCGGCCCGGGTTCACCGGGCCGAGCAGGAACGCGGCGCGGTCACAATCCGCCTCGTCCTCGATCACGAGGCTGAGGCGCGCCGACCCCCACCGCTCCGGAAGCTGCGCCTGCATCTCCCGCCACTGCTCGAGGAGCGCCACGGCCGCAGCATACGGCAGGGCGTCTCTAAACTCAGCGCGTGGCCAAGCTGGAGGAGAGGCAGGCGCTCCCCGAGGAAGACCTGCGGGACGTCTTCCGCGAGATGCTCCTCATCCGCCGCTTCGAGGAGAAGGTCGAGGAGCGGTTCCGCGCCGGCGAGCTGCCGGGCTTCCTGCACGTCGCGATCGGGCAGGAGGCGGTCGCGGTCGGCGTGTGCCGCGCGCTCGAGGAGCGGGACGTGATGGCATCGACCCACCGCGCGCACGGGCACACGCTCGCACGCGGGACGACGCCGAACGCGCTCATGGCCGAGCTCTACGGCAAGGTCGAGGGCTGCTCACACGGCTACGGCGGCTCGATGCACCTCTACGACCTCGAGCGCGGGAACCTGGGCGCGAACGCGGTCGTCGGCGGCGGGCTGCCCGGGATCGCCGGCGCCGCACTCGCCTTCAAGCTGCGCGGCGAGGAGCGCGTCGCGCTCGCGTTCTTCGGCGACGGCGCGACGAACATCGGCACATTCCACGAGTCGCTCAACCTCGCGCAGCTCTGGGGCGTGCCGGCCGTCTTCGTGTGCGAGAACAACCACTGGGCCGAGTCGACCCCCGCGCACCAGCACCTGCCGATCGAGGATCTCGAGCAGCGCGCGGTCGCCTACGGCATGGCCTCGGCGAAGGTCGACGGCCAGGACGTGGAGGCCGTCTACGCCGCGACGGTGCAGGCGCTCGAGCACGCGCGCAGCGGGCGCGGCCCCTTCTTCCTGTTGTGCGAGACGTACCGCCTCGTCGGCCACTACGTCGGCGACCCACAGGTCTACCGGCCGAAGGACGAGCTCCCGCGCCTGCGCGAGACGGAGGATCCGATCGACAAGCTGCGGGAGCGGCTCGGCCTCTCCGACGAGGAGCTCGAGGAGGTCGACCGCGAGGTGACTCAGATCGTCGAGGACTCGGTCGAGTTCGCGAAGAACGGCACCGACCCGGCGCCGGAAGACGCGCTGAAGAACGTCTACGCAGATGGCTGAGCTCTCCTACCGCGAGGCGGTGCGCGACGCGCTCTCGACCGCGATGCGGCGCGACGACGACGTCTTCGTCATGGGCGAGGACATCGCGGAGATGGGCGGGTCGATGGGCGTCACGCAGGGGATGCTGGACGAATTCGGGCCCGAGCGCGTCCGCAACACGCCGATCTCGGAGATGGCGCTCGTCGGCGCAGGCATCGGCGCGGCGATGCAGGGCATGCGGCCGGTCGTCGAGGTCATGTACGAGGACTTCCTCACGCTCGCCTGCGAGCAGATCGTGAACCAGGCGGCGAAGCACCGGTACATGTCCGGCGGGCAGCTGAAGGTGCCGCTCACCGTGCGGACGCAGGGCGGCGCGGGCTGGTCGCCGGGGGCGCAGCACGCGCAGCAGCTCGAGGCCTGGTTCGTCCACATCCCGGGACTGAAGGTCGTCTTCGCGTCGACCCCGACCGACGTGCGCGGCCTGCTCTACACATCGATCTACGACGACAACCCGGTCGTCTTCTTCGAGCACCGGACGCTGTACGGGATCAAGGAGGACGTGCCGGACGAGCTCGAGCCGATTGAGCTCGGGAAGGCGCGCGTGCACCGCGAGGGCGAGGACGTGACCGTCGTCGCCACCGGCCGGCTCGTGCACGAGGCGCTGCGCGCCGCCGAGGAGGCCGAGGGCGAGGGCGTCTCGGTCGAGGTCGTCGACCCGCGCACGCTCCAGCCGCTCGACGAGGAGACGCTCGTCTCCTCCGTGAAGAAGACGAATCGCTGCGTCGTCGCGCACGAGGCGGTGACGCGGATGGGCTTCGGCGCCGAGGTCGCGGCCGTCCTCCAGCACCAGGCCTTCGACTGGCTCGACGCGCCGATCGAGCGCGTGGGCGCGAAGTTCACGCCGCTCCCGTTCGCGCCGGTGATGGAGGAGTGGGTCGTGCCGCACGCGGCCGACGTGCTGGCGGCGATCCGCCGAACCGTGGGCAGGAATGGCCACTGAGATCAAGCTCCCCCGGCTCGGCCAGGGGATGGAGTCGGGGACGATCGTCAGGTGGCTCAAGTCGGAGGGCGAGCCGGTCGAGAAGGGCGAGCCGCTCTACGAGCTCGACACCGACAAGGTGACGCAGGAGGTGGAGGCGGATGCGTCGGGCGTGCTGCTCCGGATCGCCGTCCAGGAAGGTGAGGTCGACGTCGGCCACACCATCGCGGTGATCGGGGAGCAAGGTGAGGAGGTGCCGGAGCCGCAAGAGGAGGCGCCCGCGGAGCCCGAGGCGGAGGCACCGGCGGAAGCGCCGCCGCCGGCTCCGGTGTCGCGCGACGGTCAGACTCGGGAGGGAGGGCGCATCAAGGCCTCGCCGCTCGCCCGCCGGATCGCGCGGGAGCGCGGCATCGACCTCGCGTCGCTCCAGGGAACCGGTCCGGAAGGACGCATCGTCGCCGAGGACGTGGAGCGCGCCGCGGCCGCCCCGGCGCCCGCGGCCGCACCCGCGGCGGCGCCGCCAGAGGCGGAGGTCGTCCCGCTCACGTCGCTCCGGCGCACGATCGCACGGCGGATGACCGAGGCGTGGCAGGCGCCGGCCTTCCAGATCTCGATGTCTGCCGACATGACGCGCGCGCTCGAGATTCGCGCCCGCCTGGTCGAGCGCGGCGACACGCCGAAGCCGACCGTCTCCGACCTCCTGACGAAGGTCGCCGCCGCGGCGCTGATGCGCCACCGCGAGGTGAACGCGCTCTTCGAGGGCGACTCGGTGCGGCTGCTCCCGACCGCCGACATCGGCATCGCGGTGGCCACCGAGCGCGGCCTCGTCGTCCCGGTCATCCGCGGCTGCGAGCGGCTGACGATCCCGGAGATCGCCGCCGCCCGGGCCGACCTCGTCGAGCGGGCCCGCTCCGGCAAGCTCCAGCAGGCCGACCTCGAGAGCGGCTCGTTCACGATCTCGAACCTCGGCATGTACGGCGTGGAGCAGTTCGTCGCCGTGCTGAACCCGCCGCAGGCGGCGATCCTCGCCGTCGGCGCGGCGCAGGAGACGCCGGTCGCCCGCGACGGCTCCGTCGAGATCAGGCCGCTCATGACGATGACCCTCACCTGCGACCACCGCTCGATCGACGGCGCGACGGCGGCCGAGTTTCTCCGCACCGTGAAGACCTTCCTCGAGGAGCCGGGCCTGGCGCTGTGACCGTCTGGTACCACGTCCGCAACTTGGACGAGGGGCGCCGGTTCTACCGCGAGACGCTCGGCTTTACCGAGACGTACTTCGACGCCGAGGGCGGCTGGGCGAAGCTGCGGCGTGGCGACATGGAGATCGGCCTCGCGCAGGGCGAGCCTCAGGAGGGTGGCGTGGCGCACGTCGACGTCGCCGACCTGAAGGCCGAGGCGGAGCGCCTGCGCGCGCAGGGAATCGACGTCGGCGTCGTCTTCGAGCTGCACGGCGAGATCCGGCTCCTGGACGTGTTCGACCCGGACGGGAACCGCGTCCAGCTGGCGCAGGAGCTCACGGCGGGCTGAGCCGTGATCCGCGCCGCGGGGCCAGGGGACGTCCGCTTCCTCCGCGACATGCTCCGCCACGCCTACTACTGGCGGATGAGCGAGAGCGGCGACTTGCCCGTCGCCCGCTACGTCCTGAACTGGGGCCGGCCCGGCGACGAAGGGCTCGTCGCGCTCGACGACGCGAACCCGGTCGGGGCGGCGTGGTACCGCCTCTTCCCGTGCGAGGAGGCCGGCTTCGGCTTCGTCGACGAGTCGACGCCGGAGCTGACGATCGCGGTCGTCCCGAGCCGGCGCGGGAAGGGCTTCGGGCACGAGCTCATGACCGGCCTTCTCGAACGCGCGCAACGTGCGGGCTACGACGCGCTGAGCCTCAGCGTCGCGAAGACGAGCCCGGCGGTCTCCCTCTACGAGCGCTACGGATTTCGCACGGTTGGCGAAAGCGACGATGCGCTCACGATGGTCGCAAAGCTAGGATCGTCCGATGGACTGTGACGTTGCCGTCCTCGGCGGCGGGCCGGGCGGGTACACAGCGGCGATTCGTGCGGCGCAGCTCGGGGCCAAGACGGTCTGCATCGAGAAGGAGCCCGAGCTCGGCGGCACGTGCCTCCGCGTCGGCTGCATCCCGACCAAGGCCTGGGTGCAGACCGCCTTCGCGCTGAAGGAGGCGGAGGAGACCTTCGCGAAGCTCGGCGTCCAGGTGGGCGAGCCGCAGCTCGACCTCGGGACGGCGAACGAGTGGAAGGCCGGCGTCGTCAAGCAGATGACGAGCGGCGTCGCGACCCTGTTCAAGGCGAACGGCGTCGAGTGGGTGAAGGGCACCGGCCGCTTCAAGGATGCGAACACGATCGCGGTCGAGGGCGGTGAGGACGTCAGCTTCAAGTCGGCGATCGTCGCGACCGGGTCGTTCCCGCTCCGGCCGCCGATCCCGGGGCTCGACTCCTCGCGCTGTGTCGACTCGACCGGTCTTCTCGCCCAGAGCGAGGTGCCGCGGCGGCTCGTCATCCTCGGCGGCGGGATCATCGGCTCCGAGTTCGCCTCGATCTTCCACCGCTTCGGCTCCGAGGTGACGATCATCGAGATGCTCCCGACGCTGATCCCGCAGGAGGACGCGGACGCGGCGAAGGAGCTCGCGAAGCGATTCCAGCGGCGCGGGATCACGCTCCACCTCGAGAAGCAGTGCACGAAGGTCGAGGAGTCGGGTGAGGGACTCACCGTCCACTTCGGCGAAGGCGAGACCGTCGAGTGCGACCTGATGCTCGTCTCGGTGGGACGCGGGCCGTCCGTCGAGGGGCTCGGCCTCGAGGACATCGGGGTCGAGCTCGACAAGCGGAAGGGAATCGCGGCCGACGAGCACCGGCGGACGACCGTCCCGCACATCTACGCCGTCGGCGACTGCGCCGGCTACTGGCAGCTCGCGCACACGGCCTTCCGTGAGGGCGAGGTCGCGGCCGAGAACGCGCTCGGCCACGAGGCGGTCGTCGACAACCGCGGCGTGCCGCGGCCGATCTACACCGATCCGGAGATTGCGTCCGTCGGGCTCACCGAAACCGAGGCGCGGGAGCAGCACGGCGACGATGTGGCGGTCGGGACGTTCCCGTGGGTCGCGAACGCGCGCGCCGTGATGCAGAACGAGACCGTCGGCTTCGTGAAGTCGATTCACGAGACGCGCTACGGCGAGCTGCTCGGCCTGGTGATGGTCGGGCCGCACGTCACCGACCTGATCGAGGCCGGGGTCGTCGCGCTGGACGCCGAGTCGACCGTCGAGACGGTCGCCGACGGAATGGCCGCGCACCCGACGCTCTCCGAGGCGATCAAGGAAGCCGGGCTCGTCGCCCTCGGCCGCCCGATCCACATCCCGCCGAAGCGGCGGGCGCAAGCTCCGGCCTAGCGGCCAGTATCTCTGCGCCCGTCCCGGTCGTTTCCCCTGCGTGCAAGCGCACGCAGAACCCGGTGCGCACGAAATCGCGGTCGACGAGGCCTTCGAGCGGCTCTACCGCAGCTACGCGCGTGACGTCTACCGCTACTCGCTCGCCCTCCTCCGCAACCCGACGGACGCCGAGGACATCACGCAGACGACCTTCCTCAACGCCTACCGCGCGTATCAGCGCGGCGAGGAGCCCCGCCGGCCCAAGCACTGGCTGATCACGATCGCGCACAACGCATGCCGCAGCCGCCATCTGCGCGCGGTACGCCGGCCGCAGGAGGTGCCGTTCGAGGAGTCGATCGCGGCGATGCCGGCGCCGGTGGAGGAGACGCCGAAGCTCGAGGAGCTCCTCGAGGCTCTGGGGCGGCTGCCGTTCAACCAGCGCGCGGCCCTCGTCATGCGGGAGCTCGAGGGGCGCTCGTACGCGGAGATCGCCGAGACGCTCGACCTGTCCGTCGCGGCAGTCGAGACGCTGATCTTCCGCGCCCGCCGCACGCTCCGGCGCGACCGCTCGCTGCTCGGCGTCCTCGGCTCGGTGCAGCTCCCGCCCTCGCTCGGCAGCCTCTTCGGCGGCGGGGGCGGTGCGGGGGCGGGAGCTGCACCGAGC